>Ga0105240_10015071_pt1 | contig 10522 bp, 12 predicted proteins | sample KBSC54metaG_FD_80426 | JGI IMG/M metagenome (GOLD analysis project Ga0105240, IMG submission 80426) | Corn rhizosphere microbial communities from Kellogg Biological Station, Michigan, USA - KBS C5-4 metaG | ecosystem: Host-associated > Plants > Roots > Rhizosphere > Soil | place: Michigan, USA...
ACACGCTGCCGAGGAACGCGCGTTTGAACGCGCCCCCGCCGCGAGATCCGACGACGATGAGGTACGCGCCCTCCTCGTCCGCCAGGTCGGCGAGACGCTCGGCCGGAAGACCGTGAAGCACACGCCGCTCGGCGAAGGCAACCTGCTCGGCCTCCGCGACTCGATCGAGCAGCCGCTCGCCGACGCGCGAGAGTTCCGGCGCCGGCGACCCGGAGCGCCGACCGGGGCTTCGTGGTGGGAGCGCCGCCCCATTCCGGCGGCCCGAGAGGGCGGGTGTCACCGGGCCTCGGCGGTCAGGCGGTGGGCGGGTCGGGGGTCGCACCGGAGGCCCCGTAGCGCTCGACGAGCGCGGGATCGATCCGTTTCAGGTCGTCCGGCGGCAGGTCACGCAAAAGCGTCCACGCCAGCTCGAGACTCTGCTCGATCGTCCGCCGCGCGGCGCCCTGGTTGACGAGCTTCCGCTCGAAGCTGTCGGCGAACGTGAGGTAGCGGCGCTCGTTCTCGGAGAGGGCGGCCTCGCCGACGATCGAGACGAGCCTGCGCAGGTCGCGGCCACGTGCGAGCGCCGCGTAGAGCTGATCGGCGACGGCGCGATGGTCCTCACGCGTCTGCCCCGCGCCGATGCCGGCGTTCATGAGCCGGCTGAGCGAGGGCAGGACGTCGATGGGTGGGGCGACTCCGCGCCGGTCGAGCTCGCGGGAGAGCACGATCTGCCCTTCCGTGATGTAGCCGGTGAGATCCGGGATCGGGTGGGTGATGTCGTCGTCCGGCATCGATAGGATCATCAGCTGGGTGACCGACCCCGCCCTGCCGCGGATCCGCCCTGCCCGCTCGAACAGCGAGGCCAGGTCGGTGTACATGTAGCCGGGATAGCCGCGGCGGCCGGGGATCTCCTCGCGCGCCGCGGACAGCTCCCGCAGTGCCTCGCAGTAGTTCGTGATGTCGGTGAGCACCACGAGCACATGGCGGCCGCGGTCGAAGGCGAGATGCTCCGCCACGGTCAGCGCCGCCCGCGGGGTCAGGAGCCGTTCGACCGCGGGGTCCTCCGCGGTGTTCAGGAAGAGCACCGTGCGCTCGAGCGCCGCGCTCCCGGCGAAGGTGCTGCGGAAGAACGCCGCCTCGCGCTGCGTGACGCCCATGGCCGCGAACACGACGACGAACGCGTCCTCGCCCGCCGCCGCCGGCACGGCCGCATCGCTCGCGATCTGGGCGGCCAGCTCGGCGGCGGGGAGCCCGAACCCCGAGAAGATCGGCAGCTTCTGGCCGCGGACGAGCGTGTTCAACCCGTCGATCGCGGAGATCCCGGTCTCGATAAACTCGGACGGGTGGTTGCGGGCGACCGGGTTGATCGGCGCCCCGTTGACGTCGCGGTACTCCTCGGCCCGGAGGGGCGGCCCGCCGTCCATCGGGGTCCCGGAGCCGTCGAGGATCCGGCCGACCAGATCGTCACCGACGGCGACCCGGGCGACCTCGCCGCGCGTCCGCACGCGGGTGCCCGGAAGGCTGAGCCCGGTGGTCCCGTCGAGCACCTGGACGACCGCGCGGTCGCCCTCGAGCGCGAGGATGCGGCCCCTGCGGACGCGCCCGTCCGACACCACCTCGACGAGCTCGTCGTAGCCGACGCCGGTCATCTGCTCGGCGACCAGGAGCGGCCCGGCGACGTAGGAAACCGTCTCGTGCTCGACGGTGAGGAGGGTGGTACGGCCGTTGGCGGTGGTCACAGTTCCTCCAGGTCGTGGCGGATGCGCTCGACCAGGGCATCCGCGTTCCCGGCGACCTCGGCGTCCGGCCAGGAGCGCATCCGCGCAGGTTCGCGCAGGACCGGGGCCGCCGCCACCGTGTCGATGGACACGTCGCGGGCGACCGCCTCGGCCATCGCGTCGTGCGCCGCGTGCACGACGCGGAGCATCTGGTGCTGCTTCGGGAGCCCGCAGTAGGCGTCGATGTCGTCGAAGGCCGACTGTTGCAGGAAGTCCTCGCGCAGCAGCCGCCCCGTCTCGAGAACGACGCGCTCGGCCGGGGCCAGCGAGTCGGTGCCGAGCAGCTGCACGATCTCGAGCAGCGAGCTCTCCTGCTGGAGCAGCTGCAGCACCCATGCCCGCTGCGCGTGCCAGTCGGGCGCCACCTCGTCGTCGAACCAGGCGTCGAGGTCGTAGAGCGTGTAGCTGCGGTTCCAGTCGATCGCGGGGAAGTGGCGCCGGCGGGCGAGGTTCGTGTCGAGCCCCCAGAAGGTCCCGGCGAGCCGCAGGCTGTGCTGCGTGATGGGCTCCGAGAAGTCGCCCCCCGCCGGCGACACCGCGCCGACGATCGAGACGGAGCCCGTGCGTTCGCCGCCGCCGAGGCATGTGACGGCGCCGGCGCGCTCGTAGAACTCGGCCAGCCGGGTGGAGAGGTAGGCCGGGTAGCCCTCCTCGGCCGGCATCTCCTCGAGCCGGCTCGACACCTCCCGCAGCGCCTCCCCCCAGCGGCTGGTGCTGTCGGCCAGAACGGCGACGTCGCGGCCCTGGTCGCGGAAGTACTCAGCGATCGTGATCCCGGTGTAGATGCTCGCCTCGCGGGCCGCGACGGGCATGTTGCTCGTGTTCGCGATGATGACGGTGCGCTCGAGAAGCGGCGAGCCGGTGCGCGGGTCGGTGAGCGTCGGGAACTCGTTGAGCATCTCGGTGAGCTCGTTGCCGCGCTCGCCGCATGCCACGTAGACGATCACGTCGGCGTGCGACCACTTCGCGAGCGACTGCTCGAGCACGGTCTTGCCGGTCCCGAAGCCTCCGGGGATGCTTGCGGCCCCGCCACGGGCGATCGGGAAGAGCGAGTCGATCGCCCTCTGACCGGTCACGAGCGGCTGGTCGAGGGCGAGCCGGCGCGCGATCGGCCGCGCCAGCCGGACCGGCCAGCGGGACAGGGGAGGCAGGGGTTCGCCGTCGATCCACGCGACGGGCTCGTCGACCCGCACCTGCCCCCGGGCGACCCGGGTGACCGCGCCCGCGACCCCTGGCGGGACGAGGATGCGGTGCTCGAGCGCGCCGGTCTCCTGGACGGTGCCGAGCACGTCCCCGGCGGAGACCTCGTCCCCCTCCGCGACGTCGGGCTCGAACGGCCATGCGCGGCTGCGGTCGAGCGAGGGTGCAGATGCTCCCCGCTCGATCATCGGCTCGCCCACCGGGTCGTCGCCGCGCCGCGCCAGCGTCGTCAGCGGACGTTGGATGCCGTCGAAGATCGAGCCGAGCAGGCCCGGGCCGAGCTCCACCTGGAGTTGCTCCCCGGTGTCGGCGACCGGCTCCCCGACGGCGAGGCCCGCCGTGTCCTCGTACACCTGGACGACGACGTCGCCGGCGTCGAGGCGGATCACCTCACCGGGGAGGCGGGCGTGGCCGACGAGCACCACGTTGTACAGGCGCGCGGCCGGGAGCCCGCGTGCCGTCACCACCGGGCCGGAGACGGCGTGGACCGCGCCGACGCCGGCCGCGTGCGCCCGCCCGGGTGCGCGTGTCTCGGTCAATCTGCACTGTCTCCTCGGTCGAACGTCATCTCGTAGCCGACGGCCTGCCAGAGCATCTGCAGCATGCGCGCGCGGCGCTCGCCTTCGACATCCGCCTCCCGCCCTCCCGGCATCGCGACGACGAGCGGCGACGTGGCCGCCTCGATGCGACGGCGGAGCGAGCCCTCGAGGTCGTGGAAGAACGGCTCGTGGACGGCAATCACGTCGTCCGCCTCCGTGTCGAGCAGCTCCTCCAGCGCCTCCGCCGTCTCAGCGGTCGATGCGACGGCCCGGGTGGCGACTCCGGCCAGTCGGTAGCCGAGCTGGAGGTCGGGCGTTGTGAGCACGATCAGGCGTCCCATAGTCCGCCGCCGTCCGGGATCAGGAGCCGCGCGCGAACGGCCTCGGCGGGCTCGCCGCCGGCCGCGCTCTCGGCGACGATGCGGAGATTGCGGGCCTCATTCTCGTTTCCGACCGTGTAGGCGATCGGCACATCGATGCCCAGGGGGTCGCCGGCGAGGAAGAGCCGCAGCGCCCACCGCAGCCGCGCGTCCTCGAGCTGGCGTTGGAGGAGCGGCAGGTCGCCGCCGGCCGGGTAGCGCTCGAGCGGTCTGCGCCAATCGGGCCGGTGCGAGGCGTCGGCAAGCGTGGCGACCGTGTCGGTGGGCGCCGGCAGGCGCAGCGCCTCCTCGAGCGCGTTCTCGCCGATGCGCCCCCCCGGGAGGAAGCGGTCAGGGCCCGGCGGCGGCAGCTCCGTCAGCTCCCCGGCCCGGAGCGCGGCGCGCAGGCGCAGCACGGTCAGCACGTTCGTGGCGTCGCGTTCGCGGGCGACCAGCTCCCGCAACGTCTCCGGGGCCCGCGCCAGGCTGCGCTCGACCCGGCCTGCGTGCGCCACGGCGAGCTCGTGCTCGAGCCGGGCAAGATCCTGGGTGCGCTCGAAGCGCGGCCAGGCGGCGGCCAGCCTCGCCGCCGTGTCGGGATCAGGCAGCCGCCAGGTGATCAGCAGCTCGACCGCCGCCGTGACGTCGTCGCGGCGGGCGATCTCCTCGGCCGGGCCGTGCGCGAGCGGCCCGATCGGGACGACCGCCCGGAGGATCACGTCTGCCGGCTGCGCGCGCGCCCGGCCGCGCACGAGGGTGAGCAGGTTCTGGAGGTCGAACCGTGAGAGGAGGAGGGCGACGAGCTCTCTGGCGCGCTCCCGGTAGAACGCGCGCATCTCCCCGAGCACGCGCGCCAGATGGTCGCGCACCGCCGTCTCGAGGCCCAGTGCCCCGGCCCCTCGCGCGAGCACGGCCTCGATCTCCGGTCGGTACGCGGTTTGGGTGAGCGCGTCCCGGACGCCGTCGAGGTCCCGGCCGAGGAGCGCGTCGTAGTCCGCCTCGGTCAGGAGCTGGGCCTTGCGGGCACGAAGCCGCGTGTTCCCGTACACGAAATCCGGCGATGCGGTGAGGACGCTCACGGCCCGCCTTCCGCGAGGGGTGGCGCCTCGGCCTGGAGGAGCTCACCGGCCAGGACGCGCAGCGCCGGCTCCGCGTTTCGCAGCCGCTCGTCCAGCGTGTTGCGGACGGTGAGCCCGTCCCCCGCGGCCACCTCGACGCCACCCAGGGTCTCCGGTCCGGGTTCCATCTCGAGCTCGAGGCTGAGCTCGCCGGCGACGGCGCGCGCGAGTTGCCCGTCACGGGGGTCGACCCGCAGCAGGGACGCCGCGGGCAGCGCCGCGATGCCCCCCTCGATCAACGCTCGCAGGACGGCCGGATAGCCGTCGCTCTCGCGCACCTTCCCGAGGCGCAGGTGAAGCGCGGCGTGCAGGCCCGTGACACAGGCTTCGTATTCCTCGCGCAGCCTGGCGGCGGCCGCGAGCCTCGCCTCGGCGCCCCGCCGCTCGATCTCGCGCGCGAGGCGGACGTCGTCGGCCCGCTCCGCCCGCTGCTCGAGCGCGCGTGCCTCGGACCGCGCCGACTCCACGATGCGCGACGCCTCGGCGTCGGCCTCCGCACGCCGCCGCTCGGACTCCCTGGCGGCATCGGCTTCGAGCGCGGTCAGCAGATCCTTGAGCGCCATGTCCTCAGAGCAGCACCAGAATCATGGCCGCCACGGCGAACCCGAGGATGACCAGGGTTTCGGGGATCGCGACCATCAGAATCGCGCGGCCGGTCAGCTCCGGCTTCTCGGCGATCGCGGCCATTCCCGCGGCGCCGATCTTGGCCTGGGCGAACCCGGTACCGAGGGCGGCGAGACCGACTGCGATCCCCGCCCCCAGCGCCATCAATCCATGCTGCATCGTGCTCCTCCTTCTCGTCGGTGGGTGTGGAAGCTCATGCGGCGCTGCGCTCTCCGAACGGGCGGAACGGCTCGCCGCCGCCCTCGTAGAACTTGCTGAAGAACTCGACGTAGTGCAGGCGCAGCGCCTGGATCATCGGGCTGAACGCCGCCAGCGCCAGGTTCAGGGCATGGAAGAGCGCGGCGATCAGCACGCCGATCCAGATCGGCCCGAGCGACCCCAGCTTGTTGGCGACGACGGCGAGGTACGCGGACGCGAGCCCGACAGCGGCCAGCCGCAGGTAGGAGAGCACGTTGCCGAGCGTCCCGATCAGCCCCAGCGGGCCCATCATCAGCCCCAGGGCGCCGCCGGGGACGACCAGCAGGACGACGCCGACCAGGATCGCCGCGGCGGCTGGGGCGAGCGCGCCTCCGGGCAGGCGGTCGGCCGCGACTCCGGCGAGGACGAACACACCGCCGATGGCGAGCAGCGAGCCCGACCGTTCCAGCAGCTCGCCGCCGCGCCGCTCCAGGGCCGATCGCCAGACGCCGAGCACGAGGCCGAGCACGACGTGCACGGCCCCGAGCGCCAGCGCGAACAGCAGCAGCGGCTCGACGGCATCCCGCCCGCCGCGGTAGAACCACAGCGCGGGCAGGCCGACCACGTGTCTCCCGAGGTCGCCGAGCGCTTCGCCGAAGAGGAAGCCGAACACGATCGCCCAGAGCGCTCCCGCGACGAACACCCGGCTCAGGTCTCGGACGACCGGCGAGCCGGCGGCGAAGCGGCGACGGGCGAACAGCGCGAGCCCCAGCAGGAGCACGCCGTAGACGATATCGCCGACCATCGCGCCGACCATCAGCGGCAGGAACACGGCCATCAGCATCGTCGGGTCGAGCGAGCCCGCCCGCGGCAGGTCGAGCAGGCGGACGAGGAACTCGAACGGGCGAACGGGCGCCCGGTTCCGCATCAGCACGGGCGGCGCGGTGTCCGGTGTCGGCTCGACCACCTCGAGGGCGATCTCGGCGTTCGCAGCGCGCTCCAGCTCCTGTCTGAGCACCGGCAGCTGCGAGCTCGGCGTCCAGCCGACGGCGACGAAGGTACGCGCCGTGGCGCCCAGGCGCTCCACCGCCTCGAGCTGTTCGAGCTCGGCCGCGAGCCGGATGGAGGCGGCGCGCCAGCCCCGCGACCGGGGCTCGAGGATCCGGCGCAGGTCGGCCTGCGCCCGCTCGAGCTCGACGGGGAGATCCCGCAGCCGCGCCTCCATCGCGGCGACCGCCCCGTGGAACGAGAGGCGCGCGTAGGGTTGGGGGAGCGGCAGATGCCGCACCTGCTCGCGGCCGAGCAGCTCGCGCATGGTGTGTGCATCGCCGTGGGCGACGACGATCAGGCAGCCGACGGCCTCGGCGTCGACCCGCTTCGCGACCAGCTCGAAGCGGTCGCCCACGAGCTCGTGCAACGCGGCGCGGAGCGTCTCCACGAGCCTGTCGTCCTCCGTGTCGAGAACGAGCGCGACGGTGTCGAGCCGGAGGGCGCGGAGCGCCTGCTCGTCGAGCGCGGCCAGGTCGGGGACGAGCGGGAGCAGCTGCCGGAGCGGCTCGAGGTAGCGGGGCATGACCGCGAGCTCGTCCCGCAGATCGTCGATGCGGGTGGCGAGCGACTCGATCTCCGGCGCGACCCGGTCGAGCTCCGCGGCAACCTGACCCGCCTCGAGGTCGTGCCCGTCGTCCGTCACCGCCGGGCCTGAGCCCGCGAGCTCGAGCAGCCCGTCCAGCCGGGCGAGGAGGAGACGGAGCTCCGCCGCCCGCTCGTCGCGGAGGCCGTCGCCCGGCACCGGTGTCAGCGGCGTGTCCGGCCCCTCGACGGCGGGTTCGAGCTGCAGGAGCCGGATCCGGTAGAGGCGCTGCAGCACCTCTTCGAGCCGCGGCTCCCGGCCCACGATCCGCACGCGCGTCATCGCCTCGAGCACGTCGCCTCCCGCTCCGCCCCGGGCAGCACCAGCGCCAGCCCGGCCGCCACGAACTGCCCTTCCACTTCCCGCGCCCGCGCCCGCAGGTGCGCCGCCCGCGCCTCGGCATCGGCGGTCACCTGCCGCGCGTCCGCCTCGGCCGCGGCCATGAGCGAGCTCTCGCGTTCCACTGAGCGCCGCTGGGCGCGTTCGCGCGCCGCTGCGAGGATCGCATCCGCCTCCTCGCGCGCCCGCCCGACGCGCCCATCGGCGTCGGCCGCCGCGGCGTTCGCCGTCTCCAGCGCGCGCTCCAGGCCGAGCACCGACCCGAGCGCGCTGTCCTCGGCGGGGGACGTCATCCCGCCACCCGTGTCGTCGATGCCCGCCGCCGGCCGGCGGCGCGCGCGCGCCGCCGCCGGCCGGCCGCGCGCGCGCGCCGGAGCCGGACGCGGTCTTCGAGCTCGCGCTCGTCGAGCACCGCCTGGATCGCATCACGCTCGCGCTCCAGACGCGGGATGACGACGTGGTCGAGCGCGTTGACGCGACGGGTCGTCCGGGTGATCTCCGCCGCCAGTCGCCGCAGGCTGAGCTCGGTCGCGGCGACGTCGAGCAGGCGGTCGAGCTGGCGCTCGAATCCGCCCGCGGCGGCATCCACGTGCGGCGTGGTCGCGAGCAGGTCGTACCCGCGCCCGGTCCGGGGCCGAGCGACCGGCTCGTGCCGCAGGTCGACCACCCGCACTCCGGCGACGTTCCGGGCGGAGAGGTGCGTTGCGACGTCGCCGGACGCGGCCAGTGCCGCCGAGGCGACCGTCTCCACGCCGTCGGCCGACACCGCATCCACCAGCGCCCGCCGGCTCTCCACCGCGCCCCGCCCAAGCTCTTCCATCACCTCGACGACGGACGTGCTCAGGTGCCCGAACTCCTTCATCAGCGCGGCGCGCTTGTCCTTGAGCAGGTCGCGGCCCCGTGTCGCGAGATCGACCCGCGCGCGACGCGCGAGCAGCTCACTTCGGGTCGCACTCAGCTCGGCCACGAAGACCTCCGTTCGCTCTCGCTTGCACGTGCCATACTCGCACAGTGGCCGCGAGAGCCGGCCTCGGCCATCGGGCGCGCGCGCCAAGGAGCCGGGATCAAGGCCCCAGGGAGGATGGCGCGTGCAGGATTCGAACCTGCGTTTCCGGCTTGAGGGGCCGGCGTCCTGACCGGCTTAGACGAACGCGCCAGGAGCGATGCCATGGGCCTGCGATCGGCCCTCGCCGACATCCAGCGGCCTACGGCTGGGGGCGCATCGCCAGTCCCACGACCACGACGCTGATGATGACCACGATCAGGCCGAAGATCCCGACACCAAGGCCCGTCAGGAAGGACAGCAGCATGCCTGCAACCGGCATCTCGAGCACCCCCTTTCTCGGGTGGCCGGCGGACGTGCCCGCCGGTCTCCGGCATCACCTCCACGCTAGCCACACGGAGCGCCGCCCGCCCTGGGGTGCACGCCCCAAATCTCGTGGCGGGCCAGCCCAGAGCGGCTGGCGGCGGCGGAGACGTTCGTGCGCTTCGTCGACCGGGAGGGCGGTGACCATTCCGCGAGGAGGAGGACGTCCTGTTCCCGCTCGTGGCGGCGTCGCTCGACGAGCCGGCCGAGCTCGTGGAGCGGGCCACCCGCGACCACATCGGCCTGCGGGCGGGCGCCGTCCGTCTCCAGCGGTCGCCGGGGCCACCGGACCCGGAGGTGCTGCGGGCCCTCGGCGAGCAGCTGGACGCGCATATCCGGCTCGAGGGGCGGGAGCTCTTCCCGCTGGCGGAGAGGGTCGTGCCCGGGTCGGAGCTGCGAGCGCTCGACCTGGCGGAGCACATGCCCGCGACGGCCGCGGTCGCGGACACGCCGCTCGACATGGAGGGCCGGGGAACGCTGTGGTCGATCGCGAGCGACGATCTGAACGCGAACGTCCTGGCGTGGCCCCCCGGCGGCGGCGTCCCCGAGCATACGAACGACGAGCGCGACGTCCTTCTGGTGATCGTCGCCGGCAGCGGCACCCCCTGGTCGACGGCGGCCGGATCGCGCTTCGCGCGCCTCAGCTCCTCCTGATCCCGCGAGGCGCGTCGCGGGGGATCGAGGCCGCGCCGCAGGGCCTGCGCTACGTCTCCGCCCACCTGCGTCGCGAAGGCCTGGTCAAGCTGCGACCGGCGCCGCCGGGGACCATCCGGCGGTCCGCGATCCACCTGCGGGTGTGGCACATGGGGCCGTGCGGTAGCTCGCGATCGCGTAGCCGCACGAGGCGCACCGCGGAGCCGGCACCGACCCGGTCGCGGGGGCATGCGCGAGGGCGCGTGACCCGGCCCGACGGCATCCGTCGTTGCGGCGGCCGACGGGCTCACGGGATCCTGGCGTCGTCGAGGTCGACGGGCTCGCGGAGGATCACCCGCCGGCGGGCCGGGTGCACGACGGCGACGGCGTCGGTCGGGACGGCGAGGCTGGCCGTCCGAAACAACCCGACGCGCACCTCGATCGCATCCGGTCGATCGGTCCAGGCGCCGGCGATGAGGCCGGTGACGGTGCCAACGCGACCGTCGGGATCGTCGACCCGATACCCCAGGCACGCACCGACCGCGTCGAGATCGACGGCGCGCGTGGGGCTCAGGACGGGGCTGGTCTGCGGGGAACCTGGCATACCGTCACTCTTGCCCGAGAACGGCCGCAGCACCATCGGGTCGACACCCCCATCCGACGCCGCCTGCGACCCCACCCGCGCACCGGATCTCAGGACCGTATGTCGCTCGAACGTCGAGACGCCGACCGCGTCTCAGCCGGCCGGCGGCGGCGTCCCGGCCGTGGCCTCTC
>Ga0105240_10015072_pt1 | contig 10522 bp, 2 predicted proteins | sample KBSC54metaG_FD_80426 | JGI IMG/M metagenome (GOLD analysis project Ga0105240, IMG submission 80426) | Corn rhizosphere microbial communities from Kellogg Biological Station, Michigan, USA - KBS C5-4 metaG | ecosystem: Host-associated > Plants > Roots > Rhizosphere > Soil | place: Michigan, USA...
CAGGACGGCGCATGGGAAGGGGTGTACGGTCAGTTTTTCAGTGGCGGCGGAGCACAGGCGGGCGTTGAATTTCGTGTGAACAGCACTACCGCAGGTCGCCAAATTCACCCGGTGGTTGCCTCTGACGGGGTAAGTCGTTTTCTTGTCACGTGGTCCTCGTTTGTGGCCACTTACGGCTTCGATTTGTACGCGCGTGTGTACGACCTCATCCGTGTCGACATCCAGCTAGTGGCAGGCAGTGTGAAGGTGTCATGGAACACGCAGCCGGGCAGCGTCTATCAGGTTCAAGTTTCGACCGATTATGTCAACTGGTCGAATCAAGGTTCTACACGGACAGCGACGGGTTTTAGCGACTCAATCACCGTTAGTTCACTGGCTTCCGGAGCGGCTTACCGGGTAATTCGTATTCAATAAGCAACGCCATGTTCTCCAAGTTTAAAAAAATCATTTTTGTTCTAGCCGTTGTATGTGCGGCGAATTCGGCGTCGGCGTTCTCGCTGCTTGGGCCATTCAGTGCATGGCAGGTGACGGCGATTGGATACAACCCGTTCAATCAGGATATCGGCGGACCGATGAACCGCGATGAAGAATATCGCTGGAACGTTAAAACGATTTATTACGGGTACGATGAATCGTTCTGGAACTTCTTTGGGCCAGAAGGCACCAACGCCATCAACCGCGCGATCACCATTCTGAACGCGGTCACCAACGTTTCCAAGATGAGCTCCAACCTTGTGGAGTATCCAACGGATACTACCCGGCCTAATTACTCGGCACAGGCGTTGGGCATCATGGATTTGAAATCATTCACGCTTTCAGCGCTGCTGGAACAGATGGGGCTGGCCAATCCGCAACGCTACGTTTGGACGTTGCGTAATCGCCAGACGATTGCAAACGTGAACTGGTATACGGTGGTCAAGCGCAACTTCGATCCTGTCACTTGGAATTATTCCAGTTTTGTAAATGGAGTGCTTTACGAATTCGCGGTTTTGGATCCGGTTTACCCGCCTCCGTTTGCGGTTCAATATGCCGATGCGGTGGAATTCCGTACGGACCCCACCGATGGCATTGGCTATCGTTTTAATGCCGTCGCCAGCGGGGTAAGCGGCGATACCGTTGGGTTTTCGCAATTGCAACCGGGAAATTTTTTCACGGGTTTGACGCGAGATGACATCGGTGGTTTGCGCTACCTCTATCTGCCGGGAAACATCCAATACGAAAATTTGCCGGCGAATTCGGGCGCCAACGGAACTGGAAGTTCATCGCCATGGACTCCGGTGGGCGGGACAAATGCGACAGGAACGAACTCGGTGGTAAATCTCGCGCTGCGGGGTGGTGTGGACAAGGTCACTTTTAAGCAGGTCAAATATGATTCTTTTGTCGGAATTGGAACGTTCATTGTTGCGACAAATGTTTATAGCGATAGCTACTATCTGAACGGGAAAGTCAAAACGCAGAGTATCCAACGGGTGGTGAATCAGCCGGATATCATCTTTGCGGCCCAAGATTTGGGTGTTGATCGCGATGGCCTGCCTATCTTGTATAGGCGCACAGACACGACTGGCTGGGTCAACAACGACGCCCTCAATGGATCGACTCCCTTGGATGGCCCCGGCGTTATTCAGGGACCGATATTCATAAATTATAGCAAGATTGGGCCATATATCTATGGCTTGGAAGGTTATTACCCTGCAGCTGGGTCGACCAATTCGATTGCTACCGCCATCGGTTCCTTCGCGGGATTCGTGTGGGGAAATTTTGATGGCACGACGAACGCGCCGAAGCTTTTCCCCTCGGATGTTTCGGTTCCCGATTTGGAATGGCTGGTATTGCAAGGGTCCTCGGGGGTCAATAGTCCATGGTCTATTCCCCAGTTGAATACTACCACGAACAATATCAACGGTTCAGCGGGCGGAGGAACCGGTAACTGATAGAAAACCTCTCTCGCATGCAAAGCTCATTTTCAGTCCTATGAAACGTTTTTGTCTGACAATTTTTTCAGTTCTTGCCCTGGCTGCAGGTGCGCACGCATCAAGTTCGCTTTTTTACAATGATGCCACGATCACGACGCCACCCGTGATTGATGCGACAAACTTCTTGAATGAAGGCCGCATAGAAATCTCCACGGCCCAGCCCTTTGAGTTCTCGAGCGTGTTGAACTACACCAACCGCAGTCTCATGCGGAATGGGTTTTTAGATGGCTTCTTTATAACCGGTGGAATTTTCTCCACTTTTTCATCAGGTTTTCGGTTTGACACGGCGCCAGCTACTGATTCAGCGCCGCCCCGTCATCCAGCGGCCAATTTTTTCAATGCTCCCTTGGTGGGGAATATCGCTTCTAATGCGACGATTTATGGTGACTACCAGATAACGGTTGAGGCCACGAACATCGTAAACCACGGAGCGATGAAGGTCAGTGAATTCGGTCTCGTAAGTCTCGCGGGCAAAACGGTGGATAACTCACGCGGAACGCTCGCCACAGCCGGGTTTGGTTTTCGCAGCAGCACCATTGCGGAAGGTATCTACGATAACTATTGGTATTTCGGCACAAATACGCTCATTCCCAGCGAGCAATTCACGCTGAATTTTCCGTTCACGGAGTTCTATACGGTGATTGAATTTCCGCCACCTTATTTCACCAACGATTTCCAGTCTTTGACTCTCTCCACATTGGGTACAAATTCACTGACTGCGCAAGAGTTCATCTATGAGGCTGGTACTAACCGCACCGTTCAAGTCGTTTTTGTCCGCACTTCTGATCCGAACATTTCGACCCGTATCGTGAGTGCTGGCGGAGGTCCAAATAATCTAGGCCAGCCCATCATTGAATGGTCTGCCCCCCGGACCAATCTAACAGGCGTCATTCAGACAAATCTTCTATATCTGTCAGATTCCTATGGCGCAATTCCCACCAATCGTTACATCACGAATTATCCCTATTCGCCGCCTCCTCCGGCCGGCGGGGGGCAAATTCCACCACGCTCCTTCCAGCCGCTGAATTACACTATTTCACGTATCCCGACATTCCCGTTTTTATTGGCAAATCCGGGTACAAATTTTACCGACAAGACGGTGGCGTTCTGGGGTGATCCTTCAACGGTTACGGGTGCAGTCTATTCAGCCTATGGTGCCACCATCAGGACCACGCCCACCACAGCGCAGGATGCCACTACGATGCGCTCTGCTCCAGGTCGCGTCGAAATCAAGGCAGACAAGGTGCTTGATGCCACGTTGTCGCAAATCGACGCATTGTCCTATTTGAAACTCAATGCAACGAATCATTTTCGCGGAGCATCCAATGCTTTCATTGCGGCACCTTTTTCCGATATCGCGTTGGCCAGCACCAACGGTTATTTGAACATGAGTTCCGTGCTTCAACCTGTGGTCGGACGGATCAGCGGGACCATCGACGCCTACAGTGTGCTCTGGACCAATACGGTGGTCTTTAATGGCAGCACTAATCCGGTGGTGTTCAATGTTCTCATGGTCGATGCTTTGCTTGAGGACACTACGCCTGCGCAAATCTTTGATCTGAGTTTGAAATCGACCGCGGTCGAAGTTGGCGATTCGCTCAACGTCCTCAATAATTTATCGTTGGATACCGATAGGTTAAATGTAACCAGCAACGGCATCATCACTATCAACAACACGGGTATGTTGTGGGATACAAGCGTGCCACATCTCAAGACACTCACCAACAGCGGTACAATCGCCAGCGTTAACTCATTTAATATTATTAGCCATAATCCGAACGGAAGCACCAAGCCCATGGATGCGGTGGTTAACTACGGATTCATCCAAGGCGGCGGCCTGACGGTCACGGCGAACAATCTTTTCAACCAAGGGTCACTGACTTCTCTGAATGGACCGCTCACGTTAAAAATTTCCACCAATATTGATTTCTCACTGGGCGGCCTCCTAAATGCGCCTGAAGCGGACATTAATATCTTTGCCAAAAATCTGGTCATTTCCAACACGACCGTACTTGCGGGGCGCAAGCTGAGCCTGTCCATCACGAACCAATTGCTGGCCGGCGCCGGTGACTGGCAGGTGTATGACGGCGTTAGTCTGCCGGTCAAACCCACCAACAGCGATTTGAGCCAGGTGGTCATCCGCAGCAAAGCGATTACGCCACAAGATCCCGTACACCTCTGGTCTAGCGATGATCGTGGGCAGCAGAATGTCGGTTTCAACAATAACGCGGCATTGGGTATGTTGGTACTGGATGGGGCGCCCGGCAGCACGTTCATCTTCACTGGGAACGGCACTGCTGCTAGCAATGCTCTCTACGTAGACCGGTTGGAATTGACCAACGCAGCGGGTACAATCTCTGGGGCTGGCGATCTCGCTGAAGTGCAAGTCAATCCGGGCATGGTCGTCTACTACGCCCAAGCTACCATCAATGGTGCTTCTGTGGCCGAGTTTCTTGATGGCAAAAATGGCGGACGGCTGCGTTGGGTGAGCAGTCATGCTGGTCCATTCTCCGGTACCAACGTGGTCTATCCGGATGGTTCCACCAACTTCCTGAATGCAGCCTTGGTCTCCAGTTGCAATCTGGATTCCGATAATGACGGAACGCCGAACTGCATCGACCCGTCGCCCGTTCCGTTGCTGGTTCAAGCGAAGCTTACCGCTACGCTGGTTAACAATCCCAATCCCGCACTTTCATTGTCTTGGTTGACGGTGGGTTGGGCAACCAACCGGTTTTACACCACCACAAATATGCGGTCACCCAACTGGACGTTCTTCACCAATATTGTTTCACCGCCGCAAGCCGGACCGCCGTTTATGAAGCAAATGATTGTGCCTTTGAACAGCAGCCGGTTTTACCGCGTTGACGTTGTGGCTCCGCCACAGTGACGTTGGTCTCAGATGAAACCCTTTTTTAAAGAAGAGCCCGGCTACGTCTTAAGCCGTTTTAACAGACATTCTTGTGTGGTGTGATATGAAATATAACGGATATCGAAATATGGGGACGGTATTGCGGGCGGCAATCGTTTCCGCAGCCGTAATGGTGGCGTGCTTGGGCGCCCCCCGCCATGCCGCCGCCGCAGGCAATGACAGTTTCGCCGCCCCGCTTGTGCTGGATGGAGAGTTTGGTTCGACCAACATTGATACCACCGGGTTTACGGCCGAAATCGGCGAGCCGAGCCATGCAGGTTTTCCCGCCGCGGCCTCCGGATGGTTCAAATGGACGGCACCCGTCTCGGGCTTGGTGCAATTCGAAACCTATGGCAGCGACGTCGACACTGTGCTGGCCGTTTACACGACGGGTGGCAGTGATATCAGCAAATTAGATTTCGTGGTGGCCAACGATGATGCCACGCCTATTGGCCTGAATGTTCCGCTCCCCGCCATTCCTTACTCCAGCGGATTCGTAGGCAGTTGGTTTGGGCCAAGTCAGGTGAGGTTTAATGCGAAGGGCGGTCAGACGTATTACATCGCGGTAGATGGCTCGGCCAGAAATTTTGGTCTCGTGGCTGGTTTGGTTAAACTAAGTTGGGCTTACCATTCGGCCGGTGTTTTCCGCTTTACCACCGATCAAGTCGCCATTTCTGAGAATGACAGCAGTCCTGGTGGCGGACCTTTGAGCCGCTCTACCGACTGGAGCGCTTTGGGCGCGCGTATTACCGTAACCCGCGTTGGCGGAGCGAGTGGTCGCGCTATTGTAGATTTGACCACCGCTGATGGTCCGGGGGATGCCGGACTTCCAGGTGTTGACGGTCTCGATTACGTAGGCATGACAACTAACTTGGTTTTCGACGATTGGGAAATGAGCAAGAGCGTCATCATTCCAATCTTATCGGATTTTGGTACTGAACAGTTCAACCGCGATTTCACCGTCACACTGTCCAATCCCCGGCTTGATCCGGCGGAGTCCACCGCAATCCTTCCTCCGCAACTGGACCCTCTTCACGCCATCGAAACGGTGACGGTTCTTGATCAAGAGGGAGAACTGAATCCGGCGAATCTGATCGCGCCGATGGCCACTAATGCCATCATTAATTTCGAACGCTCCACCTACCGCACCCGTGAAGATATCGGGACGGTGACGGTTTATCTCAAGCGGACCGGTAACGGACAGGCACGTAGAATTTTTTGGTGCATTGACCAAGATGCCCGCACAGCTCCCGATTTGGATGATGCCTCCTTCGGCTTGGAGGCTGGCTCGGATTACGCCACGCCGTCTCCCTTTAACAACACTTTTTATTCATCTGACGCGCCCGACGATTTCAGCGGTTTTAACGGTGCTTATAATGGTATCATCACGTGGGGGCAGGGCGATTTCACCCTGAAGCCGATCAGCATCCCCATCAACAACGACACGACTCCGGAGTTTGCTGAAGATATCAAAGTCCGAGTCTTTGTGTTGCCTACTAGCGACACCGCTATTCCCGGCGAAGTTTTCGAAACGACCATCACAATCATGCACGATGATTATCCGGCTGGCGCGCTGGATGCGGATCACAATCCAGATTTTGCGTTGCTGACCGATCCATCGCAGAACAGCACGCCAGGGGCGAATGGCACGGTATATTCCGCGGCGATTCAGGCGGATGGCAAATGTGTGATTGGTGGCGATTTCACCAAATATAATACCTTTGATCGCAATCGCGTCGCGCGTATGAACGTAGATGGTTCACACGATTCCAGCTTTGACCCCGGTTCGGGCGCGAACGATTTCGTGTCGAGCGTTACGATAGTCCCAGGCGGAAAGCTAATGATTGCGGGTGGCTTCACCTCCTACAACGGACAGAATCGCTATCACGTGGCCAGACTTAATGCGGATGGTACGTTGGATACGAGCTTCAATCCGGGATTGGGCGCAAGCGACACTGTATGGTCCTTGGCGCTCCAAACGGACGGCAAGATTCTCGTTGGTGGTGACTTCACTAATTTCAACGGCTTTGCTCGCGCGTATATCGCCCGTCTGAACACTGATGGCACACTCGACGGAACGTTCAATCCAACCAACGTCCTGAACGGCGCCGTGGAAGCTATCGCGGTCGCGCCAGATGGAACCGTATACGTAGGCGGCCAGTTCACCACCGCTGGTACTTTTTCCCGGCACGGCGTCGCCCGTCTGAAAGCGGATGGGTCATTGGATACAACGTTTGATCCTCGTACAGGTACCGATGGTCCGGTCTATGCCATGGCGTTGCAGGGGGATGGAAAGCTGGTCATCGGTGGTACGTTTAACGTCGTTGATTTGCGCGAACGCCGGAACATTGCACGGTTGAGCACCGACGGCACCTTGGACACAGTTTTTGATCCGGGCACCGGGACAGATGAATCGGTTTATGCGGTCACACTCCAGCAAGATGGATGCATTTTCATCGGTGGTGCATTTCTGCATGTCAATGGAACACGACGTGTCGGAGTGGCGCGCCTGTTTACCGACGGCAAGGTGGACACGGGTTTCTTGGATACTGCTTATAATCAGTTCGCGGGAATCTTTACGCACTACTCAACGGAAATTCCCGATCCCACCGAGCCGAGAAATTATCTGCTGACACTGGCGCTTCAAACGGACGGAAATTTGATGATTGGCGGTAGTTTTCATCAAGTTGGCGGCGGGCGCTTGCACCCGCAGATTCAAACCAACAATTTCGATTTTGAGCCCGATCCCCAATATCGTTACGACGAAGTTTTGTCAGGCACCTTTGGCTACAGTCGCCAGGCTTACCGTAATCGTTATAACGTGGCCCGCCTTCTGGGTGGGACTACTGATGGTCCGGGTAACGTCGGTTTCTTGGCCGCCAATACTGCGGTTGACGAATCTGCGGGCTTTACGTTCATCAAAACCGTCCGTGAACATGGCACCTTGGGACCGGTGGACACTGCCTTCTCGCTGCCGCCTGGAACCAGTGGCACCGGCGTAGCTGCCGCGACGACGGACTATGGCTACAACCATATCAATCCCTTTTTCGACACTTCATGGGTAGGAAGCTCGAGCTATTTTGTCACCCGTAATCTTTCGGACGGTATGTTTGGGACGAATAACGTCGAGCAAATCGTTACCGGAGACACAACATTTTCAACGACGGATGACATCTTCGTCTCCATTCCAAGAAATCCTGGTATTCAAGGTGATCGTACCGCGAGTCTGAAACTCGACGTTCCTAGCCAATTAGACGTGTTTTTCCTTGGTGGTGAAAACGTTCCGCTTTGCAGCGCGCTCGGACGTTCGTCTGCGGCATTGCAAATCAATGAAGTGGATAACACGCCCGGTGTGATCGGCTTCGGCAGTGCCACCTACACGGTGAACGAAAACGGCGGGAATGCTGTTATCACGTTTACCCGCACCAATGGTAGTGCCGGGTCAGTCTCCGCCACGTTCTTCACCATCAACGGTACGGCGATTGGTAATGTGAATTATACCGGCAAGACCAACTCCATCACCTTTGGTGACGGTATTACGAACCGGACATTCAATGTTCCCATCCTCAATAATTCTACCGTTCAAGCGGACGATCTTACGGTTCTCCTCAGTTTGAAGAGCCCATCTGGTGGTGCCACGCTAGGTCTCACGAACGCCGTGCTGAGCATCATTGATGATGACTTCCTTGCGGGTCGAATCAACCTGTCCACCGTTGCCAGCAGTGTCGACGAGTATGCGGGCACCGCCCGCGTCGTGGTGACCCGCACGGGTGGCAACCTCGGTGTCTTGGATGTTCAGTTCGCTACGCAGAATGGTACCGCAACGGCGGGCATTAATTATGTCGGTGTAACGAACACTCTTCATTGGAACAACGGCGATACTACGTCAAAGACCAATGTCATCACGCTGCTGCCTGATGGATTGGTGACAGGTAATCTCGGTTTCAACGTGCGCCTGTCAAATCCGACGATTGCTGGTGCCTTGGGTGCCAGGACCAATCAGGCGATCACCATTCTCAATGGAGATTTCCTCGGCAGTCCGCAGTTCTCGGCTGATAATTATTTCGTCAATGAAGCCGGCGGCTTTGCCACCATCACGGTCAACCGCGTCGGTGGTAGCGCGGAAACTTTGAGTGTCAATTACGCTACTTCAAATGCGACTGCCGTTGCGAGTGGCCCCCTGCCTAATTATGTGGCGACTAGTGGTACGTTGGTATTCGGCCCCGGCGTGGTAAGCCGGAGCTTCACTGTTCCCATCCTCAACGATGGTGTCGCGAATCCGCCTCCGTTCTTTTTCACGGTCCGACTGTCTGGCCTGACGCCGGGTGGTGCGACGATGGGGTCGCCGTCCGTAGCGCTGGTAAACATCATCGATACGTTGAGCTTCAGCCAACCTGCCGGCAGCTTGGATCCCGTATTCAACTCCGGCCTTGGTTTCAATGCGGACGTGTACGCCCTGGCTCTTCAACCGGGCGGTGCGATCGTGGCCGGTGGTAATTTCACAACGCTCAACGGATTATCTCAACCTCGTTTGGCCCGTCTCCTAACCAACGGAAATCCAGACATGACTTTCATGGCTGGTCTGGCGGGAGCCAATGGGGCGGTGCGTGCTTTGATTTCCCAATCGAATAACCGCCTGCTTGTTGGTGGCCAGTTTACGAGCTTTAACAGCGTGAATCGTAGTTACATAACGCGGATCAACACGGACGGTACCCTTGATACTACCTTTGATCCGGGTTCAGGAGCAGACGCGCCTGTTTATGCTCTGGCGGAATCGGCGGTGCAGGGCTCGCGCCGACTGTATGTTGGTGGCGAGTTCAACACCTTTAATGGTGTGACTACACCTGGCTTGGTTCGCTTGTATGATAATGGTGTTGTTGACACCGCTTTCAACGTTGTCGGCGGAGTAAACGGACCGGTATATGCCGTCGCGGTTTATGCTACGAACACCGTCAACGCTGGCAAAGTCGTCATTGGTGGTGCGTTCAGCACGGTCAACGGCGTCGCCCGTGCAAACATTGCCCGGTTCAATTTGGATGGCTCACTAGATACGACCTTTGATCCGGGCTCGGGAGCGGACGCAGAAGTCCGGTCGGTGGTTCTCCAACCCGACGGTAAGGTGTTGATTGGTGGTGCCTTTACACATGTAGCTGGCACATCGCTGAATCGTGTGGCTCGGTTGAATCTCAATGGCACGGTCGACAACACTTTTGAAATCGGTGCAGGCTGCAACGAAATTGTGTATGCGCTCGCCTTGCAAGCAGACAATCGGATTGTTGTAGCTGGTGACTTTACTCAAGCAAGTGGCGTCACCCGTCGTCGCATCACCCGGCTGATGCCGGATGGCAAAGTTGATCCCGCGATCAACTTCGGCTCAGGAGCTAATGGCTTCATTGATGCGTTACTTATTCAGCCGGATACCCATATCGTCCTCGGCGGTGGCTTCACTTCCATTCAAGGGCAGCCGGTCACTCGTATCGCCCGGATTTTTGGCGGTGCGATCACCGGTTCGGGTCAGGTTGAATTCAGTTCGCCGTTCTTTTTGGTGAATGAGAATGGAACCAACGCACTAATCACTGTACGTCGCATCGGCGGTACCGCCGGCACCAATGTAGACGGCACTGGCAGTGTTATCATGACG
>Ga0105240_10015079_pt1 | contig 10520 bp, 11 predicted proteins | sample KBSC54metaG_FD_80426 | JGI IMG/M metagenome (GOLD analysis project Ga0105240, IMG submission 80426) | Corn rhizosphere microbial communities from Kellogg Biological Station, Michigan, USA - KBS C5-4 metaG | ecosystem: Host-associated > Plants > Roots > Rhizosphere > Soil | place: Michigan, USA...
ACGCATAGAAAAAAAGAAGGTAGTCACCCTGATGGCTGATCCGAGCGACCAGCTGTTTCTCGACTTCATCCGGATGACCTACAATATGGAGCCCGAGGTGATTATTGCCGATGACCTGGACGTCACCTGGATGTCGCACAGATTGTTGGGCGACGACTATGTCAGATCATCGGTATTCGAGCTGCACAACCACGATGCTGATAGCTCGGCACTTACTACCTTCACTACCGGGCAATTGATCTTTATTTTTCTGATCGTTGGTGGATTAGCTGCCGGTTTAGTGCTGAATTTCAAAAGCGTTACCATTACCGTAAACGTGGCGATGAGTTTGTTCTTCCTGATCGCTATAATCTTTAAGCTTTTTCTTTCATTGGTGGGTTCGAGGTTTGAGCTGTACCAGGCCGTCAGCCGGGAAGAAGTTCGCAACGTAAACGAGGAAGAACTGCCGGTTTACAGCATATTACTGCCGGTTTATAAGGAAGATAAGCTGATCAAAAAACTGATCTGGAACTTACAAAGTATCGATTATCCGCGCGAGCAACTGGATATTAAACTTCTAATTGAAGAAGATGACGACCTGACGCTGAATGCGGTACGTGGCCTTGATTTCCCGGCGATATTCGAGGTTATCGTAGTGCCGTTCCACATGCCAAAAACCAAGCCTAAAGCTTGTAACTATGGCCTGCACTTTGCGCGCGGTAAATACTTGACGATTTATGATGCTGAAGATATCCCGGATACCGATCAGCTGAAAAAAGTGGTTACCCTGTTTAACAAACTGCCGGAAAACTACATCTGTATACAAAGCGCTTTAAACTACTTTAACCGTAACGAGAACTTCCTGACCAGGATGTTCACGCTCGAATATTCATACTGGTTTGATTATATGCTGCCAGGGCTGGATACATTGGATATCCCTATCCCACTAGGCGGAACCAGCAACCACTTTAAAATGGATACGTTGATAGAGCTTGGCGCATGGGACCCGTTCAACGTGACTGAAGATGCCGATTTGGGTGTGCGTGCTTATGCAAAGGGGTATAAAGTAGCTATTGTGAACTCGACTACTTACGAGGAAGCTAACAACGAGCCGTTTAACTGGATCCGTCAGCGTTCAAGGTGGATCAAGGGGTATATGCAAACCTATTTGGTGCATATGCGTAACCCGATCAAATTGATCAAAAAAATCGGTTTCCGCGGATTCATAGGGTTCAACTTCTTTGTTGGCGCAACACCGATCACATTTTTGGTATACCCTATCCTGCTGTTCATATTCCTGGCCTACGTGGTATTTAACCTCGCGGCTATCAAAACATTGTTCCCTGACTGGGTATTGTTCATGTCTATATTCAACCTGATGGTTGGAAATATATTGATGATCTACGTAAATATGATGGCGGTGTTTAAACGCCGTTTTTATGAACTAATCTTGTTCTCGATTGCCAACCCGGTTTACTGGCTGATGCACTCGGCAGCGGCATATATGGGACTATACCAATTGATTGTAAAACCATTCTATTGGGAAAAAACCACGCATGGACTGAGCAAAGTTAATAGTGCCACTAACGTTATAAATTCATGAGGAACAGGAGACGACTATATCTCATTCTGATCACAGTATTTATCGCGGTGTACTACCTGTTTTTGGGCATTTACCTGAACAGGCTGGGCTATTATAACCACGAGTCGCTTTTCTTCATTGAAAAAAGTAAGATACTTTTTGAAGGATTGGGTAACCGCCTCAAGGTAATGGGCCTCACAACGCCTATCCTGCCTTTTTACGGAACGGTTTTCTTCTCATGGATCAACCCGCAATTAGCACCTGTTATTGCATCAGCATTGGGTACGGCATTGCTGTTTTACGTGATGTGCTCCACACTGATCAAACGCACTAACGACGACTTTTACTTGCTGCTGCTTCTTGCGCTGTTCCTCTTTCATCCGGGAATATTGTACAGCGCTTGCTCGGGCAAATCCATATACATGGTGCTGCTGTTTTTCTATTTGTTCTTTTTCCATATCATCCGGTTCTATTCGTCAAATACTACTTTCCATATTTCAATCGCAAGTATTTGTTTGGTGATCCTGGTATTTTGCGACTATAAATTTATCTGGCTCAACTTATTCTTTATACCACTGGTATTGTTTATTGCAACGCAGAGCTTGAACCTCGGCGAAAAGGAAACGATCTTCCGGTTATACCAGAGCTTTAACAGTCCGGCATTGCGCCGTAAGCTGGTGAACAAAACCTTTGCTATTTATATCATCCTGTTCATATTGCCTCTGGCGTCTATCTTAATCTATAAGATGCTGAACCTGACGCACGCGAATGACCTGAACTACTTTATCGAAAGTCCGTATGCTACCTGGACAGTCTTGGCCGACAAGATCAATTTTGAACAGGCAACCAGCTTTGCACATTACCACTCATCGCAGTTATCGCCGATAGTGACTGCCAGCATAGCCCTGTTTTGCCCGATGATCATACTGGCTATCTACCTGTTCAGGAAAAGCACTTACCAGATCCTGACCATCGCTGCACCATTTGCATTTGTACAGTTTTTGCAGGTTAAATATGATAAGATATTCCTTTCACAGGAATATTTCCTGATCTTCCTTGTGCTGGGAATGCTTTGCGTTACGCTGAAGATACATGAATCGAAAAATCAGATTGGGATGAAGGTACTATTGAGTTTCCTTGTAGTGTTCCAACTGATTACCGGCTACTTTTTCTTAAAAAGGTCATTCCTTACCGAGGAGCAGGATTTTGTAAAGGTATTATTCAACCCGGCACCCGTCGACCAGCAAAGCGACAATATGGAAATGGCTGATTATATCAATGGGTTGCCAACAAATGCGCAGATCATGGTGGATGACGCCATCGCCTACCAGGTGGTTGCCTTTACACATCACATCCAACGTTTAACAATGCCTTACCAGGAATCCTACCTCAGTGCAAGTGAAGCTCCTGAGCATTATGTAAACTACATCCTGGTAGCAACCGACCAAAATATCCTTACCGGCTATACCCAGCTTAACTACCGTTACCTGCCTGCCATCAAACGATCCGACAGTCGCCTTAGCTTGCAAAAGGTTTATGAAACGGGGGATTGGGTGCTGTATAAGGTGCTTTGATTAGTTAAGTGGTTGATTGGGTTAAGTGGTTGATTGGGTTAAGTGGTTGATTAAGTTGATCCCATTTTCAGCATAACTCTCTTGTCATCCTTTATTTGTGAAACTCATAATTGATAACTGATTAACTGATTACCAGTTAACTGATTAACTACTCACTATTCACCACTCACTATTCACAAAAAATTAATAGTTTCGCCCCATGCTTACTGTTGAGAAGATCGGCGGGACATCGATGAGTGCGCTTGCCGAAGTTTTAAATAACATTATTTATTTCGAACGCCAGGGAGAAAGCCTGTATAACCGCGTGTTTGTGGTGTCGGCGTTCTCGGGTGTTACCAACCTACTGCTGGAAAATAAGAAGACCAAAGAGCCAGGTGTATACCACCAGATTGCCAATAACGAGGATTTTCACCACCTGCTGAACCAACTGGTTGCGCAGCTGAAGGAGATCAACAAAAAATATGAGTCGCTGGGTTTGGATGTAAAGGTTGCCGATGCTTTTATTGAAAAGCATGTGAAAAAAGCGGAGACCTACCTGGATAATTTGGTGGATGTGCTGGCGTCGGGCTATGTGAGCAGGGAAGGTATTTTACAGGCTGCGAGAGAGATCCTGGCATCGATTGGCGAAACGCATTCGGCCTTCAATCTTTCGAACATCCTGCAAAATAAGGGTGTGAACGCTAAATTTGTCGATTTGGGCGGCTTTGACGATATGCGCCCTTTTACCATAGATCAGCGTATCCGCGAAGTATTTTCGAGTATCGACCTGTCATCTTGCATCTGCATCGTGACGGGTTATGCCAAAGGCACCGAGGGTATTATGCGTGAGTTCGACCGCGGGTATTCGGAGGTCACCTTCAGTAAGATCGCACAGATTTTAAAGCCCGAGGAGGCTATTATTCACAAGGAGTATCACCTCTCAACCGCCGATCCGGGGCTGGTTGGAGTGGATAATTGCAAACCCGTAGGCTTTACCAATTACGACATCGCTGACCAACTGGCAGATGTGGGCATGGAGGCCATTCATCCGAAGGCTTCCAAACCGTTGGAGATAAACGGCATTAACCTTCGCATAAAAAACACCTTCGAGCCGGCGCACCCGGGCACGCTGATCACCAAAGATTATGTGTCAACCCTGAAACGTGTGGAGGTGATAACAGGCTACGACAAGATGCTGATCATCGACGTTTACGACCCCCTGATGGTGGGCAACGTGGGCAGCGACTTGCAAATAATGCAGGTGTTTTACGATCACCGCATCAGCTATACCTTCAAGGCTACCAGCGCCAACAGCATTTCGATCGTTATCTGGGAGAGCGATTTCTCACAGGCGCTGATCGACGACCTCGGCAAGAAGTTCGAGAAGATCACGGTAGAAAAATCGGCCCTGGTATGCTTACTCGGCACCAACATGGATCAACCCGGACTACTGGCACGCAGTACCGAAGCCTTAGCCAAAGAAGACATCAACATCATCAGCGCCGGCATGGCCCTGCGCAAAGTGAACATCCAGTTTTTGATAGCACGTGAACACTTTAAAACCGCTATCATTGCGCTGAATAAGGCGGTGGGGCAGTGATTCAGTTAGCAGTTTTGAGTTTGCAGTTTGCAGGTCTATAACTGATATGCTGAACGACTCAAGTGGACAATTTAAATCGAGAAGCAAGACTGAAATGAATTCAAAGTCTGGCAATGAAAAAATTCTACGGATATATCGCGAGATATTGGAGCATGCGTTTTCAGATAGCGACTACTGGTATCTGATTGGAAATGATATAATACTCGATGAATTATTGAATTTTGATGATTTGGCATGGTCTGAAATTCAAGACGACTTATCTAACTGGGACTCGAACCAGTTGAAAATCTTTACCGATGCCTTATTGTCTGATTATAGTAATTCTCATACCGAGATATTAGATAAGCGGCTTAAACTTAATAATTATATCGAAAGATCCCTCAAATAGGTGGGTGTCATGCTGAGGCGCTCGAACCATGGTGCGGCTGGTTTTACTGCACATTGTCTGAACCATGATTCGCTTGATTAAAGGATTATTATGATTTCTTCTACCCATAATAAAAACTCCTGTCATGCTGAACTTGTTTCAGCACCCCACTTGCTAAGTATGTGTCATGCTAAGTTTGCTCCTTGCTAACAGTACGCTATGGCATTGACCTGTCCTGTGGGGCCCCAATCCGCTAGACAGCGGTCGGCATAACGGTCTTTTTCAATTAACTTTTCGTAACCCTTCCTCAATAATTTTAACGCATACTCCTTATCCTCAACAGTACGGATATAAAAACTTATCCATCCCGTATTCTTAAAAGTGTGATGGTCACTAATACGGTCATCCAACATTAATTGGGCTTTTACCGACCGGTTCAACAGCATATTCAACAAACCATTACTATGGATATGACCAATCTCTTTGCCTTTATAATTAAACTGCATACCGCCATATTTATGGATGGAGGACGTGGTGCGCTTCCATTTTAATACTTCGGTTTCGATCTCATCCATCCAGTCCAACAGAGATGGCTGGGTGAAAAAGGCCCATAATTTTAGCAAGCCATCGAACAGCCACCCTAAGGTCGGCACCGATTTAAGGAAGCCAATATACCGGGTTACAAACCTGAACATTTATTTCGTTTCGCTGAGTTCTTTAATATGCTCCATAACCCTAAGATGTACATTACGGGTAATGCTTTGCGCCCAGGTATCGTAATACCAGGTTGGGAAAACGTATAGTTTATACCAGCTATTTCCGATAAGCGTAGTGGTTCCGTTGCCATTATCTTTTAGCAGAAACTGTCCTTGCTCGATGTCGATATGCCCCATGATCTCCGGGTCGCGGGGTTGGTTGGTGATGGCGAAGGTGAGGTTTTTGTTCTCATCGTAAGTGACGATCTTCTCGTCAAAAGTATAGCCGTTGCTGAAAATGCATTTGCGTTTGGCACCCAGATAGTAACCTTCCACAGTTGACTCAACCGGGCTGGGCATACCGATCCTGAACAGCCAGTATTTGTTTTTCTCCTTTATCCGCTTAAAGGCAACTACATTTTTCCAAACCTGCTGTGGCGGAGCATTGACAATGATGGTATCAGAAACCATGTTTTCATAATGGTGCGCATATAATGAATCGGCAACAAATATAGCCAGCATTAAGCCAATGATACTGACGTTGAGTGTATTGTTATTCCTGCGGAACATCGCCCTGCCAATGAATGCCCCGGTAATGATAGAACCAAACAGCAATGGTGAAACAATAATAAGGCAAATAACGCCCTCGCCAAGAAAAATGGACGCCAAAACAATGGTAACACAGCCATTAAGGAGTGATTTACCTGTAAGCTCGCCACTTGATAAATTCATGTCACGCCAAAACCAGGCACTGATAATACCCATCAGGATAGGCACAATAATAAACTCTGAAAAGGCGAAAACGCCGCCGACATTAACGTGGCTATCTACAATAAAATATTTGTTGATTGCAATTATACCTACCGCAAAAAAGTTGGAGATGCAATAGGCTTTAAGGTTTCTAAAAAGATTCTTCTTGAGCATGATAAGTGTTAGTTAGAGGTTAAGATAGGATTTGTTTTGATATGTTCCAGCTTTTTGGTGTAACGATAACAGAGGTACAGGGGAATAATACCCACAACACCAAAGCAACAATCTACAAATGACCAGCCAATAGGTATTTGCCTAATAGGTCCGGCGATAAAAGCGAGCGGGATAATGAGCAGGCAGGCGATCATACCAAACTGCAGCACCCAAATGTTTCGCACCGGGTCTTTCAGCGGACCGACAAAGGCAATAGCGATAACAATATGCGCAAAGGCCAGCCAGTCGGTACCATAGGCGATAAAAGGATAACGGGAATTAGTAGCAGCAACGGCATGGTAAACAGTATTGATCCAATGCTGCAAGCTATTTGCAGGGTGATTGGTTGCGATGAGCGACAACTCACTTTCGATAGGAAAGGCCGTGATACCGCTTAGTACTAATCCGGTTATAAAGAAGATAAGTAATAGGCGAATGCGGGTTTTTAGACGTAGTTCAGGTGTTTTCATGGCGGTCAGACTCTCAGGCTTAAAATATCATCAATGGCATAATCAGCTTTAGTAAACAGGAATTGATAGCCTGAATCGAGCAGCCGTTTTGGAGCTACCCAACGGCTTTTAAGTATCAGCTCCGTTTCGGTACCGATGATCCGTGCACCTATACTCAGCAGCCATGCAGGAGTAGGTAAGCCGACAGGCATGCCATAACTTTTGCGCAGGGTATACATCAAGTCGGTATTCTTAATGGCTTCGGGGGCAGTGCAGTTGATCACACCATTCATTTCAGGGTGATCTAAAATCCATTCGGTGCTACGGGCCACATCCTGTTCGTGCACCCATGATACATATTGCCGACCGTTGCCTTGCTTCCCGCCTAAACCAAATCGAACCAGGTTAAGCAACCGTGGAAAAACACTATCACTGCGACCCAGCACAATCCCCATACGCAAGGCAACTTTGCGAACCGGCGCTTTACATTCATTAAAGAAAGCTTCTTCCCATTGCTGACAAACATCGATAGAAAATCCATACCCAATTTGCCCGGTAGCTTCATCCTGCGCAAAGTCCTCCGCATGACGGTAAATGGTTGCAGAAGTTATATTGATCCAAAGCGCAGGCGGATTGTTCAATTCACCGACTACCTCATTTAATAAAGTGGTCGGAACTACTCTTGAGTGGATGATCTCTTCGCGGTTTTTGGCAGTGTAACGACAATTAACATTTTTGCCACAAAGGTTGATCAGCATATCAGCGCCTTCTATTTCCTTTATCCATTCACCTTTGGTTTTGCCATCCCACAATATGGTTTTGATGTTGTCTTCATTGGTTTTTGGCTTACGGCTAAGAATGATAACTTCCTCAGCAATATGGCGGTAATATCCGGCCAGAACGCCGCCTAAGTAACCGTTGCCACCTGCGAGTATGATCTTTTTGTATTTCATGGTTTAGTTGATTAAAAGAATGACGACCAATAACGCAGCCCGGTACAAAGCCCAGGTAACAGTAAGCGTCCAACCCAATTTCAAAAGTTTTGTCCTGCGAATATGCTCCAAAAACATCAGCCCGGCAACCAGCATAAAGTATAAGCTATAGAACAACGGATGATGACCGATTAATCCAGACAACATCAGCATCACCCCCAACAGCAAGGAACCACCGAAAGAGATAGTCATCATATTGCCGAGGTAGTTCCATCTTTCTTTTTTATTGATAAGGCTGATGATAACGCTCTGGAAGAAGATCTGACCGCCGCATATCAATGCCTCCCTGTAAATATTTCCTGCCGGGATGGAACCTATTAGAAGATCGGCATAGCGGGTGAGGAAATAAGCAGTAACGGCCCAGGTGAACACCAAATAAGCCATACGATATCTTAAGCGGAAGGTGGGCTGATATTGAAAATCGTCGCCAGCACCGGGGATGATCACCCTGCGGTTGTAAGAGATGAAAGCATATACCTTGCTCATTAGCCACACAAATGGCTTGAAACTGAACAGCGGTTTGAAGTACGGCATTGCAGAGCCAATTATTTTAAACAAACTGTTGATGCCATAAGTAACTTCGCCGGTTTGCTGGTTTACCAAAGCGATCTCGTTTACGGCCCGCTGCCTGTCCACCATGGGACAGGCGTTTGGAGCGAGCTGCTGATAAGGTGTTCGGCCTTCTGTTTCAAATAAACCTGCTTTTACAAATGCCTGTGTATAGGCGCTGCACATCGGGCATTCGGCGTCGTAAAGTATCAGGTAATCTTTAAATGCTTTCATAACCCTGGTATTAAAGGTTGGTTTCTTTTGGGTGTTTTTGAGCGCGGTTTCTCAGCTTAAAGAAAATCGTGAGGTTCAGGAAGTGCATTCCGCCCAGGATGAGTATGATCCAGCCCAGTTTAAAGCTCAGCACCTCAACCACTACCTGCGTGCTGGGTATGTTGCTGCCCTCTTTCAGTGCCAGGCTCATGTAGCCGAAGTTGACCAGGTAAAAGCCCACCACCAGGAGCTTGTTAACGGAATCAGCCAGCTCATTATTGCCGTGGAAAATGTCGAACAAAAACACGCGACCGTTCCTGAATAAAACTTTTGCAACCCAAATGGTTAAAGCAATGCTTGCTGCTAAATAAACTGCGTAGGTTAGGATAAAGTAGTTCATGATTTTAAGTTTTAAATTTTAATTGTATAAATTGAACTTTCAGAAAAAAATGAAAAATATAGATAAAAAAATTTTATTTAAATACTTTCAGTATCGAACCCCAGAACCAGCTTTCTTCAGCCTTCAGCATGGTCTCCAAAGTTTTGTCAACGTTCTTTGCCAGTTTGTTTATATCCGTAATAGATTTATTAAAGGTCTTGAACTCCGGATCGTTCTTTTCCCCTTTCACTTTAGACAACTCATCCAGGATTTTTATGATCGGGTCGAGCTCCCTTTTGCGGCGTTCCTTGGCTACCTGGCGGGCAATGTTCCAGGTGTCTTTGTCGGCATAGAAATATTCTTTTCGTTCGCCTGGTTTGTGGCGTTTTTCAACCAATCCCCAGCTGATCAGGTCGCGCAGGGTCATGTTGGCGTTGCCGCGTGATATTTGCAGCGTCTCCATAATTTCTTCGGTAGTCAGCTCGTCAGGGGTGATCAGCAGCAGGGCATGCACCTGAGCCATCGTGCGGTTTATCCCCCACTCCGACCCCAGTTTCCCCCAGGCTTCAATAAACTTTTGCTTTGCCTCTGCCAATTCCATATACAAAGGTAAACAAGTTTTCAAACTTTCAAAATATTTTGAAAGTTTATTTTTATCTAATTTTTCATAAACCACCCGTCATTGCGAGGAACGAAGCAATCTCCAAACTATACAGGTCGGGGAGCAGGAATTTGTTGCTGTACGTTCAGTTTATACTTCAAGGTTCTTGAATGTCCTATGTAGAGATTGCTTCGTTCCTCGCAATGACGCTTTTGTGTTATTGACTGCCAACTGCCCCTGCAACTGCCACTATTAACTCCAGTCTTCAAACTAATCATCAAGGTTCATCAGCATCGCCTTCATTTCCTGCTTTAACGACGGGAGGTCATTTTTGGCAATTTCCCAAACCAGTTGCAGGTTGACCCCAAAATATTCATGAATAGATATATTTCTAAACCCAATGATAGACTTCCATGGAATTGCAGTGTACTGCACTTTTAGATCATCAGACAATGCGTTACAGGCCTCTCCTATAATTTCGATCTGTTTGATGGTTGCGAAACGCTTTTCTGAATTTTGCAGGAATTGCTCGAAAGCAACATTTTCCAGGTATATCTCAACTTCGTTAATGGCATCCAGGATATGCTGAAGCCTTACC
>Ga0105240_10015080_pt1 | contig 10520 bp, 5 predicted proteins | sample KBSC54metaG_FD_80426 | JGI IMG/M metagenome (GOLD analysis project Ga0105240, IMG submission 80426) | Corn rhizosphere microbial communities from Kellogg Biological Station, Michigan, USA - KBS C5-4 metaG | ecosystem: Host-associated > Plants > Roots > Rhizosphere > Soil | place: Michigan, USA...
CCGCAAATCGGCGGAAGCGCAGGGGCCCACCCCCAGCAATCACTTGTTGCTTCAGCGCAGGAACGAGATTGGGACGCCAGAATTGCAACGCCGGAGCCAGGCTAAAGAGCAAACTCGCCAGCACCGCGACCGCGAAATTGAAGGCGAGAATTCTTCCATCAACATGGGACGAGAACGGCATGTCCGTTCTCTGGCCACCCCATATCATGTTGATGAGCACTGCCGAGAATCGCGGAGCAAGAATGATTCCGATCAGCCCGCCGGCAAGTCCCAACAGCAAGCCTTCAATCACCAGTTGCCGCATAACGCGCGTGCGCCTGGCGCCCAGCGCATAGCGCACTGACATTTCCCGCACACGCCCAGCGGCGCGCACTAGCAGCAGGCTTCCCACATTCGCGCACGCCATCAACGCAACCAGGACAACCATCGCCATCATGATCAGCAGGGGACCCTGCACATCCTGGCGCAGCGGTGAAAATCCTTTGGCTCCATCCAGCACATAAAGGTGGGACTTGGTTAAGAAGCTCTCCACGAAGCGCTCGGAACTATGCTCGCGTTGCTTGAGTTCTTCGGCGCGAAGCGTATACCACAATGGCCCCAGGCTAGCCTCGGCCTGTTCGCGGCTGACGCCCGGCTTCAGGCGTCCGATGATGTTCAGCCAGTTGGCTTTGCGTTGCTCCAGTTCATCTCCGCCCGGCATCACCTCGGCCTTCATCATCATTGGCGCAAACAGATCCGGAGTATCTCCCGCGACGGCGCTGTGGAACCCTTGCTGCGCCACTCCGACCACGGTGAACGGGTGATCGTTAATCAGGATGGCTTGGTTCAGCAGGTTGCGATCTGCTCCAAACCGCCGCTGCCAGTAATCGAAGCTGAGTACCGTGACCGGATTCGCATTCGGAACCGTGTCATCCGACTGGACCAGCAATCGTCCCAATGCTGGTTGCACACCAAGAACATAGAAGTAATTTCCGGAAACAACTTCCGCCCTGACGAGCTCCGGTTGTTTATGCCACTGGACGCCGGCCTGGGCATTCACCGTCGCTATGAGCCCGTTGAAAGCGGAGTTGCGATCGCGCAGATCGCGATACATGGGATACGAGAAGTAAAACTTGTCGTCGGTGCGCGATCGAGTGTGGCCGTTGAAGCTGCCGTAGAATTTGAGGATGACTAGTTGCGCTGGCTCTTTCACGGGCAAGCTGCGCAACAGCGCCTGGTCGAGCAGCCCGAAGATAGCTGTATTGGCGCCGATGCCAAGTGCCAGCGTGATGGTGGCCACGGCGGCGAATCCGGGGCTCTTGATGAGTTGCCGCCAAGCGTAGCGGATGTCCTGGAATACCGTGTCCATCTGAGATCTCCGTTACTCGTATCGCAGGGCTACCATGGGATCGACCTTGGCAGCCCGGCGTGCGGGTATGTAGCAAGCCAGCAACGCCGTTGCAAACAACACAGAGAGCATGGCGCAGAAAACGATGGGTTCTGCTTTCGCCACACCCGGTACCGTGCGTTGCAGGATTTTGGCTGCAAGAACACCCATCACCACTCCAATTCCTGCTCCACTCACTGTCAGAATCAGCCCCTGACGAACTACAAGCTGCATTACGTTTCCCGTGCTTGCGCCGAGTGCCATGCGCACGCCGAACTCCGGTAATCGCTCGTTCGCCAGGTAAGCGATCACGCCGTAGATGCCCAGGCATGCGAGACATAAAGCGACGGCAGAGAAGATTCCAAAGAGCCACAACAGAAATCGCTGCAGGACCAGCGAGCCGCTCACCAGGTGCTCCATCGTCTGAGCCTCATAAAGCGCCTGATCTGCCGTTGACCCGCGCGCTTGGCGCTGCAGGGTTTGCAACATGCTCAAGGGATCGGCATCAGTGCGGATCGCGACCGACATCACCGAAGAAAAAAAGCGGGTCAGGGTATCTGGGACCTGCGCTAACGGATAATAAAATTGGTCCTGAACCTGCGACTGATCGTCGTCCGCCAGACCCCAATGGCGCACATGCCCTACTACTCCGATGACCTGTATCGGACCGTTTCCCATTGCCTGAATCCACAGCTGCTTTCCGACGGGATTCTCATTGCCGAACGCATGACGTGCCAGGTTCTGATCGATCACGACCACGGGCGCGTGATCAAGGCGATCGCCCTCATTGAAGAACCGTCCACGCAAGAGTGGAATACCCATCGTCTTCAAATAATCCGGGGATACGGACGACGCGAGTGCGATGGGTGCCTGATTCGGCGGCGGTGCGACTGGGGTAGCCCAGTAACCCACCACATTTTCTCCTTCTCTCATGGGCACAATGTCGGTGAGGGCGACATCGCGGACCCCGGGAACGTGCCGAAGATTGTCTGCGAATTCCCGCCAGGCGGCTCGGGTCTGGGCCGGATTGCTCAATACACTCGGCGAGAACGCCACTCGCGCGGTTAAAAGGTTGTGAACGTCAAGCCCGGGATCGAGTGAAGCGAGGCGTGACAGAGCTCGGCCGAGAAGGCCGGCGCAGATCAGCAACACAACTGCTACTGCAATTTCGGAAATCACGAAACTGCTGTGCAAGCGCTTCGATTTGCCGGCAATCGTTCGTGCGCCCGCACGGAGCGTTTGCTCGAGTGTAGTGCGAGGCGTGCGGAGGGCCGGAACCAGTCCAAAAAGAAAACTGCTCGCCAGTGATACTCCCACCACGAACAACAGAACGCGCCAATCAACATGTATTTCGCTGGCCCGCGGCAGACTGTCAGGCCAGAACTTTACAAATGGCCGGTTCCCAAAATTAGCTACCAGCAGCCCCAAGGCCCCGCCGGAAATTCCAAGCAGGCCGCTTTCCACGAGGCATTGACGAATCAGCCGCCCGCGATTTGCTCCCAAGGCTGTGCGAATGGCGAGCTCGCGTTCTCGCGACACGGCTCGCGCCAGCAACAGACTTGCAACGTTTACGCAAGCAATCAGCAGAACCATGCTTACCGCGCCCAGCAGCAGCCAGAGCGTCGATCCAACATTCCTGACCAGTTCCTCTTGAAGAGGGTGGGGAGCGATGTTGATGCCATCGTTGGAATCCGGATATTGCTTCGCGAGTTGATTACCGATCAACGACAGTTCGGACCGTGCGCTGGCAAAACTTGCGCCCGGATGAAGTCGTGCCACGACATGTAGAAAATGCGCGCCGCGAGTTCGCATTCTGGGCTCGGTCGCTTGCCCCAGGGGAGTGAGCACATCTACAGATCCATCCAACTGAAAGCCGGCTGGAGCAACACCGATGACCGTATATGCTTTTCCGTCGTAAGTAAGTGTTTTGCCGGCGACAGCCTGATCTTTGCCGAACCGGCGTTGCCATAGTCCGGCGCTGATGATCGCGACCGGCGCCGCGCCGGTGGTGTCTTCTGTTGTGCTGAACGAGCGGCCGCGAAGAGGTGAAACGCCCAGAACGGAAAACAGGTCGGATGAGATCTGGCGTCCGTCCACGTATTCAGGCTCGCCCGGTGCGCTAACGGTTCCGCCCGAATACGTCCAGGCTGCGACAGGTCCCAAAGTCCGGCTGTCGCGACGGCAATCGAGAAAATCGGGATAGGAAAATCCCCATTTGTCGCCGTACTTCCCCGTTTGTACGTGCAACGCGAGAAGGCGGTCCGGCTCCGGATATTGCAGAGGTTTCAGGAGTACCCCATCCACCACGGTGAACATCGCGGTGCTCGCACCAATTCCGAGCGCCAGCGTCACAATGGCTGCGGCAGCAAACCCCGGGTTCTTGTGCAGTTGCCGCCACGCGTAGCGCACGTCCTGAAATAAACTGGCCATGATCTCTCCACTACTCGTAGCGCAGGGCCGCCATGGGATCAATTCGCGCAGCGCGCAGAGCGGGAATGTAGCAAGCCAGCAACGCTGCCCCCGACAAAAGTGCGGTCACGGCGAGAAAGGTGATCGGGTCGCCCGGCGCAACGCCATACAGCAGGCCTTGCATGAGTCGAGTCACGGCCCACGCGCCCACCAACCCGACCGCTGCTCCGGCGAGGACCAGACGCATCCCGCCGGCAATGACCAACGCCAGAATGTGCCGTCTCTGCGCCCCAAGCGCCATCCGGATGCCCATCTCGTGGGTCTGTTGCATGACCATATAGGCCAAAACTCCGTAGATGCCGATGAGAGCTAAGATCAGCGCTAGGCCTGCGTAGATTCCAACAAGCATGGCATTGAAGCGTTGCGGCGCGATGGATTGGCTCACATCCGTCTGCATGGTCCGCACGTTCGAGATGGCGAGAACGGGATCGAGCCGATGCAAACGATCGACAACCCCTGCCGCTACCGTGTCCGGATTTCCGCTGGAGCGCACCGCCAGGTCAAGGGAACGCAACGAACCATCCTCTCCCTCGATGGCCGCATCCCTTTCCTGCAGATAGGGTGAGTAACAGTGCGGCCGCGGAGACGAAGACATAGCCCCATCGGGAACATCCCCGACAACGCCAATAACCGTGAGCCATTGGCCAATGGCTCCGCCGCGAAGAATGCGTTTGCCGATCGGATCTTCATTCGGCCACAGGATCTTGGCCATGCTTTCGCTGACCACCGTAACCGGTTGCGTTCCTTGGCGGTCTTCTGGGGTGAACACGCGCCCACGGATGAGAGGAATCCCCATCGTCCGGAGATAGTCGCCCAAAACCCAAGTCTGGCGAACGGCGGGCGTGGTCGAGTTATTTCGTCCTTCAATCTCGACCGCATCCAGTTCATTGCCGTTGAGGGGAAGATCATTGGCTACTCCGACGGACACAACCCCCGGGAGTTGGGAAAGCTCCAGCAGCGCGCGCTGGTAATAGTTGCGAACGTCATTCGCGTGCGGGTATGCCTGCTTCGGAAGGGGCGCTGTCATCGCCAAAACTTTTTCTGGCTGGAAGCCTGGATTGGCGGCGAGCAGTTTTTCGAAAGTCCTCAGCAACAGGCCTGCACCGGCGAGCAGCAACAAGGCCAGCCCGAATTCCGCGACCACGAACGCGCCCTGCGCTCGGTGGCGAGTCCTACTGCCTGTGCCGCTTCGACCTCCCTCTTGCATACCTTCCCGCACACCGCTCCGTGTGGCGTGCAGGGCTGGCGCCAAACCGAAAAATACAGCTGCGAGGAATGTGATAGCGAGCGTAAAGATCACTACCCCAGCATCCATATCTATATGCCGGGGCAGTGTGATGGTTGCGGGCACCTGCTTGAGCAAAAAATTCTTGAACCAGATTGCCAGACCTAATCCCAAGGCTCCGCCCAGGGACGCTAGCAGTAGGCTTTCGGTGAGTAACTGCGTCAGCAGACGAAACCGGCGCGCGCCGAGGGCGGTGCGAACGGCCATTTCCCGTGCTCGGCCGGAAGCGCGCGACAACAGCAGCAAGGCGACATTTGTGCATGCAATCAGGAGCACAAGCCCGACCGCGCCCTGCAGCAGCAACAATAGAGGCCGTACGGATCCTGAGACTTCGGTTTGCAACGGGTCGACGACGGCGACCAGCTTTGCATTGGTGAACGTCTTCACCAGGTCCGCGGGATACGCCTGATAAATCCTTTGCGCCATTGCTTCGGATTCGCCGCGAGCCTGGGCCAGTGTCACTCCACTCTTGAGGCGAGCCACCACGTCATCGTTGAATCTTGCCCAGCCCGAGAGATCGGCCGGGGTGAATGCCCTGGGGACCCACAACTGCCCCGGTTCGTTATTGCTGGACGCACCGGCGAGAGGGAACTGGAAATCCCGTGCCATGACTCCAATGACGGTGTACGGAATGCGATCCAGCCTGATCGTTGTTCCGATTACATCGCGGGATCCAGCGTATCTGCTCTGCCACAGTCCGTAGCTCAGAATCACCACAGCCATTCCCGGCCGGTCTTCGTCAGCATGAAAACTTCGACCGAGAATTGGTTGAACCCCGAGAAGAGGGAATAGATTGGCAGATACCCGAGCTGCTGTAATTCTGGTCGGTTCCCCAACTCCCGACAGTTCCAAGTTACAATTCCGGTACGCTGCCATACCCTCGAAGGACTTTTGTGCTTGCTCGTAGAGCATCAGATCCGGAATGGAAAACGCGATCTTGGGAAATCCGAGATTTGGAACGCCTTCATGTACCGCTACCAGCTTCCCGGGATCGTCAAAGGGAAGCGGGCGCAGCAGGACGGCATTGACCACACTGAACATGGCAGCATTGATGCCAATTCCCAGCGCCAGTGTCAGTACTGCCACCGCGGTAAAGGTTGGTTGTCTCCCCAAGACTCGAAGACCATAGCGCACGTCCTGGAGTACACCACTCATGCGTGAACATCCGCCATGAGCTTCTTCAGTTCTTCTTCGGCGACAACCTTGCCGTCGAACAAATGCACTTCTCTTTGCGCATGCTTGGCGAACCGCGGGTCGTGAGTCACCATGCAGATGGTCGCGCCCTCGCGATGCAGGTTCTGCAGCAGTTCCATCACTGCTTCACCATTTCGCGAGTCCAAGTTTCCGGTAGGCTCATCGGCGAGCAGGATGGACGGTTTCCCTGCCAGCGCGCGCGCCACGGCGACACGCTGCTGCTGACCGCCCGAGAGTTGCGACGGATAGTGCCGGACCCGGTGCGCCATGCCGACACGCTCCAGCGCTTCCATGACCCGCTGCTTGCGCTCGGCCGAAGGCATCCGCTGACGGTACGTCAACGGCAATTCGACGTTCTCGTAGACTGTGAGATCCCCAATCAGGTTGAAACTCTGGAAGATAAATCCAATCTCCTGGTTGCGGATGCGAGCCCGCTCGGCAAAATCCAGGTTCTCCACGGGTTTGTTGTTCAGCATGTAGCGGCCACCGGTGGGAGTGTCGAGCAGGCCGATGATCGACAGCAGCGTCGACTTGCCACAGCCCGACGGGCCTGACATGGCGACATACTCACCTTTGTTGACCATCAGGTGCACGCCCGACAGCGCGTGAGTTTCGATCTCGTCGGTGTAGAAGACCTTGGTCAATTCCGTGATTTGGATAAGCGGTTGGCCATTGTCTGACATGAAACGTTTGCCTCGTTTTCTTAGGATTTTTTACCGCTCAGTCTTGCAGACGAATCCGGTCCGTGTTGTCCCAGCGCGACATGTCGGAGAGTACAACCGTGTCGCCTTCGTGCAGTCCATCCTGAATTTGAATCGAATTTACCGAAGCCCTCCCGACCTTCACCGGCACTCGCACCGCATCGTGCCCGTTGGGATCGAGTTTGAAAAGAGAGATCGTGCTGTTTTCCTGTCCGAAAGCCGGACGCCCCACGTACAGAACGTTATCCAGCTTTTCCAGATCGATGGTGCCGTCCACGCTTAGGTTCGGGCTGGCGCCTCGCGGCAACTCGCCTGTTAGTTTGACGTCAACCGTGACCGTTCCGTTTTGCACGGCCGGATCTACCCGCATAACACTGCCGGCGATCAGACCGTTATGTGTGTCCACGGACACCGATTCCCCGATCTGGACGTCTCGCGCCTGCGTTTCCGCGACTTTCAGTTCGGCCATCAGATGATTTGGCTGCACGACTTTGGCGAGCATCGTTCCCGGAGCCACGTGCTCTCCTACATGCAGCGGCATTTCCACGAGAACGCCATCGATTTTCGCGCGTACTTTCAGGGCATCGAGTTGCTGTTGCTTCAGCTCGGCTAGCGCTCGCATCTGATCCACTTTCGCCTGCTGCTCGGCTAATTGGGCATCAATCGCCTTCTGGTTGCTCGCCAGCCGCTGGTCTTCCAAATCATTGCGGATGGTGAACTCGTCCGCCTTGCCTTTGGAATTCTTGTACGCCATGCCGGAGATCACGCCCAGTTCGTACAACGACTTATCGGTGTCAGCTTGCATCTTGGCCTACGCATAATCGGCCTTGACCGTGGCCGCGCCCGCCTTCTGGTTCATCAGGTCGCTTTCCAGTTTCATGCGCTGGCTCTGAAACTCGGCCTCGGCTGCTTTCCACTGCAGGCGCGCGTCTACCGCCGCCTGCTCCACCTGCGAATTACTCATGTCCAGAATGATGGTGTCCGGTTTGACGACGGTGCCGGGCAATACGCGAATGCGGACTACGGTCGCTTCGGTTTCAGCGGGAATCTGCAGCACGGATTCTTGTGACGGAACCAACGTGCCAATGCCGCGCACCTGGCGCAGCATCGATCCGCGCTTGACGGTGTCGGTCCATACCGTGCCGCGTTCCACACTCGGAGCGGCGGGTTTCAGGCGGTACACGAAAGCGCTGACCGCGACAACAGCGACGACGATGACTGCCACCATAATGATCTGACGGCGGCGTTTGCGTTCCTTAAACTCTGGGCGGGCGATATCCATCGAACATAGGAAGGGCAACTGGTCGGCCAATCCGGTAATCAGGCAAGTGATTGAAACGAAATGGCCTCTCATTTAGAACACGGTCGCTCCCCAACTCAGGATGTTCGGCAGGGGATTTAGCTGTCCACTCCCGGACACTATTCGCTTGTGTGGGGCGGACGCCATTGTTCGTGCCGCGAGCGCAAGCGAGCGTGACAGCGTCACTCCGTACCGAGGTGGGCGGACGCGTTGATCCGACACCAAGCGCCCCATACTCAGTTCAAATTCGATAACATAGAACTTCGTCACCTTGGAGACTTCTTTAATGCAGCGTCGCGAAGTTCTTCGCCTGCTCGCCACCGGGACTGCCCTCCAACTTGCTCCCAGCAAGTGGCTGGTTTTTTCCCGCGAGGCGCGCTCCTTACTTGCCGAAACCCGGTCTCTTCGTACTCTGACGCCACACCAGGACGCTACCCTGAAAGCCTTAGCCGATACGATCATCCCCCGCACCGATACCCCAGCGGCGAGCGATGCCGGAGTGAGTGAGTTCATCGACTTAATCCTGACCGAGTGGTACGACGCCCCCGAACGCGCACACTTTCTGGATGGACTGGCGACCGTCGATCCTCAATCGCGAACTTTATTCCAAAGAAATTTCATCGACTGCTCGACGGAACAGAAAGGAAAATTGCTGACCGAACTCGGCGCGAAAATGCTGGAGGGCGCTGTGCCCGGCAGTCGGCGCCGGTCCATCCAGCGCCCCGCTCCGCCAAAGACGAACTTCTATGCCGACTTTCGCCGCCTTGCTCTGACCGCCTATTACACCTCTGAGGCCGGCGCCACCCAGGCATTACATTACGAAGTCATACCGGAGCAATACCAGGGCTGCAACATCTCCCCGGCCAAGGAGCCGAAGCAGCCGTGAGCGATCAATCTACTTACGACGCCATCGTTGTCGGCTCCGGCATCACGGGAGGCTGGGCCGCCAAGGAACTGACGGAAAAGGGACTGAAAACGCTGGTGCTGGAAGCCGGCCGCCCCATCGTTCCGGAAGAAGACTACGTTGAGCACGTTCCCAGTTGGGAGATGAAATTCCGCGGCATGGGAGACCGACGCCGCTTGCGCGAAGATCAACCCATCCAGAGCACTTGCTACGCCTGCGATGAGTGGTCGTCAAAATTCTTCGTCAGCGACAAAGAACATCCTTATACCACTGCACCCGGCAAGCCCTTCCGCTGGATTCGCGGGCGCCAGGTCGGTGGCCGCTCGATCACGTGGGGACGCCAAAGCTACCGCTGGAGCGATCTCGACTTCGAAGCCAACCTGCGCGACGGCATCGCCATCGATTGGCCGATCCGCTATGCGGATATCGCGCCCTGGTACGACTACGTCGAGGATTTCGCAGGAATTTCGGGCGAGGCGCTCGGCCTTCCGCAATTGCCCGACAGCCACTTTCTTCCGCCCATGGAACTGAATTGCGCGGAGAAGTTCGTGCGCGACGAACTTGCGAAGCATTTCGGCGGCGACCGCGTGCTTACCATCGGCCGCTCCGCCATTCTTACCCAGGCTCACAAAGGACGGGCGGCGTGCCACTACTGCGGTCCCTGTGAACGCGGATGCATCACCCTTTCTTATTTCAACAGCATCAATGCCACCCTTCCCGCCGCTGCCAAGACCGGACGCATGACGTTGCGCCCGTTCAGCGTCGTTCACAGCGTCATTTTCGATTCCGCAACTCGCAAAGCCACAGGTGTGCGTGTGCTGGATTCGCGTGATCGCAAGCCGCTCGAGTTTCGCGCCAAGGTCATTTTTCTCTGTGCCTCCACCCTGGAGTCGGTTCGCCTCCTCTTCAACTCATCCACGACCGAGTTCCCGAATGGCCTCGGAAACTCCAGTGGCGAGCTCGGCCACAACCTGATGGATCACGTGAAGACCGGCGGAGCTGACGCTACCCTCCCCGGCATGGAAGATCGCCATATCATCGGCCGCCGTCCCAACGGAATTTATGTCCCGCGCTTCCGTAACGTGAAATCCAGGCACCCGGACTTCTTGCGCGGTTACGGATTTCAGGGCCAGGGCTTCCGCCAAGGATGGGCTCGCGGAATCGGGCAGGTTGGCTTCGGCCCCGAATTCAAAAAATCCTTGAGCCAGCCTGGCCCATGGCAATTCAGCTTCTACGGCTATGGCGAGTGCCTGCCCAGTCACAACAACCTCGTCGAGCTCGATAAGGAAAAGCGCGCCGCG
>Ga0105240_10015081_pt1 | contig 10519 bp, 9 predicted proteins | sample KBSC54metaG_FD_80426 | JGI IMG/M metagenome (GOLD analysis project Ga0105240, IMG submission 80426) | Corn rhizosphere microbial communities from Kellogg Biological Station, Michigan, USA - KBS C5-4 metaG | ecosystem: Host-associated > Plants > Roots > Rhizosphere > Soil | place: Michigan, USA...
AGCACATTCGCCCGCGTCGACAGACCCCGCTCACCAACCGGCACCAAACCAACACGCCGACAAGCCAACCCCAACGGCCGCCACCGACCTGCAGTCTCCTCCCGAGACCACGCTATCGCAGGTCTCGCCACCGCAGGCCACTCACCCGGCGTCCTCAACGCCAACGGGCCGCGCCCAATCCCACGCAGCCCCCGACGCCCAAACCGCAGTCCCCGCCACCGCCGCCGTCGACGACTCCCGCCGCCAGTAACTAACTCGTGCACGCCCGACCGCGCGCAACTCGCGCCCGGGTCTATTCGCCCCAACACGAGCCCACGCGCGCCGCCACGCATCGCGGATCCGCCACCTAGCCGCTGGTAGATAGCCTCTTGCCCAACCGCAAAGGAGTGCGCGGCGGATCTCCTCACGCCTAACTAGTTCCCCTCGCGCGCCGCAGGCGCCGCGAACCCGCGCGCGGACACGAGACCCCGCTCGCTCCCCCTCAGCGAAACCCCTGCCGCAACGACCGCAACGCCACAAACACCTTCAAAAGCCGCGTAGCCCGCGACAACAACGACACAGCCCCCGTGGCAAACGTCAACCACGACAGCAACCTCTTAGGCCGCAGCAAGGTAACAATCCCCGCCGCCGCCGCAACCCACGCCAGAGGGTGATTCAAAGCCATCGAAGGCGCCCGCTCCGTCAAACCGGCAATCTGCGCCGCCGGCCGAATCTGCTCCAACCGATAAGCCAACTCCGCCCGCTGCTCCTCGCACTTCAGAAGCAACGCCCGGCGCCGCTCTTCCAACTCCTGGATGCGACTCACGGCGCCCCCTTTGCACTACGCTGATCGTGCTCGAGCTGTTGCAACGACCCCTCGAGCGCGCTCCCGCGCCCGCGGAACGTCCGTGCCCCAATGAGCCCGAACACAACGGCCAAAACGACGAAGAACGCCGTCCCGCCCAGAAGTGCCGCCATGCGATAGCTGTCCCAGAAGGCCACGACGAGGGTCACCAGCCCGAATACCAACGCCAACAACGCACAGGCGACCGCGGCGATCGCCCACAGGATCATCTGCACGACCCTGATCAGGTATATCTCAACTTCCACCGCGGCCAGGTCGAGCCGCGTTTTCAGAGTGTCGAGCCCCGCCGCGAGCAAGCCGCGAAGCGCACCGATGTGCGACCCGCCGCCCATGGCCTCCGGATCCATCGCCGGTGCGCGCTCGTCCACTTACTTGCCGCGTCCCATCAGGATGCCCACGAGCAACGCAACGCCGCCGGCGATCGCAAGCGCCTGCCACGGGTTGTCGCGAACATAACCATCGACCTGCCGGGCGCGTCCCCTGACCACGCCTTCCATATCCGCCAGCCGCTCGCGCAGCGATTCGAGGGATTCCTCCGCGCGTTCGCGGGCCTCGGCGGCCTTCTCGCCCGCCTGTCCGGCGGTAGCTTTGAGCAGGGCCTCCGCGTCGCTGACGAGAGCATGCAGATCGTCAGCCAGTTTCCCTGCATCGAAAAATTGATTCATAGCGGCGCTCCTGGGTCGTTGAAAGCCAAAAACTTGATTGAATTTACGCATATCGGTCCCAATCCGCGAGGCTCGGGCTCAAGTTCGCACCGCCCCCGACCCGTACATGGTGGCAAGGCGCGTGCCCGCAAGGCCTCGGCCGCCGCCAGACGTGCGCACGACCGCACTGCGCCACCTAGCCGTTACTGCCGCGCGCCCATGCGCTCGCGAACCCGCCGCGCAGCCCCGAGCCGAGAGGGCTCCTTCCGGGGGCTTGCACGGCAGGAGCCGTGCCAGAGCCTCCATGGACGGATTCACGGCGTCCCCCGGAAGGAGCCCTCTCGGCTCGGGGCTGCGCATACCCTCGAGCAGCTCCGCGAGTGCGTCCGCGGCGCTGCGCACCCTCGAGCAGCTCTGCCAGTCGTCCGCGGCGCTGCGCATACCCTCGAAGCAGCTCCCCCGTGTCAACGCCCGCCGACGACCCCGACAGCCCCCCTCACCATCACGGCCTCCTCATCAACAGGTATCACCTGCACCCGCACCTTACTGCCAACTGCTTGGATAGCCGCCTCCGCCCCACGAGCCGCGCGGTTCGCCGCCGGATCCAGCGCGATCCCCGCCCACTCCATCCCAGCGAGCGCCCGCTCACGTACCTCCGGCACGTGTTCCCCAACGCCACCCCCGAACACAATGCCATCGCAGCCACCCAGCACCGCGCAGTAAGCCCCGATGTACTTCCGCAGCCGATAGCAATACAGCTCCAACGCGAACTGCGATTCCGGCCGCGGGTCCTCCAGCAACTCGCCCGGGTTAGGGCTCTTACCCGACACCCCCGCGAGCCCCGATTGACGATTCAACAGCTCGATGAGCTGCTCACCCGACAGTGACAGTCGCTTCTCCAGGTACGGCAGGATCGACGGATCCACATCCCCCGAGCGCGTAGCCATTACGAGCCCTTCGAGAGGCGAGAACCCCATCGAGTTATCGACCGCCTGCCCCTTGTCCAACGCCGTGATCGAGCAACCCCCGCCGAGCTGCACCGTAATGAGTCGTCCGCCCCCGGATAACGCGGGATACAACTCGCACCAACGCCGCCACATGGCCTCGTGCGCGAGTCCGTGAAACCCATAACGCCGCACCCCGAGCTCGACGCCGAGAGAGGGGGAGAGCGCATACTCGGCCGCGCGACGCGGCAGCTTCGAGAAAAACGAAGTGTCGAACACGGCAACGTGCACGACATTGCCCCCACAAACATCCCGTGCAGCTTCAATCCAGTGCACTGCCGCGGGATTGTGCAGCGGAGCGAGTTCTGAAAGCTTCTGGATGTCCCCGACAACAGCGTCGTTAATCCGCACCGGCCCCGTGAATCGCGTCCCGCCGTGCACGACGCGGTGAGCCACCACCTCCGGTGGCGAGCGAAGTTTCTGCAAAAAACCGGTGAGCAGGGCACGAGGCTCGAGCACGCCGCCCGAATGGTGCTCGCTCTCGAGACGCGTCGGAGCGTCACCCGGTCCCAGCCCGACGGTGTCGTATACCCCGAGCTTCACGGACGTACTGCCACTGTTGAGGGTGAGGACGATCATGAGTTTGTCGCAATATTTCCGTACAAGACGGTGAATGATGCCCCAGACAGAATCACCGCTTCAGCAATGACTTGTCATTGGAATGGTTCCTGCTCGTTTCTTGCTGGAACACTCCACCCGCAAGCCGTTGACCAAAGGAAGCCGCCGATGTCCGCCGAACCCGGAAGACCCATGGGCCAGCTGAAACCCACCGAAAGCCCTTTGACCGATTTGGAGCTGCAGCGTGTGCACGCCTATTGGCGTGCGGCCAACTACCTCGGCGTCGGCCAGATCTATCTGCTGGATAACCCGCTGCTGACCGAGCCCCTCACGCTCGAGCACGTGAAGCCCAGGCTGCTCGGACATTGGGGTACCACGCCCGGACTGAATTTCATTTACGCACACTTGAACCGGGCGATCATTGCGCGGGACCTCGACGTAATCCCCATCATAGGCCCCGGCCACGGAGGACCTGCTCTGGTCGCCAACACCTGGCTGGAAGGCAGCTACAGCGAGCTGTATCCCGACCTTCCGCGCAATGCCGCGGGCATGCAGCGGCTATTCAAGCAGTTCTCTTTCCCCGGCGGGATTCCAAGTCACTGCTCGCCCGATGTGCCCGGCTCCATCAACGAGGGCGGTGAGCTCGGCTATTCCCTCTCGCATGCGTTCGGGGCCGCGTTCGACAACCCGGACCTCACCGTGGCTTGTGTGATCGGCGATGGCGAAGCCGAGACAGGCCCACTGGCCACGGCCTGGCACTCGAACAAGTTCCTGAACCCGGTCAGCGACGGCACCGTACTACCGATCCTCCACCTCAACGGTTACAAGATTGCGAACCCGACCATTCTCGCGCGCATTCCGCGCGACGAGCTGGAAAGCCTGCTGACCGGCTACGGGTGGCAGCCCCATTTCGTGGTCGGCGACGACCCGAAGCTGATGCATCAACAGATGGCGGCGACCCTGGATCGCGTCTTCGACGAAATCGCGGCCATCAAGGAACACGCGCGAGGCACCGACAAGATGGTGCGCCCACGCTGGCCCATGATCGTGCTGCAGAGCCCGAAGGGTTGGACCGGACCGAAGGTCGTCGATGGTGTGCAGGTGGAAGGCACCTGGCGCGCTCACCAGGTCCCCTTGGCAGGACTGGCGACAAACCCGGCGCACCTGCGCATGCTCGAGGAGTGGCTGCGCAGTTATCGGCCGGCCGAGCTGTTCGATGGCGACGGGGCGCCGCGGCCGCAGATCCTCGAGTTGGTCCCGAAAGGCAGGCGCCGCATGGGCTCCAACCCGCACGCCAACGGTGGGCTGCTCCTCGCCGACCTGCCGCTTCCGGCGATCAACACTTATGCGGTCGCCGTACCTAAGCCCGGCGGGAAAATGGCAGAGTCCACCCGCGTGCTCGGACAATGGCTCCGCGACCTGTTCAAGAACACCGCCCAGTCACGCAACTTCCGGCTTTTCGGACCCGACGAGACCAGCTCCAATCGCCTCGATGCCGTGTTCGAGGTAACCAACCGCACCTGGCAGGCCAACACGATTCCCGGGGATACGAACCTGCGCGCCGACGGCCGCGTGATGGAGGTGCTGTCGGAGCACCAATGCGAGGGTTGGCTGGAGGGCTACCTGCTCACGGGCCGTCACGGCCTGTTCGCCTGTTACGAGGCCTTCATCCACATCATCGCCTCGATGTTCAACCAACACGCGAAATGGCTGGAGGCGACGCAGCACATTCCCTGGCGACGGGCCATCGGCTCGCTCAACATCCTGCTCAGCTCGCACGTGTGGCGCCAGGATCACAACGGGTTCTCGCACCAGGATCCCGGCTTCATCGACGTCGTCGTCAACAAGAAGTCGAGTGTCGTGCGCGTCTACCTGCCGCCGGATGCCAACACCCTGTTGTGTGTTGCGGACCAATGCCTGCGCAGCCGCAATGTCGTCAATCTCATCATCGCCGGCAAACAGCCCGAGCTGCAGTGGCTCGACCTCGATGCCGCGCGCAAACATTGCGCCGCCGGCATCGGGATCTTCGAGTTCGCCAGCAACGACACCGACGGCGACCCGGACGTGGTCATGGCCTGTGCCGGCGACGTTCCCACGATGGAGACACTCGCCGCGGTAGGCATCCTGCGCGAGCACCTGCCGGATCTGCGGGTTCGGGTCGTGAACATTGTGGACCTCATGACTTTGCAGCCGCCCGAGGAACACCCGCACGGCCTGAAGACCCGAGAGTTCGATACCCTGTTCACCACGGACAAGCCGATCATCTTTGCCTTCCACGGCTATCCGTGGCTCATCCACCGGCTCACGTACCGTCGCCATAACCACGATAACCTGCATGTCCGTGGCTTCAAGGAAGAGGGCACGACGACCACTCCATTCGACATGGTGGTGCGTAACGACCTTGACCGTTTCCACCTGGTCATCGACGTCATCCAGCGGGTGCCCAAGCTCGGCTCCCGGGCAGCGCATCTGCATCAGCTCATGCGTGACAAGCTCACCGACCATGCGCAATACGTCGTCATCCGGGGCGAGGACATGCCGGAAGTCCGCGACTGGGTGTGGCAGGATAAGAGCCTGGGTGACTAATGATCGCCTACTGCGGCCGCCCCCTAGCGGCATATTCCGGCGATCCTTCCTCTTACATAGTAACCCGCTATGCGCGAGTAACGATCGCCGGAATCTGCTCGCTAGGGTTCGCCCTCGCTACGGCGCTCATTGGTCACCCAGGCTCTCGGACGAAAGTTTCAATTCTTGACTGGAACGCGCCATTGAGCGCGTGAGGAATTTGCATGAACGCAAACGCTGATAATCCGCTTCTGAAGCTGCGCAAGCTGGGCCAGAGCGTCTGGCAGGACGATATCGGCCGGAACATGCTGGACGATGGCACCCTCGCACACCTGATCGAGGCGGATGGCATTGCCGGGGTCACCTCCAACCCCGCCATTTTTGCCGCCTCGATTAATAAAGAGCCGGTTTATCAACGCGCCATCGCGGACCTCCTGCCCACGGAGGCTTCCAACATCAAGCTGTACGAGACGCTGACGGTCGAGGACCTGCGTCGCGCCGCCGACCTGTTCCGTAAGCTTTACGACAGCACCAATGGCGCCGACGGCTTCGTCAGCATGGAAGTGTCGCCGCACCTGGCGTACGACACGGCCGGCACGAATGCCGAGGCGAAGCGCCTTTGGGCCTGGCTCGAGCGCCCGAACGCCATGATCAAGATCCCCGGCACGGAGCCCGGTCTGGCTGCGATCCGCGATACCATCGCGGCGGGCATCAACGTCAACGTGACGTTACTCTTCTCTCCCGAGCGCTATCGGGCAGTAGTGAATGCCTACTTCGATGGCCTCGAGGCGCGGCTCGCGGCCGGCAAGCCGATCGACAAGATCGCCTCCGTCGCCAGCTTCTTCTTGAGCCGCATCGACACGCTCGTGGACAAACAGCTCGATGAGCTGGCGGGGCAGGGCAAGGCCGAAGCCAGGAAGTTGCGCGGCACGTCCGCCATTGCGAGCGCCTGCCAGGCCTATGCGATCTACGAGGAGCTCACTGCGTCCAGCCGCTGGAAAGCGCTCGCGAGCAAGGGCGTCCGTCCGCAGCGCCTGCTGTGGGCCTCGACATCCACCAAGGACCCGACCTTCAGCCCGGTGAAGTATGTCGAGGAGCTGATTGCCCCCGACACGGTCAACACCATGCCGGGCGAGACCATCAAGGCCTATCGCACCCAGGGCAAACCGGAGCCGCGTTTGAAGCCGCAGATCGCGCAGGCCGCCCAGATCTTCGCAGGCCTGAAGGCTCTCGGTATCAACATGGCGGCGGTGGCGGAGCAACTCGAGCGCGAAGGCGTGAAGAAATTCATCGAGCCCTTCGACAAGCTCCAGGCCTCGATCGAAGAGCGCCGGATCAAAGCCAAGGCAAGCTGAAGAAGGCGCTCTCGCTTCAGCCGGCGGCGCGTTGGACTACCGGCGCGCCGCCTTTACGCGACGGACCGCATCTCGTCCTCGTCCACTGGCTGCGTCCAATTCCGCGATACCAGCGTGATACGCCCACCCGTCCGAATCGACTCCACCGCGACGGTCGGCTGCCATCCGGCCGTGGTCTCGTCGGGAACCTCGACGCCAGCGTCGATGATCACTCGACGCAACTTGCATTTGGCCCCGATCCGCGCACCGGGTAACGCTACAACCTCGTCGAGGAACGTTCCTTCCCCCACGTGCACATTCCCCGCAAGCACACTGTTGGTCACCGTGGCCCCCTTGACCACGACACCCCCGGCGAGCAGCGCATTCGATACAAACCCCTGGCTGCCGGCGCCGTAGAGCAGCTTCGCCGGCGGCAAAGCTTCTGGCAGTGTGATGATGGGCCAGGCCGGATCGTAGAGCTCGAACGGAGGCTCGGGCGCGAGCAACTCCATGTGCGCCTGCCAGTAAGCCTCCACGGTACCCACGTCGCGCCAATAGCCCGGCGCACCGCTGTTATCCGTGAATGCAAAGGCAGCCACGTGATCCTCGCGCACGGCCTTCGGCAGAATGTCGCGCCCGAAGTCATGCGCGGACATCTCATCCCCCGCATCCCGGCGCAACTGCTCTACGAGATAATCTGTATTGAATACATACACGCCCATCGAGGCGAGAATGGTTCGCTGACTGTTCAGTCCGAGACTCGCCGGCAGCGGCTTCTCGATGAAGCTGCAGACACGCTTACGTTCATCGACTCCCAACACGCCGAAGGAGGCTGACTCCTCCACCGGCACCGGGACACAGGCAACTGTTACATCCGCGCCGCTGTTGGTGTGTTGCTCCAGCAGGCGGCGGTAGTCCATTTTGTAAACATGATCACCCGCGAGCACCAACGTGTAACGACTGCGCTGTGCGATCAGGAGATCGAGGTTCTGATGAACGGCGTCCGCGGTGCCCATGTACCAGGAGGCGTGCAGCCGTTGCTGCGCCGGCCAGATCTCGATGAACTCACCGAGCGGCCGCGCGAGGAAATTCCAACCCGCGCCGATGTGGTTGATGAGACTTTGGGCCTTGTATTGGGTGAGTACCGCAATGCGACGCACGCCCGAATTGACACAATTCGAGAGTGTGAAGTCGATATTGCGGAAGTGGCCGCCGAAAGTGACCGCGGGCTTGCATTGCCAACGGGTCAACTCTCCGAGGCGGGTGCCGTTGCCGCCGGCGAGAATGAGCGCGACCGTATCCCGTTCGAGACCCATAGCCATTCCATTCTGTGTTCTCATTACAACACAGGGAGCAATAACCGTACCTAACTTCGCACCGCGTTGGGAAGTGCCCGAAAGCACTCAGGGAGGCTAGCGGATTTCGATGACGATTATCCTATCGTCTTGGGCCTGGGCGTCGGTTTGCCGGCCCCTTGGGACGGACTGGACCGCGCGGCGACGCAGCCGGTCGTTGCGATGCGGCCACGGCTGGCGGCACCGGGAATTCCTTGGCCTGTTGCAGCAGCCAGTCACGCAACGCGGTGACCTTGGGTAAGGCGAGGTAGGCTTCCGGGCATACGAAGTAGTAGGCGTTCTGGTAGGGCAACACCCGGTCACTCGCGAACACGATCCGCCCGGCTTGATACTCACCTGCCGCCAGCGTCCAGCGCAGAATCCCGAACCCGAGGCCCTCGACCGTCGCACTCAACAGGGCGGCCGAGTCATCGAGGAAAGCCCCTCGCAGCGCCTGCGCGCCGTCGGCCTTACCGGAAAACCAGTTCGACCAGTCGATCTCGGTCCCATGTAGCAGAGGCAACTTGTCGAGCTCGCTCGAGCTCGACAGCGGACCGTACTTCGCAAGCACCGCCGGGGATGCGACCGCCACCAGGTGCTCATCGAGAATCTTCACCGTGTGCAGTCCCGGCCAGTCGCCCTGACCCAGGCGGATACCCGCGTGAAAGTCGGTTCGTGCGAAGTCGACCATCTCCGCCGAGGCGTTGATGTGAAAGTCGATGTCGGGATGGCGCGCGTGCAGATCCACCAGCCGCGGTGTCAGCCACTTCTGTAGAAAGGAGGAGAGGGTGGTCACGTTCACCCGGCCGGTCTCGCGCTCCTGCCGGATCTGCTGCAGGGCCGCCTCCAGCTCGTCGAGACCCCGGCGCAGACCGGGCAGCAGCCGGGTGCCCTCCAGAGTCAGTTGCACGCCCCGGCCGTTACGCCGTAACAGGGGCGTCTGCAGATAATCCTCGAGCGTCTTGATCTGCTGACTCACCGCCGCGGGCGTCACGTGCAGGGCCTCCGCGGCGTCGCTGAAATTCAGTCGGGTCGCCACCGCCTCGAAGACGCGCAGCGCGTTCAAGGGCAGCCTGTCGTAAGCGGAGCTCAAAGCGGTGGTTTTAACCATAGGGGCCCTCCATTAAAGCACGCGACCATAGCGGCGAGCGCCACGTTGTCGCTGAAGATGCTCCCCTCATCGCGCGATGCGCTATTCTTGTGGCGAGAGCCAACACAATGACTTCCGCGTTCAAGCCTTCGGGCGTCATCACCATCACGACCGACTTCGGCCACCAGGGGCCTTTCGTCGGCGTCATGAAGGGTCGGATCCTGACGCGCTTTCCGGAGGCGAAGCTCATCGACCTGACGCACGAAATTGTCGTGCACTGGCCCGCGGAAGCCGGATTCTGGCTCGCGCGCGCGTTCGAGTACTTTCCCGTCGGAACGGTACATGTTGCCGTGGTGGATCCAGGCGTCGGGACCTCCCGCGACATCGTAGCCGTGACCGCACAGGGTCATATCTTTCTCGCGCCTGACAACGGTCTGCTCGCCCCAATCGTCGGCCGCTCCCGTGACGCCAACATTGTCCGTTTCAATGCCCAGCAGCTCGCGCGTTTTGGTGTGAACCGTCCGAGTGCAACCTTCCACGGCCGCGACATCTTTGCGCCGATCGCAGCCGAGCTCGCGGCGGGACGCTGTACCGCAGAGGATCTCGGCGAGACCGTCAGAACGCTCGTCCCTGCGTGGGTGGACGAACCGACAGTTGAGCCCACGAGCGTCTCGGGCGTCGTCATCACGATCGACCATTTCGGCAACCTCATAAGCAACATCGACGGCCAGCTCATCGAGCGCTTCCGACTCCCGCTCGTGCACGCCGGCAACCATTCCTTCCCGCTGCTACGGACCTATGGGGACACCCGTCCCGGCGAATACCTCGCCCTGGTGAACTCCTTTGGCGTCGTCGAGATCGCCAGAGCCGAGCAGAGCGCCGCCGAGGGTCTCGGATTGAGCCGAGGCGCCCCCGTGGTGGTTCGCGGTCGATTGGACCAGACCTGAGCCCCGGGTAGCAGGCACCCCCAAAGCGGAAAAGTCCGTCTCCCGGCCCTGGGAAGCGGCGGAGCTTGAATCCGTCACGACTGTAATGTAGGGGTTGATCCCGGGCACGAATCCGCTATAGTTCGCAGCCTTGCCGCATACCCAAGAAGTATGCGAGTCGTTGAATTACTTCAGGATTTGCACCGCTAGATGTCGGAAC
>Ga0105240_10015082_pt1 | contig 10518 bp, 8 predicted proteins | sample KBSC54metaG_FD_80426 | JGI IMG/M metagenome (GOLD analysis project Ga0105240, IMG submission 80426) | Corn rhizosphere microbial communities from Kellogg Biological Station, Michigan, USA - KBS C5-4 metaG | ecosystem: Host-associated > Plants > Roots > Rhizosphere > Soil | place: Michigan, USA...
ACGGAGGCAGACACGGAAGAATGGACGAATCGACTGCTGTTTTTAGGACAAGAATTGGTGTTATAGATATTGATTTTTGCTGTTTCCTCACCTAGACTGGCATGAGTATGCTAACCGTGACGAGTCCCTGGCCCTATTTTCTGTGCATGCTCTGGTTTCTGGGCGTGGTCCGTTTCTTCATGAAGGGGGGATGGGGAAAATCATCAAACTTGAAGGTCCCACTGGAATCGCTACGAGGACTCTGTGCAACCGGCGTGTTTTTTTACCATGCCCTCGTTGTTTATTACTCCTTCAAAACAGGTAAGATTCAAGAGCCACCGTCGGCGTTCTACCGATTTCTTGGTTCAGCGGGCGTCGATTTCTTTTTCTTTCTTAGCGGCTACCTCTTCTGGAACAAATGCATGAGCGAAGGTGGAATCCACCATCTCAAAAATTTCTACGCCAGTCGCGCCCGCCGCATTATGCCGGCCTACTACGTTTGCGTGGCGGTGGTCCTCTTGGTTTGCCTGGGGCGGGCGAGATTTTCTCTCCATGTTCCACCCTGGCAACTGGGAGCGGAGATCTTGTGTGCTTTGGCATTTTTCCCCGGCCCGATTAACGGCGATTGGCAGGCGTCGGGAATCTTGCTGGGAATCGCGTGGACACTCTCGTTGGAAGTTGTGTTCTATGCCTTATTACCATTTCTTTATCGATTTTTTCGAGGATACCGGATCGTCGCTTTCGTGCCTTTATTGACCCTGATTTTCTGGAAAATATGGGGAGTTGCACCGTTAAATAATGGGGCTTCAGGGCCTTATACGATCGCCCTGTTTTTGATACGTTTCTTTGCCTTTGGATTTGGATTTGGGATGTTGATGGCTTTTTTAGCATCGAAATGCCCGCGACAATGGATGGACCACCTACGAAGGCGCCGGTATTCATGGGTTCCATTTCTATTTCTAGCGTGCCCTATCCTGCTGGAACTTCCGCGGCATTCGCTCTACCAATTTATGCTTCTCGTCATTCCATTCTTTTTTGTTGTGGCCGGAAACGATTTTTTCGGCTTGCTCTCGATGCGCCCATTGTTGGTATTGGGAAAAATCAGCTATAGCTTTTATTTAATTCATTGCACAGTGCTATACGTGGTCCTTCATTCTTTAAACCATGTGGTTGCTGTTGTCAGCCTGACTCCGATGTCTTACTGGTTTTTTGTGGCTATCTGCGGCACAGCAACCGTTGGACTCTCTTACTTTCTCTATCGAACTGTGGAGCTTCCCTACATGAACAAGGCATCTGTGCTCCGACAGAGTGAGCAAAAGTGAGGGGCAGCCACACGACCCTATTTTCGGACCAGGAACGGATATTTTTTGTCTATCACGTGGCGGTGCTGCGATAGCAAAAAAAATTATTGATGCGCAATCCTAAAAGAAGCAGACGTCGTACATGCCATGAGCCGTGCCTTTCGGGAACCTTCATAGACATCGCTTGTTAACCAAATTGATAATTAGCACTCTCATAACGCGAGTGCTTGACAAGAAAAAATACTTGGCTATAAAATATATTTAGCCATCAGACGATGGCTAGCTAAGAGGAAATCAATCGGAGGTGACAGGTATGTTGACACTTGATCTTCTCAATGAGATGAACCGGCTGCATAATGAGGTGGACCGCGTATTTACGCGCGGAACACCTACTCTCACCATGACAGCCGATGCTCCAAACCTGAATGTTTGGGCCACGGAAAACGAGCTTCAAGTTACCGCCGAACTTCCAGGCATTGATCCCAATAACGTCGATGTCTCGGTGGAAGGCGATGAACTGAACTTGCGCGGCAATTTCTCGGAGAAGCAGTTAAAGGAAGGCCAACGCTGGATCCGGCAAGAGCACAAGCCGTTTACATTCGTACGGACATTCAGGCTTCCGTTCCGGGTCGAGTCCTCCAAGGTGAATGCCCAGTATACCAATGGCGTTCTTTCGTTGACCTTGCCGCGTGCCGAAGTCGAGAAGCCCAAAAAAATCGAAATCAAAGCAGCATAAAGCAGGAGGTGATTCCTATGCAATCCAATCAAGTTCTACAGGAAACCCGCCCCCAGGCGGTGCAGACCCATCCAGAAACCAATGGCGGAGTCGTCTATACGCCCGCAGTCGATATCATCGAAACTCCCGATAGTTACGAACTCGATGTATATATGCCGGGCATAAGCGACAAAACTGCTGAAGCGACGCTTGAAAATGACGTTCTAACAATCCGTGGACAAGTGGAACGCTCGCCCAAAGAAAATCTCAGGCTGGCGTATCAGGAATATGAAGTCGGAGATTACCGGCGAGTATTTACGGTGTCAGACGGTGTAGACCGCGAGCGCGTCTCAGCGACCGTACGCGATGGCGTATTGCATTTGGTACTTCCAAAATCAGAGAGTTCCAAAGCCAAACGCATCGTTATCAAAGCAGCTTAAGATAGGAGGTGATTCTTATGGCCATTCGAGACTTAGTCACAAAGTTCGGCAAAAAGTCAGTCCCCATCCAAAGGACTCCAGGAGACCTATTCGGTTCTCTACACCAAGAAATCAATCGGGTCTTTGATAACTTTGGCCGGGGCTTCTTTGATCTGTCGCCGCTTTCGACGACCCTGCTTGAGCCAAGTGGTACGGGCGGGTTCTCTCCGAAAGTAGACATCAAGGAAAACGACAAGGAAATTGAAGTCACAGCGGAGCTTCCAGGAATGGACGAAAAGGACGTTCAAGTCTCGCTCGCTCATAATGAGCTCGTCATCCGAGGCGAAAAGAAAACCGAGAAAGAAGAAAAAGGTAAAGAATGGTATCGGATGGAGCGGTCCTACGGGTCGTTCCATCGACTAGTCAACCTTCCTGAAGGAGTGGATACAAGCAAAGCGGATGCCACCTTCAAAAAAGGCCTCTTGACCGTCACGGTACCCAAACGCGCGAACGCCAAACAAAATCAGGCGAAAAAAATAACCATACAGCGCGCGTAACACCACGCTTCGGGACATCCGTCAGTTTTTTCTAGCGGATGTCCCTGCCGGAGGTGTCGCGACCTGTAGGTTTTTTCTTAGGGAACGTTCTTTTTTTTGAACCACTGCCTCCAGTGTAGTCATACAATCAAAGAAGAGGTTGTTGATTCTAAGGAGGATGCACCGATGATTTCGACACGTGGCTATGCAGCGACAAAGATAAAAGCCCCCCTTACTCCGTTTCAATTTCAACGTCGGGAGCCCGGCGATTATGATGTCTTGATCGACATTGCCTATTGCGGAGTCTGTCACAGCGATATTCACCAAGTGCGTGATGAATGGGGCGGTTCGGTCTTTCCGATGGTTCCGGGACATGAGATTGTAGGGCGCGTCAGTCGTGTGGGATCTAAAGTCACGCGCTTTAAAATCGGTGATACGGCCGGCATCGGCTGTTTTGTCGATTCTTGCCGGCAATGTGAAAACTGCAAAAAAGGGTTGCAGCAATATTGTGAAAAGGGCCCAAATTTCACCTATAACTCACACGAAAAAGATGGCAAGACCCCCACCTATGGAGGCTATTCCACTCAAATCACCTGCGATGAAAACTATGTATTAAAGGTAGCGCCTGGGCTTCCGTTGGAACGTATCGCGCCTTTACTTTGCGCCGGCATTACCACCTACTCGCCGTTGCGCCATTGGAATGCGGGAAAAGGCCAGCATGTGGGAATTTTGGGGTTGGGGGGATTGGGGCATATGGGTGTTAAGCTGGCGGCTTCTATGGGAGCCGATGTGACCGTGTTGAGCACCTCCAAAGCGAAAGTCAACGATGCAAAAAAGTTAGGCGCCCAACATTTTGTAGTCACCACGGAAGCCTCCGCGATGAAATCCTTGGCGCATCAGTTTGATCTTATTTTAGATACCGTGTCGGCGCCGCACGATCTAAACGTCTATCTCGAGTTGTTGAAAACGGATGGCGCGCTAGTGCAATTGGGAGTTCCACCGAAATCGCCTACGCTTGAGTTATTTAATTTAATCGGTCAGCGTCGCACGCTCGCCGGCTCCATGATTGGCGGGATTGCCGAAACGCAGGAGATGCTGGATTACTGCACCAAGCACAATACCCTCGCGGATGTGGAAGTGATTGCCGTGGATAAAATCAATGACGCGTATGAGCGCATGCTTAAGGGCGACGTGCGGTATCGGTTTGTGATTGATTGTAAGTCGCTTGGCTAGCTGTCTCTCAGTTCTCAGTTTTCGGATTTTGGGTCTGTGATTTCTGATTTCGAAATAAGAAACTAGAAATCCGAGACGGGAAAACTGAGAACTGAGAGACAGGCTAAGGATTGTTTTTAATAATCCCCAAAATCTCTTCCCCAAATAGCCGGCGCTTTTGTTCGCCGATGCCCCAAATACTCAATAGCGCTTGCGGTGTTGAGGGGCGTTCTTCACACAATTCGTCCAGCGTGCGATCCCAGAAAAGGGTGTACGGCGGCATTCCCATCGCACGCGCTTTGACTAGACGCCACGTCCGCAGCGCTTCGCGTAGAGCGCTGTGATTTCCAGAGGGCGCCGAAGGTCGTTCAACGGCGTCCATGCGCGAAAGTTTTTCTTTGACGCGCGTATTTTTTGCGGGGCGCTCTTCGATGTGCTGCAACATAGCCGGCGCGCGGTCCAACATGACCGCTCGTCCATTGTCCGTTAGACTTACCGTGGGGAAACGCAAGCCCTCTTGCGCCAGGTATCCTTGCCGGATTAACGCTTGGACAAGGGCTTGCAACCGCTTTTTCGGCGTGCCTTTGAGTCGGCCATAGGTGGGTAATGTGTGATGCTGATTACGACGAATGGCTTCCGAATCACTACCTGCCACCAGATCCACCAGTTGTGAAGCGCCAAAGCGTCCTTGCAGGCGCGCTGCCCCGGAGAGCACAATACGGATGGTCTCTTTCATCTGATCATTCACCGCGGTGGCTTCCGGTGCTTCGCAGTTATCACAAGCGCCGCAGCCTTGCGCCAGGGTCTCGACGTCTCCAAAATAATCCATGATCGCGTGCTGGCGGCAGACTTGCGCATAGGCATAGCGGCGAATCATATCCAGCTGATGCCGTTTATGTTGCTCCCAAATGGTTTGCTTTTCCGCCGGGACGGAATCTACGGATTGCCGGATAAAAAATTCTTGAATGGCGACATCGGCCGGTCCATGCAGAAGAAGACACTTGGCCGGCAAGCCATCGCGCCCGGCGCGGCCCGCTTCCTGATAGTAGGCTTCAAGAGTCCCGGGCATTTGCGCGTGGATCACGGCGCGCACATCCGGCCGGTCAATGCCCATGCCGAACGCGTTGGTGGCAATCAAAACGACTTGCGGATCATCGCGGAAATGCCGATGCGAGGCTTCGCGGATATCTCCGGAGAGTCCGGCATGATAAGGGAACGCCGGAATCTTTTTCTTCTTCAGGAGATCCGTTAATTCTTCCACGCGACCCCGTGAGGAACAATAAATCACCGTGGCGCCTTCAGAGGCAATGGCATCTAAAATAAGCGCTTCGCGGCGTCGATCACTGCCTTCCTGGACCGCTGTAAAAGATAAGTTAGAGCGATAAAACCCATGCACACGCACCAGCGGCTGCCGGAGTCGCAACTCGCGCGCAATTTCTTGTTGAACTTCCGGCGTGGCCGTCGCCGTAAAAGCGGCGGCAGGGACGCCCAGTTTTTCTTTCAGCAGGCACACCATGCGATAGTCCGGCCGGAAGTCATGGCCCCATTGGGAAATACAATGCGCTTCATCAATGACTAAATAGTCGGGTTTGGCTTGTTGCAGCGTAGCGATGAAATCCTCTTGGCCCAAACGTTCAGGCGCCACATAGAGAAATCGCAATTTTCCCTCGACCCACTCGCGCAGCGCTTGATCGCGCTCCGCGGCCGATTCCAAACTATGAATCATCCCGGCAGGAACGCCATTCAAGCGCAGCTTCTTGACCTGATCGTTCATAAGGCTGATGAGTGGGGAAATGACCAAGCAGCGCTGATTTTTAACGACTGCCGGATATTGATAGCACAGGGATTTTCCGCTTCCCGTCGCCATCACGCCCAAAAGGTCATGGCCTTGAAGAATGCCATTGATCAATTCTTCTTGGCCGGGACGCAGCACATCATGGCCAAAGACACTTTTTAGAAGGGAGATATTCATGTCCAAATTCTCTCAGTTCTCAGTTTTCTATCTTTCTTCGATCTGGCTTCAATTTTTCTTAGCATTTACTACGCCGGTATTTCTCTTTGCTGTGGTCACTGATTTAACCAGAATTGAAATCAATTCGTTACATTCAGCTTTTAAGTTTGCTATCGATGCATCCTTCACAATCTCAGTTTGTTCTATAAATGAAAGCCAGTATGCCGTTTCGCGGGCTTCCTTCAAGGCTATTCCCATTTTATGTATGAAATCGGCTCTTGATTCGGCTCCTCTCGCTTCATTGGCATTCGCACCAATCGACGTGCCACTTCGAATAAGTTGATCTAGAATATCCCGTGAAGCGGGGGTTCTGCGGATATTTACTAATAATGTATAAATGCGGGCGCCAAATAAAAGACAGCGTTGTTGAAATGTCAGGGTTGTCATGTCCGTCGTCGCACTTTCATTGAATACAAAAGTTCGAAAGTAAAGACTGGAAAACTGAGAACTGAGAGACAGCGCATTACAAACTACCTGACGTTTTAAAACTGTAACATCCTTGTTCAGCAACAATTAAATGGTCCAACAAATCAATCCCCAAAATATGCCCCGCTTGCCGGATACGTTGTGTTAAGCGCACGTCTTCCTCCGACGGCGAGGGATCGCCCGAGGGGTGATTGTGAACCAGGATGATGCCTGCCGCAGCTTTTCCTATGGCCGGAGCAAAAATTTCCCGCGGATGCGCAAGCGATGCTGTGAGAGTACCGATGGAGATGGTTTCACGAATGATCAGTTGATGCCGGGCATTCAAGAAGAAGGCCAACAAGTATTCTTTTTTCTTGTCGCGGATGTCCGCGACTTGGGTCAAAACATCCTGCATGGTGTTGATTTTGAGCAAACCCGCTTCTTTAAGGACAAGCGCGCGGCGCGCCAATTCCACGCCGGCCATAAAACCCGCGGCTTTACTCAAGCCAAAGCCGGGCAGGCGTTGCAATTGCTTCAGAGGCAAGCGAATCAAATCGGCGAGTGCATGGCGCGCTAACGTATTGCGCGCCACGTCCATCGCGTCGTGTCCCGTATACCCCGTCCGCAGCACGAGCGCCAGGAGCTCTTCATCTTTCAATGCCTCGGGTCCCAATTGAACCAGACGTTCGCGCGGGCGCTCCACAATGGCCATATCCCGAATAAGCGGATTCATGGCCTCAACCTGGAGCCGACATCCAACCGACCTTTGGATATTTTAAAAGTCATGAAAATTCTCCTCAGTGGAAACAGAATTAAACGACATATGCACATGGGCTTAGACGGCGTTGGAAGGGAAAATATTCAAAAACATTTTAGGCTGTCCCGCCGCAGCAGTTCCGTCATAGGCCTCTTTTTCCGTTTGCGCTATATTTCGAACTGTTTGTTAACTTTTCGTTGCGGTAATAATCAGGGGGGCCCAATAAAGAATTGGTCCCTGGGCCTATGGGGGTTCGGAGGATTTCAAGTATACTCCTATTAGTCACCTCACTGTCACATGAGCAATGTCGCTCTCTCCTTCTTAAAGCCTTGACGCTTACCTAGTTTTTCGGCACCGTCCGCCGGTCATTTCAAAACTGATTGATTGCGCGGAGTGTTATGAAAAAACGATGCACCCAATTTATCGCGGCCATGCTTTCCTTGGTTCTTATTGGAACCTCAGGCAATGCCGCTCAAACAGTTAGCCTTTTTTTGTCATCAACCCCGGCGATTGGACTTTTACCGCGGGTTGTCCAGTCGGTGTCGTCTCCTTCTTATTTCACGCAACAAGCGATCGTTCAGCGTTTACTTAGCTCGCGCCTTCCAGCTTATTTCCGTAATCCTTCCTTCTTGTCACTACTTCGCAGCTATGAGAGCAAGACTGAGCTGGGGACTGGAATTACACCGGAAGCGGGCATCGCGTTTAAAGATTTAGCGGCTGAATCAGAGACAAAAATGGGCTGGGAAACTGTCCGTACTATGGCCATTGACGCCGCGACAATGACGATGGCGATCCTGCTCCATGCCAATGACCCCCATATCGTATTTGCCAGTCACTTGGTTTTTTATTGGCTGGCCGGCCGCATTTTGAAAGCAGTTTATGAGTGGATTGTGGAAGGCAAAACGCCAAAATGGGACCTTAGCTTGGCGCAATGCGGGGTCAATATTGTGGGTGTGCGCATTCGCGAGGAAGATCAAAAAATTAGTCCCTGGGCGGTCATTCTTCGTTTTATTCCGTTTGCGCATGTCTTCTTTGGTTATAAACCCATTAGTCCGCAAGAAGTACTCACCCTGGCACGCGATCAACGTGGCATTTCGGTGCGACGCGGCGGCCATTCGTTGGGCGCGACAATCATCATGGAGTATTTCGATAAACAAGGTGAACGCCAATTCGAATTAATTACGGTTAAAGCGGTGAACGCCGAACGCGGCGACCCCGTTGGAGAAATTGACGCCAAGCTAGAAGATGCGATCGCCAAAGCGATGGTACGCAACTGGCGCCTACGCTTCCCCACGCAAGTTTGGCGTATCGAGCACGCGCGCTACAGCACGTCCAGCAATCCCACCGTCTTAGGGGAAACCCACCCGCACGTGGGTGAAGCAAAACGGGCCGCAACGATGTACCGTTATAACAAGGTCACAAAAAAGCGGTACAAGATTCGAACGACGATTCAAACGGTCCTTTTCCAGAATGGCGATTTCGACGGCGTCACCATCAACGGTGAATTTCTCGATACCGATGAAGCGAAAGCCGAAAACCAGCGTCTTCTGAAGGATCCGGCGCACCCCGATAAACCGCATATCGATTGGAAATTCTTAGGTGATACACCGGGCGCCGCCGAAGAGTCAGTGGCGCGACGCGGCAAATGGGACGCCTATGGCGCTTTGCGACTCGCGCGGCGCTTAGGCGTTCCCTCGGAGTTTCGCAAGACGCCGCCCGACCCGGACATGATTGAGAAATGGCAGGGATTGTTCGAAGAGGTCGTTGACCGCATATTGCCGGAAGAGCTGGATCTCGATTCATTATCGACCAAACATGGCCGTACCCTGGCCATTGCCGAACAACGCTATGTGGAGCGGCTTAAGACCGCTATGCGCAATGCCTTCTCCGAAAAAATGCGCGCGGACGCTGGCTTTTGGCCTGGCGATCCCCAAGAAAATATTCCCGATATTGTTGAGAATGCCGTCGATATCTTCTTAAACAACGATTCCTTTGTGGCCGCATTGCAATTGGTCGAAAATGCCGCCGGCAGTTACGGCGTCGGCATTCTGTGTAACCAAGACGCGGCGCCGGTGCTCATCTCCGACGGTCAAGGCATGTCCATGGCGCGTGGTCGCCGGACCTTACCGAACGGAGAAAAAGAGGAAGGCTTTACGCGCGTGGCCGCCAACTCCGCGTCACGGGCCTTAACGTTAGCGGAACGCAAAGCCAAGACCAGAAATTCGGACGATATTGTGTTCGCCTATGACGATCGGCTCGATCTCAATGCCAAAGAGGGCATGATTGTCGAGATGGAGGGCGATGGGCATGCTTTTATCTATTCCAAAAAAAAGGGAAGCTTCCTCACAGAAGCTGAGATGACGCAGATGTGGTTTAGCCTTCCAGATAGTCACTTCACGTCTGTCACCGAACCGCGGAATATGTGGACCGGTGCCAAACTAGATTCGCAAGAAGTGGCGCATTACCTCGACAAGTCACGGCAAACATGGAATGACGCGCGCTCGCCCAACCGCCAAGCGTCGGCAGCGATTGAGAAATTCTTTATTGATTTGGCGGAACGAGAAGCGTCGGGCGATACCTCGTGGGCCTCTCGCCACGTGCTGGGCGCCGGCCTTTATCCAGACACCGTCCATTGTGAAATGTTTTTTAAGGCTTTACAGGGGTTAGTCCCACGCGTTCAAAGCGAACTCTTAGATGGCAATACATTCTTAGCCAACCCGCAAGAAGCGTTGCGGCGTCATCTGGTTACCGATGACACGCTCTTCATGGTGTTTGACGAATACGGCGAAATTTTCCCAGCCGGTCAAAATCTGCCGACATGGGCCCAACAATTTACGGGCCATTTATTCATCCGCACGGGCGGTAAGGACGGCGATTTGGATAACAATGCGGCGCGGCAAGTGGGACAAAAAATGGATGGGGACATCTTGGCCAATCGCGTGATTACGGATGGATCTCCCTGGCCGCGGACCCAAGCGCGGATCATTGATCCGCAGAACAACGCCATCACCAATAGTTATTCGGCCTTGCGTATCGCCATGGCCTTGCGTGAACGGTATCCCACAGGAACGCCATTAGGGCTGACGCATTCGATGGAAGAGTTAAAACAGATGTGGGAAACCACAAACCGCATGGTCGAACTCGCTGAACCGATCACGGGATATGACCGAGAAAGTAAGCCCG
>Ga0105240_10015083_pt1 | contig 10518 bp, 10 predicted proteins | sample KBSC54metaG_FD_80426 | JGI IMG/M metagenome (GOLD analysis project Ga0105240, IMG submission 80426) | Corn rhizosphere microbial communities from Kellogg Biological Station, Michigan, USA - KBS C5-4 metaG | ecosystem: Host-associated > Plants > Roots > Rhizosphere > Soil | place: Michigan, USA...
ATACGATGCGTCCGATATGTTTAGCCTGAAGATGCTGGCGGGAACACGCAATTCATTCAACGCTCCCGCATCCATCCTCATATCCCGGAGCACAGCCAAAGCCCTGTATGGAAATGACGACCCGCTCGGACGGGCGATAATCATCGGTGGCGATATTCATGAAAAGGTAGTGGGAGTATACGAAGACTTTCCCGAAAGCTCTTCTTTCAAGGATGTGAAATTCATTGCTCCTTTCCGCGACCTCAAAAGCTGGGTCGATGGCAATGAGAACAACTGGTATAATGAGTCGTTCCAGGTCTTTGTCGAGATCGCGGATCATGCAGATATGGCTGCTGTTTCGAAAAAGATCAGGGATGTCAAGCTGAATAAGGTCAGCGCGTCGACCGCCACGACGGAGCGGCCAGCCATGATCCTGCATCCCATGCAACGCTGGCATCTTTATTCCGAATTTAAAAATGGCGTCAACACCGGTGGCGCCATCCGGTATGTGTGGATGTTTGCCATCATCGGAGGCTTCGTCCTGCTCCTGGCCTGTATAAATTTCATGAACCTCAGCACCGCCAGGAGCGAACGGCGCGCCAAAGAAGTAGGCATCCGAAAGGCCATTGGCTCATTACGCAGCCAGCTCATCAGCCAGTTCTTCAGCGAATCCATACTCGTAGCCATCCTGTCATTTGCATTTTCCCTGCTATTGGTGATCCTCGTGCTGCCTTTCTTCAATGACGTGTCGGGGAAGCAGATGAGCATCCCCTGGGGTAATATTTATTTCTGGATGGCCGGTTTGGCTGTAACTCTTTTCACCGGATTGCTCGCAGGCGTCTACCCCGCGTTGTACCTCTCTTCCTTCCGGCCCGTAAAGGTCTTAAAAGGCGCCTTCAGGGCTGGCCGGTACGCCGCCACACCACGTCAGGTCCTGGTAGTGACACAATTTACCGTATCCGTCGTACTGATCATCGGTACCATCGTCGTCTTCAGACAGGTGCAGTTTGCAAAAAGCCGCCCCATAGGGTACAGCCGGCAGGGGCTTATCACCATTGTCATGCAGACATACAATTACCATGACCATTTTGCCAGCATGCGAAACGAGCTGCTGCAACAAGGCGCTATTGCGGAAATGGCCGAATCCAATACCCCCATCACCGAGAATGATCATTTTAACAACGGCTACAGCTGGGAAGGCCTGGATCCGAATGTCAGCCCCAAGTTCAACATCGTGTCCGCAACACAGGAATATGGAAGGACAGTGGGATTTGAATTCATGCAAGGCAGAGACTTTAGCAAGGAGTACGGCAATGACTCAGCCTCCATCATTATCAATGAGTCGGCCGCCCGGTACATTGGCTTTAAAAGCCCCGTCGGTAAGGCTATCCGCCAATATGGAAAAAGCTATACCATCATCGGGGTCCTCAGGGACATGGTGATGGAGTCGCCCTACGAGCCCGTCAAACCAACTATTTATAATCTCGACTACACCATCGGCGGTATCCTCAATATCAAGCTGAGCCCCAACAAGACCACCGCCGCCAGCCTGGCCGCTATCGAGGCGGTATGTAAAAAATATTCTCCCGAAGAGCCTTTTGAATATAAGTTCGTCGATGAGGAGTTTGCCCGCAAATTCTCGGATGAGGAACGCATCGGTAAGTTGTCCTCCTTCTTCTCCATCCTCGCCATCTTTATCTCCTGTCTCGGCATATTTGGTATGGCCTCGTTCATGGCGGAACAAAGAGTAAAGGAGATAGGCGTAAGAAAAGTGCTCGGGGCATCGACCTTTAGCCTATGGCGGTTACTGTCAAAGGATTTTGTAAAGCTCGTGCTGATCTCTCTGTTAATAGCCGTACCCGCAGCCCATTACTTTATGAACAACTGGCTGGAGAACTATCAATACAGGACAGAATTGTCGTGGTGGATCTTTGCCATGGCAGGCCTGGCCGCGCTCGTGATCACTTTGCTGACCGTCAGTTTTCAATCCATTAAAGCTGCCCTCGCCAATCCCATAAAGAGCCTTCGAACGGAGTAGTGGCTTTTCGGCCCGAACGGCCCAAATCGGCCCCCCGGGCCGGGTCGTGGATATTTCTTATCTTCCATTGGATGAATCACAAAACCACCACCTTGCTCCTATCAGCGATCCTGTCACTGTCTGTCCACCACGCGTCGGCACAACCGCGCATCTTCGCCGAAGGCGTCATCTCCACCGGTGATTACGAGACCCATCCCGCATTTTCCCCCACCGGTGACACCTTATACTTTTTAAAGGGCCTGCCCGATGCCGGCTTTTTTTCTATTTGTGTGTCTTATAAGAAGGACGGCAAATGGTCCACCCCACAAGTTGCTCCGTTCTCGGGACAATACACAGACGCCGATCCATTCATGACCAGGGATGGCAAAACGCTTTATTTTGTCTCCAACAGACCGCCTCAGGAAGGTGCGCCCGCAAAGTCCGACTGGGACATCTGGAAGGTGGAAATTACCGTCACCGGCTGGGGAAAGCCCGTTCACCTTGACAGCACGATCAATAGCAGCAGCAGTGAATATTTTCCGACATTGGCGGATAACGGCAACCTTTATTTTGGCTCCGGACGAAAAGGTGGCAGGGGCCGGAGTGATATCTTTGTATCCAGGCTTGTCGACGGCCGGTACACCACACCCGAGAACTTAGGAGATTCCATCAACACCGCCGATAATGAATACGAGCCTTACATCGCTCCCGATGAGAGCTACCTGATCTTTATGGCTACTTATCCCAATGGCATCGCCAATGCGGACTTTTATATCAGTCGCCGCGTGAATGGGGTATGGACAAAGGCTGTAAAGCTACCCGAGCCCATCAATTCCTCCGCCACCGAGTGGGGTGGTAAGGTGACAAGGGATGGAAAATATTTTTTCTTCGGCAGCAGCAGGAACAAGATCAACGACACATTGCCTCAACGGGAGGATATCAAAGCCTTTGATCGCAGACTGCACAGCGCGGGCAATGGGCTGGGGGATATTTATTACATCGAAATGGAAAGCCTGAATTCAGCTTCTGGCAAAAAATGATAATGCCTTATGCAATTCGGCCCAAAAATGCATCCTGTTATCAAAACAGGCCGTTCATGCCGAAAAACATGCAACTTTCCATCGACAACCCCTGCTCCGAGAGTTGGGACCGGATGTCCCCTGAAGACCAGGGTCGTTTCTGCGCCTCCTGCCAAAAGCTAGTGATAGATTTTACCTCCATGGATGACCAGGAGGTCCTTCAGTGGTTCACCCTGCGCAAGGGATCCGTTTGCGGCCGGCTCAGACAGGATCAGCTCCACCGGTCCCTGGCCCCCGCCACGGAGAAAAAGCACAGTCAGGGACGATATTGGCACTATCTGATAGCAGGATTGCTTTTCTCTTCTGAAATTTCCGCACAGAGCGGCCCTCCTCGTCCAGCCATCGGTCAGCATATTCCTCCCGGCAAAAGAAGCCCGTTGCCGATTGGAGATACGACCATGGTACCCGCACCAGATCTTTCACTTGATCACATCGGAGGCAGGGTACTGGACGCCGATGGAAATGCTATACCCGGCGCAACGGTCATGTTCGGTCCCAAACAAGGGGTCGTTACCGATGAGCAGGGATACTTCTCTATTGCGGGGAAGAAACTGCGGACAGACCAATCCCTCACCATCACTTATGTAGGATACGAGACCGTCATCGTCTCCGCGGACAGATTCCGGGTCGGCAGACAGCAGCAAGCATACCCCGTCGTGCGGATGATACCAGCCTCGACCCAGGGATTGGTAGTTGTAGTAGCAGGAACGATAAGATCGCATAGATCCAAAAGGGATACGCTCACAGCGGTCAAAGATACCCTTGCCTGCATCGGGCTTGGCAAAAAAGCATTGACTGTTTACCCCAACCCCATAGCCAGGGGCAGTTCCATTACCATTTCCACGAGGTCGGATCAGCGGGGAACTTGCAAAGTGGAGTTGTTCAGCATTTCAGGTAGTCTGCTGGAAACACAGGAAGTGTCCGGCGATCAAAAGTCCGGGAATATATCGATGAGTATACCAGCAGGGCTGCCTCCTGGGGCATATGTCGTCAGGCTTTCAAATCCCACGACGGGAACGGCCTATACCCAGCAGCTCTTGGTATACTAATATCCCGCCCGTTTTTTCGTACTTTGTTGCAAACTTTCACCTATGACCACGAAACTACTGCCAACCCTCTTTATCGTACTGGTCTGCACCGGGCGCCTGGCCGGACAACGCATCCCCGGCAATCCCCTGGATCACCTGCCCCCCAACATCACCGTCCTCACCTCCTATGGCGAACGCGCCGACTTTTCTCCCGACAATACCCGCGTCGCCTTTATGACAAAAAGCTTCGGGGACGCCATGGTCATCGACCTGAATACCCATAAGATCACCTGCCTCACCTGTCGCATCCCGGCCGCCGCTTTTCTCCGCATTATGCACCTCGTATCCGGCGATTATATCCTCATTGGCCCCGAAAAATTCGAAGATATCCACGTCAGCCGCACACGGGACAACGAATGCTGGTTCCTCAGCAAACAGCCAGGATCAAAACCCATCCGGTTCGGGCAAAAGATGAGCGAGGGAATGGCCATCTCAAAGCAAGGCATGAAGATCGCCTTTTCCCAGACACACGAACAAATTGCAGAGATCCCCGAAGGCGCCTCCCGGCTCATCGTGGCAGATGTCGATACATCCGGAACGCCAAAGATCGTCAACCAAAAAATAGTATACGAGAGCCCCGACAAGAACTGCACCATCGAAGCGCAGGATTTTTTTGACAACGATTCGAAGATGACATTCACCTGCTACGAACCCAACGGCCTTGCCTCGGTAATGACCATCGATCTAAAGACAGGGGCGGTAACAAACAACTCCAAAGCCCCCGGAACATACAATGAATGCGAAGGCATCTTCCCGGACGGAAAATACACCTGTGTCGAAGGCGACAGACAATGTGACTGGCTGGGTGGCAAACGTGGCGCCGGCAATATCGATATCTGGAAGCTAAAGCTGGATGGCAGCGGAAAAGACTTTATACGCATGACCCATTTCAACGACTATGAAGGGGGCAAAGCCTCCAATCCCGTAATTTCCACCGATGGAAAGTACATGTGCTTTCAGCTGGCCAACACCTCCGATCCCGCAGGCGTAGGGTATGGACTGCTATTATACGACCTGTCCGCTACGCCCATCCATTGACCGGCCCCTCAATAACGCATCCAGGCTCCAGCGATACCCGGGCTGGACGCTGAGAAGAAAGCTTGCGGCGCTGACCACAAACACGGAGTAATTGAGGGGAGAAGTAATGCCAAAACTAATAGCCATGGAGATAGCAAAACACCCCGTGAGCACCCCGGCGCCAAAAGCCGCCGGACGTATGAACAGACCCAGTAATAAGAGAATACCAAAACTGATCTCCGCAACGGTGGCAATGATGGCCAGCACCTCTGCAATCCCTCCGGGAAGGAAGCCCATCACCTCATGGGCATAGGCTGAAAAATGTTTCCAGTCACCCCAGCTTACCCAGGGTTTGCCATAGGGTCCCCAGGCGCCAAGCCTGTCACAGCCGATGATAAAAAAGCCTGCGCCAAGGGCCAGGCGAAGATAGAGTTGGGGGAGCGTTTTGATCATATGAATGCAATTTGTACAAACAAATATCCGCCTTTAGTGGATGACTAATATCATCCAGTTTTGGTTTTTCAGGTAGTCCAGATACGGCCTTCGCCTTAGTTGCGAATAAATGTTTTAATTTATCATATGAAGCCATGCGCAAAAATGGAACGATTATTGACGCATGAAGTCATTTTACTTCCTACATGGAAAAGGCAATCAGCGATCTATCTGCTTCTACTCTTCGCAAACTCCTCACCGTAGAGATCCAACTATTTATCGACTGCCTGGACAACGGCACTGTAGAAGAATTGGAAAAAAGGAAGGAAAAGCTAAAGGAGATCTTTAAACATCTCTCTGAAAAAGAGCTTTTAGAAATGGCTCCATTGATATGGGGTAGGAACGCTGCCCGTAACAACCCTGACAAATCCAGGGAATAATCCAACCAATTTTCTCTTTTCCCGGTTACAAATTACCAGACTGCTTTTACTAACACAAAGCCGTAGTCTGACAGACGGCATTGGCGCTTTCGTTAACCCTTTGCAAGTTGATGCTCCCTGATTTTGAGATGGGAAAAAATAGCTTTAACTTTAAACACCCTTATAATTCGCCTGTGCGTCATTTGATATCTTATTAAACGTCCTATCAATGACCAAAAAGTTTCCATTCATCCTACTGGCCGACGATGACCCGGATGACCGCGACTTTTTTTGCGCCGGTATGAAACGTCTTTTTCCCAGGGTTGAAGTCTTCTCCTTCAAGGACGGTGATGAATTGTTGGAGTTTATGAATCATTCCGGCCTGCAGCTCCAGCCAGGTTGCATCTTGCTCGATTATAAAATGCCCCGCCTCTCGGGCCCGGAGGTCTTACTGGCCACTGGCATCGGAACCCCTTATGACCACGTCCCAAAAATTGTATGGAGTACATCGCAACGCCAGATAGACATCGATGAATGCCTTCGCCTCGGCGCCACCCGTTTTGCGGTCAAGCCGGCGTCAGGAGCCCAGCTGGACAATTTGATCAGGTCCCTCGCATGCTACCTGCTCACATCACAAAACAATCTCATTCTTGATCAATGATCATCGTCGTCATCGCCATGGTGCTTATCATGGTTCTTATAATGACCGTATGCATGCCCCTTCCCATGGCCATGACCAGGTCCGTCATCATCCCGATGCCGGTGATCCCGAAGAACAGGCTGGCGGTCATTGCAATTCCGGTATTGAACATACCTCTCCCGGTACACATTGTGACGCGTCCAGGGCCGGGGCTCATTGATCACCACTTTATATCCCCTGTACAGATCATAACCGCTGCATCTGGCCGGTAAACTGGCCGCAAATATCCACCGGCCCCCATCCAGATAAACAAACTGATGTCTGGGAACATAATAATACGTCTCGATATCCGGCAGGTAATAGTAGTCCACCCGGTCGTATCCCGTCGGTCCCCACTCCGGCTGGGTGCCTATATTGACGGTAACCCTGACTTGCGCCTGTGTAGAAGGAGTGATCAAACAAAAGGCACAAATCGCAAAAAACAGGCTTATTTTATTCATGTGTCGGTTTTTCACCCCTAAGACAATAAAAAGAGGGTCGGGTCCCGGTGGTTTAGACAGTTTTTTTATCTTCATAGGACTTATGAGCAAAAAGAAACTCTCATCCCAAGAACGGGAAGAATTGATCAGCACACTAAAAGCCCGCTTTGAAAAAAACAAACCCCGCCATAAGGGCATTGAATGGGCAAAAGTACAGGCCCGGCTGGAGGCAGATCCGGAAAAACTATGGTCCCTGCATGAAATGGAAAGCACCGGTGGCGAACCCGACGTCGTTGGCTATGACAAAGGAGAGTTCATCTTCTTTGATTGTTCTGTAGAAACGCCTAAGGACCGCCGTAATGCATGTTACGACCGTGAAGCGCAGACGTCGAGAAAAGAACATCCGCCGAAAAATAACGCCCTTGACATGGCATCTGCCATGGGCATCGAGATCCTGACAGAAGAACAATACCGCGAACTCCAGCAGCTCGGGAATTTTGATATGAAAACATCCAGCTGGATAAAAACACCGGCGGATATCAGAAAGCTCGGCGGCGCCATCTTTGCCGACTTTCGCTACGGTCATGTTTTCATATATCACAATGGAGCGCAATCATACTATGCCGCCAGAGGGTTCCGTGGCTCGCTAAGGGTCTAATGACATAAAAATCTTACATTCACCACTTACTTAGGCTTAAAAGCCAATCCCATGGCAGAAGAGAAAATCATAAAACATACGGGCGAGGCAGCCCATGCACTCCTGAAAAAAAACGTCTCCTGGAAAAAAAAGATACAGGAATTCCTTTTTGAGATCTTTATCATTGTCATCGCCGTCAGCATTACGCTTTGGTTCCACAACTGGAATGATCATCTGCATGAGAAGCATCTGGTCAAAGATTTCCTCACTGGCACCCGGGCAGACTTGAAGTTCGACGCAGACAAGCTGGAGACCGACATCGCCTCGTTTCAGCACACGCTGGATTACTACGATACCATCTGGGCCCAGATCCGTGAGAACAGGGTCAACAGACAGTTTGTGGACACCGGCGGCGGCAACCTGGTCAATATGCTGGGTTTCGCTTATGATAACAGCCGTTTTGAAAGTTTCAAATCATCCGGCAACCTCCGGCTGATAGAGGACCAATCCCTCATGCAGGATATCACCCGCATGTATACGGTACTGCTGCCTGACCGGCAAGAGTCGGACAGGCTCGTGTTCCAGGAGCGGCGCAATCAATACATCACCTACATCGGCTCCAAAACACCCATCGGCCCGGACGGCTATTCCCAAATTTCGGGATTCGTGAATGACCCGGCCATACGGTTCCAGATCATGTGGCAGGGCAATATGCTGAACGAGATCAAACAGCATAAAATAAGACTGATCCAACAGATCAGACAATTGGTCACCAAAATAGACGAAGAGCTGAAAAAATAACGACAGTCCAACGACATCTATAAATTTTTCAAACCCCACATAACGTTCTGAAAAATAGCCGGATAGATTTCGTATCAATTTCTTAACACAGCACCTTTGCATTTAATTCTTTCTTTTGAATTCCATTTCTATTCTAAATTTATTTGAGATTTCACCGAAAATGGAGCATGGAATTAATGAAAAGGAATTATTAGAAAAGATCGCCGCCGGTGACGAGACGGCTTTTAAAGATCTTTTTCATCTCTGGCGGGACAAGCTCTACTTTTTCGTACTCCGGATAACACATTCCCCTGCCATGGCCGAAGATATACTGCAGGATGTATTTGTAAAGATCTGGACAAATCGCGCCACCTTGCACACTATCCAACACCTCGATGCCTATATCTACAAAATGTCCCAAAACCAAGCCATCACGGGGATGAAACGTGCAGCACAGGAAACCCTCATCCTGTCCAAATTGAAAAAGGACGCGGACGCCGAAGAACTGGTGACGGAAGATGCGGTGATCCACCGGGAATTGAGCAGGAACTTCCAGGCCATCCTGCACAAACTACCCACCCAGCAACGTCTGGTATATACACTGACGCATATACATGGACTAAAGCACGATGAAGTAGCGCAGCAATTGAAAATATCCGCCTCGACAGTAAAAAACCACATGACCCGGGCGCTCTGCACTATCCGCCAGGAGCTGACACAGCATTATGAGATGGTGATTATCTCCGTCCTGCTGACCAGTGCGCTATAAAATTTTTTCTCCCCGGGTAGGAATATTTTTCCGGCCAATAGTCTTATATGCATGCCCGACAAAATTATCGCCAAACTCATCGATCGCATGCTGGACGGTTCCATCACTCCGGAAGAAAGGGAACTGCTGGCCCAATGGGTCCTCCATGACAGCGATGAGAAGGATCTGCATTCCGCGATGGAGCAGGCCTGGCGTGATTTCCGGCCGGGCGAGAGCCTCCCCGCAGACCAGGCCGATCAGATACTGGGATCTATCCTGCACAGAACCAGGCAAGAGGAACCCCAGCCAATGGCAGCCCCGGTCCATCGGGTTCAGCCCCCCGAAACGCCTGGCAGCCAAGCCCCGGTCCACGATCTCCCCGTCCCTCAGGCCCCGGTCCGCCGCATGAGACCCTACCGGATTGCAGCAGCCGCCCTGCTCTTTATCATCCTGACAGGCGCCACCTTTTATTTTCTGCGTAAACAGTCCGGCCCCGCACCCGCCGCCATTGCCAGCAAGGATGTAGCCCCTCCCTCCGCCACACGGGCCGTACTCACACTATCCGATGGCAGCAAGATCGTCCTGGACAGCGCCGGCAAAGGCAATATAGCCACTCAACGTACCACCGCCGTTATCAAGCGGGGTGATGGGGACATTGCCTATCAGACGGCCGGAAAGACCACCGAAGTCGAATACAACACCCTCACCGTCCCAAGAGGCAGCAGGATCGCACATGTCACGCTCTCGGATGGCACCAGGGTCTGGCTGAATGCAGGCTCCTCCCTCCGATATCCGGTAGCATTTAACGGGCAGGACAGAAAAGTGGAAGTCACGGGCGAATCCTATTTTGAAGTGGCGCAGGATAAGGCGCACCCATTCGTGGTCAGCAAAGGGAATAATGCCATCACAGTATTGGGCACCCATTTTAATGTCAATGCCTATGACGAGGAAGGCCCGATGAAAGTGACCCTGCTGGAAGGCTCCGTAAAAGTCACATCCGGCTCCGGCAACAGCCTCCTTCAGCCAGGGCAGATGGCCATCATGGACCCACTACAGAACATCGATATTTTGAATAACGCCGACATCGAAAGGATCATGGCCTGGAAGAACGGCTATTTCAATTTCTCAAGCGCAGACATCCGGACAGTGATGCGCGAGCTCGCAAGATGGTATGGTCTGGAACTTGACTTCGAAAATACAACA
>Ga0105240_10015085_pt1 | contig 10517 bp, 8 predicted proteins | sample KBSC54metaG_FD_80426 | JGI IMG/M metagenome (GOLD analysis project Ga0105240, IMG submission 80426) | Corn rhizosphere microbial communities from Kellogg Biological Station, Michigan, USA - KBS C5-4 metaG | ecosystem: Host-associated > Plants > Roots > Rhizosphere > Soil | place: Michigan, USA...
GGTGTTCCGCTACCGTCACCGCCGGGGACAACGGGCGGACTACCGGCCTGAGAACAAGCGGCTCGAGTGGTGGCTCACCATCGGGACTTCGGTGGGCATCGCCGCCATGTTGGCACCGGGTTTGTTCGTGTGGGCCAAATTTGTCACCGTGCCGCGGGAGGCGACGGTGGTCGAGGCCATGGGACAGCAGTGGACCTGGAGCTATCGGTTCCCCGGGAAAGACGGCGTGTTGGGCACTACCGATACGCGGCTCATCACGCCCGACAATCCGTTCGGGATCGATCCCAAGGACCCCAAGGGCGCGGACGACATCCTGATTTCCAGCCCCGAACTGCATTTGCCGCTCAACAAGCCAGTCCGGGTGTTGTTGCGCTCTACGGACGTCAACCACCAGTTCGCCGTGCCGCAATTCCGGGTGAAGATGGACCTGGTACCCGGCATGGTCACTTATTTCTGGCTCACCCCCACGCGGACCGGGCGCTTCGACGTCCTTTGCGAGCAATTGTGCGGGATGGCGCATTTCGCCATGCGCGGCCGTGTCGTGGTGGATGAGGAGAAGACATTTCAAACATGGCTGTCGAATCAGCCGACCTGGTCCCAGACAGCGGCTCGGCCGGCGGCCAACGTAGCTGCCGGCCAGGCGCTCTATACCGTGTGCAGCGCCTGCCACGGCCCGCAGGGACAGGGTAATCCGGCACTGAACGCCCCGAAGTTGAGTCGACAAGCGTCGTGGTACCTCGCCCGGCAACTGCAGAATTTCAAACAGGGGGTCCGCGGAGCCGACAAGCGGGACACCTACGCAAAGACGATGGTACCGATGGCCGGGACCCTTGCCGACGATACGGCAGTCGCCAATGTCGTCGCTTATATCCACTCGCTGCCGGATGACACTCCGTCAGCAACGCTCGTCGGGAATCCAGCCAGGGGCAAATCGCTGTTCGCAACCTGCGCAGGGTGTCACGGCGCCGACGGCGAGGGCATCTGGACCACGCATGCCCCACGCCTGGCGCGCATGAGCGACTGGTACCTGGCGCGGCAACTGCAGAATTTCAGGCAGGGCATTCGTGGAGCGCATCCCGAGGACTTCTACGGCGCGCAGATGTCGTTGATCTCGAAAATTCTACCCGATGACCAGGCGGTGAACGACCTGGTTGCCTACATTCAAACGCTTGGCCGCGCGTCCGGGGAGAAGCGCGTGGCGAGTGCGAGATGAGACCTTAGGAGGATGTTCCAATGGCTTATGTTGCAATCGCCGACCGCGACCACGCCCTGCACGACCCGCAGACGTTCATCACCAAGTACATCTGGAGCCAGGATCACAAGATAATTGCCATCCAGTACGCGGTGACCGCCATTGGCATCGGCCTGGTCGCCCTGGGGCTGTCCGTATTGATGCGCTTGCAGTTGGGGTTCCCGCACACCTTCTCGCTCATCGCGCCGGGCAACTATCTGCAGTTCATCACCATGCACGGCATGATCATGGTGATCTACCTGCTCACCGCCCTGTTCCTGGGGGGCTTCGGCAACTATCTCATCCCGCTCATGTGCGGCGCCCGGGACATGGTCTTCCCCTACATGAACATGCTGAGCTACTGGGTCTATCTGCTCGCCGTGCTGGTGTTGGTGGCGGCCTTCTTCGTACCGGGAGGGCCTACCGGCGCGGGTTGGACCTTGTATCCCCCGCAGGCGGTTCTGCCGGGCACTCCGGGAGCGAGCTGGGGCATTGTGTTGATGTTGGTCTCCCTGGGGATCTTCATAGTGGCCTTCACCATGGGCGGCCTGAACTACGTGACCACAGTGCTGCAGGCCCGCTGCCGCGGCATGACTTTCCTGCGCCTGCCCCTGTCGGTCTGGGGCATTTTCATGGCGACCATCCTGGGACTGCTGGCCTTTCCCTCCTTGTTGGTCAGTGCGGTCATGATGACCCTGGACAGCCTCCTGGGCACCAGCTTCTTCTTGCCCGCGGTCGTCTCCATGGGGCAATCTCCCACGCACAACGGTGGCAGCCCGCTCCTCTTTCAGCACCTGTTCTGGTTTTTCGGACATCCGGAGGTCTACATCGTGGCTCTTCCGGCCTTCGGTATCGTGTCGGATCTGCTCAGTACTCATGCGCGCCGCCATATATTCGGGTATCGCATGATGGTGTGGGCGCTGCTGGCCATCGGCTGCCTGAGTTTCGTGATGTGGGCCCACCACACGTATGTCAGCGGCATGAACCCCTATTTCGGGTTCTTCTTCGCCACAACCACCCTGATCATCGCGGTGCCGACGGCTATCAAGGTCTACAATTGGATACTGACGCTGTGGCGCGGTGACATCCATTTCACGATGCCGATGTTGTTTGCCATCGGGTTCATTTTCACGTTCATCAACGGGGGGCTGACGGGCCTGTTCCTGGGCAACGTCACCGTGGACGTACCCCTGTCGGCCACCTACTTCGTCGTCGGCCATTTCCACATGGTCATGGGCGTGTCACCGATTCTGGTGGTGTTCGGGGCAATCTATCACTGGTACCCCAAAATCACCGGCCGCCTGTTGAACGACACCCTCGGCAGGATCCATTTCTGGGTGACCTTCCTGGGCACGTATGCCATCTACCTGCCCATGCATTACCTGGGCATCCTGGGCGTACCGCGGCGGTACTACGCCTTTGGCGGTACCGACTTCATTCCGCCATCGGCCCAGTGGGCCAATGTTGGCATCACGATGGCGGCCTTGTTCGTCGCTACCGCTCAACTGGTGTTCTTGTTCAACCTGATCTGGAGCCTCTCTCACGGCAAGGAAGCGGGCAGCAACCCCTGGCGGGCGACGACGCTCGAATGGCAAACACCCGACACGCCCCCGAAGCACGGCAACTGGGGTCCGAAGCTGCCGGTGGTTTATCGCTGGGCCTACGATTACAGCGTGCCGGGTGCCAAAGAGGATTTCATCCCGCAGAATGTGCCGCCCGATGCAGCATCTGGGGTCCCGGGCACCGCCGCCGCTCACGGAGTTTAGTTCGTGAGTATTTCGGTTGCATTCATCGCCGTGGTTGTGGGGCTCGTGGTGTGGGGGCTCCTGGTCAGAAGGCTGACCAGCAGACCGTGGGAGGCGCAGGGAGCGCCCGCAGACACGGGGCACAGTGGTGTGGAAGGTGTTCCGCCGCCGGCGAAGATCGGGCTGTGGGTTCTGTTAGCGGTCGTCAGCTCTTTGTTCGGGCTGTTTATTTCAGCCTACTACATGCGCATGGGCCACGCGCACGGCGACTGGAGTCCGGTCGCCCTGCCCCGGGTCTTGTGGCTGAATACCGCCGCGTTGATTTTGAGCAGTGCCGGGATGCAAACGGCGCGTGGGGCGGTCCGACGGGCACAGACCCATCGGGTCAGGATCGGCCTGATCGTGGGCGGACTATTCGCCCTGGCGTTTCTGGCTGGACAGCTCGTGGCGTGGCGCGAGTTGAATGTGTCCGGGTATTTTTTAGGAAGTCCCGCAGCCGCCTTTTTTTACCTGTTGACCGCGGTGCATGGGCTGCACCTGCTGGGCGGCCTGTTGGTTTGGGGTAAGACCGTCGTCAGGTTGGCCCCCGCACGAGTCGAAGCGATCGCTGTGCGCTCGAGCGTCGAGCTGTGCACTGTCTACTGGCATTACCTGTTGATCGTGTGGCTGGTCCTGTTCGCCGTACTGTTGTCCACATCCGCATAAGGACCTTCCATGGCAACCCCTGTCTCAACCGCCCAAGGAGAAGCGACGCCGGAAGGCTTGCGTGGCGTGGTGTCTGACTGGTCCGCGGATAAGCAGGCATTCCGGGTCCCCTGGGGCAAGGCGATGATGTGGATCTTCCTGCTCAGCGATACCTTCATCTTCACCTGCTTCCTCACGGGCTACATGAATGTGCGGATCTCGACCACGGTGCCGTGGCCGAATCCGAGCGAAGTCTTTGCCCTGGACATCGCGGGCGCGCACATTCCTCTCATTCTGATTGCCATCATGACCATGGTGTTGATTACCAGCAGCGGGACCATGGCAATGGCCGTGAACTTCGGCTACCGGCGTCATCGCGCCAATACCGCGGCGTTGATGTTGCTCACTGCCGGGTTTGGCGCCACGTTCGTGGCCATGCAAGCGTTCGAGTGGACCAAGCTCATTGTGGAAGGGGTTCGTCCCTGGGCAAATCCCTGGGGCGCGCCGCAGTTCGGCTCGTGTTTTTTCATGATCACCGGCTTCCACGGCCTGCACGTCTCGGCAGGCGTGGTCTACTTGACCGTAGTCGCGAACCGGGTCTGGCGGGGCTTCTACGATCGCAAGGGAAGCTATGAGACGGTGGAGATCGCCGGCCTGTATTGGCACTTCGTCGATCTGGTGTGGGTGTTCATTTTCGCGTTCTTCTATCTCTGGTAGGTGCGACGCCTGCGCAGAAGGAGGAGTCATGGATCAAACGGTCATACCTGGACCTCACGTTGCAGAGCCTGAGGCTACAGAGCAACACGTCGAAGGTCAGCAACATCCTATCCGAATCTATTTTGTCATCTGGGCACTGCTGTTTGTTTTCAGCACGTTCTCCTATCTCGTCGACTATTTCCATTTGCACGGCGCGCTGCGCTGGTCGCTGATCATTCTCTTCATGTTGTTGAAGGCGGGGTGCATCGTCGCCATTTTCATGCACATGGCGTGGGAGCGCCTGGCGCTGAAATTCGCGATCCTGGTGCCGCCGCTCTTTCTGTTGATCCTGATCGGGCTGATGGCGGTGGAAGGGGATTATACTTTTCTGACGCGGTTGACGGCGTTCTTGCGGTAACCGTGCGATGAGTTACGCCGGAGCCGGAAGCGGTAAGCACTTACGAATGCGCCACGCAGGCTCGATGTTCGTTTGACTGCGCGCGGCGCGGCAGACCAGAACCGGTGGATAGTGTCCCCTCCGATCGGGTGGTCGAGTTGCAATCCTCCGCTAGTGCCAAACACCCCCCTCGAAAGAGGGGCGCAAGACAGCCGTTGCAACCTTTGCCTGTGTTGATTTGTCGCCCAGAGGGGCTGCACCCTCCCGCGAGAACGGACTTCTGGTCGCAAGAGGACCGATGGTAAAATAAGGTCCGCGCGCGTCATTCGGATAGTCATCGATTCGTGCCCTTCCGCGTTCCCAAGCTCCGCCGTACATCCCTACCGGGGGCGATGGTCATCGCTGTACTCCAGATCCTGGTTTTGAGCTCATTCCTGGATGTGCTCATCGTCTCCGACGCGTTCGGACTGACGCCGGGGAAGCACGTCTCTCAGTATGGGCACACGGCCTGGCGCGTGCAGGACGGATTCTTACCGGCTGCCCCGACCTCGATCACCCAAACGCCCGATGGATACCTCTGGATAGGAACTCAATCCGGACTGGTCCGATTCGACGGCGTGAAGTTCGTGCGGTTGGCGGTATCCGAGGGAGAATCCCTGCGTAACTCCTCGATTGCCTCGCTGTTCAGTGATCATGACGGCAGTCTGTGGATCGGCACGGGTTCGGACCTCGAGCATTGGCAGAATGGCCGGCTGACTCATTTCCCTGAACAGCGCGGATTCTATTTCGGGGTGATCACGAAGGTGCTGCGGTCACGGGATGGCGCTCTCTGGTTTGCGAGGCGCCGGGTTCATGACGACTCGGGTCCAATCTGCTCCGTACAACACAACTCGCTGCGCTGTTACAACACGCGGGACGGAGTCGAGCCCTGGGTCGTGCTGGGCATGCTCGAGGACAAGGATGGCAGCTTCTGGATCCATAGCGATCTGTCACTGTTTCACTGGGATCCCAGGACGCGTCGGAACCTCGCCGAAAGGCTGATCAACCTGAGCGAAGCCGCTGGCCTGCAGCAGATCGCCTTCGATCGCAATGGCGATGTGTTGCTGGCCATGGCGCAATCCGGTGATCGCACCGGTATCGGCAAGGTGCGCAACGGCCGGCTGGAGACCTTCAAGGCCGGGACGTTCGATGGCCAGCAGACCTCGGCGCTGGCGATCTTTCTGGACTCACACGGATCGCTTTGGATCGGTACCGACAGCCAGGGACTGTATCGGGTGACCGGAACGGATGTCGATCACTACACCTCGGCGGACGGCCTCTCCGATGATACCGTGAACGGATTTTTCGAGGATCGGGAAGGTGACATCTGGGTCACCACGAACCAGGGAGTCGACCGGTTCCGGGACATGGCGGCGTCCACCTGGTCGGCGCGCGAGGGTCTCAGCAACAGCAGTGTTGGCGCGGTGTTGGCAGCAAGTGACGGCACGGTATGGATAAGCAACTTCCGCGGGCTGGATGCGCTGCACCCGGACGGTACCGTGACCTCGCTCCACGGGGGGCGCGGATTTCCAGGTCAGCCTACGGGAGCGCTGACAAACGCTGTTGTCAGATCGCTCTCGGTGAGCAATGGGTTTCCGGGCCAGTCCGTAGGATCCTTGATGGAGGACCGCAAGCGGCGGATCTGGATGGGGATAGACAGCGGCCTGCAGATCTTCGATGGCCGAACGTTTGTACGGCTGCAAAAGCCAGGCCCCCGGCTGACGGGAGCCATTCCAGCCCTGGTGGAGGATCGCGAGGGTGGCGTCTGGGCCCTGTCCGTTTCGCCCAATCCACACGGTACATTGCTGCACTTCGTTGACGACGCACTCCAGGAAGAAATTCCCTACGACACGCTCCCTTACGACAGGGGGCGCGCGCTGGCTGCCGATCCGCGCGAGGGAATCTGGATCTACCTGACCGACGACAGCGTTGCCCATTGGTCTCACGGCCAGGCGCAGGCAATCCCTCTGCATCGGGGTGGACCCAACTCGCCCAGTCTCACGGCGCTCGTAGCCCGCCCCGACGGCTTTGTGATCGGCAGCTCCCCGATGGGCCTGTCAGTCATCCGCAATGGCGAGGCGCGAACCTTGTCAATCGAGCAGGGGCTTCCCTGCGCCAACATCTACACCCTCACGGATACTGATGAGGCGCTGTGGCTGTACTCGGAGTGTGGCGCCATCGAGCTCAGCCACGGCGAGCTGGAACGTTTCTGGAAGGACCCCACCATCCACCCGCGGCTCGATATCCTGGATGTGCTGGACGGAATACGGCCGGCTACCACCCCTGCGACCCTGATCACCCCCGGAGCTTCTCATACCCGGGATGGACGCGTTTGGTTTGCCAACGCGTCGGTGTTGCAGATGATCGATACCCGGCAAGCCGCACCGCTGGTGCCGTTGCTCCCCGTACTCATCGAGCAGTTGGTGGCTGACGGTAAAACCTACTCGACTTCCCGGGAGGTTCTGCTGCCCCCTCTGACAAAGGATGTGCAGGTCGACTATACTTCGCCGAGCTTCGCCACCCCGCAGCGGCTTCATTTCCGCTACAAACTCGAAGGCCTCGATGGCAAGTGGGTCGATTCGGGTCCTCGCAGACAGGCGTTTTTCACCAATCTGCACCCAGGCGTTTACGTTTTTCACGTCAGCGCATCCGCGCGCGCGCTTCCCTGGACCGCCGCAGCGACTCTCAAATTCCGCATCACCCCGATGTTTTATCAAACCGCCTGGTTCATGGTGCTGTGTGTGATGTCTGCGCTACTCGCGTTGATCGCGGTTATTCGGCTGCGCACGCAAGCCGTCGAGCGCGATTTGCGGGCGCGGTTGCAGGCGCGAATGGACGAGCGTGAGCGAATCGCGCGGGATCTGCACGACAACCTGTTTCAAGACATCCACGGTGTGCTGCTCAGAATCGACAATTCAACCAACACACTGGCCGAGGGAGACCCGGCTCGCAGCGATCTGAAGGACGCCTTGCGCCTTTCGGATCAGGTCATGGCCGACAGCCGCGAGCGGGTCCTGGAGCTGCGTGCGCAGAACATGGATCGTGGCTCCATCGGCCGGGTGTTGAGTCAGGTGGGCGGCGACCTCGGCAAGGTGTACGCGCCGGCGCCGGTGTTCCGGGTGGTCGAGCTGGGCACTCCGGAGAGTCTGCACCCGATTGTCTTCGAGGAAGTGTTCCATATCTGCCGCGAGGCACTGGTCAATGCTTTTCGGCATTCCGGTGCCAGGCAGATCGAAGTGGAAGTTCTGTTTGCACGCGATACGTTTTCGGTACGGATCACGGACGATGGTACCGGTGTCGATGAGCGGGTGTTGAACGAAGGGGGAAGACCCGGGCACTTCGGGCTCAAAGGCATGATCGAGCGCGCTCACAAGATTGGCGGCAAGTTGACGATCCGCAGCATGCCGGGCGCCGGAACCGAAGTCGAGCTGTCTATACCCAACACCGTGGGGTACGACTCGCGCCGCGCAGGCCGGCGCTGGGGTTTGATCAGGCAGTGGATGCGTTCCGGCTGACAATGATTCCGAACGGGCGCCGCTCGATTCCGCACGGGAACGCTCTACAGCTCCAACAGGCCCCGCTTCAAGGCAATCACGACGGCGTGCGTCCGATCGCTCGCATCCAACTTGGCGAGGATGCTCTTCAAGTGACCCTTGACGGTATGCTCGGTGATATTGAGCCTGGCCCCAATGCCGCGATTGGAAGCGCCCTCTGCGATGCCGCGCAGGACCGACAACTCCCGGGGAGTAATCAGGCTCTCACCCATGCGGGCGGTGAGCTCAGCGGCGAGATCGGACGGAATGACGCGCTTGCCTGCCTGGACACGTCGAATCGTGTCGATCAGCTCGGTGCGCACGAGACTCTTGAGTAGATAGCCGCAGGCGCCGGCCTTGAGCGCCCGGAGCGCATGGACATCGCCGGCGCTCGTGGTCAGCACGATGATTCTGGCGCTCGCGGACTGTGCACGGATCTCGGTAATGGCGTCGATTCCGGAGATGTCCGGCAATCGCAGATCCATCAACGTGATGTCGGGCTGCAACTCCCTGAAGAGTGCTACGCCAGATACGCCGTCATGGGCCGCACCAACCATTTTCATGTCCGGCTGGGCGTCAATTGCGACGGCTATTCCCTCCATCATCAGTGGATGATCGTCTACGCCCAAAACCCTGATCATGGTGTGCTTGCCTGAAACGCGAGGGGACTCGATATAGCGACTGCAACTGTGATCATACACCTCGGAGGCCCGCTCGCCCCCCTCCAAAGAGTCGGTCGAGAGCGGTGCTTTCGTTGGGCGCAACGCTGCGTGTGGCCGGGTATCCTCTTGAAATGCAGCGGCTTTTCACGATGTTTCCGGCCGGAGTGCCGGGATTGGCGCTGATTCTCCTGCGACTGGGCGTAGCCGGCACTCTCTGGGAGCCGACGCTGCAGAACGGGCTGCCGAGTCTCCAGCGCCTGCTGGGCCTCACCACGGTCTGTGTTTTGCTGCTGATGGGCTTTGCCACCCCTGTCGTGGGCACGATTGCAGTTGCCCTGCAACTCGCCTGTGTATTCGCTTCGTTGAAGCTGGGAGCCTTGACCACCCCGGAGGCCTTCACGGCTGCCGTCAATGGAAGCTTTGCACTGTCGCTCGCGCTGCTGGGTCCCGGCGCGTTCTCCATCGACGCGCGCCTGTTTGGACGCAGAGTTCTGACTTCATCCTGACCGGCTGCCTGTCGCGCCCCCCTCGGAAGAGCGGTGGCTTCACCCGATGTTAGTAGCTGGCGACGGATGTATATGGGAAATACGCTGGCCTCGCACGGACATCGCGTGAACGTTGCCGCGTCCGCGGCACGTTCACCCATTGTGAAGTCAAATCGAACACGCGGAGAGTCGATCATGCCGAACAGTCTGCCCCGAAGAGCCCTGATTTCCATCTCGAGTTTCAATGGCGCGATCTATCCAGGTGGCCGTAAAACCGGCGGCAAGTCGATCATCCACGGCAGAACCGTAACGGGATTTACGATCGAGGGAGAGATGATGTTAGGAATTCTCGACAAAATGAGGGAGGACGCGGTGCAGGTGTTCGATACGCTGCAATCCGAATAAAGGTTACTCGCATGGACAGACGCAATGTTCTCCTGGGCGCCGGCGGCACCCTCGCCGCCAGCACCCTGGCGGTCTCCGCCACTACCGATCCGAAGCCTGACACACCCAGGAGCAAGCCCGTGACCCACTCTGTAAACAACAACACTTTCACTACCCGGGATGGCGTGGACATCTTCTACAAGGACTGGGGATCCGGGCAGCCGATCGTATTCTCACACGGCTGGCCTCTGTCAGCGGACGATTGGGACGCCCAGATGCTCTTCTTCCTCAACCACGGCTATCGTGTCATCGCTCACGACCGCCGCGGTCACGGCCGCTCCAGTCAGATCAGCACCGGGCACGACATGGACCACTATGCCGACGACCTGGCCGCGTTGTGCGCCCATCTCGATCTGAAAGACGCCATCCACATCGGCCACTCCGCCGGCGGCGGTGAAGTAGCCCATTACGTTGGCCGGCATGGCGAGAGCCGGGTTGCCAGAGTAGCGCTGATCAGCGCCGTCACTCCCATCATGGTCAAAACCGCAGACAACCCCGGTGGGTTACCCAAGGAATTCTTTGATGGCGTGCAGAACCAGATCGCGGGCAACCGCGCTCAGTTCTACTATGACTTCGCCAAGGGACCCTTCTATGGCTTCAA
>Ga0105240_10015086_pt1 | contig 10517 bp, 8 predicted proteins | sample KBSC54metaG_FD_80426 | JGI IMG/M metagenome (GOLD analysis project Ga0105240, IMG submission 80426) | Corn rhizosphere microbial communities from Kellogg Biological Station, Michigan, USA - KBS C5-4 metaG | ecosystem: Host-associated > Plants > Roots > Rhizosphere > Soil | place: Michigan, USA...
GAAGCGGATCATTTCCCTGGTGCCCACGAAGTATGGGATCAGTTATTGAAGCTGGGGTTCAACATCATCGAGACCAACGATGCGTTGGGTCTTGCAGCATTTTTGCGTTCGAGGGCTGACACAAACCCCGGGCACGCCAGGCCTGGATGACTCGGCAACACGAGCTGGACAACCAGTGTCCGCAACATGGGCTCGCACCGCTTCCGGCCGCAATTTGCAGAATCGCTTGTGGTATGCCATCGTACCACATGGGCTTCGGAGGATGGCCGACGCATCGCCACGGTGAAAACGGGGCACAGCACAATTGGGGTGGAGGTTTGTGATCGACGTCGATGAGGTCTTGCGGGGTGTACCGCCGTTCGAGAAGTTTCTTTCCGTGGCGGAACTGGCTGCGCTCGCACAGAGACTGGGCGGCGAGTCCCCTGAATTCGAGGTGCGGGTTGCTGGAATGAGTGCCGAGGGTCGGCCGATCCATCACATCCGGGTGGGTCACGGGCGGGTCAAGGCGCTCATCGTCGGATTTATTCACCCGAACGAGCCGATCGGCGCCCTCACGGTGGTCAGTTTATTGACCCTGCTCAAGGATCGGCAGACCTCGCTGGGGCAGGCCGATATTGAATGGCACGTAGTGCCGTGCATCGATCCGGACGGGGCGGCGCTGAACGAGGGGTGGAGCCAACAGGGATTTTCGGTCGATCGGTACCTGCGCAATTGCCACCGGCAGGCCGCACGCGATCAGGTCGAGGCGTCATTCCCGATACAGTACAAGCGTCTGAGCTTCGATCAGCCCACGCAGGAGACCCGCGTCCTTCAGTCCCTGATGGAGCGGATTCGGCCGGACTTCTACTGTCCGCTGCATAACACGAGTTGGAGCGGCGCCTTTTATCTGCTCAGCCGGGATCTCGGCCAGGATTGTTATGCGCAACTGTACGCGTTGCTGGAACGCTATCGCATCCCCATGCAGCCGCGCCTGCCCGGGATCGGAGGCCTCGCTGAATTCGGACCCGGTGTCTCAGAGCTGGTGGGAATCCGACAACTTTACGCCTTACTCGAAAAGACAGAGCCTCACCCGGAAGAGGTCCTGCAGTTCGGCGCGATCAGCAGCGACTATGCCGCCCAGGTCAATGACCAGGTGTTGACGCTCATTGTGGAGTTACCGTACGTGCGGCATCCGGATATTGGCTCGCCGGCGGCTACGGGACAGAATGCGCGGCGGCTGCGACTGCGAATTGATGCGGAAATCAAGTATTTCGCCACGGTCATTCTGGAGGAGTGGGACAAAACTCAACCGGACCTGGATCCCAACAGCCCCTTTTACCGGAAGATCTTCCATGGACTGATTGGCTCGAGAGAGCGTCTCCCGGAGGACGTGCTGGGGTTTGAATACTCCTACACGCTGCGCGATCTGCTGTTCAACCCTGAATACTCCAGGATTGCAACCGCGGGAGACCGGTTCAATGTCTACTCTCTATGGCTGATCGTACTGTGCCAGGGCTACGAATTCGTGCGCCTGCTGGCGGCCTCGAAGCAAACACCGGCCGTGGTGAGTGCGCTCGGTCGCCTGGAGTCGGTGGTCAGGGAGGCGGTAGCTGAAATCGAGCGCAACATCTCGTTCGACGAGTTTGAGCCGATCGACTTGCGGGCATTGGCCAGCGCGCAGCTGGGAAGTGCGTTGATTGTGCTCAATTCCCTACTAGGGTCGTCACTGCAATGAACGATCGGGTTACCCCTTGGCTGGAAATCGATGCCGCAGCCCTGCGGCACAACGCGTTGGTCCTGTCGGCCAAAATGGGTGTGCCGATATTGGCGGTGTTGAAGTGCAATGCCTACGGCCTGGATCAAGCGGTGGTCGCGCCTTGCCTGGAGCCCGTCCCGCAGGTGTGGGGCTTTGCCGTCGCCAAGGCCGAGGAAGCGCTGTCGATTCGGGCGAGCGGCGCGCGCAAGCCGATCCTGCTGTTGGGAGACTTTGCCACGCCTGAGGCAGCAGAGCTGGTGCGCCAGAACACGGCTCTTTGCACGTACAGCAGTGAGTCAGGTGCGCGTTTTGTCGAGTTGGCCAAGCGGCTGGGCCAGCCGATCAAGATTCACGTCAAGATCGACGTGGGTGTCAACCGACTGGGGATTCCCTATGAGGGGGCCGAGCCCTGGATTGCGGAGTTGATAGGCACTGGAGCGGTGGAGGTTGCCGGTATCTTCTGCAATCTTGCCGAGACCGAAGCAGCGAGCGAGCAGTTGCTGCGGTTCAAGACCATAGTGACCGGTCTGCGCGCCAAGGGCTTCGAGGTCGGTGTCGCGCATGCCGCCGCCTCGTACGCCATCACGCACGTGCCCGACTGTGCCCTGGAGATGATCCGGCCCGGACTCATGACCTACGGCGTCTTTCCAGATGACTCTCCACTGGACTTTGTGGACCTGCGCTGCGTCCATCGGTTGCGCGGCCGGGTCATCCGGGTGAGCGCGCTGCGAGCCGGGGAGGGAGTGGGGTACAGCCAGGCTTTTGTCGCAACACAGCCGACCCGGATCGCCACCGTGATGTGCGGCTGGTCCGATGGTTATGTTTACAAAGCTAATAAGGGCTGTCCCGTGCTGATCAACGGCCAGCTCTACCCGCTGATCGGGCGCATGGCCAACTTCGCGATTGTCGATCTCGGTCCGACGACAACCGTCCGCGAAGGCGATGTGGCCACGTTGGTGGGACCGGAGCCCGGTATCCGCCCCAACGACCTGGCTGCGAAATCCGATGGCCCCGGTAGTGGTGGGTATGACCAGATCCGCTACAGCGCCCTGTTGCCTAAGCTCCTGTCGGTGTGAATCATGAAAAAAAGCTGGAATGCGCTGGAGATTGTCAGCTCCCCCGGGAATGCCGAGGCCGAGCTGGTACTGCTGTCCGGCGACCATGGTCAGTATTACGGCGCCAGGCAGCATGCCGACCGAGCCCGGCAGTTCGCCGCTCGTTGCAATTTCGCAGCCAAGCCCGGTGAGGTCCTCGACATCCTGCCGAGCGATGGGATCCCAACTCGCCTCTGGGTATTGGGCATGGGTAGTGACGAGCCCAACGAAAATCACTGGATGTCGCTCGGAGGGTTTCTCTTTGAGACGATGTGCCAGCGGCGCCTGGCAACGATGCAACTCCCTGACAGTGCTTCCAGCGGTGGGCCGGCAGTCCTCGAAGCCCTCCTGACGGGGGCCTTGTTGCACAGTTTCAAGCTCGAGACCGGACGCCAGCAGGCCAAGCCGGAGTTCGTACCTCGAAGCCTGACAGTCATGCCGTCCGATGGGGCGCTCGCAGCAACCCTGGCACGTCGTGTCGATGCGATCAATCGTGCTCGCGCGTGGGTGGAGCAGCCTGCCAATGTGCTCACGCCGCTCAAGTGGATCGAGGATGCGAGGGGCGTGTTTGAGTCCCTCGGTGCTCGCGTGCGCGCACTCGGTCCGCAGGAGTTGACAGGCATGGGCGCCGGCGCGTTGCTGGCGGTCGGACGAGGCAGCGAAGAGGGATCGCATTTGCTGACGGTGGAGTGGCGGGGTGACGCGGCTCGCGCTCAGTGGGACGCCGTCCTGGTGGGTAAGGGCCTCACCTTCGACGCCGGCGGCCTCAATCTCAAGGGCAGGCCGAATATCAACAAGCAAAAAGTCGACATGGCCGGCGGCGCCAGTGTCCTGGGTGCCCTGGAGCTGGCCATTGTGCGAGGCTCGCGAGCGAATGTCGTCGCGATCGTTGCGATGGCGGAGAACGCCGTGGACGCCTTGGCATACCGGCCCGGAGATGTGATCACTTCGCTGTCCGGTCTGACCATCGATGTGCAAGACACCGACGCGGAAGGGCGTTTGGTTCTGGCGGACGCGCTGACCTTCGGCGTCAACACCTACACTCCCACCCGGATCATCGATGTCGCTACACTCACCGGTCCTGTGATGGCCGTGCTACACGAGGAATTCGGGGCTTTGTATGCTTCCGATGACCGCTTGGCCGACGAGTTGCTGCAGGCGGGCGAGGTAACGGGTGAGCGGCTGTGGCGACTCCCACTGGATCGCTCTCTAGACTATCTGGTCGAGTCCGACATCGCCGATCTCGCCAACTGTGGACCGCCCGGCCTCCTGGGCATCGGTGCCGGCTCGAGCACCGCCGGCGCTAAATTCCTGGAGAAGTTCACGGGGGGGACGCACTGGGCTCACCTCGATATGTTAGGTCCGGCGTGGGCAACACGGCGCATGGCGAGATCTGGGAAGGGCGCCACCGGATTTGGGGCACGACTGTTGGACCAATGGTTGGCCGGTGTCGAGGCTCCGCTTCGCAAGAACGCCAGGTCATGAGTCAACCGACCTCGACCGATACGGCCTGCTGAAACATGAGCAGACGGGGCTACTATCTGATAGCGGTGCTGTTCGCTGCGGCGGTGTGCAACACCTCCGATGGTGTAGCGTTGGGACTGGTGCTCCAGCAGATCAAGATCGACCTGGCGCTGTCGGACACCCAGTTGGGACTGCTGACGGGTATTGCATTCGCGCTGTTCTATTCGTTTGTGGGCCTCGCCATCGCCCGCTGGGCCGATCGAGGCGATCGTGTCGCCATTATCTCGCTGACAGCGGCCATATGGAGTGTGTTGGTGGCCGCCTGCGGAGCCGCGGTGAGCTTTGTGCAGCTGTTTCTCCTCCGTGTTGGCGTGGGCATCGGCGAGGCGGGCTATTTCCCCGCGGCCCAGTCTTTGATCGCGGACTATTTCGATCGTGCGGAGCGCGGGCGTGCCACCGCGTTCTTTATCGCTGCGGCAGGCGGCACGTACCTCGTCGGCTACGGCGCGGCAGGCTGGTTGAATGAGATTTATGGCTGGCGAGTGATGTTCGCACTCCTTGGGCTACCAGGACTGGTAGTGTCGCTCCTGGCGTGGTTTACGTTGCGGGAGCCCCGGTTTGAAAGTCTGCGCGACGAGAAGCGCACGGGTCGAGCCCTCTTCGCCTCTCGTTCGTGGCTGAAAACTACCGCGGCCGCGGCGCCCGCGCCGCCACTGAGAGACGTAGCGCTCACCTTGTGGTCGAATCGGACCTTGCGGTGCCTGCTGTTATTCTGGTCTACAGCGATGTTTGCCGGCGTCGGAATCGCGCGGTGGCAACCGGCCTTCTTTGTGCGCAGTCACGGCATGACCACCGGCGTGTTGGGGACTTGGTTTGCGCTGGCTTTCGGAATCGGTGGGACGGTAGGCCCCCTGTTGGGCGGTGCGTGGGCGGCCCGGTATGCCGTCAACAATGAATCCCGGTTGCTGAGAGTCGCGGCGGGCCTGTGGTGTGGGATGACCCTCCTTTCTCTCTTCATCTATCTCGTCGCGGACCCCCACCTTGCCTTCGGCTTGTTGGGGCTGTACATGGTAGTCAACACGATCTTTTTTGGCCCCTTCTGGGCCCTGGTGCAGGGCTTGGTGCCCGAGAGCATGCGCGCCACCACGGTGGCGATCTTCATGCTGGTGGGCAACCTGGTGGGCAGCGGCCTGGGGCCGCTCGCGGCTGGTGTGTTGAGTGACGCCCTGCGGCCCCAGCTCGGGCAAGAGTCGCTGCGCTACGCGCTGATTACTCTTTCCTTCATCTTCTTGTGGGGTGCTTGGGACTTGTGGCGGGCCAGTCGGTCGGTCATGGACGACCTGGTGAAGAGTCAGGAGGAAGCGGGCGCGGCCCCAGGGAAAGTTGTTCATGCGTAACCGGACGGGAAGATCGATTCAGGTCCCTAGCTCAGCCACACAAGCGCTGAGCGGAGTTGCACGTCTGGGAAGGCGCCCCGCATTGCTCATTCGCTCAACCCGTGGTCGACCCGAAGGTTCCGGAAAACCAGGAAGCCTGGCGCGTCATCCTCAGGTTCTTCGACAGGCACTTGGGTAGATAGTATAGAGAGGCACCGCGAGATGAGTATTCGCCATCCTGCGCCCCTGAAGTTGAGCGTCGAGCTCGAGCAGTGGCCGCTGAAGACGCCTTTTCGCATCAGCGATCACACCTGGGTGGCGCTGGACGTCGTGGTCGTGTCGCTCGAGCAAGACGGGTGTATCGGGCGCGGCGAGGCAGCCGGGGTGTTTTATCTCGATGATACCCCGGCCTCCATGACACGTCAGATCGAAGCGCTGCGTCCCGTGGTTGAAGCGGGCATTGACCGCGAAGCACTGCAGCGGCTGATGAAGCCGGGCGGTGCTCGCAATGCCGTCGATTGCGCCCTGTGGGATCTGGAGGCCCAACTCAGTGGGCGCACCGCGTGGGAGAGCGCCGGGCTGGAGGAGCCACGCCCACTGTTGACGGCATTCACTTGCGGCGTTGATGAGCCGGAGCAAATGGCAGCGAAAGCCCGCGCTTACCCGGGAGCTCGCGCCATCAAGCTCAAGTTGAATGGCGAGCCGATCGATGCGGAACGAGTGCGTGCCGTGCGGGACGCATTGCCTGATGTTTGGCTGGGGGTGGATGCCAATCGGGGTTTCACACGGGAGTCGCTCGAGAAACTGCTGCCCGTGCTGGTCCAGACCCGCGTGGCACTCATTGAGCAGCCGTTCCCGATCGGGCAGGACGCGCTGTTGGACGGCCTTCACTCCCCGATTCCCGTCGCCGCCGACGAAAGTGTTCAGACCCTTGCGGACATCCCCGGTCTCCTCGGCCGTTACCAGGTCGTGAATATCAAGCTCGATAAGTGTGGAGGCCTCACTGAGGGTCTGGCCATGGCCCGAATGGCGCACACTCTCGGGCTGGACACCATGGTGGGCAACATGATCGGAACCTCGTTGGCCATGGCCCCCGGTTTCCTGTTAGGCCAGTTGTGCCGGGTCGTGGATCTCGACGGTCCGATCCCCTTGACCGCCGATCGGGCTGAGACGGTCCGGTATGAGGGTGGCTTCATCTCGTGCCCCAATATGGCTTGGGGCAGGCTCGGCAAATGATGTCGAAGCGTTTGCGGCGCACAGCAACCTCGTGGGTCATCGCTTGCACTGTTCTGCTCGCAGGTTGGGCGCATGCCACGGAGCTTCCCACCGGGAAGGCGGCGGAGCTGGGGTTCTCGCCGGCGCGCCTGGACTATATCGATCAGTTCTACAGCAAAAAAGTGGAGCTGGGCGAGCTGGCGGGCGTGGTGACGTTGATTGCCCGTCACGGCAAGATTGTGCACTTCTCGGCGGTTGGCCACGCAGACCTCGAGAAAAAACAGAAGATGCAACGCGACACGATCTTCCGGCTCTATTCCATGACCAAGCCGATTGCCTCCACCGCACTGATGATGCTCTACGAAGAGGGGCGCTTTCAGATGCAGGACCCGCTGTCGAAGTACATTCCGGAATTTGCGAACCTTCGCGTGTTGCGCACTCCCGGCTCCTCTCTTGATGACACGGTTCCGTTGGAGCGTCCTCCCACCGTGCAGGATGCGATGCGTCATACGGCAGGGTTCAGCCATGGTCTGGGGGACATGCAGCTGGACGCTGAGTACGATAAGGCAGGCGTCTTCGGTCTGGACGTATCACTCGAAGAGATGATGGGGAAATTGGCCAGGATTCCCTTGTTGGAGCAACCGGGCAAGAGGTTTATCTACAGTGTAGGTCCGGACATCCAGGCTCGACTCGTGGAGGTGTTGTCGGGGATGTCCTTTGCGGAGTTTCTGGAGAAACGGCTGTTCGGCCCGCTGGGCATGAAGGACACGGGGTTCTGGGTGCCGCCGCGGAGCGCCGGGCGCCTGTCGGCCATTCATTGGCCCAAGGACGGCAAGCTCACTACGTTGGATGAGACACATGGTTACCCGAGCGGTGGCGGAGTTCTGCGCCAGCCCTGGTCTGCCAACAGCTACACCGTGAAGCAGATTCATACGGGCGGCAGTTTCGGCCTGGTTGCCACCGCGGAGGATTACTGGCGATTTGCGCAAATGCTTCTGAACGGCGGACAGCTGAACGGCACGCGGGTGCTCAGCCCGCAGGCGGTGCAGTACATGACGCGCGACCACTTGGGGGCGCTGGCCACTGTGCAACCGGCGCAGGAGCCGGGCAGCATTGCGAGCGGGCTGGGGTTCGGGCTCGGATTTGCCGTCGTGAAGGACCCCGCCGGCGTCGGCTTCATGAGCTCTGAAGGCACTTATTTCTGGGCCGGGGCCGCGGGAACGCAGTTCTGGGTTGATCCCAAGGAGGATCTGGTCGTGGTGGCCATGATCCAACACATGGATACGCCGGCGGCCGATAATTTTTCCCCACAGATCCGCTCCCTCGTCTACAGCGCGTTGTTGAATTAGGCTCCATGCGGCAAAACGTCCTTGCCGACACTTCCAGGTTAATTGCGGTGGAGGGGGTATCCGAAACCCCTCCCCACCGCTCTTACCTATCCAGGAGTGAACCCTCGAGGTAATCCTTCCTTGGTCGGATTCGACAACCACGCCCTGGTGACGGTGCTCGCGGAGACCTATGGGCAGCAGTTGCGGCGCTTCCTGCTGAGCAGGGTACGCAATCCCGCGGATGTGCCCGACATCGCGCAGGAGGTGTACCTCCGACTGCTACGCGTTTCACGAGCCGAATCCATTCGAGTACCGGAGGCCTACCTCTTTACGGTTGCGCAGCATGTAGTGCAGCAGCACGCCCTGCGTCAGCTCACGGTTCCGCTGGCGGAGGACCTCGCCCAGCTTCGCCCTCCGCCTGTGGCCCCGGACGGCGATGATCCAGTGCTGGATGCCGCCGCCGAGCAGTTCGCCGAGAGGCTCGAAGGCGCGCTCGAGCGCCTTACCCCCAGGGCTCGCGCCGCCTTCATCCTGCACAGGCGGGACGGCCTCTCACCCGAGGAAATCGCCGCCCAGCTCGGTATATCCCGTGCAATGGTCAAGAAGTACCTGCTCAAGGCACTCGTGCGTCTGCGAGTGCACCTGGACCCACAGGAGTAGGAGATATCCATGGAACATGGCCCCCGTACCCAAATCAATACCCAGATCTATGAAGAGGCCTGCCAGTGGTTTCTCGAGTTCCGCATGGAGACGCCCGACTCTACCCAACAGAGTCGTTTCGACACCTGGATGAGGCGATCTCCCGAGCACGTGGCGGCATACCTCGAAGTGGCAGCGCTATGGAACGATCCGGCCGCGCACGATCAGCGCAGACTCTGGGACAGGCAAGCGCTTCTCCGGGATGCCGCGGCAGAGCCGGCCAATGTAGTGTCTTTGGACTTGCCGGAGATGATGCATCAGCGGCCCTCCCTGGCGCCGGCACAGACAGTTCCAACACGCACTCAACCCAAGCGGCTCCGGGCGGCGCCCATCGCCGCCAGTGCGTTGCTTGCCACTGCCGTTGGATCATATGTGTTCCTGACGCACGCAACGACCTACACCACCGATGTAGGCGAACAGCGCATTGTCGCATTGACTGACGGCTCGAGCATGGAGCTCGATGCACAAACCCGCGTGGCCGTGCGCTTCTCCGCAAACGAGCGCCGGGTCGAGTTGATCGCGGGCCGCGCCCTTTTCCAGGTCGCCAAGAGCCAGTCGCGACCGTTCGTCGTGAGCAGTGGGGACACCCGCGTCCGCGCCATTGGCACGGAGTTCGATGTCTACCGCAAAGAGTCGAGCACGGTCGTTACGGTGGTGGAGGGGCGGGTCGCTGTCGAGGCTGCCACGGGCGCTGCACCGGCAGCGACTGAGTCAACCGCCACTCAACATCGCAATGCTATCTCGCAAGATTGGGCCGACCGCCCGCCGGTTCCGCAAACCTACGTCGCCGCCGGCGAGCAGCTTACGGTCTTACCCGACCAGTCCCGCGAGACCGTGCGCCCCGACGTCGCGAATGCAACCGCCTGGATCAATCGCAAGATCGTCTTCGAAGGTGCTTACCTGTCTGAAGTGTCACAAGAATTCAACCGATACAGCCGCCGGCGGCTCGTCATCGAGGCCGGCGCGCCACGTGATTTCCGCTTGAGCGGCGTGTTCTCCACCACTGACATCGACTCCATCATCCGCTTCCTCCGCGAGCGCCCCGAGCTCGACGTGATTGAGTCGCCCTCGCAAGTTCACGTGAGAAAAAAAATCGGCTGACATGGGTATCCCGCCTCGACCGGCCAGGCTCTTCCCCCGAATGAAGCCGTCGCACCCTCAGACGACGGCCAACATCAGCCTCCTGGGAGGCAGGGGAGTCTTCATGCGTTTGAGTATCGCCGCCGCCGTCAGCCTGACCCTGGTCTCACTGACAATGGCACAACCCTCCGGGGCCGCCATGAAAGTGCCTGTCAACATTCCGGCACAACCTTTGAGCCAGGCTCTGCAAACACTCGCCAGGGATCGGAATTTCCAGATCGTCTACATGTACAACGACCTGCAGAACCTGCGCTCGGCGGGCCTGGTGGGGCAATTCACCGCGGATGAAGCGTTGCTGCAACTGTTGAAAGGGACCGGACTGAGCTATCACTATCTCGATGAGAAGACGGTGACCATTGTGCCGCTCGGTCGTAACTCCAGGGAGCCATCGGTAACGAGCACTGAGGTCCCTGGCGGTGTGACGCCCGGTGCAGTTGAGGCGAGCCGTAATCTCGCCGCTCCGTCA
>Ga0105240_10015088_pt1 | contig 10516 bp, 5 predicted proteins | sample KBSC54metaG_FD_80426 | JGI IMG/M metagenome (GOLD analysis project Ga0105240, IMG submission 80426) | Corn rhizosphere microbial communities from Kellogg Biological Station, Michigan, USA - KBS C5-4 metaG | ecosystem: Host-associated > Plants > Roots > Rhizosphere > Soil | place: Michigan, USA...
GTTCGAGATCGTTGATTACTCGCCTGTCACCCCGGGCGTGGTCCACCTCCGCGCGCCACGAATCGAGCCGCTCCATGTCCTCGCGCGGGTAGAAGTTGTCGGAGCGCAGCTTGGTGACATTCAGCGCCACCACGTCAAAACCCTTGAAATCCAGGGGCAGGTTGTCACGGACATAGCCTTTCGCCAGCTCCTCCTTCATGTCGGAGAAGATCAGGATCTCCTTACGGCCCGTGTCTTTCTCCTTCAGGAACTCGACGGCTTGTAACAAGCCGCCGGTGATGTCGGTGTACGGGGCCGGTGTTGATTCGTCGATGAAGCGCTCCACGCGGCTGGCAAACGCGCGTTTCTGCTGATTCGCCGTACTGGGGCGATCATCGAACGTCGCTTTGGCAATAATGTTTTTTTCGGAAAAGCTACCGGTGTCGATACGCGCCACGGCGATCGAGTCGGTCGGTTGCAACCTCGACAGCGCGAACAGAATGATCTGCTCAGCCTTGCTCACCTGCCTGTTGTAGGTTCCCGAAGTGTCGACCAGGAGGTAGACGCCCGTGTTGTGATGCGTCGCCGAAGGCGCACAGGCGCACAACGCCACCATCGCGCAACACAGCATTGCTAAGGGCTGCTTCACGACCGCGCCTCCTGCAAGGCCTCCGCCTCGTCCGGACCATGGCGCTTCTCGGCAAAGTGCGGGTCGGGCCTGAAAACAGGCTCCGCCGCCGCATAAGCGGCATCCGCGGCATCTTCCGCCGCCTCGGCGGCAGCGGCAGCCGCCATGCGTGTCTCGATCCACAGCGGGACAAACAACAACATGTCGTAGACCTGTTGCATGAGTGTTCCAAGGTGGCGTGAGCCGCTGGCGAGAACCCGGAACAGCAACGCCACCGCCCGCATCACACCGATCGCAACCACGCCCATGACGGTGCGCAGGGAATGCACGAACGTCTCGAGCGGGATGGCGACAAACGTCAGGGCGAACGGCAGGATGAATCCCATCCCCATCTGGGCCGCCGTGGTGATCCACAAGTGTGGGTTGACCGCCGCGGCGGCCGCATCGCCTCTCAACACGGAGCTGGTTGCCAACTCATCCTGCAACAACACCTCGCGCATGTAGGCAAGCCCTGCCTCGATGCTGGCCATCATCAACAGGATGGTGAAGGTGATCAGAATCATGCGCACGCGCATCTTGTCCGACAGCGCGCCGATGACCGGAAACAACCGGGTGATGCGCAGCGACTCCATGAGAAACAATCCCATGGAAATCTCCACCATGATGATCACCAGGGCGGCTATGTCCGCGGTACGGAAGTCACCGACGAAGCTCGTGCCACCCACCATCTCGGCCATCGGCCGCGCAATGAGTGTGAAGTTGATGGCCGCACCGGCCATGGCCACCGCCAGGACGAACGCGGAGATGAAGAAATAAACCACCGAGGATGAGGCCAGTACCGCTACGGCGTGATCCTCGCCGCGAACCATGGCGTCGTATTCCTCCATGTGCCGGTCGATGGTCATCGAACGGGCGAGCACACTTTCTACGCTCGTGTTCACGCGGCCGAGGGTCTCTTGAATAGCGCGCCAGTCCGGCATCATCCGCCGCAACAACGCGTGCCGCTCGGAGCTCGCCTTGCGATAATCCTCCATGGCCTCGCCGTGCGCCTTGACCATCGACTTGTGGATGTCCTGGAGGATGTTGGTGCCATCTTTACCGTTGCCGAGCTTGGCCACGGTTTCCACGGCCTTGGCCCAGCCCGGAGCCTCCGGAGGCACCTCGACGGCCTTCTGCTGATCCTCCTCGATCCGGATGATGGACTCACTCAGACGCCGATGCATGTCGGGGTAGCCCGCAAGATCCTTGCGGACGGTATCACCCACGCGCACAAACTCGCGCTCGACGATGCGCTCTTTGGCTTCGCGGCCCGCTGCCAGCAAGACCTCGCGATTGCGGGCGGCAATGCGCGCCTGGCCGCGTGACACGGCATGGGAAGCCAGCCGGAATCCGCGGTTCAGCATGGTAAACAGGGCGTGAATGGCCTGGTGCGCGGTACCTCTCGCGAGATACAACGCGGTGACCCCCATTATCAGCAGAATGAGCGCTGACAACGGCGGCCAGGGCGTGAACGCCAACAGACTCGTCATGGACATGTGAGTGCTCGCTTGTATTGGCCCAAACTGGTCGGACGACGCGGGGCCGAACGCCGTCCCGATATAAACAACGAACTCAAAGCGTGCGAATGCCGCGTTGGAACTTGAGACCGCTGTGCTCGTGGAGGACTGGTGATTAGGGTGCGGTAGCCGGTCGGCCGTGTCAACGCACCACAGTGTCGTGAATCGCCGCCAGTGTTATGTCACCAGCGGCGAAGATGCGGATTTACTTGAAAAAATTTTTGCCGAAGGTCAGACAATCAACTGACGTAATGACTCAGATGTGACAGAAGCCGCAGGTCCGACGATCACGTGTACACAGTCTGAGGTCGGGACTGTCACTCCCCGCAGTCCCAGGGAACGGATGGCTGTTGCATCGATATCCGAGGACTTCACCACGTTGATACGCAAGCGGCTGGAGGCTGCTTCGACCGTACGTACATTGGTACGACCGCCGAGCGCGGCGAGCAGGCCTTCGATGAGCGCGGCATCCGGTGCGGCCGTGTTCGAAGTCAGCTCAGTACTCGTCGTGACGGTCGTCCCCGCCGGGGACTGCCTCGCTGGTCGCCCGGTCGCAGGGTTCGACGTGCCCGGGGTGTTGGATAACACCGACACTGTACGGACCTCCGTCCCGGTCACTCCCGCCTTCAACGCCTCCCGGATCTCTCCGGCCACCTGGTCCGCATTGGGGCCAATCACCACCTGCAGCGCCGTGGCCGACGGGCGCACGAAGCCGCGTGCGCCGAGAGCCTTCATGGCATTCGTATCCACGGGCTCCTGGCTGGCCACCACGAGCCTCAGGCGCGTCGTACAGGCATCCACGGACACGATATTGGCCGAGCCTCCCAAAGCGGTGATATAGCCCACAGCGCGCGCTCCAACGGCACTCGCGGCCGGTATGGGAGCAGTCCCCTCGGTGGCATCACGGCCTGGCGTTTTCAGATTCAGCTTCACGATGGCCACGCGGAAGACACCGTAGTACAGGCCGAAATACACCGCGCCCACGGGGAACAGCAGCAAGGGGTGGGTGGCGCGGTTGAAATTCAACACGTAGTCGAACAGGCCCGCCGAGAACCCGAACCCCAAGCGGACATCCAGGGCGTTCATGATGATAAATGCCACGCCCGTCAGTACCGCGTGTATGACGTACAGGAACGGCGCGAGAAACATGAACGTGAATTCGATCGGCTCGGTGACGCCCGTCAGCAAGGAGGTCAAGGCGATGGAGCCGAGCAGACCGCCCACCGCCGCGCGACGTTCCGGCAGCGCCGTGTGATACATCGCCAGGCACGCCGCGGGCAAACCAAACATCATGACCGGAAAGAACCCCGCCATGAAAATCCCCGCGCTCGGGTCGCCGGCAAAAAAACGCTTCAGGTCGCCCGTCACCCCGTGATAGTCCCCCAGGAGGAACCAGGCAATGTTGTTGATGACGTGGTGCAGCCCCGTGACGATCAGGACCCGATTCAACACACCGTAGGCGAACAGTCCCCACGAGCCGGCATGCAGCACCGAGCGGCTCAGGACATCCATGCCGTTCTCGAGATGTTGCCACTGGTAGCCGAAAATCGCGGCCAGCACAAGACCGGCAAAGCCGCTGACGATGGGGACGAAGCGGCGGCCGCCGAAGAAGCTCACATAGCTCGGCAGATTGATTTTGGCGAATCGGTTGTAGAACGCGCCGCCCAACAACCCGGAGATGATACCGGCCGGCACGCTGAGCTTGGCCAGCTCGTGGGCCTTGTAGGCCGCGACCGCCAGCTCATGCGCCTCACCGCTGAAATCGGGTATGGCGCCCGGCGGCGCGTTGATCAACGCTTCGGCACCCTTGGTGGTCACCAGGTAGCCGACCACGGCCGCAAGTCCCGCCGCGCCGTGGTTCTCGCGCGCCAGCCCCACTGCCACACCGATGGCGAACAGAATTCCCAGGTTGTCAAAAATGGCGCCCCCGGCCGTAGCCACGGAGGGAATGTTCAACAGGTCGGGTTGCCCGAGCCGCAGCAACAAGCCCGCGATGGGTAACACCGCGATGGGCAGCATGAGTGCCCCACCGACCCTTTGCAGACTGGACAGGACATTTTTCATCGCGACACCACCGCTGCTGTCTCACTGGGACTCGACACCATTCGCAATGCCAGGGCTCGCACCGCCTCTGCGGTCTCCAGCTCCAGGGCCTGGCGAGCCAACTCACGGCAGGTGTCGAGCGAGACGCCGCTGATCAGCGCCTTGAGTTGAGGGACTACGGACGGGACCACCGAGAGCTCATGGATACCCAGTCCGATCAAAATGGGCGCCGCCGTGGGATCGGACGCCAATCCTCCACAAACCGCGACCCGGCGGCCCAGGGAGATCGCCGCGCCCGCGGTCCGCGCGATCAAACGCAACACCGCCGGATGCAGCGCATCCAGCCGGGAGGCGAGCTCGGGGTGGCCTCGGTCCATCGCGAGCGTGTATTGCGTGAGGTCATTCGTACCGATGGAGAGGAAATCGGCCTCCGCGGCGATCCGGTCCGCCATGAGTGCCGCGGCCGGCGTCTCGATCATCACACCCACTTCGATCGGTGCGATACGCCCGATTCCCCGCCGCTCCTCATCCAACATGCCGCGCACCGTACGGATCTCGGCCGGGTCGGTAATCATGGGCAGCAGCACCCGCGCCTGACTCTCCGGCCGAATAGCCAGAACCGCCCGCAATTGAGCCCGCAACAGGTCCGGCCTCCACAGGCTCGTGCGCACTCCGCGCAGGCCGAGCGCCGGATTCTCCTCATGAGGCAAGGGTAAATACGGGATGGGCTTGTCACCGCCAATATCCAACGTGCGCAAGGTCAACGGGCGACCCGCCAGGGCGGCGGCAATCCGTTGATACTCCTCGGCCTGCTCAAACTCGTCGGGCGGCAACTGGCGCTCGAGGAACAGAAATTCCGTGCGGAGCAGGCCGCAGCCCTCTGCCCCATTGCGGACAGCGGCCTCTGCCTCTGCCACGGAGCCGATGTTCGCGAGAACTTCGATGCGTGTGCCGTCGGCGGTGCGTCCCTCTTTCTGCGCCGCTGCCTGCTCGAGAGCGCGACGCTCACGCCGGCGAGCGAGCTCGCTCTCTGCCGTGGACCACTGCCCGGGATCGGGGTTCACCCGAAGCAATCCACGCTCGGCATCCAACACGGCGGGGGTGCCATCCGCCAGACTCAGGACCGCGGGCCCCATGGCAACCAGGACCGGAATGCCCATGGCCGCGGCCAGGATGGCCACGTGCGAGGTGGGCCCACCGGCCGCCATGCAGATTCCCGCCAGGCGGGCGGCGGCCAGCGCCACGAGTTGCGAGGGCAACAACTCCCGGGTGATCAGAATGGACCCTGGCGGCAACTCACGGGCCGCGGTCGCACTCCCCTCAGCGCTCAAGGCCGTCAGAACCTGTGATTCCAGATCGAGCAGATCATCGACGCGCTCCGCCATACGCGCATCGGCGAGCTCGCGCAGGGCCGCCACGGTCCCCCGGATCACCTGGCGCCAGGCGTAACCGGCGCTCTTGCCACTGGCAATGCCACTGCGCGCACCGGTGACCAACTCGGGATCGTCGAGCAGCTCGAGGTGAGCACCGATGATTTCGCGCGTCGTGTCCGATGCTGAGCCAGCGGTCGCTTGCAGTTGGATTTTGACCGCCGAGCGCGCGCGGTCGAGCTCGGCGTTTTCGTGCGAAATGCCGGCGCCCTGTTCGGGCACGCTGATCTCGGAGCGGGTGAGTTGGATAGTCTGTCCCACCGCAAGGCCCCGGCTCGCAATGACGCCGCGAAGAAGCCCCCCCTCCGTCGGTAAGTCAACAGGCGCGACAGACTGCACGCGCGCGGGTGCCTGGTGGCTCGTTGCGCTGTTTTTTTCACTTCGCAGAGCCGCTTCGACCACGGCCAGGGCGGCGGCGGCGTCCGTACCCGCTGCCCGGATCTCAACTTCATCGCCCTTGCGGACACCCAGTCTCATCAACGCGATGGTGCTACGGGCACTCGCCTCTCGCCCATGAGCGAGCAAAGTCACGTCCGCCGTAAATCCTTTCAGTGCACCTGCCAACAGGGCTGCCGGCCGTGCGTGTATGCCGTGCTCCAGCGCGACGCGGAGCCGGCGTGTGACAGCCGACGCCGTCGTGGAAAGCGACGGCGCAACCGACAACGCCCGCGCATCCGCCCCGAGCACCAGCTCCATCAGCACATCGCCGACCTGCACCTCCCGGTCCTGGATACGGCGGCTCACAGTAAACCCGCCACCCTCCAGCACGATCACGGGTGTCAGCAAGCTTTTCGCCCGCCGGGCCAGCAGATCGATGTCGAAACTCAACAGGCGGTCCCCTGCCCGTACCTGCTGCCCCTGGCGGACGTGCAACTCGAAGCCCTCTCCCGCAAGTCCGACCGTGTCGATACCCACGTGCAGTAGAATCTCGGCCCCCTCCACGGTGCGCAGAGTAACGGCGTGCCGGGTCGCGGGCACCGCGACGAGCTCACCATCACAGGGGGCGTACAGGGTCGAGCCGGTCGGGTCGATCGCCAGGCCGTCACCGAGCATCCGGCCGGCAAATACCTCATCCGGCGCCTCATCGAGCGGAGTGCTCCAACCGGCCAGCGGCGCAAGCAGGGTCAACTTGGACATTCGCGCATTTACTCCTGGAGTTGCACCCAATCCAGCGCCCACAGGGGATCCAGGGTGGACTGGGTGAAACGGAAACACAAATCGTGACGACCCGCGACTTGCGGCAGCTTGATCGCCGGTAACCGGGTGACGGCGCTATTGCCGGCCGCCGGACCTAAGGAGCCAAAGGCGATCCGCTTGCCCGCGCAGGTGTCGAGATGAACCTCGAGCTCACCCACTGGAGTCTGGGGCGTCGCCAGGTGGATGTTGTACCGGTCCATGCCGATCTGGAAGTTGAACGGCACCTGGCCCACCGCGACCTGCAATGTCGGTGCGTGCGACAGATCCGCGCCCGACAAAATCCAACAGGGATTCATGATGTCGATCAGGAAGACCGCCCGCTTCCCCTCAAGCGGCGCATCATCCTCCAGCGACAAAACCACCTTGTTGGTGCAGGTTTTCAGATCCTGGCTCGCGTAACGGTCAAAGGGACCCAACTGGCGTGCCGCTTCGGAATGCAGCGCGTCGTCGGAGTAGGTCAGGCCGACCGCTTTATAGCGGGAAAACTCCGCGGGCAACCTGCGGACGAAGTCGTTCCAGTCGTGCTTTTCCGGGCCGGCCCAGCCGATCTCGGCCACCGCCGCGGCCCGCGGGAAAGTCATGTACTCGACCCGGCTCTCGGTGCGGATATGCTCGGTCCAGACATTTCCCTGCAAGCCCAGGATGTGGTGCCGATCGTTGGCCGCGATGCCCGGCGGCACCGGATCGAAGTCATACACATCATGGAGGGAGATGACTGTGCCACGGCCCGGCGGCTCGTCACTTCCGGCGCCCTGCCGATGATCGAAGTACAACGTCGGCGAAGGAGACAGCACGGCATCGTGCCCCGCCTTGACCGCCGCGACGGCACCGTCGATACCACGCCAGGACATGATGGTGGCATTCTTCGCAATGCCCCCTTCCAGGGTCTCGTCCCAACCGATCATCCGGCGCCCGTGGGCATTCAGGTATTTCTCGATACGCTGGACGAAATAGCTCTGCAGGGCATCCTCATTCGCGATGTGCAATTCGCGCATCCGGGCCTGAACCCGCGCGGAGGCCTTCCACTGGTCCTTGACGGCCTCATCACCGCCGACGTGGACATACTCACTCGGGAAAAGCGCCATCACCTCATCGAGCACACTGTCCAGGAAATCAAACGTGGCTTCATCGATGTTGTATAGGTTGTGATACACGCCCCAGTCGGACAGTACGGCGGCAGGTGGCTGATCGGTCGCTCCCAACTGCGGATAAGCCGCGATTGCCGCCGTCGCATGCCCGGGCATGTCAATTTCGGGAACGATGGTGATGTTACGCTCGGCAGCATGCGCGACGATTCGGCGCACGTCGTCCTGCGAATAAAAGCCGCCGTAGAGTCGCGGATGTCCGGTCGCCGGATCGATGTCGGCCGCCGCTGCCGCTCCGGCCGGAACGCGCCAGGCGCCCACGGAAGTCAGGCGCGGATACTTTTTGATCTCCAGGCGCCAGCCCTGGTCGTCCGTGAGATGCCAATGCAACACATTCAGCTTGTGCAACGCCATCCAGTCAATGAATTTCAGCACGAACCCGGGCGGTTGGAAGTGACGCGCTGAATCCAGCATCAGGCCCCGCCAGGCAAATCTCGGGCTGTCGGTGATGAGTTGTGCGGGAATGGCCGATCCATTGGCACCCGCGGAGGTGCCGAGTTGCCAAAGGGTGACCGCCGCATAGAACAGTCCACGGGAGTCGCCCGCCGCGGCCACGATCCGATGCTCTGCGACATCGATGGCATAACTTTCCGGACTCGACTCGGCCGCGTGGCCGAACCGGAACACGATGGCGTCCTCAGGTGCCGTCTCGTTGGAGCGCTCCACCGGAGTCAAATGAACGTGCCAGGTCTGCTCCACCAGGTCGGCGAAATAACGTGCGATCCGCGCGGCACCGGGATCCCGGGGGAATGAGATCACCGTGCCGTCGCGGACCGCGAAAACACCGCTGCGAAACTCCACCCTGGCCGGAGCAGGTATGACGTCCACCGCTCTGGGGGAAGCACTGTGTGCCTCCGGTCCGCTCAGGGCAACAGCGGCCGCGACACACGCGAGGGTCCGGATCGATCTGAACACTGGGAAATTCATGGATAGCTCAGGCACCATAGTCGGTCTTCGCAGCACTCAGGCTGCAACACTGTCAAGGCTCCTGGTATGGCCGAATCCGCACATCCCCTGGTCCTGCGTGCCCGCGAAGCGTTGGCGCGCAGTGAGATCAAATCCGCCGAAACAGCCGTGGAGGAGCGACTCAAAACCGCCGGGCGTGACATCAACGCCCTGGAAGTACGCTACCTCATTCAAAGACACCGCGGACAACTGGGCGAGGCGGCACGCACACTCGACACGGTCATCGGAATCAACTCGCGCGCCGACTGGGCCTACAACGAGCTCATTGAGCTGCTGATGGCCCATGGGAAAGTGAGCGACGCCGAGCAGGTGACGCGCTCGGCCCTGCGGGCAAATCCCGGCAATGCCCGGGCCCATGACCATTTCGGCATCATTGTTTCCGACCTGGGCGATCTGCCCGCCGGTGAATGGCATTTCCGGCGTGCGTTGGAGCTCACCGAGCGGCCCCAGGCGGCCTTCTTGACCCACCTCGCCGGCAATCTCGTCCGCCAAGGACGCATGGATGAAGCGGAGAACACCCTGGCGCGCGCGCTCGAGCTCGCACCCAACGACTTCAAGACGCTCACGGCAGCCGCGTCGCTCTTTGAGACGCGGGACAGCCTGGCTCGAGCGCGCGAGTTTCTCGACCGCGCCGCCGCCACCTCGCCGGAAGCGGATGTGAGCCTGCCACGAGCAAAACTGCTCGCTCGCTACGGTCGCTACCAGGAGGCACTCGACGTCCTCGACGGCATCAAGGAGCTCTCCGGAGACAGTCAGCTCACACGCGGAAAATTGCTCGAGCGACTCGGCCGGTACGACGATGCGTGGCAGGACTTCGTCGCCGCGAAGCGCAAGCTCGCCGCCGAGGGTGGCGGGCTGCAATACAAGGCGGATGCCGTGGAGGCGCTGTACGGACGCTTCAAACAGTTCTTCACGCGCGAGAATTGTAACCGGCTGCCCCAGGCCAAACTGCGATCCGAGGTGCCCCAACCCATTTTCATCATGGGTCTGCCGCGTTCCGGAGCCACCCTGGTCGAGCAGATCGTGGCCAGTCATTCCCAGGTCAAACGCGGCGGCGAGCTCGCTTTCCTGGGCGAGCTGCGCAAGCTGGCCAGCGACCTGTTGCCCGCCCAACAGCCCTTTCCGGAAAACCTCGCGCAGAGCTGGACCGCGGACCGGCATTACACCGCGACGGTGTTTCGCGATTACTACCTCGCACGTGCCGAGCGCCACGGCCTCCTGGCGGCGGACGCGGCCTTCTTTACCGACAAGATGCCTTCAACGAGATCTACCTGCCGCTGCTGAAAATGGCCTTTCCGCAGGCGAAAATCATCCACGTGATGCGTCATCCGCTGGATGTCTGTGTCTCCGCCCTGTCGAACACGGTGACCCATGGATTCAACAGCGGCTACCGGCTGGAGGATACCGCGCATCACCTGGCGGCGGTATTCGAGCTTTCGGAAGCCTACCGGCACGAGCTCGATCTTAGGGACTACGTCCTGCGCTACGAGGAGCTGGTCGCCGACCCGCCCGGACAGATCCGCAAGCTGCTGGGCTACCTGGGTCTGCCGTTCGAGGAAGGCTGTCTGCGCA
>Ga0105240_10015090_pt1 | contig 10516 bp, 10 predicted proteins | sample KBSC54metaG_FD_80426 | JGI IMG/M metagenome (GOLD analysis project Ga0105240, IMG submission 80426) | Corn rhizosphere microbial communities from Kellogg Biological Station, Michigan, USA - KBS C5-4 metaG | ecosystem: Host-associated > Plants > Roots > Rhizosphere > Soil | place: Michigan, USA...
CGCCAAGGCCGCGCAGGCGGCGGCGGACTTCGAACAGACTCTCGCGGCCCGGCGCAGCAAGGCCGAGACCGAGTTCAAGGAGCGCACCGCGGCCGCGGAAGAGCAGTTCCGCACCGCGCAGGAGCACATCGCGGCCCTGCGGGCGGAGGCCGATCGCTCGACGACGGAAGCAGCCGGCCGCGCCGCCCAGCTGACCGCGGAGTCCGAGCAGAAGGCCGAGCAGATCGTCGCCGAGGCGATCGCGAGGGCCGACCGTATCCGGGCCGAGTCGGAGCGGGAGCTCGCGGCGGCCACCCAGCGACGAGACAGCATCAACGCCCAGCTCACCAACGTGCGCCAGATGCTCGCCACCCTGTCCGGCACCGCGCCGTCCTCGATCATCGTTCCCGAAGTCGCTGACCCGCCCGGTGATCCCGCGGAGATCAAGGTCGCCGAATCGGCTGGCTGAGCGGTCCGGGACAATATCTGAATGCACGCGCTTCATCACGTCCTGCCGACGCTCGCCGTCTTCTTCGATCCCAGATCGGTGTCGCCGTTGCACCTGGCCGCGGCACGGGGCGGTCGCTGGAACCTGCTGTGGCTGTTCAACCGCCAGATCGCCGACGTGGCCGCCGTTCCCCTGCTGGCGAGATTCGGCGCGGTCGTGGACATCACCGACGCGTCAGTGGAGGAGGCCGCCGACGAGGTCGCCCCCTTCCGGCCGGACGGGATAGTCGCCTACGCCGACCGTCAGCTGATGAGTGCGGCCCACCTCGCCGAGCATCTCGGGTTGGCGCACAACTCGCCGGAGGTGGTCAATCGGCTCACCGACAAACACGCGCAACGCCGGGCCCTCGAAGAGGCCGGAGTGGCTGTTCCCGGATATTGGCTCATCCGCCGCGACACCACCGACGCCGAGATCGCGTCGCTCGCGCGGGGCGCTCATTTCCCGGTGGTGGTCAAGCCACGGCACGGTGACGGGAGCCGTGATACGGCGCCAGCCCGCGACCTCGATGAGCTGCGTGCCCGCATCGCCGGCTCTCGAGGCGATGGCGATCTCGTCGTCGAGGAGTTCCTGCCCGACGGCGTCGCCCGAGATCAACAGATCATCGCCGACTACGTGTCGGTCGAGACAGCCGTGGCCGGCGGCGAACTCCGCCACATCGCGGTGACGGGATGCTTCCCACTGGCCACACCGTTCCGCGAGAGTGGAAACTTCGTGCCCAGCGCACTGGCTCCGGCGGACACCGAAGCCGTCCAGCGCCTGGCCGCCGACGCCATCCGCGCGCTGGGGGTGACCTCGGGCATCACGCACACCGAGATCAAGCTGACGCCGTCCGGGCCGTGCGTCATCGAGGTGAACGGGCGCATCGGCGGCGACCTGCCGGACCTGCTCCGCCTCGCCGCCGGGCGCGACATGTTCGAGATCAGCGCCCAGGTCGCATTGCACGGCCGGTTGCCTGACGACGTCCCCGCGCAGTGTGACCAGGTCGGTTTCATCATGAACGTCCAGCCCGACGTCGGCGCGTCCTCCTTGGAGTCGATCGAGGGTCTCAACGAGACGGCTGACCTACCGGGCGTCGAGGCCGTGACGTTGAACCGCCGTCCCGGGGACCGTCTGGACTGGCGCGACGGCACGTACGGCTACCTCTACTCCGTGCTGGGCTCGGCCGCCGACCACGACGCCATGCTGCGAATGCGCGACGAGGTCCTGCAGCACGTCTGCGTCAGATACGGCGACTGAGATGGTGACCAGCCCGGCCCATCGATCGTGTCCGTGTGGCTCGGGCGGCGGGTACGCGCAGTGCTGCGAGCCGTTCCATTCGATGACGGCGACACCGGCGACGGCCGTCGCCCTGATGCGCTCGCGCTTCAGCGCGTTCGCGGTCGGAGCCAAGGACTATCTGCTGCGGACCTGGCACCCGTCGACCCGCCCGCGCGAGTTCGACCTGGAAGATCAGATGGAGTGGACTCGGCTGGAGATCGTTGACTGCTCGGGTGGCGGCCTGTTCGACTCGGCGGGAATTGTCGAGTTCCGCGCGTACTACCTGATCGCCGGCGACGACGGCGTGGTCGCCGAGCGCAGCAGCTTCAGTCGCGACGACGGCCGCTGGGTGTACGTGCGCGGCGAACTCTGCCGCCGCTCCGACTCGACGGTGGCGTGATGATCAGCCTCGACGTCGCCGCCCGGCTCGCGGGCGATCTGCCGGAGGTGAGCGAGGGCCGGCGCTTCGGCCACCGCACCTGGTATGTCAACGGCAAGGCGTTCGCCTGGGAGCGGCCGTTCAGCAAGGCGGACATCAAGCGCTTCGGCGAGCAGACCCCACCCTCCGGCCCCATCATGGCGGTAGCGGTCGCCGACCTGCATGAGAAGGAGGCCGTCCTCGCCGCCAACGGCGAGGCGTTCTTCACGATCGAGCACTTCGCCGGCTATCCGGCGGTCCTGATCCAGCTCGATCGGGTGAGCAGGAAGGCTCTCAAAGAGGCCTTGGTGGACGGCTGGCTGTCATGCGCGCCACCCGCCCTGGCCCAGGAGTTCCTCTCGCGCCGACGGCGCTGACCAGGTGTGACGCCTAGGCCGGGTTCTCGTCCTCGGGCTCCGGCTCGGGGATCGTCCCGATCGCCGCCGCCATCAGCGACAGGTTGGGGATGTTGATCCGGCCTTCCTTGGTCTCGATGCTCGAGTACATCAGCCCCGTGTAGACGATCCGGCCGTCGAAGGGGCCGCCGATCGATCCGGAGTGCACGCGGATGTACTCACCCGGGACGTAGGGGCGAGCGAAGAGCAGGACGAGCCCGGCGAACAGATTGCCCAGGGTTTGCTGCGCAGCGATGCCGACGATCACACCGGTGATCGCGCCACCGACGAGCACGGTGCGGAGGTCGACGTTGAGCAGTTGAACAGCACCGAGCACGATGAAGACCGCGCCCGAAAGCAGGCAGATCGTGCGGACCGCCGACCCTGCCGAATAACCTGCCCGGTGACGGGCGAAGCGGTTCAGCTCGCGCGCGGCCGAGCGGACCCCGAGGATGCCGAACACGATGAATCCAGCGGTGAGGCCAAGCACCACCCAACGACGAGTGCCGTGCTGGGTGGCCCCGCCGAGCTCGACCCCGCTGACCAGACAACCCAAGGACAGAAACCCCGCCACGATCGCCCGCTTGAAATCGAGCCGGACTCGGGCGTCGATGGCCTGGATCGCCTGAGTGGCCTGGGCGATGACGGGCGGCGTCGAGGCCTTGCGTATCCACCGCGGTCGGTAAGCCATGTCCCAATACTTCCTGAACAACCTCGCCGCGGGGCGGACCTTGCCCGGTTTTACCCCGTCCGAGTGCGGTCGGCGGGTCAGGCGGCGGCCGGAATCGCCATCAGCTGCCCGGCGATCGCCTGGAACTCGATGGCCGCGCCCTTTCCGGCGAAATGGGTCCCGTCCCAACGGTAATCGGTGTTGCCCTCGACCTCGGGGTCGCTGCAGAACTGCGCCGCGGACTGGATCATGAAAACGCGACGCGGGTCGGCATTCGCGGCATCGTCCAGCAACGTGTTCAGATGGCTGGTACGGCTTCGATCTCCGCGCTCGGCCCACCCGTCAGTGGTCGGCTGGTAGCACGGGACGCTGAGCAGGGCGACCTGAGCGCCGGACTTCTTCAAGATCGAGATCCCCTGCGCGAGCTGCTGGTCGAAGTACTGATCCCACGCCGGAGTGCCGAAGGCCAGCTTCCTGCCGTCCACCTTGATGTTGAAGACTTCCCAGGCGCCGATCTCGATCACGGCTATCTGGGGACGGTCGTGGTTCACGCTCGCCGTCCATTTGCGCTGCCAGCCGCCGCATTCGACGTCCAGATCACGCGACAAACCGCTGGACGCGGTGAGGACGCCGCCGAGGATGCCGCAGCCTTCAAGCGTGTCGTCGTGGAGCCTCAAGTACTCGGACAAGCCGGACGGCGCCGCGTCTATGAGCGTCATCCCCTGGGAGTCGCCGAAGAAACTGGTGCGAACCGGCCGGGTGAAGGGCGGCGGCCCCGCACTCGTCGTCGCCGACGTCACGGTTGGCGGTGCGACTACGTGCGCGATCGAGCCGGCGCCCGGCGCCGGCGCCCCCACCGTGATCGTTTGCCGTGCCCCGACCAGGCCGGTGGGACCGGCTGCCGCCGACGTCAGATGAGCCAACGACAGGCTGGTGACGGCAACGACCACCGCCGAGCCGAACGCGACGACCAACCATGGGGGCCAAACGACTCCTCGGCCGCGCGGTGGCGCCGTGGACCGCCGGCCCGCGGGCGGTCGCCCGACGGCGCCCCTGTTCGGGCTGTCGACGCGGTCCGCGCGGCGAAGGAAGATCGACAAGCCGTGCTGGCGGATGGGCGCCTCGACCAGGCGATAGGAGATCGTCGCGGCCAGCAGGGTGAGGCCGACTCGCGCGACGTTGAGGGTGGCGCCGCTGAACCACGGGTGCAGGTCCGGACGGGTCAGCTGAATGATCGGCCAATGCCACAGGTAGATCCCGTACGAACGGACACCGATCCAGCGCAGCCAGCGGGATCCGAGCAGGCGGGCGGCAACCGACCCCGTCTGCACGGCCGCCAGCACGAGCAGGGCGGTCGCAACGGCCACGACCAGGAAGCCTCCGCGATACAGGCCGGAGTCGAGATAGCCGACTCTGGCCATGAAGTAGCCGACCACGGCCGCGCCGCCCAGGGCGAGCAGGTTCACAGAGCCGCCGGAGCGCGGTTCGGCCCGGTGCCGACGCTGGACCTGCGCGCGGGAGCGCAGCCAGTTTGATCGCGCGATCGCGACCGCGGCGCCCAGCAGGATCGGGGCGCCGTGGGTGTCCGAACCGTAGTAGACCCGGGACGGGTCGTGGACAGGGCTGTAGAGCACGGCCATCAGGATGGTGGAAGCGGCGACCGCCGCGAGAGCAATAGTCAACGCGAGGTTTCGCCGGTTCGCCTTCAGGCAGACCAGCAGGATCAGCGGCCACACCAGGTAGAACTGCTCCTCGATCGCCAAGGACCAGAGGTGCTCGAGAAACGAAGGCGGCCTCAGCGCCGCGAAGTAGGACTGGTTCCACAGGATCTGCGTCCAGTTGGTCGCATACGCCAGCGCCGCGATGACATCGCCCCGGAGCCGGCTGAGTTCGAATCGCGCGACGACACCGGTGACCAGAATGACGGTGATCACCATCAGATACAGACCGGGCAGCAGCCGCCGAGCGCGTCGACGATAGAAAGCGCCGACCCTTATCGTCCTGACCCGGCGCCACTCGTCGAGCAGCAGCGACGTGATCAGGAACCCGGACAGGACGAAGAACACGTCGACACCGAGGAAACCGCCCGGGAGCCAGCGGGGGTTGAGGTGGTAGGCGAAGACGGCAGCGACAGCGACGGCCCTCAGTCCGTCGAGCGCCGGCCACGGTCCGACCCATCGACTCGACGCCCGCTCCGCGGTGTGGGCGGCGAGGTCCCGCTGCGGGAGGCCCGCCTCCATACGGTGTCTCGACCGTCCCACGCGCGCGACGTGGCGCTGCCGGCCGCTCAGCGTCGGCGCGCCCCAGTCGGTGGACATCGCGTCACCCCGAGCGTCAGATGTGGATCCGTGTGATCCGTGCGGATCCGTGTGGATCCCTGTGGATCCCTGCGGATCCCTGTGGATCTTGGTCTCGCGGGACCCTAGTCGAGGAACGGCGGCTGAGGGAGGGTGCGCGGCCGTGGCGGGACTTGGCTCGCTCTCATGCGGAGCCTGGATCGGTAACGTCGGGCTCATGACAAGCGCAGAGCTGTTAGCCGACGGATTCGGGCGCATCCAGCAACTGGTCGACCACGTCCTGGACGGTCTCGGGCCGCAGGAGCTCCAGGGACGCCTGGATCCGTCGGCGAACACGATCGGCTGGCTGATCTGGCATCTCACACGGGTGCAGGATGACCACCTCGCCGAGGTCGGCGGCGCCGAGCAGGTCTGGACCGCTCAGGCGTGGCATGAGCGATTCGGACTTCCCTTCGAAGCGGACGCCACCGGGTACGGATTCTCAGCGACTCAGGTGGCGCAGGTGCAGGTGAGCGGCGAGCTGCTCCGGCAGTACCACGAGGCCGTGTATCGGCGCAGCGTCGACTACATCGCGACGCTGACCGACAAGGACCTCGGTCGGGTCGTCGACACCTCCTGGGATCCGCCGGTCACGCTGGGCGCCCGCCTGGTCAGCGTGTTGTCCGACGATCTTCAGCACGCCGGGCAGGCCGCTTTCATCCGAGGCGTCATCGAGCGGGCGGGCTGACGCCTACCTCGTCGCGCGTCGATTCTCAGGTCGGATCTAAGCTCGCCGATCACCATGGGCGTACGACACCGACTCACATCGAGGTACGCCATGAACCGGCACGGCAGCTTCGGCACCCGCTTGGACGCCCGCAACCTGATCGTGATCCTCGTCGGCCTGGTTATGCTGGCGGTCGCCTGGGATTACGCTGCAGTGCTCTTGGCCGTCGCGATCCTCTCGGTCGTCGTCAACGTGGTCCGCTTCGCGCTCGCCAAGCAACGCTCGCGCCGCTGATCCCGCGTCACGCCCGCGAGCCCGGCCCGGAGCTGGCCTAGGCGCGCCGCATCCTCCACGCGTCGGTGACCAACTCGTCGAGGCGGCCGACGTCGACGCGGGGCAGCCGCACCATCACGAGCGGCGCTCCCTCGTATCCCGGCGCGGTGAAGAACAGCTCGGGCTCGCCGAGCAGCAACGCCTGTTTCTCCGCTTCGTCGCCGACATAGAGCACAGCGACGTCCGTGCGAATCAGCCGAGGCCGACCGGCCCCGCGCTCGGGATAGGACCACACGAACCCCCGCCCGCCTACGCGGAAGTCGAACCCCTCGCTCTCGATCTCGATGGCCCCGGCCAGAGACGAGGCCATTCGACGAACGTCGTCGCTGTCAGCCACCGCGCGCGCAGATCGGAAGGCCCAGGAGCACGCGGTAAGCCTAGTTGGAGCCCCGACCGCGAGCTAAAGTCCGCGTCCCAGCGGCCGATCGTTGCTGGGATGACTTTCTCACTCGGCACGGCGGAAAAGCGCGACCAGTCGGCTACGCGGCGCGGGCCCATGCGGCCTCGTCGCCTGGTAAGCGTGCGCGCGAACCAGACTCGCCGGCTGGCGTCCTACCTGTTCCGGGCCGTGGACGTTCTCGCGTTGACGGTCCTCACCGTGATCATGGTCGATCGGGCCTCCTCGCGAGCGATCTTCTCGACGTCCTTGCGTCTGGCGCTTCCCTTCGTCGTCGGCGCGATCGTGCTCGGCGCTCTGATCCGCTGGATGAGCCTGTACCGCTTCGTCCGCAGCGACTCGCTTCCCCGCCACCTGATCCAGTTGGTCGAAGCCCTGGCGATCTCCACCGGAGCGGTCTTTCTCCTCGATCGGGCGCTGTCACCGGGCCCGTCGGCGCGCTCGTGCTGGGAGTTCGCCGCCCTGGCGGCCGTCGTGGTCGGCGCGTTGCACGTCGTCTGGTGGTCGATCATCCGCTCGTGGCGCGAGGCCGGCTGGCTGACGCCGAACCTCGTCATCGTCGGAGCGACCGACTATGCCGAGCACGTCATCGGCGAGGCTCTGGCCCGCCGGCACGTGAACGTCCTCGGCGTCTTCGACGACCGGTTGGAGCGTTCACCGCAGTCACTGCTCGGCGTGCCGGTGCTCGGCGACCTGGACGCGCTGATCGGCCATCCGGTCATGCCCTTCGTCGACCGGATCGTCATCGCGGTAGAGCCGACGGCGACCAAACGGGTGCGCGAGCTCTCGACCCGCCTGGCGAGCCTTCCTAACGAGGTCACGCTCTTCCTGGCGGCCGACGGCGCCACGGACCGGGCGGCCGCGCTGTCCCGGCTCGAGGACTCCCCCCTGGCCGAGCTCAACCGCGGAGCCGATCCCGACCGCCACGCGCTCGCCAAACGACTCCAGGACCTCGTGATCGGCGTGCCGCTGCTCGTCGCGATCAGCCCTCTGCTGTTGATGATCGGCTTGCTGATCAAGATTGACTCCTCCGGAGCGATGTTCTTCCGGCAGCGACGCCACGGCTTCAACAACGAGGAGATCCTCGTCTGGAAGTTCCGCTCGATGCGCGCCGACGCGGCAGACGCGCGCGCCGAACGTCAGGTCACCGCGGACGACGACCGAGTGACGCGAGTAGGCAGGTTCCTGCGCAAGGCGAGCCTCGACGAGCTGCCCCAGCTGATCAACGTGGTGAAGGGCGAGATGTCGCTGGTCGGGCCACGCCCGCACGCGATCGGCATGAAGACGGGTGATGTGGAGTCGGCGCTCCTCGTCGCGGAGTACGCCCAGCGCCACCGGATCAAGCCGGGGATGACCGGCTGGGCCGCGATAAACGGCTCGCGCGGGCCGTTGCACACGCCGGAGGAGGTGCAGCGCCGGGTGGAACTCGATGTCGACTACATCGCCCGCAACTCCCTTCGCCTGGACCTGCGGATCATGGCGATGACGATTCCCGGCCTACTCGGCGATCGGCACGCGATCCGCTGACGCGGTGATCGCCGGCGCCTCGATCCGCTCGAGCATCCGAGTCGCGGCCGGAATGGCTCCGACCGCAAGGGAAAGGCTGCCGATCACACTCCCGATGACGACCACCTCGACCGCGCCCACCGCTCGGGCGAGCGCGCCGGCGATCAGGTAGCCCACCGGTATGAACGCGAGGGAGCCCATCCAGTCCCACGCCGACACCCGCGAAAGCAGGTGCGGCGGCACTCGCTGAGCCAGAGCGGTCTCCCAGAAGACGGCGAACACGCCAACGCCGGCGCCGGCGACGGCGAGCAGCGGGTAGAGCAACGCCAACGGCACGGCCGCGGCGAAGAGGACGAGCGACGCCGGCCACGAGATCGCGGCCAGGATGCCCACGCGCATCGGGTACGCCGGGCTCCACCGGGAGGCGAGGATCGCGCCGGCGACCGTACCGGCGCCGATCGCCGTGTTCGCCCAGCCGAAGACGGCCTCGGTGCCATAGCGGGAGTGGGCGACCGTGGCGCCCAGGACGAGAAACGGCGCGTAGGCGAACGTCACGGTCACGCTGAACGTGGCGACCGTCCAGACGACCCAAGGCCGTTCCCTGACCGCCTGCCATCCCTCGCGAAGCTCGACCGCCATGGACTGCCGTTCGGCCTTGTCCCCGCGCGCACGGGAGCGAATGCGGACGACCAGGACCGCCGACAGCACAAAGGTGCCGGCGTCGAGCGCGAAGGCGGCCGCGCCGCCGACCCCGAGGACGAGCGCGGTCGCGAGGGCGGGGCTGGCGAACTGGGCGAACTCCGCGCTGAGCCCGCCCAGCGCCTGCGCCGCCTGGATGTCGGCGTCGGTGGTGAGTGTCTGCGGAACAAGGCCGCTGTACGCCGGCCGGAAGAACGCCTCTGCAGTGCCGTACAGCGCGCCGATCACCACCATGTGCCATACCTGCACGACGCCGATTCCGATCAACAGCGCCAGCGTGCCGTGAAGTGCCGCTCGGACCACATCCGAGGCCACCATCACTGTCTGCCTCGGGAGCCGGTCGGCGACGACGCCGCCGATCAGCACGAACACGACGAGCGGCAACGCGTAAGCGGCGAGCACGAACGCGACGTCGCCCGGCTGCCCGGTGAGTCGGGTGACATATAGGCCGATGGCGACGATCACCAACGCGTCGCCCAGCATGCTCACCGTCTGGCTCATCCAGAGCAGCCGGAAATCACGGGCGCGGAGCGCGGTCAGCACACCCAACGCTAGCCCGGGCAATCTTGCCATTTTCTCAATGCCCTCAATGCCCTCAATGCCCGTTTGCCCGTTTGCCCGGAGCGTCCCACGGCCCGCGACGGTCACCTTGCGTTACGGGCATTTGATCAGCCATCACCCTGCGCAACCGCGCTTCGCCGGACACCCAAGTAATGATGCGCAGTCGAGGTGCTGTCGGCGTGTCGCGATCACTAAATGGGTGACGCTGGGTCACTATTGCTTAGCGACACGGGGACAGGCCGGTTTACGGGGGTAAACCGGACGACCGCATCGCGGCGCCGGGCAGGCCGAGGGGGAACGGTCAGTTCGGGCGTCAGACTAGGCGCCTCACTCCATCGAGAGTCGAGGCGCCTCGTCGTTCGGGCCCACCCGTCTGGGCCCCAGCCGTTCGGGCCCAGCCGTTCGGGCCCAGCCGTTCGGGCCCAGCCGTTCGGGCCCAGCCGTTCGGGCTCCAGCCGTTCGCGCCGAAGTCAGGCTGCGACGGCGCCGTCGTCCGCGTCGAGTTCTCCGGGCGTCGCCTGATCGCGGGCGCGGACTTTGCGCAGCGCGAAAGCGCCGTAGGCAGCCGCAGCCAAGCAGGCTGCTGCCCCCAGGTAGAGCCCCGCACGACCGCCCCACTGCTCGGACACGAACCCGGCGATCGGGCCGCCGATCGGCGTGGAACCGAGAAACGCGACTGCCCACAGCGACATCACTCGGCCCCGCATGCCGGGGGCCGCCTCGAGCTGCAGGGTGCTGTTGCCCTTTGCCATCACCGAGACGCTGGCTCCGCCGACGAACAGCAACGCAA
>Ga0105240_10015093_pt1 | contig 10515 bp, 9 predicted proteins | sample KBSC54metaG_FD_80426 | JGI IMG/M metagenome (GOLD analysis project Ga0105240, IMG submission 80426) | Corn rhizosphere microbial communities from Kellogg Biological Station, Michigan, USA - KBS C5-4 metaG | ecosystem: Host-associated > Plants > Roots > Rhizosphere > Soil | place: Michigan, USA...
GTCACCCCCTTGGTCAGTGCAAGCCCTTTGAGCTGCAACAGATAGCGCCCTTTCGGCGTGTCCAGATGGGCGGTGCTCAATTCATTCGGCGGCTTCAGTTCCACCCTCCGCCGGATGCGATGAAACGATTCGTGCGCCATCAGCACTCGCCGCTGCCCGCCATCGGCCGGCAGCGGCCAACCCATCTGCGCCCAGCGCACGCCGGCCCAGTCCAGCGAGCTGTTGGCGAAGGAAACGTCATCCGGCAGATGGCCGACGAATACGCCCTGCTCCGCTTTCAGCAGGCCTTGCGCATCGGCCTGGTTGGCGATCAGGCGGCGGCTGGATGGCTCGACCAGCATGATCGGGCCGCACAGGCTGGCGCCCCACAGCTTGCCGCCATCGGCCCCGCACTGACGCGAAGCCTCGTCGAACCAGGCCTTGGCCTGGGCGGGTTCGAACGGAGGTGCATCCGCCGCCGCGGCAAGCATCGGCGACAGGCACAGCACGAACATCAGGCACGAACGTATACGACGCATGCAGCCTCCGATGACGAACCAGCGGTGGGAATCAGTTGGAACTGCGCGAGACCAGCAGGCTCTTGGCGATCTGCCCGTGCATGCGGCCCAGCGCACGCACCAGATGCAGGGTGGCGAACAACAGCAGCACACCGATCACGCACAGCACCAGTGCATCGCCAAGCGTCGGCACGTGCATGCCATAGCCCCAGTTGATGGTGGCCAGTTCGTGGTCGAAGTCGCCGAAGGTCCAGGCCAGCGGCGAGCCCACGAAGGCGATCGACACCGACAGCAGGATCACCGTGATGGTGAAATAGATGATGCCCAGCGGCAGCATCAGCACCATGTACAGCATGGTGCTCCAGGTGCGCGCGTCGGTGAACATCGCACCGATGCGGCTCATCAGCGACTTGCCCGCCAGCTGATAAGGCGGACGCCGCGGCATGCGCACGCCGAGCATGGTTTCCACGATGCGCCCTTCCATCAGCGACAGGCCGCGCACGGTGCCGAAGAACAGCACGATGAAGGGAATGCCGATGACCAGCAGCGCCAGGCCCGCCGACATCGATACGCCGGCCAACACCCAGATGAAGTAGATGAGGCCGGTAGCCAGCGCCAGCAGCATGTAGAACAGCGAACCCCAGGTGCGCGGATCGGCGGCCACGCCGAAGAAACGCCCCAGCAGCGAATGCCGCTTCGGCGGCGGCGGCGGCCGCAGCGCGCGCTGGATCTTGATCTCCTGGTCGCGGTAGATCTCCGCCACTTCCTCGGGCGAGCCGTAGCTGCCGACCACCTTGGCCAGCATCTCTTCCTGCGACATGCCCGGATGCTCCTGCAGCTCGGCGCGCAGATGTTCCTCGGCGTCGTAGAGCGCATCCTGGATCAGCGCGGGATCCGCGCCGGACAGCGCGGTGCGCAGCTGCTGCAGGTATTCCGCGATGGTGCGCGGCATGTTCATATCACCCCTCCTTGCAAGACGGTATCGACGGAATCGCGGGTCGCGCTCCAGGCCGCCACCCACTCGCGCAGCGTTTCGCGCCCCAGTTTCGTGATGCGGTAATAGCGTCGCGGCGGTCCGCTCACCGAAGGCTCGACTTCGCTGTCCAGCAAGCCGTAGGCCTCCAGATTGCGCAGTACCGGATAGAGCGCGCTCTGCTTGCCCGCGAGCACGCCCTCGCCCACTTCCTCCAGCCGCTTGGCGATCTGATAGCCGTACAGCGGCTGTCGCGACTGCCCCAGCACCGCCAGCAGCACGAGCGATACGGTGCCTGCCGACAGCTCCTTCTGGAATTTCTTCAACAGGCCGGCGATGTCTTCCACCTGGCTCACCCTCTGGGCTACTTAGCCTTGAGTGAAGCATAGTGTGAAGTTATGAATAGTCCATGCGCTGGAAGTCATGCCCGTGCGCAACAAATTGCGTGGGCATGACACCAATGTATGTGCAGGTTGCACAAACAATGGTGTCAGGGGCGATGTACAAACATTGGTGGCAGATGATCGATAGAACCGCATCCAAGATGCAGGCAACCGATCGGCAGCTTTGCCAACCAATGCCTTCATTCACCCTAGGTATTGAGCTGGGGAATCTTCGAAAATGCTTCAGTGATGAAGTCCATGAAGACAACGGCCCTTTTCGGAACGAGCCTGTTCGCTACATAGACGATCTGCATGGGCACCGGCGGCGGGGAGAACTCACTTAGGACGATCTGGAGACGGCCGGATTTGAGCCCATCCTCGAATAACCACTCCGGCCCCTGACCGATGCCGAGACCGGCGCAGACCGATGCGCGTGACGCTTCCGGCGAGTTGACTCGGATTCGACCGGATACCGGAATCTCTGCATCCTTGAAGCGCCACGTTGCTCCCGACGCCAGCAATGTGTAGACCACGCAATCGTGATTAACCAGGTCGCCAGGGATTCTCGGTATGCCGCGTTTGGCTAGATATTCTTTGCTTGCCGCGCATACGCGCCTGAAAGATCCAATACGTCTCGCGCGGAGCGCGCTGTTTTCCAGGTGGCCTATGCGAATGGCCAGCTCGGCACCCTCGTCGAGCAGATTGACGAAGCGATCGCCGATCTGCAGGTCCAAATCCATGGCCGGATATAGCTGCAGAAAGCTGGGCACGAGTGGCATCACATACATGTGTGACAGCGCCGTTGGGCAGGCCACTCGGAGAAGACCCGATGGCTTGACGTTCTCTCGCAAGGAGGTCTCCGATTCGGCCACCGCATCGAGTATGCGGCGAACCTCCGTGTAATAGCGCTCTCCCTCAGGCGTCAAGACGAGCTTACGAGTTGAGCGATTAAGCAGCCGAGTCTGGAGGTGATCTTCCAGTGCAGCCACATAACGGCTGACGTTGGGTTGCCCTATGCCTATGTCACGAGCTGCAGCGGAAAAGCTTCCGGTCTCTACGGCACGGGCAAAGCAGGTCATCAACAGGAACCGGTCCATTGTCCACCTCTTATTTATGCGTAGATTGCATAAATACTATGCATGAAGGCGGTCTTATGGCAAACCAGGCATGGAGCCATGCTAGCTCACAGCGAGGGCTGCCAGCGCGGCAGACCGGCATCAACGATAGGAGCAACCCATGACCCGCCTAGCAGGCAAGCGTACCCTCATCACCGGTGGCACCAGCGGCATCGGCTTGGAAACCGCCCGGCAGTTTCTGGCCGAGGGCGCGCGCGTCATCATCACCGGAGTGAATCCGGACTCCATTGCCAAGGCCAAGGCCGCGCTTGGCGAACAAGTGCTTGTGCTGCGCGCGGACTCAGCAAGCGTCGCCGCGCAGCAAGACCTGGCACAAGCGGTAAAGGAACATTACGGACAGCTCGACATCGCGTTCCTCAACGCAGGGGTCGCGGCCTGGGCGCCGATCGAGCAGTGGACCGAACAAGTATTCGATGCGTCGTTTAACATCAATGTAAAAGGCCCGTTCTTCCTCATGAAGGCGCTGCTTCCCGTGTTCGCCAGCCCCGCGTCGGTGGTGTTCAACACGTCCGTCAGCGCACACGTGGGAGCCGCCCAGTCCTCGGTCTATGCGGCGACCAAGGCTGCGTTCTTGAACATGACAAAGACACTTTCAAGCGAGCTGCTTGGACGTGGCATTCGTATCAACGCCGTAAGTCCTGGCCCCGTCGAAACGCCGTTGTACGACAAGCTCGGCATCCCCGACGCCTATCGCGACCAAGTCAACAAGGACATTGCAGCAAGCGTCCCGCTTGGTCGTTTTGGCACACCGGACGAAATCGCCAAGGCTGTTGTGTACCTGGCTTCCGATGAGTCGAAGTGGACAGTCGGTTCGGAAATCGTTGTCGATGGCGGACGCCTGCTCAACGGTTGATCGTTTCAATGGATCAAGCTTGCGACCGCTCTTGCCGCTAACTGTTCCCCGCAGCTAGCAACAGGAAGGTCGTCGCAGGCCGGCGAGACCAGGACAAATGGCACCATGCGGCGACCTACTGCCTCGCTAACGTTGGCTTGTCGTCCACGAAAAAGGCCGGAGATAGTTAAGGCAACAGCGCCACGCACTCACACGCTTGACTACCTCCGTCCCGTTATCGCCAAAATGCGACGTCCGCGGACTCGAAGCGGAGACGTCTAGCGAGCCGACAATGCCGTCTTGCCGCATTACTTAGATGGGAGGCACGGTCCCTTCCCTCGAGTGACAGCGATTTCGGGGCTTGACTAAGCCGTATACCACTAGTTGTTATCGATAAGTCACCAAGGCCATCGCTGGCAAATTTGCGGGACTTTTAGGGGGCGACATGGTTACACCGGCGCAGCCTGATGAGCCGTCACTAACGCGGGCAGAAATCGACGCGGCGGTGTTCGCTCGCCTTGAAAAATATAAGACTCGCGGCGTTTTTGAGCAGTTCGCGCTGTTCATGGGCATGGCCCAACTCTTGGAACTCACCCTTAAGTCGTTCTACGCACGCCGCTATGGCGTGGAGGTAGATTCGATCGAACGGTGGACCCTTGGCCAAGTCAAGAATGCGCTACGCGACCGGGGCCTGCGACCAGACTTCTTAGATTTTCTGGCGAGCGTCGTTAACTACCGCAACCGCATGGCACATTCATTCATGGCGGACATGTTCCTTATGCGGGAGGTATTCGGAAAAGAAACTCGCTTTGAGACTCGTGAGCTTGAAAAAGGTATCTACGAATTGGAGCAATTGTTCGTTCTTTTCGAGTGGTCCGAAGAGCATGACGCGTGGGGTAACGATATCGGACACTAAAACACGAAATCTAAGAAACTCAACTGCGTGGCTTGAATGCCCGCTCGAGTCCAGCGAGCATGTTTAATGATTCCAAAGGTTGCCGCATCGTCGGCACTACATACACCTCGAAACATCGACGATTTTCACTCATACTCGTTCCGCCAGACGGTGGGATTGAGTTCAGTGTGGCGTTTACCGAGGTCGCGGCATATCGTTTCCGGGACACCAATTTCGGTGTCATCACTTCGATCTGTAGTGCGCCTCTAGGTGATCTCATCACTCAGGATTGGGAACAGATCACTGTCGCTGATCAGTCGGGACTTTGGCCCGGGAGGCTTCCTACCGGCCCAACGGAAGCAACTGAATTTGCTTCCCATCTTGGACTCCGGGGATTTTCCATTATCACCGAGTCCGGCCCAGCCGCGTGGGCGATAAGCAAGGACTTTGCGCTATTGGGCCGTCGGCGACAGAGCTGAAAAGACCATCACGTACATCTGACTTGTGGTAATGGCAGCGAGTGATATACCCCAGATAGCACTGAACACAGCTCAGGCGCGAAGAAGCACATGAGCGCGGTCGCGGTTACCGCCCCTCCCTCGCGCGACTCCCCACAGACAATTTCGCCACACACCGAATCGGTTAGTTGTCGACGGCAATCCATCGAATGGATCATGCCGCGGCGGCACCACAATGTCTGCCTCAGGTCAAAAGGGGATCATTTTCCACCTCATGCTCAACTTCGCTTGAACCTCCGCTGCTCTATAAACCAATCGAGCGCAGAGCGAAGAGGAAGCTCAGAACGATATCTCTCAATGCACTCTGCCGCCTGAGTCTCCTCCATCAAGCGAGCGCTTTTGACGACCGCCGAAGCCTCGCGCAGAGTGATCGCCGCTGCATCTGCGACCTGATCCGCGTCGACAGCGATATGCGAATGCCTTTGCATCAGCAACCTTTGGGCATATAAGAAGGCCCTCCTAAGACGAGCGCGACGAATAGCTCCGCCTTGAGCTAAAAAGCGCTCCTCGTATGCGTCATATATGCCAGCAGCGACATCCCTAACCGCCAGAAGCTGAATACGGAAGCATCGCAGAAGCATGTTGATCGGCGGAATGAACGGAGGATTCTTTGCAAGAAAGTCTTCCAAATATTTTGTCGCCGCGTAGATCCCTTGAGCCTGGATGGCCGACGGCAATGGCAAATAGCTCATGCCAGGCCATTGCTCGACAAGCATTGGCCCCGACACCTCCCTTGGAGCACACAGAAGCTCCTGCGCGGAGATGCCTTGTAACGCGCACATATTGAGCAACGAACGCAGGGTAGGACGCCTTGAGTTTCGCCGAGCATGCCGGTCAATATTTCGCAATATGAGCCGCATCACCGTGTCTCTTCGGCCGCTATTCTTGGCATTGATGCGCAACCCCATTGCAAAGTCCGTGTAGATCGAAAGCGGCACTGGAGCGCCACGCGGCGTGGCACACAGCTCTACTAGTTGGCCTATTTGACCATCGATCCATTCCGCAAAATCGGAGCGCTTCGTCCATGTCGCCCCCTTTGCGAGTGAGGTACCGCAGGACCAACAGATGCGCCTCAATTCCGTGCGCCAAGCATCCCGCTGAAACTTCCCGCAATGGCGGCAAATACACTCCATACGGCAACCGTGCTTTGGACATGTGCCTAATAGATCGATTCTCCATATGAGTGGCTCATATGACTCCTCGCTCCAATCCTCGTAGCACTGAGGACACCATTGGCGCCTGTAGCCGCCATATGCGCTCGTGTTGTAGGACACAATCTCCGATAACGCCCAAAGTGAGCCACATCGAAGATTATCTTCGCCAGTCAAAGCCTCCAGCTCCATCATCCGCGAGATTGCAATCTCACTTAACGCTTCGGCCTTCTGAAATGACCTAACGTTCCCCGCGCCCGGCAGGCAACGCTTGCGAACATAGCTGGCCAAGTGACACATTGGAACGCCTGTGGTCCAAAGCACGCGATTCAGATAGCTAGGGATCGATTCCACAAGCGAAGTACCCACCCCTCTCAACTTGAGTGGAGGAAGGATGGTCCATCGACCTCCAAAGTCATCTGCGGCGATGAGTCGCTGTGTACTCACCCAAGAACTCTCCTTATAGCGCTAGAGCTGGCCGGCGTACGCAAAGCATCGAATTGAGCAGCATCCTCATGCAGGGTTTTAAGAGAAGCCTCGGCATAGACCGCCTCTTCTAGGTGGACCTTTGTTATCGACTCCGCGCCGTCGCTGGCTCGTCTTTCGTCCGCGCGCTCAAGATAGCCTTTTAGTTCCCCGCACACGCCTGCACTAGTGGCGTAGGCCAGATCCATGTTTCGGCGAAGCAAGTCGCCACGAGCAAAGCGATAGGGTTGCGCCAAGCTGATGACGAGTCGCTCAAAGCTTTCTCGGTCAAATGAGCTGCTCAGACGGTATCGCTCGACAAACACGAATCGGGAACGCCGGCATATCTCCGCGTTACCCTGCCAGAGAACCGATGCCCGAGGGACGCCAAACAAGGCCAAAGTGACGCCAATTTCTTCAGCTAAGCACATGTAATTAACCATGTGATCGCCAGGATGCTTTTGCCGCTGCGTATAAGTAAGTGACCCCGCTTCTTCTAAAAAGACGGCGCGTAATCCTCGAGCGACAGCCGTGCGCTCAACATATGTACGAAGTCGGTGTTCGGTTGTGTGCCGACGCATATCGGTCCAGAAGTCATCCCTCAAGCGAGCCTCTGCCCTTAAGTGCACTTGATCGGCATTACCCACCATGGATCGCTTAACAAGCCAGCCGAGATTAGGCTCGTGCAGTTCCAGGTAGAAACGCGTCATGAACTCCTTAGGGCTGAAGCTGGATCGATCAGTCGCGGCAGCGCGCAGTGCAATCGCAGGCAGCTTTCCCGGCGGCCACGCCTCTGGCGAACCAGCGAATGACTGCATGGCGTCATAACGAATTTCCGATTTTCCTGCTCCGGACAGGCCGATTACAAAGATGAGCTGCCCCGGCATGTTGGTTTGCAACGCACGCACCAGCGCTTGTCGTGCCCTTTCATAAGCAGGATGCACAATGATTCCACCTCCACTCATGGCTCCTCCGACTCGATAAAGAAAGGATCAAGGGGCGCACTGGGATCGGTCCAGTTGCGGGAAACCGACTCTTTCGTCTCCTCGTCGTTCGCAGCCTCAAGCATGTATACGAGGTGGCTCGAAGCCTTCGCTGCAAGGTTCGCCTCCGCAATACGTTCCGTACGCTCCCGTCGACGCTGATCGCGCAACTTCGCCACTTCGCTTCTAAGGCGGCTATCGGACATGGCCTCAAATAGGGCTTCCGCAGTACCACGCCCTCCGGTCCCCAAGCTTCGCGCCGTCATCGCGAGCACCCATCTCGAAGGAAATCGCACATACATACGATTTGGATCCACACAGTCCATTCGCATCTCGATCGGCTTTTGAAATCGGAGATGCTGCATGAGTTCTGCGCTAACGAACGTACGCTGGAGATAACGAATTCCGCGTCGCGGATCAGCGGTGACATCTCGGTCGATGGGCACTGAGGTCGCGATGAGGAAATCCTCCCGGCTATTAACCGTCACCACACCGGCGGCCCCATACAGACCTACTAGCTCATCTTGTCTTTCCTGAGGGCTAAATCGCGTGGACGGCAGCGGGGTCGCAGGTACATCTTCGAAAAGATATTTCTCGAGATGATCGACAATCGTCGCGTACCGATGGCAAGCGGTGGCATAGCTTTTCTGGCGGGCAGTCACCGACCGCCCCTTTTGATCGGGCAATGTGCTACCCAAGAACCTATGGGCTAGCTCAGGTCTCGAGAACTCTCGAAGCAACCCACTTGAACCCGTTTGACGTCCATATATATAGGCTCTCAGAATCCGACATCACAGCTTTAGAACCGGCACACAGACAGCACCAAGGCATTATTAAGAACGCTTCAATTTACTTCTTCTCGAACACCTAGTCTGTCAATTTCGGCCAAAATGATAGGGCTAAGCTTATTCGCAACGACATCGAGCGTGCGAAGTGCCTGTCGTGCCTCGAGGACCGTCATACTGGAACTCGGAAATAGGCCCTCAAGCGCAGACGCAGCAATTCGCGACAGACCTAGTTCAACGAAAGCAGTGCCGGTCTGTGTCGATACGCCAAGTTCAAGCGCAAGGGCAAAGTCGTAGACCTCGGGGATGCGCTTCTGCAGGCCCTTCTCGTGCAGTGCCAACACCAAAAGGTCCTGATATGCCTTCCCCAGCTGGACAAAGCGGAAGCGGACAAAATCCTCAATGAGATCGAAAGCCTCACGAATTAATGCATCAACGGTACGTGGACGCTTGGGGCGAGAACCGGCCCGAACCGCTTCCTGTGCTGTGCGCTCCTCAGCTTTGCGCGCTCGCTGCACCCAATACTTAAGGATCACCGGATAGGGCATCCCCTTCATCCATGGGATAGCTAAGCCCGCAACCAATGCACCAAAGTTTCCTGTCTTCTGATCGACCTTTCTAAGAATCCGGTTAAAAATTGCCTGGTATAGCCCGTCAGGCGCTTCATGGGGATTCAAGGGAATGATGCTATCTACGTCGCCGGCGTCGATTTTTTCCACAAGACGATCGTATAACCGACGAAGGCCATAGGGATCAATGGTCCAATTCGCATGAAGAAGATGTGCTGGTAGCCCAATGCTCTGTGCCGCAGCGATAGCGGTCTCGGCAACCATAGCTGTAGAGGCCGACCGATCCGATGGAAGGACAGATGCCAGAAATTGATCGGCCGCCCCTGCCGCAGCCTTGGCTATTAAAAGGCCGGCACATGCCCTGATCTGGGAGGCCTCGGCGTCCCACGGCAATGCAGTCGGCATGTGGCCCTGTACCGCGTCCATGACGCTATCGAACTGTTCAGAGAGCGTCGTCGTGATGGCCGAGGTCACTTCGAATGGAACGAACTCGTCCATCGGCTTGGCGTTCCAATCGTCATAGTCCACTAGGAACACGTTCCCTACAACATCCTGGCTAAGACGACCAGCACGGCCAGCGAAGTTCCACAACAACGCAGGATGGAGGCTCTTTCCTCGCCCCCGCTTAGGCGTATCTATGAACACATTGCGCGCCGGGAGGTTGACTCCCTGTGCAAGCGTAGTCGTGCAAACGAGATATTTGATCCCTGCCTGCGTCTGCTTGAACGACGACTCGATTGCTTCGCGCAACAAACTCGGCATGCGACCATAATGATACGCAACTCCATGAGCGACCATCGCTGCGAGCTGATACTCAGGGTGAATGTGTTCCCTAATAAACGCGGACAGCTCCAGGAGAGTTTGGTCTTGAGGGTTGGGGTGCCTTCGCCCCAGTTCGTTCATAAGCTGCAATGCGGTTTTCTCGGCTTCTCGCGGACCTGTCTCATATATGAGTGATCCCTCGCCGCCACCAAGTTCGAGAGCGACCGCCGCCAGCCTCGCAGCCTTATTGTCGAGACCTATGGAGGACACCAAGCTACCTATCTCGACTCGCTCCTGCGGCCCGCGAAGCAACTGCAATCGCATTTCGTTTGGACGGCCTTTAACCTTACTGACAACGATACGATTTTGGAGCACTGGCGAGACTCCGGTGAACTCCGATCGTAGTGCTTCAACACCTATTGCCCGCGCTATCTCGGGAAGGCCTTTGGCGCCTGGGGCGAGCATGACCAACTGAGTCGCACTACTTCGCGACATCACCGTCTGGAGACAGTCCTGCAAAATCATCCCACGCGCCTGATCTGATAGATTCTGCGCCTCATCTACGA
>Ga0105240_10015094_pt1 | contig 10515 bp, 7 predicted proteins | sample KBSC54metaG_FD_80426 | JGI IMG/M metagenome (GOLD analysis project Ga0105240, IMG submission 80426) | Corn rhizosphere microbial communities from Kellogg Biological Station, Michigan, USA - KBS C5-4 metaG | ecosystem: Host-associated > Plants > Roots > Rhizosphere > Soil | place: Michigan, USA...
AGGAGTCGATGCTTTCGGGCTTCTGGAGCAACCTGCGTAGTAAATTCTTCCGGCGTCGGGGCTCCCGATCGTTACCCAATACTTCTCATATACCGGTGATGACGATACTTTCGTAAAGGTGATCCTGATTCTTTCGTAAATTGGAGGAATGACATGGACCCAGCTGACCAACCCCCTGCATCATCTTGGCCTTTCCGCCCTTGTGGCTGCTTCACCCATCGCCTTTATTTTCTGGGCCCTGATCATTCGAAAGATGAAGGGGCATACTGTGAGTCTGCTGACTGTTCTGGCTGGCGTGCTGATCGCTGTCCTCGTTTATAAAATGCCGGTGAAACTGGCCGCGTTGTCTGTTGCCGACGGCGCCCTGTATGGTTTGTTCACTATCTGCTGGATCATTTTGGGGGTTCTCTTCCTTTATAATATGACGGTGATCACGGGTGAGTTCGAGGTCATGCGCAATTTTATGGCTTCTGTTACGACGGACAGGCGGCTGCAGGCTGTGCTGATCGCATTTGCATTTGGCGCTTTTTTGGAAGGGGCTGCGGGGTTTGGCGCGCCGGTAGCTATCACCGCCTCGATGCTCGTGGGGTTGGGGTTTGAACCTTTGTATGCGGCGGGTCTCTGTCTCATTGCCAATACGGCGCCGGTGGCCTTTGGCTCTATCGGCATTCCTATCACAGTGGCCTCTCAGGTGTCGGGTCTGCCGGAAATGGCCATATCAAAAATGGTGGGTCAAACGCTGCCTGTCATCTCGCTGATGCTGCCTTTTTATCTGGTTTATATTACGGCGGGGTGGAAAAAGACCCGGGAGATCTGGCCGGTGCTGCTGCTGGCGGGTGGTAGCTTTGCCATCGTACAGTTTATTACGTCAAACTTTATCAGCCCTATGTTGCCGGATGTGCTTTCGGGGCTGGCCTGTATTATTTGTTTGATCCTTTACTTTAAGCGGAGAAGGGCAGATGGTCAGCGGATGGCGGCGGATGGTAGGCGCATTTTGCGGGCCTGGTCACCCTTTATAATAATGACTGCTTTGGTGATCCTTTGGGGGATCCCCGCGATAAAGGATGGTCTGAATGTTCTTGGACAATTCAAGGCGGTCATTCCCGGACTCGACGCACATGCTATTCTGCAGGCGGATGGTCATCCCCTGGTAATAAAGCCGTTCACCTTTAGCTGGCTCTCCAACGTGGGTACGGCTATCTTTCTGGCTGCCCTGCTTTCCATGCCTCTCATCGGCGCTAATGGGCGCGTGGCCCTTAAAGCCCTGTTATTGACCCTGCGCCAGTTGAAGATCCCTGCGCTGACCATCGCTTCGGTGATGGGTTTTGCTTATGTGGTCAATAATTCGGGTATGTCGATCACGATGGCGCTGGCCCTGGCGACCACGGGTTCTCTCTTCCCCTTCTTTTCACCGATACTGGGGTGGCTGGGGGTATTTCTAACGGGCTCCGATACTTCTTCCAATGCTCTCTTTTGTAAACTGCAATATGGTTCGGCGATGTCCATCGGGGTCAACCCGGCGGTGACGGTGGGCGCCAATGTCGCCGGTGGCGTCACGGGTAAGATGATCTCTCCCCAATCTGTCGCTGTTGGCGCGACGGCGGTGGGTCTTGTGGGGAGGGAGGCGGACCTGTTCCGATACACCGTCAAACACAGTTTTATCATGCTGGCTATTGTCTGTATCCTGACGACCCTACAGGCTTATGCAGCGCATTTTTTACATATCTTCGGATTATGAATATAGTAGTCATCGACGGATACACCCTCAATCCCGGCGACCTGAGCTGGGAAAAGATATCGGCATTAGGGAAATTGACAGTTTATGAGCGTACCGCCCCGGCGGATATTGTCGATAGATGCCGTGAGGCGGAGGTCGTGATCACCAATAAGGTTCCTTTTACGGCGGCGACGCTGGAGCAGCTGCCTACATTGAAGTTGATCGCCGTCACTGCTACGGGATACAATATTATCGACACGGCTACTGCCCGGGAGAAAAACATCATCGTATCCAATGTCCCCTCCTATGGAACGGCCTCGGTGGCTCAGCATGCGTTTTCGCTGATACTGGAGCTGACCAATCACGTGGGCGCCAATAGTGCGTCGGTGGCGGCTGGTCAGTGGCAGAAGGCCCCGGACTGGTGTTATACGGTGGCGCCGGTGATGGGACTGGAGGGTAAGACGCTTGGCATCATCGGATATGGCAATATCGGCCAACAGATGAGTCTTATTGGTCAGGCCTTTGGTATGAAAGTGCTTTATTACAGTCCCGGGGACAAGCCCTGGACGCCCGATGAACGTGCGGACCTGCCTACGCTTTTTGCGTGCAGCGATGTGATATCCCTACATGCTCCGCTGACCACGGGCAACGAGAAGTTCGTGAACAAGGACCTGTTGAAAAGAATGAAACCAACCGCGCTGCTTATCAATACGGCAAGGGGGCCGCTTATCAACGAGGAGGACCTGGCAGACGCACTGAATAATGGGTTGATAGCCGGCGCCGGTCTGGATGTACTTTCCGTGGAACCTCCGACGGACAGTAACCCGCTGCTCAAGGCGAAAAACTGTATCATCACTCCGCACATGTCGTGGATCAGCCGGGAGGCGAGGGAGAGGATCATGGATACGACGGAGGCGAATATAAAAGCTTTCTTAGATGGGTCGGTGATCAATCGGGTGGGATAGGATTTGCCGGAATCTTTTTATAATTTGGGGCAACCCCAATCACTCTTACTATGAGAACATACCTGATCTTATCCTGTCTGCTATGCATTAGCCTGTCGCTATTCTCTCAAAATGACCTGGAGCCTCTGCTCATCGGATGGCGTGGCAAGGATGTGGAGTTGCATTCTGTATCCGACAAGGATAAAAAACAGCATTGTCTTTTTCTGGTTGGCACGGACAGCATTAAAGGTCTCTTGCTGGACAACAGTGGTGCGGTAGCCCACACCTATACGGTGGCCCGTGTGGGTAAAGAGAAGTTGCTGGGCGGCTTTATCAGCGGGGGTCGGATCTATATTTATATGTATAACAGCTCCGATGAGGTTATGCATGCAATGGTTTTCGATGGCGATACCGACAAGGAAAATGTCATTCCCCTTCCCATGAAGAAGGAGAAGGTTCTGGACAAGATCAGCGGCGGGGACCATTTTATGTATTTCACCGTGAACAAAAAATCCTCGGACCTTATCATTTATGATTTCAGGGATGAGACGAAGTTCGACACGCTGCGGTATCATTTCGAGGACGACCTTTGGAAAAAGCTTACCAAGGGAGCTTTAAGTCGCGAAGCGGATGTCGGGGCGGTAGATGGGGATGGAAAATGGAATATAATGGCGGTGCAGAATGCCACCAAGATCTATTATATACATGACAGCCTGTTTTTGGTAATGAACAACGAAAGGGGCGTCACCGGCATTATCGCCTTTGACTTGTTGCACAAGCAAACACGTTCATGGGTGGTCACAGAAAGTGATTTCATACCGCCTCCGGATCGCCCGCAGGCATATAGCGATAACTGTTTTCTCCTGAATGGGAGGCTCTATTATGTGCAGGCGACGTTCGATAGCCTTTTTGTACAAGCCAACGATCTTTACAGCGGTGAGCTCATAAAAAGATATATGTCGAAGAGAAATGAGGGGATAGATTTTAAGAACACGCCGATCATTCAGGAGGGGCAGGCCTTTTCGGCCAAGGGGTCGAAGGAGCTGGACAAGACCCGGCAGTTGCTTCGCAGGATGGTCAATGGCCGTGCGCTGATCATGGCCAGCCGGGAAGGTAATGGGCGGGTGGTGCTGACCATCGGATCATATGAAACGGCTGGTGGCGGCGGAGGTTTTGTGGGTGGCGGTCCCATTGCCGGGGGCGGCTTCAGCTCTGGCACTTATGTCGGCGGGGGTCCGACGTGGACGAAGTCTGCCCGATTCAAAATGCTGCTGGATGAAAACAGCTTCGAGCATGTCATGGGTGATGTGGGTCAAGGCATTGATGAGAAAATTGAGTCCTATACGTCTGATATGGAGATCCCTGAGCATACGGAAACTGTGTTCATGCTTGGCAGCGACTATGTATATGCCTATTATGACAAAACGGCTCGCATGCTAAGGATGGTGAGATTGTAGACCGCGGCCCGGCGAGTGGGTCAGCCTATTTATTCTCTTCCGCGCCTGCGGAGGGTGTTACCAATACATTTCGCGGCATCAGCAGCTTGCTGATCAGTCCTGTCCATCCTGTCTGGTGGGATGCGCCCACTCCCCGTCCGTTGTCGCCATGGAAATATTCGAAGAAGAGGATATAATCCTTAAAATGCGGATCGTGTTGCATTTTCTCACACCCGCCAAATACGGCTCGCCGGCCATGGGCATCCCTGAGGAATATATGGGCTATCCGCCGGGACAGCTCCATGCTGATCTCGTTCAACGTTAGCATATTGCCGGAATGGGTCGGATACTCGACCTTGAAGTCATCCCCATAATAATGATGAAAACGTTGCAGCGACTCGATGATAAGAAAATTGGCGGGCATCCAGATAGGTCCGCGCCAGTTGGAATTGCCGCCGAACATGCCGCTGTCTGATTCTCCCGGAACATATTTTACCCGCAGGACCTGGCCGTCTACATGCAGCTCGTAGGGATGCTGTTCATGATATTTCGACAGCGCCCTTACTCCGTACTCGCTGAGGAACTCTGTCTCATCCAGCATACGATAGAGTATTCGTTTGATCCGGTGGCCCCGCAGCAGTGACAAAAGGTGTTTCTCTTCCGAACCCTTCTCATGCCAGCGCGATACCAGCGATGCAAGGTCGGGGCGATGCTCCAGCAGCCATTTCAGCCGTTTGGCAAATTCGGGGAGGGCCTGGAGTATCATGTCGTCGATGACCTCAACGGCAAAGAGGGGCGCCAGTCCTACCATCGACCGGATCTTGACCCGGATGCCTTTTTCGCCGGGGATACGAATGGTATCATAAAAGAATTCGTCTTCTGTATCCCAGAGTCCTTCTGAACCGTCACCCATATTGGCGATGGCTCCGGCGATGTGGAGGAAGTGTTCGAAGAATTTATTGGCCATGTCCTGGTAGGCGGGATTGGTCATGGATAATTCCAGCGCGATGCGCATGAGGTTCAGGGAGTAGGTGGCCATCCAGCTGGTGCCGTCCGCCTGTTCCAGGGTGCCTCCATAGGGAAGATGCGTATTGCTGCGATCGAAAACGCCGATATTGTCCATTCCGAGGAAGCCGCCTTCGAAAATGTTATTCCCTTCCTCATCCTTCCTGTTGACCCACCATGTGAAGTTGAGGAGCAATTTGTGGAATACGGTCTCCAAAAAGGCGATGTCCCCATGGCCGCCGTTGGCATTCTTTTCCAGTTCGAACACGCGATAGGCTGCCCAGGCATGTACGGGGGGATTCGTGTCGCCGAAGCTCCACTCATAGGCGGGCAATTGCCCGTTGGGATGCATATACCAATCGTGGGTCAGGAGCAGCAGCTGGTGTTTGGCGAAGTCCGGATCGATGATGGCCAGCGAGATACAATGGAAGGCAAGGTCCCAGGCGGCATACCAGGGATACTCCCATTTATCAGGCATGGAAATGATATTCCTGTTGTTGAGATGCTCCCAGGTATGATTGCGGCCTGCCAATCTTTGTGGCGGCGGGGGTGGTTGTTTGGGGTCGCCCCTCAGCCAGTGGTGTACGTTGTAGTAATACAGCTGCTTGCCCCATAGCATACCCGCAAATGCCTGTCGTTGTACAAGCTTCTCATCTTCGCTTTCGACATCCTTTTGCAGTTCCTGATAGAATTCATCTGTCTCCGCCAGGCGGGTGTCGAAGATGGACCCAAAATCTGCAAAGGGGGCCATATTACACTTTTTTTCCAGCCGGAGGCGGATGGAGACGGAACCTCCACCGGGGATGACCCTGTGATAGCGCAACGCGGCTTTCGTGCCCTGCTGGAAATTTACGGCCTGATCATTTTTATGGATGAGGTACTCGTTTACGCCATCCTTGAAATAGCCGGTGGCATGGGAGCCATACAGACGCTGGACATTGGTCTCGTTGTCACAGAACAGATGCAGGTCTGTGGGGTCGCCATGGAGCGTAAATTCACCCAGCTCCCGGTGCTGTATGATAATATTGCCCTCATTGGAGGTCATCATCACGGGCTTGTAATCGTCATAGCCCCAGCTCCAGGTATTGCGGAACCAGAATGTAGGTATGATGTGGACCGGGGCGGCATCTTTTCCCCTGTTGTGCACGGTGATGCGGATGAGGATGTCTTCCATGTCCGCCTTGGCATATTCGACAAATACATCGAAATATTTATCTTCATTGAAGATGCCGGTGTCAGTCAGCTCAAATTCCGGGTCATCCTTTGTCCTTCGCGCGTTCTCTTCCAGGAGCCATTTGTAGGGATATTCCTGTTGAGGATACTTGTACAGCATCTTCATATAGGAGTGGGTGGGCGAGGAGTCGAGATAGTAATAGAGCTCTTTTACATCTTCACCATGATTGCCTTCGGGACCGGAGAGGCCGAATAAGCGCTCTTTGATGACGGGGTCTTTTTCATTCCAGAGACCGAGACAGAAACACAGCATTTGTTGCTTGTCGGAGAACCCTGCCAAGCCATCTTCTCCCCAGCGCCAGGCCTTGCTGCGGGCCATGTCGTGTGTGGTGTAGCCCCATGCGTCGCCATTAGCGCTATAGTCTTCCCGGACCGTTCCCCATTGCCGCTCGGAGAGGTAGGGACCCCATTTTTTCCAATCTGGTGTTTGTAGCCTTTCTTTTTCTTTATTCATGCGTTAGTCCATTTGCCGACCTGCCCGTCGGGTGGCTATAGCGAATTTAGCCATTCGTACTGAATCCGGGATACAAGGTCATACCCCCATCCACGAATAAGGTGGTGCCTGTCACATACTCGGAGTCATCACTGGCCAGCCAGACGGCGGCTTTCCCAATGTCTTCCACTACTCCTACCCGGCCATAGGGGATCAGCTCCAGCAGCTTTTTTTCCGCGGCCGGGGTATCCCATGCCTGGTGATTGATGGGTGTTTTGATGGCGCCCGGGCCGATGCTGTTGACCCGGATCTTCCAGGGTGCGAACTCCTGGGCGATGCTTTTCATCATCATCATAATACCGCCCTTGCTAGCTGCGTAGTTGGCATGGCCTGCCCACGGGATCACCTCATGTACGCTGCTCATGCAGATGATCTTGCCTGCCGATATGGATCTTTCGGGTGCCACGCCTCTCCGCAGGAATTCGCGGATGGCTTCCCGGGCACAGAGGAACTGCCCGGTGAGATTTACGCCTAAAACATAATTCCACTGCTCCAGGCTCATATCCTGGAAGGGTGAGTCCCTTTGCAGTCCGGCGTTATTGACCAGTATGTCCACCGTTCCGAATTGAGCAATTACGTCGGCGAACATTTTTTTTACTTCGTCTTCTTTGCTGACATCGCATTGATAGAGAATCCCCTTGTCTCCGGCGTCCTCTACCTCTTGCAATATGGCGCGCGCTGCTGCTTCCGTAGCAGCCGCGGGATGATTGATCACAACCGTTGCCCCGGCGCCAGCCAGGGATTTCGCTACCCCCGAGCCAATGCCCGAGCTTGCGCCCGTGACGATGGCGATCTGTCCCTGTAGTTTTTTCTCTTTCATAACGGTAAATTGAGTCGGGTCAATTTACCGAATAATCCCGGGTGGCGCTGTGCCTGCGGCCCTATTTAACAATAAAATTCCATTCTTCCGTATCCGTCTCTCTGCCATAACGGATATTGTCCAGCGCATCCTTTAGCTGTGTCCCGATGCTTCTTGTGTTGGTGATCGGGAGGGCATAATCTTTGCCGTCGATGCCAATGACCCCGATGGGTGAGATCACAGCGGCCGTACCGGCGCCAAAGGCTTCGGTGATGGTACCTTTTTTAAATGCGTCCTTTAGTTCCTGGACGTCCACGGATCTCTCGGCTACAGGAATGTCGTTGCGTTGGGCCAGCCTCAGGAGACTATCTCTCGTGACCCCGTCCAATATGGAGTCGGAAAGGGGCGGCGTTACCAGCGAGCCGTCGAGCACGAAAAAGACATTCATGGCGCCCGATTCTTCTATATGCCGGTGGGTGTTGCCATCTGTCCACAGCACCTGATCATAACCTTCCTCTTTGGCTTTTTGTGTAGGGTACATGGAAGCGCCGTAATTGCCGCCGCATTTTGCATACCCCGTACCGCCTCTTGCTGCCCTTACGAAATCCATTTCCACCTTGACGCGGACTGGCTGTTGGAAGTATTTCCCCGTGGGAGTGGCGACGATGGCGAACCGGTAGGATTCCGATACCTTGACCCTTAACCGGGCTTCCGTGGCGATCATAAAAGGACGGAGATAAAGGGCGCTGCCTTCTTCGGCCGGCACCCAGTTCCTGTCCAGGTCTACCAGCTGACGGAGGCCCTCTATAAATACTTCCCGGGGGGGAACGGGCATGCACATCCGCTCGGAGGAAAGGACCATCCGGTCATAATGTTTTTCCGGGCGGAAGATATTGATGGCGCCGTCATCCATTCTAAATGCCTTCATCCCTTCGAAGATGGTCTGACCGTAATGCAGGGCCAATGATACGGGGCTCAGCCGGAAATCCCCAAAAGGAATTATTTGAGGCTCCTGCCACTGACCATCTGCGTAATCACAGATGAGCATGTGGTCGGTGAAATATTTCCCGAATTCGAGGTTCTCCCAATCTACTTCGTGTAGCCGGGATGGATATGCCCGCTGGACGGGTATGTGGAAAGATGTGGTGAGAGACATAAATTTTTTATTGTGTTAATTATACTGGTTGTTTTGCATGTTGCAGGACCATTTCGCGCCCTATGCGAACTGTGGATGTTGCCAGTTCCGCGAAATCCTCCAGTCTGCTGCGGTGATTTGTGATGGCTACCCGGATGGCGTATTTGCCTTTCAGCACGGTGTAGGAGGGAAGTGCGATCCCTTCTTCGTGCAGCCGCATCAGGATCTCCTTATTGCAGGCATTCAATGCCTCATCGCTCATGCGGCCGGGGTTCCATCTGTAGCAGACGATGTTCATGGGGACTTCGGCGAGCAGCTCCAGTTCCTGATGTTCTTTTACGAGGCCCGCGAGATACTGTGCCTGGTGTAAATTCTGGCGAACCAGCCGTGCATATTCTTTTATTCCATGCTCTTTCAGCAGCATCCATACTTTCAGGGCTTTGAACCCACGGGACAGTTCCATGCCGTAATTCGAGAGCGGGTCGGGTCCTGCCGATGCGCCACGTTCATGGGCCATGAGGTAATTCACGGGCGTGCTAAAGGCGGCGCGATGAGCGGCTGCATCCTTGATCAGCACACATCCCACTTCATAGTTCATGTAGAACCATTTGTGGTAATCGAAGCTAAGGCTATCCGCCAGCTCCAGTCCCTTCAGCTGCTCCTTGTATTCGGGCAGGATATAAGGGACGGCGCCAAATGCCCCGTCGATGTGATACCACAGGCCCTCGGCTTTGGCGATGGCAGCGAGCTCTTCCAGGTCATCGATGGCGCCTGTATTTACTGTGCCGGCATTGCCGATGATGCAAAACGGCTGGTAGCCCGCTTCGCGATCTTTTTGGATCATAGCACGCATCAGGTCCGTACGCACTTTATAGTTTTCATCCACCGGGATCTTTCTAAAATTCTCGCTGCCCACGCCTATGACCTCGATGCCTTTGATGGCGCAGCTATGCGTTTCGGTGGAGCCATATACTGTCAGCTGCCCTTCCACTGCCCGCAGCCCCTTTTGTTTGATGGATGCGTGGAAATGGTTCCTTGCCACGACCATCGCGGTGATGTTAGCTATCGAGGCTCCGCTGGTGAGGATGCCTGAGGCTGATTGGGGGAAGCCAAAGATCTCTTTGCTCCAATCCAACACCTGCTGCTCTACATACATGGCGGAGTGGTCCCCGATGGCGACATTGGCGTTCATCCCGCTGGCCAGCATATCCGACAGCATGCCAAAGGGTGTACCCCCTCCCTGTACCCATCCCCAAAAGCGGGGATGTACATTATTGGTATTAAAGGGCAGTACGGTATGAAGGAAGTCTTCATATACTGCGGCTGCCTTTTGGGGGGTGTGGGGCAATGGCTGCTTTAGTCCTGCGAGTACCTCATCGGGGATATGCTCCCAGGCTTTTCTGTCCCTGGCCGTGCGTAAATATTCCATCATATCGTCTACCATACGGTGCCCGAGCAGACGGAGTGCCTCCCAGTCAGGAGGATCCAGACTGTATTCCATAAGCTGATCATTTTTATTCTATTTAAATTGACCTGGACGGGCCAGGTTGTGATCCTTTCCCAAAATTCTTTAATAAAAATGAATTAAAACAGATGCAGTTTTATTATTTTTGACTAGATCAGATTTTATACTATGTCAAAGAAAAAATTCAACGACCAGGACCATCTTTATCTGCAGGTCGCCGATGGGCTGGAGAAGATGATCGGGGAAGAAACCCTCAAAATAGGAGACAAGCTCCCGTCTGTCCGGGTG
>Ga0105240_10015099_pt1 | contig 10512 bp, 10 predicted proteins | sample KBSC54metaG_FD_80426 | JGI IMG/M metagenome (GOLD analysis project Ga0105240, IMG submission 80426) | Corn rhizosphere microbial communities from Kellogg Biological Station, Michigan, USA - KBS C5-4 metaG | ecosystem: Host-associated > Plants > Roots > Rhizosphere > Soil | place: Michigan, USA...
CGGGCTTCGGCCAGATCGTGGCCGAGAAGCTCGGCATCGAGCCCGAGCAGGTCGAGGTGGACCAGGGCGACACCGACACCGGTCCGTTCGGCATGGGCACCTACGGCTCGCGCACGCTGTCAGTGGGAGGCGAGGCCGCCGGCCGCGCGGCGATGAAGGTGCAGGACAAGGCCAAGAAGCTGGCGGCCCACCTGCTGGAGGCGGCACCGGAGGACATCGAGCTCTCCGGTGGGCGCTACCAGGTGAAGGGTTCGCCGGACAAGGGCCTGCCGCTCGGCGACATCGCGCTCGCCGCCTATGTGCCCGAGAACATCCCGGAGGGGATGGAGCCCGGCCTCGAGGAGACGTCGTTCTACGACCCGGAGAACTTCGTCTGGCCGTTCGGCGCCCACGCCGCAGTGGTGGACGTGGACATCGACACCGGCAAGGTCGAGGTTTCTCGTTACGTGGCGGTCGACGATTGCGGCCGGGCGATCAACCCGCTGCTGATCGAGGGTCAGGTGCATGGCGGCATCGCGCATGCGATCGGCCAGGCGCTGTTCGAGCAGGTCGTCTACAACGACGAGGGTCAGCTCGTCACCGGCACGTTCGTGGACTACGCGCTGCCCACGGCGGCTGAGCTGCCGAGCTTCGAGACCGACCGCACGGAGACACCGTCGCCGGTCAACGAGCTGGGCGTGAAGGGCGTCGGCGAGGCGGGCACGATCGCCGCCACCCCGACGATGGTCAACGCCGTGATCGACGCCCTGCGTCCGCTCGGCGTCACGTACATGAACATGCCGCTCACGCCGATGCGCGTGTGGCAGGCAATACAGGAGGCGCAGGGCGGCGGCTCTGGCCCGCGCTCGACGGAACAAGGCAGGCAAACGGACGAACATGGGTCGGGAAGCGCCGGCTCTGGACCAGCCTCTCCGGCTGAAGGAGGTGACTCGTGATTCCCGCCGAGTTCGATTACGCCGCACCGGAATCGCTCGACGACGCGATCAGCACGCTCAGCCAGGGCGGCGACGGCGCCAAGCTGATCGCCGGCGGCCACTCGCTGCTGCCGCTCATGAAGCTGCGGTTCGCCTCGCCGTCGCTGCTCGTCTCACTCGGCAAGGTGCCGGGGCTGGCTGGCATCGAGCGCTCCAACGGCGGCTTCAAGATCGGCGCCATGACGCGCCACGCGGAGGTGGCCGCGGAGTCGGACCTCGGGGTGATGGCGCACGCGGCCGGCCTCGTCGCCGACCAGCAGGTGCGTAACCGCGGCACGATCGGCGGCTCCATCTCCCATGGTGACTCGGCCGGCGACCCGCCCACCGTGTTCCTCGCCGCCGAGGGCTCGGTCACGGCCAAGGGACCGAACGGCGAGCGCGAGATCGCTGCCACGGACATGTTCAAGAGCTACCTCACCACGGCCGTCGCGCCGGACGAGGTGGTCACGTCCGTCTACATCCCCGCGCTCGAGGGCTTCGGCTGGGGCTACGAGAAGTTCGTGCGCCGGTCGGAGGACTGGGCGATGGTGGGCGTGTGCGCGCTCGTGAAGTCGAACGGCGGCACGTGCGAGGACGTGCGCGTGGCGCTCACCCACATGGGGGCGACGCCACTGCGGGCGTCGGCCACCGAGGAGGCGCTGCGCGGGCAGTCGCTTTCGCCGGAGTCGATCGCTGCCGCGGCCGAGCAGGCCGCCGAGGGCACAAACCCGCCGGGCGACCTGAACGCCACGCCGGATTACAAGAAGCATCTAGCGCGCGTGTTGACGCGCCGAGCTCTGACCGCCGCCATCGCGCGCTAGTTTCAAGTTTCGGGTTTCGAGTTTCGGCTCCTTAGTCGTTACTCGAAACTCGAAACTCGATACTCGAAACTTCATGCCATTCAATTCCATCGAGGACGTCCAGAGCGTCCTGGCCACTGATCACTACCTAGCCGACCGCGCCCTCGCCACGAGCGTGTTCCTCGCCGAGTCGCTGTCGCAGCCGCTCCTGCTCGAGGGCGAAGCGGGGGTTGGAAAGACCGAGGTGGCCAAGGCTCTGGCCAGCGCGACGGGCGCGCGGCTCATCCGGCTCCAGTGCCACGAGGGCATCGACCTGCACCAGGCGCTGTACGACTGGGACTACCAGCGACAGCTTCTGGCGATTCGCGCGGCTGAGGCCGGCGAGGGCTCCGAGGTGCCCGAGGGACGGCTTTTCAGCCGCGAGTTCCTACTGCGGCGGCCGCTGCTCGAGGCGCTCGAGGAAGAGGGTCCCGTGGTTCTGCTGATCGACGAGGTGGATCGCGCCGACGACGAGTTCGAGGCGTTCCTGCTCGAGTTCCTGTCGGACTTCCAGGTCACGATTCCGGAGCTCGGCACGGTGGAGGCTCGCGGGCACCCGCTCGTGATCATCACCTCCAATCGCACGCGCGAGCTGCACGACGCTCTGAAGCGCCGCTGCCTCTACCACTGGATCGATTACCCGGCGCCCGACCGCGAGCAGGAGATCGTGCGCGCCCGGCTGCCCGAGGTGCCGGACGAGATCGCCGAGCGAGTGTGCGCCGCGGTCGCGCGGTTGCGCTCGCAGGAGCTGTACAAGCTGCCGGGAGTGGGCGAGACGATCGGCTGGGCGCGAGCGCTGCTGGCTTTGGGCACGAACGACCTCGAGGAGGCGCTCGGCGTGGCCTTGAAGGTGCGCGAGGACATCGACCGCGTGAAGGAGCAGGGAGTCCTCGAGGGTGTCTGACGCCGCCACGCTCGGCGCCGGGCTGACCGGCAAGCTCGCCGAGCTGGCCGCGCAGATGAGGGCGGCCGGCGCGCGAGTGGGCGTCGATGAGCTGCTCGTGGCTCACCGTGCGCTCGTCGCGATCGATCCCAGCTCGCGGCGCGACTCCTACAACGCCCTGCGGGCGGTGCTGTGCTCGCGTCACTCGGACATCCCGGCTTTCGACGCCGCCTTCCTCGCGTGCTTCGGGGCGGCGCACCGTGAGGACGAGCTCGACCTCACCCCCGCCGACTTTGCCGCCGCGGGCATCGCCCTGCCCCGCATGGCGGTTCCCGACAATGAGCCCGCCAAGCAGCAGGCGATCGACCAGCGGCCGCTGCCCGCCGCGTGGAGCGACGTAGAGATCCTGCGGGTCAAGGACTTCGCCGAGTACACGGAGGCCGAGCGCGAGATGGCGCGGCGGCTGATCATCCGTCTCGCCCACCGGCGGCCAACCCGGGAGAGCCGGCGGCTGCGCCGGGCGCGTGGGCGCGGTGAGCACCACGATCTGCGGCGAACGATCGAGGCGTCGCTACGCTACGGCGGGGAGCCGATGGAGCGCCGCTGGCGCGAGCCGTCGCGCAAGCCGCGGCCGGTCGTGCTGGTCTGCGACGTGTCCGGCTCCATGCAGGCGCACGCGCGGATGCTGCTCCAGTACATGCATTTCTGCGTGGAGGCGCGCGGGCGGGTGGAGGCGTTCGTGTTCGGAACGCGCCTGACCCGCGTCACCCGCGAGCTGTCTGGCCGCGATCACGATGTGGCGATGACCCGCGCTACACACGCGGCCGGCGACATGTCCGGCGGCACGCGCATCGGCGAGGCGCTGGCGACCTTGAACCGCGAGCACGGACGGCGCATCGGGCGCGGGGCGGTTGTGGTGATCCTGTCGGACGGCTGGGACCGGGGCGAGCCGGCTCAGCTCGCCGAGGAGATGGCGCGGCTGTCTCGCTGCGCGCACCGGCTCGTGTGGCTCAACCCGCTGAAGGCGCACGAGGGATACGAGCCTCTCACGCGTGGGATGCAGGCCGCGCTGCCATACGTCGATCACTTCCTGGCGGGCAACTCGATCGCGTCGCTGGAGGAGCTGGCCGACCTGCTCGAGGACGAGATGTCGTGATCGGCGGCGTGGTGCTCGCCGCCGGGGAGGGGTCGCGGTTCGGCGGGGCGAAGCAGCTTGCCGAGCTCGACGGGCGGCCGCTGCTCGAGCACGTGCTGTCAGCCGTCGCGGCCGTGCCGGCGATCGAGCGGTTCGTGCTCGTCCTCGGCGCCCATGCGGATGAGATCCAGGCCGCGATCGATCCCCGAGGCGCCGAGATCGTCCTCTGCGATGACTGGAGCGAGGGGCAGGCGGCATCGCTGCGGGCAGGTCTCTCCGCGGTCTCGGATCTGGCGGCGGCGGTGATCCTCCTGGGAGACCAGCCGGGGATCACTCCGGCCGCGATCGAAGCGGTGCTGACGCACTTCGACGGCTCGCGCCCGCTGCGCGCGGTCTACGACGGGCAGCCCGGGCACCCCGTGGTCATGCCCCGTTCGTTGTTCGAGTCCGCGATGCGCCTGGAGGGCGATGAGGGAGCGAAGGAGCTGCTCGAAGAAGCGCGAGTGCGGCGCGTGGAGGTAGGTCACCTCTGCGAGCCGCGCGACATCGATACTCCGGCCGACCTGGACGCGCTGCGCTAGCGCCACGTTTGCGACTTTTGGGTGCATAACGCCCAAAAGTCGGAAAGGTGGCCGCGTTCTCAGCCCTTCTTGCGATCCACGGCCCGCTGCAGCTGGGCCTTGTTCATGCTCGAGCGGCCCTCGATCCCCAGGTTCTTCGCCTCGTTGTAGAGCTGATCGCGGGTGCGGCCCTTCTGGCGGTTCGTGCCGGAGCGCTGCCCACCGCGCCGCCCGGACGACATGTCCTGAGTGGACGTGCGTGAGCGTGTGCTCGACTCGCCGCTGCGCGCCTTCTCCTTGTTCACCGTGCGCGCCGCGATCTCCTCGGCACGCGATTCGGATGCGCCCTGATCCTTCTGGCTCTTCTTGATGTGCTCGTACTGGCGGGCACGCTTCGTGCCCTTCTTCACTCCGCGTGGTGGCATGACAACCGGGTACCCGCCGCGCCGGATAGCATGCCCCGCCTTGGACCTCCGCCTTGAGCAGATCATCCTCGAGACCGACCGCTGGCGGATCGCGGGAAACCTCACGCTCCCGGCGGAGGGTTATCGCAGCCGCCTCTCGGACTACGTGAACCAGCGCGACCGCGAGTTCTTCTCGATCCAGGACGCCACGCTCACATCGCTCGACAACCCGTCGAACACCGAGCAGCTGGCCTTCCTGATGGTCGCCCGCCGCCACATCCGGCTGATCGCGCCCGGCTCCTAGAGCCGCTCGAAGCCGCGGAACTTCTCCCAGTCAGTCACGGCGGCCTCGTACTGCTCGAGCTCGACCTCGGCCGCATGCAGGTAGTGCGACACGACCTCCTCGCCGAACGCCTCGCGCGCCACCGCGCTCTGCCCGAACAGCTCCTGGGCATGGCGGAGGTTCGTGGGCACGCGCGCCTTGTCGGACTCGTAGGCGTTGCCCTCGAAAGCCGACTCGAGGTCGAGCCCGCGCTCGATGCCGCTCAGCCCCGCGGCGATCATCGCGGAGATGGCGAGATAGGGATTCACGTCACCGCCGGGCAGCCGGTTCTCGATCCGCAGGCTCTCGCCGTGTCCCACCACTCGCAGGGCGCACGTGCGGTTGTCGCGCCCCCACGCCACGGCTGTCGGGGCGAACGCCCCCGGCACGAAGCGCTTGTAGGAGTTGATGTTCGGCGCATAGAGCATGGTCAGCTCGCGCAGGCAGTCGAGCTGCCCCGCCAGGAAGCTCCGGAACTTGGCCTCGTCGGCCGCGAACAGGTTCGATCCGTCCTTCCTCGCGATCGACATGTGGATGTGGCACGAGTTGCCCTCGCGCTCGTCGTACTTGGCCATGAAGCTGATCGACTTGCCCTCTTGGGCCGCGATCTCCTTCGCGCCGCCCTTGTAGACCACGTGGTTGTCGGCCATCGACAGCGCGTCCGAATAGCGGAAGTTGATCTCGTGCTGGCCCAGGTTGCACTCGCCCTTCGAGTTCTCCACCTTCATGCCGGCCTCGGCCATGTCGTTGCGGATCTTGCGGATCAGAGGCTCGAGCCTGGCGCCGCCCACCAGCGAGTAGTCCGTGTTGTAGAGATTGGCCGGGCGCAGCTCGCGGTAGCCGCGCTCCCAGGCCTCCTCGTAGGTGTCGTTGAAGATCAGGAACTCGAGCTCGGTGCCCACGTTGGCGGTCCAGTCCTGCGCCGCCAGCCGCTCGAGCTGCGCGCGCAGAATCCGTCGCGGCGACTCGAGCACCGGGTTGCCGTTGTCCCACGTCACGTCGGCCAGGCAGAGCGCGGTCCCCTCGAGCCACGGGATCAGCCGCAACGTGTCGAGGTCCGGGATCATCATGAAGTCCCCGTAGCCGAGCTCCCACGACGAGATCGCGTAGCCCGGCACCGTGTTCATCTCGACGTCCGTGGCGAGCAGGTAGTTGCAGCCCTCCGCGCCGTGCGGCAGCACCTCGTCCAGGAAATGGCTCGCCGTGAGCCGCTTGCCCTGCAGCCGTCCCTGCATGTCGGGGATGGCAAGCGCGACGGTGTCGACCTTCTGGTTGTCGACGAAGCTGCGCAGCTCGTCCAGGTTCATTGCGCGGTCATACCACCATCGGCCGAAACGATGGCTCCCGTCATGAACGAGGCCTCGTCGGACGCGAGGAACAGGGCCACGTGCGCGATCTCCTCCGGACGGCCGGGGCGGCCGATCGGCTGGAACGAGTCGATCGTGTCGTACACGTGCTGGAGCCCGCCGAGCATGTCCGCGTGCGCGTAGTTGATCGGCGTGTCCACCCAGCCGGGGCAGATGGCGTTGCAGCGGATGCCCTGCTTGGCGTAGTCGAGCGCCACGCCCTTCGTGAGCATCACCACCGCACCCTTCGACGCCGAGTACACGGACAGGAACGGCTCCGACACGATGCCGTTCACGCTCGAGATGTTCACGATCGAGCCGCCGCCGCCCGAGAGCATGTGCGGGATCGCCGCGCGGCAGCCGTAGATCGGCCCCTTCACGTTCACGGCCAGCGTCCGGTCGATCACCTCATCCGGCACCTCGTGCAGAACGCCCGGGATGTTCACGCCGGCGTTGTTCACGAGCACGTCGAGGCGCCCGTGCAGCTCCACGCAGCGCGCGATCATCGCCTCCACGGCGCGCGGATCCGACACGTCGGTCGCGATGGCCGAGGCCGAGCCGCCGATCGACGAAGCCGTCTCCTCGACCGCTGAGCCGTCGATGTCCGCGCACAGCACGAGCCCGCCCTCCTCGGCCAGCCGCACCGCGATCGCCCGGCCGATGCCGGAGCCTGCGCCGGTTACGACGCAGGCTCTACCTTCGACTCTTCCCACGGCCGGCGGCTCAGGCGGGCGCCGTGGCCGGCGGCGGCTCGGTCTCTGGCGAGGCGGGTGACTCGCCCACGACACGACCGAGCTCGTCCATCTCGATCGTGTGGATCGGCCCCTTGAACCAGTGCCTGGCCGACACGAGCCACCAGATACCCACCGCGATGATCACCACTCCGAGGGCGACCGGCGCGTAGTTGGCGGTCTTGTAGTCGAAGTTGCTGTTCCACGGGACCGCCGTGTCGGTGGCCGGCATGATGAACAGGATCGAGATGAAGGCCACCCAGATCATCGCGATGATGTTGAGCGGCTTGTACCAGCGCCCCAGGTTCCACGGCCCGACCTCGAACTTGTCGCCCATCCGGAAGCGCAAGATGATCGGCAGGATGTACGCGATGTAGAGGCCGATCGTGGCGACCGACGTAACCGCCGCGTAGACGAAGAAGGCGCTGCTGCTCCATGCCGGCAGCGCCAGCAGGAACGCCAGGAACGCGATCAACATCACGGCGTAGGAGGGGACGTGCTCCTTGTTGAGGTGCGACCAGATCCTGTGGCCCGGCACGGCGCGGTCGCGCGAGAACGCGAACAGCATGCGCGACGCCGACGTGATCGCCGACATGCCGCAGAACAGCTGGGCGATCACGGCGATGAACAGCATCAGCTCGGCGCCGGTCTTGCCAAGCGCCTGATCGAGCAGCTCTGTGACGGCGAAGGTGCTGCTGCCGGACGCGCCGCCGGTGGTGACCGCATTGAGGTCCTTGATCGCGAACGTGAGCGCCAGCACCAGCACCCAGCCGCAGACCGCCGACACGAGCACGGAGTTGATCACGCCCTTGGCCGCACTCACCGAGGCCTCGTGCGTCTCCTCTGATAAGTGCGCGGACGCGTCGTAGCCCGTGTACGTGTACTGGGCTTGCAGGAAGCCGAGCAGGAACACGAAGAAGAAGCCGACCCCGCTCAGGCCCGAGTTGTTCACGGTCTTCGTGAACACGAACGAGACCGACTGGTGGTGGTCCGGGAAGATGATCAGGACCAGCGCGATGATCGCCACGCCCGCCACGTGCCAGTACGCGGAGATGTGGTTGAGGACCCCGACGAGCCGCACGTTGAAGACGTTCAGCAGCACGTGCAGCGTCAGGATCGCCGCGTAGACGTAGATGATGTGGTGGTTGTCGTTGTTGTAGGAGAAGACCAGGTTCAGCAGCGTGGTGGTGAACACGGCCGCGCCGTAGTCGATGCCGGCGGTGATCGCCACCTGGCCGATCAGGTTGAACCAGCCTGTGAACCACCCCCACGCCGGACTGCCGAGGCGTGAGGCCCACCAGTAGAGGCCGCCGGCGGTCGGGAAGGCGGACGCCAGCTCCGCCATCGACAGCGCCACGATGATCACGAATACCGACACGATCGGCCAGCCCCAGGCCTGCTGCATCGGGCCGCCGTAGTTGATCCCGTAGCCGTAGAGCGTGAGCGCCCCGGACAGGATCGAGATGATCGTGAACGACAGCGCGAAGTTCTGGAAGCCGGTCATCCGGCGGTTGAGCTCCTGCTTGTAGCCGAGCTCGGCCAGGCGCTTCTCGTCGTCGGTCATCGGGCGCGCTGCGGTGCTCGCGTCCACGGACTCTCCTCCTTGGTACGTTGAACCGACCTTTACTCCGGCGCCAGCCTAGACCGGCCCCCAGATGGAGTCAAGACATCAGGACTTGGCGGGCAGAAGGCCGAGCAGAATGTGCTCGGTGCCCTCCAGGTGCTTCCGAACTAGCTCGACCGCGGCGGCGGCGTCACGCGCCTCCAGCATGTCCACCAGCTGCGCGTGCTGCGCGTTCGATTGCGCCAGCACTTCCTCCGGGTGGGCGATCAGCGAGATCAGCTCGCTCATCTGTCCCTGGACCTCGGTCATCGCCGCTACGAGGCGGTGTGAGTGCGCCGCTTCCGCGAGCGCGATGTGGAAGCGGATGTCCGCGCGCCGGTAGGGCTCGAAGCCCTCGCCCACGAGTTGCTCATAGTTCTCGCCGATGGCGGCCATCGCCTCGACCTGCTCGCGCATGCGCTCGCGATCCTCGGGCTGCGAGCGCTCGGCTGCGAGCAGCGCGGCGCCGGTCTCGATAGCCACCCGGTAGTCGAGCGCGTCCCGCTGCTTGTCCGGCTCCGGGATCGGGCGAACTGTGAGCGGCGGCTCATCGGCCACGAAGGTCCCGCCGCCGCGTCCGCGAGCCGCGACCAGATGCCCGCTCTGCACGAGGGTGGTGAGTGCCTGGCGCAGGGTCGAGCGCGAGATGTCGAGCTGGTCCGCCAGTTCGCGCTCGGGCGGCAGCTTGCTGCCGGGAGCGAGCAGGCCCAGCTTGATGGCCGTGCCGAGGCGCTCCACCGTCTCCTCGAACGTGGTGGGCGGCTGGACGCGCTCGAAGATGGCCTCTACAGCGGCGCTGCGGTCCATTGCTCAAAAGGTACAGCTAACGCGCCATTGGGGCAACAAGGCCGTTTTTCCGCAATTTGCAAGGACTTGAGCGTTTCGGCCGCTGTATCGAACAAATGTCGAATACCCCTCTTGGGTCTAAGTATCCGCCGACGTATGTTCGATGTTGTGAGCATGCCCTCCGCTCCGTCCCGGCTGGCTGCTGTTCTGGCTTGCGTCTGCATGCTCGGACTCGCCGCCGCCCCCGCACTCGCCGACAAGGGTTCCGGCAAGACGTCGCCGGGCCAGCTCCCGTCCCTGAACGCGCCCGGCCAGACCACGCCCACCACCAGCACCCCCGCGCCCGCCCCCGCCCCGGTGCAGACGCCGGCCGTCAGGTCCCCGGGCAACGACTCGGGCGGCTCGAGCGGCTTCACGCAGAAGGTCAACAAGGGCAAGTCAGGCAGCAACCAGCTGCTGAACCCCGACACGCGCTCGAACAGCGGGCACGGGCACGGGAACGGCGGCTCGAACTTCACCCACAAGAAGGGCGACAGCAACGGCGTCGCGCAGACTCCCACGACGCCCACCATCCCGGCCAGCGGCGCGACCACGAGCCCCTCGAGCTCGAGCACCCCGCAGGGAGGCAGCTCGCCGGCCCCGGTCACCACGCCCACCACGATCGGCGGCGGCTCGCAGGCGCCCACCAAGCACAAGACCTCTCGCGGCAACCGCACGACGCGTCGTCCGTCCACTCGCACGACCGCGCCGGCGGCCATCGCGCCCGTCACACGGCCGGTCGGCCCCGTCGGCGTCGCGCCCACCGCTCCCGCGGCCGCCCGCAAACAGCCCGCCGCCAAGCATAGCAAGCCGAGCAACCCGCTTTCAGGGGTGAAGGTCTCGGTCGTCACGCGCACCGTGCACGACCTCGTCCAGGTGATTCCCGGTCCGGTGAAGGCCGCGATCGGGGC
>Ga0105240_10015101_pt1 | contig 10511 bp, 8 predicted proteins | sample KBSC54metaG_FD_80426 | JGI IMG/M metagenome (GOLD analysis project Ga0105240, IMG submission 80426) | Corn rhizosphere microbial communities from Kellogg Biological Station, Michigan, USA - KBS C5-4 metaG | ecosystem: Host-associated > Plants > Roots > Rhizosphere > Soil | place: Michigan, USA...
ACGATAGAAGGGGAATGCGAGTCATTTTCTAATGAGCCCGGGCATGAGGAAAATCATGCCAGAATACTGCGGTGAAAGCGCGCAATCGCATGCGGCTTCATCACGGGCCTGGCCCGCGAAAGCGGATCGCCGCTTGCCGCAATTGAGGCGAAGAACGGCGTTTTGCGGCCCCGGGCGCGGACAAACTGTCTCAATCCCCTATAAAAATAGGGTTTTAGAGCCTCAGCTAGCGAAAAAGCCGCGCCAAACAGCGCGAATCAGTCTAAGTGGGCTGGCGATTCAGTTGTGAAGAATGCCGAAAAGCCCGTTGTTTTAGGCAGTTTCCGCCATAACGTCGCATATCCAGAATCAATGGAGCAAACATGGCTACCCAAATGTCTAAGTCGCAGCTGATCGAAAAGATCGCGACCTCTACCGAAGTCTCGAAGAAGGAAGTCAAGGGCGTGATGGACGCGCTGGTTGACGTCGGCCACAAGGAACTCAAGAAGAACGGCGTGTTCCTGGTCCCCGGCTTCGCGAAGTTCGTCGTCGTCAAGAAGCCCGCGACCAAGGCTCGCAAGGGTACCAACCCCTTCACGGGCGAGGAAATGATGTTCAAGGCCAAGCCGGCGCGCAAGATCGTCCGCGCCCGCCCGGTCAAGGCCGCCAAGGACGCGGTCTAAGAAAAGCGAAAAGGCCCCCGGCGACGGGGGCCTTTTTGTTTGTGGAACCTTTGACTTCGTGCTTGATGGTTCGAGACGCGCGGCGTCGCCGCGCTTCTCACCATGAAGCCCCGATCTACACCACGGGCGAGCGGCCGCCATCGACATTGATGGCCGTGCCCGTGATGTACGAGCCCTGATCCGACGCTAGAAGGCACGCCAGGTTGGCGAATTCCTCCGCGGTTCCGATCCGCCCCAGCGGCGTGCCCTTGGCGAGGCCCTTCGCGAACACCTCGAAATCCATATCCGGCGACTGCTTGGCGTGCCGCTGCACCCACTGATCGCTCATGATCAGCCCGACCAGCATCGCATTGACCAGAATGTTGTGCTCGCCGCCCTCGTTCGCCATCACCTTGGTGAGCGCCATGCCGGCCGCCCGGGACACCGAAGTGGGCGCGGAGGAGGCCGCAGGGGCCTTCGCAAACGTGTTCAGCACGTTGATGATGCGGCCCCATTTGCGGGCCTTCATGCCCGGCCAGACCAGCCGGCTGAAGCGGATGGCGGCGAACAGCTTTAGATCGAGATCTTCCTGCCAGGCCTCGTCGGTGATGTTCTCGAACGCCACCGTGCGCGCGGTGCCGGCGTTGTTGACGAGAATGTCGATGCCGCCGAGTTCGGCCGCGATCTTGTCATGGGCCTTGGCAATGTCAGCAGCCTTCGAGACGTCGCAAACATAGTCGCGGACGTTAAGGCCGTCTTTGGCGAGTTCTTCCCGGGCTACCTTCAGCTCCGGCGCGCGGCGCGCCAGGATCGCGACCTTGGCGCCGGACTCGGCAAACCGCCGCGCCATCGCCAGCCCGAGGCCCTTGCTGCCGCCGGTGATGACGGCAACGCGATTGTTCATTGTTACTTGCATGTTTTTCTCTCCCTTTACGCCAATCGTACGATGGGCGGCGCGCAAGCGATACCCCTCGCGTTGTCTGTGCTGGCCTTCGCAAGGAGTTCGATCCTTTCTGCCGGGCTCTTGCCCTCTAACGAACCCGTGAAGGCGGAATATCCATCCGGGACAAGCGGTGCCGCCGATAAGGATATTTCCCGTCTCCGGCTCGGCGAAGTCGCAACGTTGCTATTTTTGCCGCTGCCTTGCCGAGCGACGCGGGACGGCCAAAATGGAGTCAACGAATAATAGAGTCCAGGAGATTGCCATGGGCCTTCAGCAAGCAAAAATCGAGTCGCTGCCATCAGTTACCGCCGAACTCAACTATCTCGCGCCAACTGTGGAAAAACCGAGAACCTACGCATTCGACCCGCCGCCGGGCGAACCCAGGTCCACGGCACTCCCCGAACATCACCGGCTTCCGATTTTCGACGCGCGTGCGATCGCTGATGGCATTACGCTCGACCGCGAGGGCTTTGCCCTGGTGCGGCATCCGACCGCGGTGCGGAATTTCTATGACGATAAGGAGGTTACCGGCGTCTACTATCCTGCCGTCGAAGCCTTCCTCAAGGCAACGTTGAAGGCGGATAAGGTCTTCATCTTCGACCATACCGTCCGCAAGCGGGTGGAAGGCTCAGCCGACATCCGTGGCGTAGGCCCACGGCAGCCGGCGACGCGGGTTCATGTCGATCAAACCGATCTGTCGGGTGCGAACCGCGTTCGCGAACATCTGCCTGACGAGGCCGAGGAACTGCTGAAGGGGCGGGTGCAGGTCATCAACCTGTGGCGGCCGATCCGCGGACCGCTGCGCGATTCGCCGCTGGCGATGCTGGACGGCCAAACCTTGGCCCCTGGCGATCTCGTCGCTTCCGACCTGATCTATCCGAATCGGCGCGGCGAGACCTATTCGGTAAAATACAATCCCGGTCATCGCTGGTTCTACGTTCCCGGGATGACGCCCGATGAGGCGTTGCTGCTCAAGTGCTACGATTCCGCAGCCGACGGCCGCACCCGGTTCGGGCCGCATACCGCCTTCGTCGATCCGACCACGCCTGCCGATGCGCCGCCGCGCGAGAGCATCGAGCTGCGGACGCTGGTGTTCCACAAGAACTAGATACAATTGCAATTGAAATGATCGTCTCGCTCCGCATACCGGGCGAGACGAGACCGGGAATGGCATTCCCTCCTCATTGATGTTACGCCGCCCCGAACTGTTGTGGGGGCGAGACTAAACATGGACGGCGGCGCGGCCGAAAACGCGGGTATCAGCTTCCGCGCACTGGTATTTGCCCTGCTGGCGCTGGCTTCCGGTCATATGCTGTCGACCCTGCTGCGGACCATCCCGGCGATCAGCCTCGACGTCATGGCGGCCGATTTCGGCACCTCGCCGCAGAAGCTCGGCAGCCTGACCTCGATCTATCATTTCGCCTTTGCCGCTTCGCAGATTCCGGTCGGCGCCGCGATGGACCGTTTTGGCGTCCGCCCGGTGTCGCTGAGCCTGCTGCTGGGGACTATCGTCGGCGCACTGGCCTCCGGCCTCGCCACCGGGCCGGAGAGTTTTCTGTTTGGACAATTCCTGCTCGGGGTCGCGACCTCGGGCATGCTGATGTGTCCGATGACCCTGGCGGCAAAGAACATGACCCCGGCGCGCTTCGGCCTCTGGTCCGGGGTGATCCTGTCGATCGGCAATATCGGCATGCTGCTGTCGTCGAGCCCGCTGGCCTTCGTCGTCGATCACTGGGGGTGGCGCGCGGGGTTCTGGATCTCCGCCGGTCTCGGCGTCGTGGTGGCGCTCGCGGTGTTCGCGCTGGTGCCGCGACAGGAGGCCGCGCATGCCGACCGCTCGTCGCCGCTGGCGCAAATGACCGAAGTGATCCGGCTCGGCCTGTCGCGCCAGTTGCGCGGCCTGATCGCGGTGGCGCTGGTCTCGCTGGCGGCCTCGCTGGTGCTGCGGGGGCTGTGGGGCGGGCCGTGGCTGATGGAGATCAAGGGGCTGAGCCGCATCGAGGCCGGCAACGAACTCGGCCTGTTCACACTGGCGTTGATCGTCGGTCCCCTGCTGATCGGCATTCTCGACCGCAATGTCGGTCACCGCCGCGAGGTGCTGGCGGCGGCGCATTTTGTCGCCGTGCTGGCGCTGGTCCTGATGGCGGCGGGTGCGCCGTATTTTCCGGTGTCGGATCTGTTCGGCGTGGCGGTGATGCCGGCGCAATATGACGCCGTGCTGTTCGTGCTGATCGGCATCGCGGTGTCGGCGCAGCCGTTGCTCTACGGCATGACGCGGCAGATGGTCGATGCCCAAAACACCGGCAAGGCGCTGTCCGCGATCAACCTGGCGTTCTTCCTCGGCGCCGCCCTGATGCAATCGAGTACCGGTGTCGTCGCGGCGGTCTATGGCCTGCCGGCCGTGCTGTTGTACATGGCGGCGGCACTGTTCATCGGGACAACCGTGTTTTTGCTATATACCAAAGCGTAAGAGGGAAGCCGCATGTACCCGGATCCGAACTCCCTGTCGCAAAAAATGTACGACCGTGCGCTGGCGAGCCTGCCGGGCGGCAATACCCGCACCACTGTATTCATGAAGCCCTATCCGATCTACGCCGCCCGCGGCGAAGGCTGCCGGGTCTGGGACCTCGACGGCAACGTCTATATCGACTGTATCAACAATTTCACCGCGGCGGTCCACGGCCACGCTCATCCCGCATTGATCAAGGCTGCGACACGACAGCTCTCCTTGGGATCGGCGTTCGGCCTGCCGACGGAATCCGAAGTCGATCTCGCCGAATTGCTGGCCGCGCGCCTGCCGTCGGTCGATCAGGTGCGATTTGCGAATTCCGGTACCGAGGCCGTGATGATGGCGCTGAAGGCGGCGCGCGCGCATACCGGCCGGACGAAGATCGCGAAATGCGAGGGCGCCTATCACGGCTCCTATGACTATGCCGAGGTCAGCCTCGATCCGACCCCGGAGGCGTGGGGCCGCAACGCGCCGGTATCGGTGGCCTATGCCAAGGGCACGCCCGACAACGTGCTCGCCGACGTCGTTACCATTCCCTTCAACGACGCCGAAGCCGCCGTCAGCCTGATCCGCGAACACGGTCCCGAACTCGCCTGCGTGCTGGTCGATCCGATGCCGAACCGCGCCGGGCTGGCGCCGGCCGATCAGGCCTATCTCGACGCGTTGCGCCAAGTCACGCGCGAGGTCGGCGCGCTCCTGATCTTCGACGAGGTCATCACGTTTCGTTTGGGTTATCGCGGCGCGCAGGGGATCTGGAACATCGACCCTGATTTGACCACGCTCGGCAAGATCATTGGCGGCGGTTTTCCGGTTGGCGCGATTGGCGGCCACAAGGAATTCATGGCGGTGTTCGATCCGCGGCCGGGCAAGCCGGCACTGCCGCATGGCGGCACGTTCTCCGCCAACCCGGTGACGATGCGTGCCGGCATCGCCGCGATGGAGCTATTGGACGATGCGACCTTTGCGCGGCTCGACGCAATGGGCGAGGCGGTTCGCTCCGGCATCGATGCCGCGTTTCGCCGCCACGGCGTTCCCGGCCGCACCGTCGGGCTCGGTTCGCTTTTGAAGATTCACTTCGCCGACCGGCCGATCCGCGACTATCGCTCGGCCTATATGACCGACGAGGAGACCAGGCGCCAGGCGGTTTTCAACCGCGGCCTGCTCAATCGCGGCGTACTGGCGGCGGGCTATGGATTGATGGCATTGTCGACCCCGATGACGGACGCCGACATAAATGCGATCATTGAGGCGGCATCGGGCGCGATCGAGGAAGTCGCCGCACTCTGACGAAGATAGCAAGCAAGAACAGGTAAAATGTCCGCCAAGATCGATCCCATCACGCGCTCCGTCGTCCAGCATCGGCTCAGTTCGATCGTGAAAGAGATGGGCGAGGCGATGCTTCGCACCTCCTATTCGCAGATACTCAATTCCAGCCGCGATTTCTCGCTGGCGATCTGCGACACCGACGCCCGCCTGATTGCGCAGGCCGACCATCTTCCGGTTCACGTCGGCGCGCTGCCGTGGGCGACGATCGCGGTCGAAGAGCGGTTCAAGGACGTCAAGCCGGGCGACGTCTTCCTGCTCAACGATCCCTATCATGGCGGCAGCCATCTGCCTGATCTCACCGTGTTCGTGCCGGTGTTCGCCGGCGACAAGCGCCTGCTGTGGACCATCGTGCGCGCGCATCAGAGCGACATCGGCGGCGGCACCCATGGCGCCTATAACCCCGCGGCCACCGAGATTTTTCAGGAAGGCCTGCGGATTCCGCCGATCAAGCTCCACGAAGCGGGAAAAGTGCGCGACGACTTGCTCGACATGCTGGCGCTCAACGTTCGTAATCCCCGCGAGTTTCGCGGTGACCTCGCGGCGATGCTGGGCGCGGCGCAGTTGGGCGAGCGGCGCGTCTCGAAACTGTTCAGTGAATTCGGCGCTGTCGTCGTCGAGGCCGCGATCGAAGCTATTCTGGATGCGACCGAGCAGCAGACCCGCGCCGTGGTGTCGGCCTGGAAGGACGGCGTATTCCATGGCGAGGCGTTCCTCGACGACGACGGCCATGGCCGCAGCGACATCCGCATTGCGGCAAAGGTGACCAAGAAGGGCAGCGACATCGAGGTCGATTTGTCAGAGTCCGATCCGCAGTCGACCAGCTTCGTCAATTCCTCGCATGCCAACATGCAGGCCGCCGTTGCGATGGCCTTTGCCTATCTGATCGATGCCGAGATTCCGAAGAACACCGGCGCGCTGCGTCCGCTCAAGGTGATCGCCAGGCAAGGCACCATCGTCTGGGCCGATCCCGGAAGGCCGGTGACCCTGTGCACCAGCCATCCCTCCAACGAAATCGTCGAGGCGATCGTCAAGGCGATGTCGGCGTCCTGTCCGGAACGCGCGATGGCGGGCTGGAGCCGCCGCTTCCGGATCGCGATCCAGGGCGAGGACCCGCGCACCGGCAAGGATTTCATCTGGCATCTGTTCCAGGCGCGCCCCGGCGGCGGCGCGTCGTCGGGCGGCGACGGCTGGTCGTCGATCGGCGAGTGGCACTCGGTTGGCGGTCTGAAGTTCGGCAGCATCGAAGTCGCGGAGTCGCGCTTTCCCCTGCATTTCCGCCAGCACGAATTCCGCGACGGCTCCGGCGGCGACGGCCAGTTTCGCGGCGGCCTCGGCGTGGCGCTCGATCTGGTGCTGGAGACCGAGAAGCCGGCGAAGGGCAACACCGCCGGCGATGGCGCACGCCATGGTCCCTGCGGCATGCTCGGCGGTGAGGACGGCAAGCCGCACCACTATCGCCTGTTGTCCGAGGGACGCGAGCCCCGCGTGTTGCGCACCAAGGAAGTCGGCATCGAACTGCGTCCTGGTGATTGTCTGGAAATCCGCTCTTCCGGCGGTGGCGGCTGGGGGCCGCCGTCGAAACGATCGGCGGAGGCGCGTCAGCGCGATCGCGAGCAGGGCCTCACTGAAGCACCGGCGGAGCAGCGTAGCTAACCATGTACAGGATTGGCGTTGACGTCGGCGGCACCTACACCGATCTGGTGGCCACGGATGAGACCGGACGGACCGTATTCGCGAAATCACCGTCCACACCATCAGATCAATCAATCGGCGTGATGGCCGGGCTGGAGGAGCTGGCGCGGCGGCTGAACGTGACACGCGCCGACATGCTGGCTGCGACGGACCGGCTGGTGCATGGCACGACGGTTGCGACCAATGCGCTATTGGAGCGCAAGGGTGCCAGGGTCGCGCTGCTCACCACCGAAGGCCATCGCGACGTCGTCGAGATGCGCGAAGGCCTCAAGCCCGACCGCTACGACCTGCGCTCGCCGCCGCCGGAGCCGCTGGTACCGCGCGAACGGCGCTTCGGTGTGCGCGAACGGTTGAGGGCGAACGGCGAGGTTTCGATTCCGCTGGACCCGGTCTCGCTCGACAATGCCGTCGCCGGCATCAAAGGATCCGGCGCAACATCGGTCGCGGTGTGCTTCCTGCACGCCTACATCAATCCCGCGCACGAACTCGCCGCCGTCGAACGGCTGACACAGGCGCTGCCCGGAATCGGTGTTTCCCGCTCCAGCGACGTGCTGCCGCAGATCAAGGAATATGAGCGGGTCTCGACCACGATCGTGAACGCCTATGTCGAACCGATCGTGCGGCGTTATCTGACCAATCTTGAGCAACGTCTCACCGAAGCCGGCTTCAAGGGATCGCTGTTCGTGGTGCTGTCGCATGGCGGCATGGCGCCGGTCGAGGAAGCCTCGCGGCTGGCCGCGGGCACGGTGCTGTCAGGGCCGGCCGGCGGCATGTCGGGCGGTCGGCGCTGCGCCGAGCTGGTCGGGATTCTCGATCTGGTGCCGTTCGACATGGGAGGCACCAGCACCGACATTTCCTTGATTTCGGGTGGGCAGGCGTCGCTGTCCGCTGACGGCATGCTCGCCGACCAGCGCATCGCGTTGCGCAGCCTCGACATCGCCAGCATCGCGGCGGGCGGCGGCTCGATCGCCAGCGTTGACGCCGGCCATACGTTGAGGGTTGGACCTGAAAGCGCCGGCTCGGTGCCGGGCCCGGCCTGCTACGGTAACGGTGGATTGGCTGCCACCGTCACCGACGCCAATGTCGTGCTCGGCTATCTCGATGCGGCGGCGTTCATGGGCGGCAAGCGTCCGCTCGACCGCGGCGCGTCGGAAGCGGCGATCGATCGTGTTGCAGCCGCGCTGGAACTGTCGCGGCAGGAAGCCGCCGCCGGCATCCACCGGATGATCAACCTGAAGATGGCCGACGGCATCCGCCTGATGACCCTGCGCCGCGGCGTCGATCCGCGGAAATTCGCGCTGCTCAGCTTTGGCGGCGCGGCGGGACTTCATGCCGCGGAAGTCGCGCGCGAACTCGAGATCAGGCGCATCATCGTACCGACGGTGGCGTCGGTGCTGTCGGCCTGGGGCATGCTGACCAGCGATCTCCGCTACGAAGTCAGCCGCACCCATTACGGGGAAAGCGGGCGCATCACCGCCAGCGAAGTCTGCGCACTGTTTACCGGACTGGAAGCGCAGGCCGCCGGCCGGCTTCGGTCATGGTTCGATGGACCGATCGCGATCGAGCGCTCTGCCGAGATGCGATACGGCGAACAGATTTTTGAGATCGACGTATCGCTTGATGGGCTGGACTGGAACGCGGCAAACCTCGTCGAAGAGATCGAGGACCGCTTTCACGTCAAGCACGAGGAGCTTTACACCTATGCCTCGCGTGGCCAGGAAGTCGTGTTCGTCAACGCCCGCGTCGCCGCCGTCGGCGAAGTCGCGCAGCGCGGGCAGGATACCAGGCCGGCATCGTCGTCGGGAACCTGCGTGCCGCGCGGTCAGCGGCAGGCCTTCTTCGGCGGCTGGCGCGACGTGCCGGTCTATGCGCTCGACGACCTCAAGCCCGGGCATACGCTGAACGGTCCCGCGATCATCGAGGCCGAGACCACGACCGTGCTGGTCGATACCGGCGACCGCGTCACCGTGAATCCGCTGGGCTGGCTGGATATTACGTTACGCTGACGGGCCGATCCGGCGCCCAACATTTGATTTCAACATCCGCATTTTCGGCGCTATCCTCAGCAATTGCTGGGTTAGGCGTCATAAGCTTCTGCTAGCTTGGCGTTCGAGGCCATGTTGATGCAAATCATAAGAAAAACCAGACTAACGTCAGCCCTCGTCGTCGCCATGGTCCTGGCGTCGCCCTTGCCGCCGGCCGCGGCCGCAGCGGTCACCGACACCGAAATTCGCATCGGCAACATCATGCCCTATACCGGGCCGTTGACCGCGTTTGCCGCGATCGGGCGGGCGGAGGCCGCTTATTTCAACATGGTCAACGAGCGCGGCGGCATCAACGGCCGCAAGATCACGTTCATCACCCGCGACGACAGCTCCAATCCGATGACGGCGCTCGAGGAGACAAAGGATCTCGTCGAGGAGCAGAACGTCCTTTTTATGTTCGGCTCGTTCGGCACGCCGGACAATCTGGCGACGCGAAAATATCTCAATGAGAAGAATATTCCTCAGCTCTTTGTCGCTTCCGGCGATGAGGAGTGGGCGCATCCGAAAAAGTTTCCCTGGACGATGGGCTGGCAGCCGACATTCCGGTCCGAGGGCCGGATCTACGCCAACTACATCCAGGCTTCCTATTCCGACAGCAAGATTGCCGTGCTGTGGCAGAACGACCAGTTCGGCCGGGATCTCTTCAAAGGATTGCAGGAGGGCCTCGGCGCCACTGCCAACAATATCGTGGCGGATATAGCGATCGAGGCGAACATGTCGATCGATACCCAGGTCGACATCCTCAAGGCATCCGGCGCCGAGGTACTGGTGCTCAACTGTGCGCCGCCGATCTCGGCGCGTGCGATCCGCCGCGCGGCCGATCTTGGCTGGCATCCGGTGTTGCTGCTGGTCAACGCGGCAGCGTCGATCGCCAATGCGCTGCGGCCGGCGGGGCTGGAGAACGCCATCGGCGTGATCTCGACCTCGTTCCTGAAGGACACCGGCGACACCACCTGGAAGGAAGACCCCGCCATCAAGGCGTGGCTCGCCTTCATGGACAAATATTACCCCGATGGCGACAAGGACGATAGCTACGCGATCTTCGGCTATGCCGCGGCCGAAACCCTGTTGCAGGTGCTGACCCAGTGCGGCGACGACCTGTCGCGCGAAAACATCATGAAGCAGGCGGCGTCGCTGAAGAACTACCAGAATTCTATCGCGCTGCCGGGGATTGCGATCAACACCGGGCCTTCGGATTTTCGTCCGATCGAGCAGATGCGGCTGGTGCAGTTCGACGGCACCGCATGGCAGCCGATCGGCGACGTGATCGAGAGCGCGTTCGCGGCTGCGCCGGGAGATAATTGACATCGAGCGGGCAAAATAACCGCCGTCATGCCCGGGCTTGTCCCGGGCAT
>Ga0105240_10015102_pt1 | contig 10511 bp, 10 predicted proteins | sample KBSC54metaG_FD_80426 | JGI IMG/M metagenome (GOLD analysis project Ga0105240, IMG submission 80426) | Corn rhizosphere microbial communities from Kellogg Biological Station, Michigan, USA - KBS C5-4 metaG | ecosystem: Host-associated > Plants > Roots > Rhizosphere > Soil | place: Michigan, USA...
CAGGTGTACGGCCGCATCTTCACGGTGTCGGGCGTGATCACGATGTTCCGCAAGACCGCGCTCGCCGACGTCGGCTACTGGAGCTCGGACATGCTGACCGAGGACATCGACATCAGCTGGAAGCTGCAGTGCCGCGACTGGCGCGTTGTATACGAACCGCACGCGCTGAGCTGGATCCTGATGCCCGAAACGGTGAAGGGGCTGTACCGGCAGCGGCTGCGCTGGGCGAAAGGCGGCATCCAGGTGCTGATGAAGTATGCGGGCACGCTCGCACGGCCGACGCAGATGATGATGTGGCCGCTGTTCGTCGAATACCTGATCGGCATCGCGTGGGCCTACTCGATGTCGTTCATCCTGCTGCTCGCGCTCGTCGATGTCTTCCATCCGTTGCCGCTGGACTGGCACGTATCGGTCGTGCCGCACTGGCACGGGATGCTGCTGGTCGCCACCTGCATCCTGCAGTTGATCATCGGCAGCATGATCGACCGTCGTTACGACGAAAAACTCCTGATGTATTTCCTGGACACCGTCTGGTATCCCGTGGCCTTCTGGCTGATCAGCATGATCACCACCGTCGTCGCCCTGCCCGCCGTCCTATTGCGGGGCCGCGGCAAGCGGGCCGTATGGGTCAGCCCCGACCGAGGCATTCAACATGAAGAACGCACCGATTATTGACCTTTCCCTGCGCACGCCGCGCGAAATGATCGCCGAGCGCGGCCGCATCACCGGGCTCGTGCTGGTCGGCTGGTTCCGCCTCGTGCGACCCGCGCTGGTGGGCGCCGTGTGGGCATCGATCTGCATCTACACGTACCGCTACCTGCTGCCGTTCAACGAGGCCGAGATGCCGATCGAACAGATCGTGTTCTACGCGACCTGCATCGCGATCATCGCGGGCACGACCGTTACGTGGCTGATCGCGGGGCGCGTCGTGCATCCGCTCGCGTACCGGCTGCGCGTGTCGAAGATGCTGCGGCGCTCGGCCAGCGCGAAGGTGCGCGCGGTGCCGCCGACCGCGCTGGCCGGCGCCCGCCGGCGCGGCGCGCGGCGCACGACGCGCATTCTCGTCGCGTCGCACGACGCGAACGGGTCGATTTCCGGCATCGAATGGGTAGCCCATGCGGGGCCGCCGCCCCGCGAGTAGGTCAGCGGAGACGCGCCGCCGCGCACGGGACGGCATCCGTGCAGCGCGGCGCCGCTCCTGACGCCGCGCTGCCGTGCATCCCCGGCAGGCCGGCAACTTCTTGTGGACGAGGTGAATCATGTGCGGAATCGTCGGAGCAAGCGGCATCGGCAATCAGGTGCCGCAACTGGTCAATGCGCTGAGCCGGCTCGAGTATCGCGGCTACGATTCGTGCGGCATCGCCGTGCAAGGCAACGGACGCCTGCTCAGCGAACGCACGCTGCGGCGCGTGACGGACCTGCAGGCTCGCGTACTGACGCTCGGTCTCGAAGCGCAGACCTGCATCGCGCATACGCGCTGGGCGACGCACGGCGCGCCGTCGGAAATGAACGCGCATCCGATCATGTCGGGCGACACCATCGCGGTCGTGCACAACGGCATCATCGAGAACCACGACGCGCTGCGCGCCGAGTTGCGGCAGCGCGGCTACGCGTTTCGCGGCGAAACCGACACCGAGGTGATCGCACACCTGATCCACAGCCTCTATCGCGACGACCTGTTCGACGCCGTCATGCGCGCCGTCAAGCGGCTGCACGGCGCGTACGCGATCGCGGTGCTGAGCGCGCGCGAGCCGCAGCGCCTCGTCGCCGCGCGCGCCGGCTCGCCGCTCGTGATCGGCATCGGCGCCGAACAGAACTACCTCGCGTCGGACTGCGCGGCGCTCGGCGACCTGACCGACCGCTTCGTCTACCTTGAAGACGGCGACGTCGCGCTGATCACGCCGGAACGCATCGCCGTGGTCGACTCGGGCGGGCACGAAGCGCAGCGCCCGCTGTGCCACGTGAAGGCGCGCGACGGCGACGCCGCGCTCGGCCCGTACCAGCACTTCATGCAGAAGGAGATCTTCGAGCAGCCGAAGGCGATCGCCAGCACGCTCGACGGCATCGACACGATCTCGCCGGCGCTGTTCGACGAGAGCGAAAGCACGCGCGCGCTGCTGTCGCGCGTTCGGAGCGTGCTGCTGCTCGGCTGCGGCACCAGCTACTACGCGGGCCTGACCGCGAAGTACTGGCTCGAAAGCATCGCGGGCGTGCCCGCGCAGGTCGAGATCGCCAGCGAATTCCGCTACCGAGACACCGTGGCCGATCCGCGCACGCTCGTCGTCGGCATTTCGCAGTCGGGCGAGACGGCCGACACGATCGGCGCGATCGCGCGTGCGCGCGAGATGGGCCAGGATCTGTCGATGGCGATCTGCAACGTGGCGACCAGCACGATCGCGCGCAACGCGCCGCTGCGGTTCCTGACGCGGGCCGGCATCGAGCTGGGCGTCGCGTCGACCAAGGCGTTCACGACGCAGCTCGTCGCGCTGTTCGTGCTGACGCTGACGCTCGCGCAATTGCGCGGCCGGCTCGACGCCGCGCAGGTCGCGATGCACCTGAAGCAGTTGCACGCGCTGCCCGAGCGCATCGGCCACGCGCTCGCGCTGGAAACGCAGATCATGGGCTGGGCCGCGAAGTTCGCGCGCACCGAGAACGCGCTGTTCCTCGGGCGCGGCATCCATTTTCCGATCGCGATGGAAGGCGCGCTGAAGCTCAAGGAGGTGTCATACATCCACGCGGAAGGCTATCCGGCCGGCGAACTGAAGCACGGCCCGCTCGCGCTCGTCACGAGCGCGATGCCGGTCGTCACGATCGCACCGGACGACCGCCTGTTCCAGAAGCTGAAGTCCAACATGGCCGAGGTGCGCGCGCGCGGCGGGCGGCTCTACGTGCTCGCCGGCAACCAGCTCGCGATCGACGCGGATCGCGATACGCACCTGATCCGCGTGCGCGATTCGGGCGACCTGCTGTCGCCGATCGTCAACGTGATCCCGCTGCAGCTGCTCGCGTATCACGTCGGCTGCGCGCGCGGCGCCGACGTCGACAAGCCGCGCAATCTCGCGAAATCGGTGACCGTCGAATGACGGGGCGAACGCGCGCGGCGCAGGCGGGCACGCGGCCGAGCGCGGCTCGCCGCGTCGCGGCTGCGCTCTGCGGCGCGTGCTGCGTCGTCGCGACACTGCCGTCGGCTCTGGCCGCCGCGCCCGTCGTGCATACGGTCACCGTGCAGGGCCCGGCAGCGCCGCAGGAGACCGGCGACTCGCGGCGCTTCATGCACGGCATCGGCGTGGCCGATGCGGGCAACGGCAAACGCTGGGTGTTCTTCAGCAGTTCGGGCATCGTGCCGCGCGGCGCGATGCGCAACGGCAACTGGCCGCACGACGTATACGTCGGCGAGTGGCTGCCCGGCAAGCCGCACCTGCTGCACGTCCGACCGTTCATCAGCCGCCCCGAGGCGCAGGAGCCCGTGTCGATCGCGCAGAACGCGCGCGGCGACATCTTCGTCACGTTCGAGGACGGCTGGAACGCGCCGCAGGAAGTCAGCCAGCGCTACGGCGTCTACCGCCGCGACCTGAAGCCGATCAAGCCCTACCCGAACGACGTCGAGCCGGGCGGCCACTCGGGGCATGTCGCAACGGCGGGCGAACGCTTCGTCGTGTTCTATTCCGCCGACTGGGTCGACGGCGGCGGCGTCGACAACCTCGGCACCGGCAACGGCGTCTACCTGAAGACCTACGATGCGGCCGGGCGCGTATTGAACCATGTCGCGGTCGCGCCGCACCGCCGCGAGTGGTGGCCCGTGGTCGCCGGTTCGCCGCGCAACGCGCTGCTCGTCTGGCAGAAATTCATCGAAGGCAGCACGGACGCGACGCTCGAATACGCAATGTTCGATCCGGTCACGGCGAAGCTCGACAAGCTCGGGGCGCTGAACGGTGCGATCCGGTACTACGTGTACTCGTCGGCCTACGTGCCGGCGATCGACCGCTTCATCGTCGTCACGACGACGGCGGACGATCGCGGCGTCGCGATGCTGATCGACCCGAACGGCCGCCGCACGGCGACGCTCGACTGCCTGCCGGCGTCGGTGCGCGAATCCGGCATCGGTGTCTCCGGCACGCGTGCGTACGTGCCGACCCGGGACGGGCGGCTGCTGACGCTGGCGCTTGCGCCGGCGGACATTTCGGTGAGCGGCGCGCAGCGCTCGCCGATTCCGTGGGGCACGACGGGCATTGCCGGTTTCCCGGCGCAAGGCGCGGCGATGCATTTCGTGTCGCTGACGCCGTCGGGCGCGCGCGAAACCGATTTCGAACCGCAGCGGGACACGCCGTTGTCGAAGAACGAGGTGCCGTGCGCGAATCATTGACGGCGGTCCGGTAACGGCAATGTCGTGAACGCGGGCAGTGCGCATGTCCGCCACCCTGCCCTTCGTTTCCCCCTGCCCGAACCGCGCTGCGACAACGCCAGGCCGCCTGGTAGCCGGACACGCTATCGCGAGCCTGCCCGACCGTGGCCGCCCAACCTTTCCCGCGCCGAAGTCGCCAGCGCCGCGCGTACCGGATAGACTGTCGCCCGATTCCTTCCATCGGCCGCGGCTTGCGCGTCCTGCCGCCGCCGGAACGCCCCTTCCCGGAGAACGAATGCTGAAGCGCCAGTGGTTTTCGCTTGTGCTGCTGACGGTTTGCCTGATCGGACAACGCGCGTGGGCCCAGTCCACGCTCGAACTCGACACCGACGGCACGGCCCGCGCCCTGACGCGGCAGACGCTGCTCGCGCGCCCCGATGCGACGGAGATCCACGTGCCGCGCGACATCGCGTACGGCCGGCCAATGACGTTCCGCGCCGTGCCGTTCGCCGCGCTGCTCGGCGACACGCCGCTGCCGGCCGACGGCGTGCTCGAAACGCGCGCGGCCGACGGCTTCGCCGCGCAACTGCCGCTCGATCTCGTGCGCCGCCGCGCGCCGGCCGGCGCCGTCGCATGGCTCGCGATCGAGGATTCGGCCCATCCGTGGCCGAAGCTGCCCGGCAAGCAGGTCAGCGCGGGGCCGTTCTATCTCGTGTGGCTCGGGCCGGACGCGTCGTCGGTGCGCGGCGAGCAGTGGCCTTACCAGATCGTGCGCGTCACGATCGAATCGTCGCCGGTTGCGCGCTGGCCGTCGCTCGCCGTCGATCCGGCGTTGCCTGCAAGCGATCCGGCCCGCGCGGGCCAACACCTGTTCGTCACGCAATGCCTCGCGTGCCACCGCGTCGACGGTGCGGGCAGCAGCCATGCCGGCCCCGACCTGAACGCACCGATGAATCCGGTCGACTACTTCCAGCCCGCCGCGCTGCGCCGCTACATCCGCAACCCGGCGTCGGTGCGCGACTGGCCGGGCCGGAGCATGCCGGCGTTTCCGCCCGATCAGTTGAGCGATCGGGAACTCGACCAGATCGTCGCGTATCTCGCGTATATGGCGCGGCGCAAGGCGGGCAAGTAACAGGCAACCAAAGGAACGTTGATGACGTCAGGCGACACGCTGTTCACCATCGCATCGATCGGGGCCGCGCAGACGCATCCGCTCAGGGCAATGGTCCTGCTGAACGGCGATCTGAACGCGTGCGAACTGCCCGGCGATCATGCGCCGACGACACTGCACGTCGGCGTACTCGACCGCACGGGCGTCGTCGCCGTCGCGTCGCTTTGCGAGGAACCGCGCGACGACGATCATGCGCGGCCAGCGTGGCGACTTCGCGGGATGGCTGTCCACCCTGCCGTTCGCGGCATGGGTTTCGGGCGCGTGCTGGTACAGGTCTGTGTGCGGCACGCGGACGAACGTGGTGCCGCACTCGTGTGGTGTACGGCACGCGAAACGGCGTACCGGTTCTACGAGAAGCTCGGCTTTGCGGCCGACGGCGCGCCGGTGACGATGCCGGGGCGCACCGATACCGCGTTCCATGTAATGCGGCGATACATCGATCGGCACTCGCCGCCTGCCTGAAGCGGACCGCGCGCTTCCATCATCAGGCGAGAATCGGCGCGGCCCGGCGAACACCCGCCCGCCGAACCGCCTTCGTCACGCTCACGCTTCCTGCGCGCTCCGCAGCACCGCACGCAACAGCACATCGGCACCCGCCGCCGCCCATTCGGGCGTAATCGCTTCGGCCTCGTTGTGGCTCAGCCCGTCGACGCACGGCACGAAGATCATCCCGGTCGGCGCGACGCGCGCGACGTAGCACGCGTCATGCCCCGCACCGGACACGATATCCATGTGCGACAGCCCGAGCGCTACCGCTGCGTCGCGCACCGCGTCGATACAGCGCGGCGCGAACGGGATCGGCGGGTACTTGAAGATCTGCTCGATCTGCGCGCCGAGGCCGGTCTCGTCCGCCACGCGGGCGAGTTCCGCGCGCAGCGCCGCGTCCAGCTCGTCGAGCACCGCATCGTCGGGGTGCCGAAACTCGACCGTGAAGAAGCAGCCGCCCGGCACCGTGTTGCGCGAATTCGGCCGCGCTTCGATCATCCCGACCGTCGCGCGCGCGTACGGCGCGTAACGGCGGCCGAGCACGTCGATGAACGAGATCATCCGCGCGGCGCCGACCAGCGCATCGCGACGGAATTCCATCGGCGTCGTGCCCGCGTGCGCATCGACACCGGTGAGCGTCACCTCGTACCAGCGCTGCCCCTGCCCGGCCGTCACGACGCCGATCGTCTTGCCGGCCCGTTCGAGAATCGCACCCTGTTCGATATGCAGTTCGTACGCGGCGTGCACCGGATAACCGCCGACGGGCTCGACGCCCGCGTAGCCGATCCGCTCCAGTTCCTCGCCGATCGTCCTGCCCGCGCCGTCGGTGCGCGACAGCCCGTAGTCGAGCGTATAGACGCCCGCGAACACGCCGGCCGAGATCATCGCCGGCGCGAAGCGCGAACCTTCCTCGTTGGTCCAGATCACGATGTCGATCGGGCGCTCGGTTTCGATGCCCGCGTCGTTCAGCGCGCGCACGACCTCGAGCCCGCCGAGCACGCCGTAGATGCCGTCGTAGCGGCCGCCCGTCGGCTGCGAATCGGCATGCGAGCCCGTCAGCACCGGCGCGGCATCGGGATTGCGGCCCGCGCGGCGCGCGAACACATTGCCCATCCGGTCCACGCGCATCGTGCAGCCGGCGTCGCGCGCCCACTGCACGAACAGGTCGCGCGACTCTCGATCGAGATCGGTCAGCGCGAGACGGCAGACGCCGCCCTTCGGCGTCGCGCCGATCTGCGCCATCCGCTCGAGCGACGCCCACAGGCGATCGCTGTCGACGCGCGGCGCATTCACGTTGTCGTCACGCATCGCCGTTCTCCGGCGCGCTCTGCAGTGCGTAGCGGAAATCGCAGCGCTTGCCGCCCTGCATGATCGTGCTCGTGCGCGTCAGCGCGATGTTCGGCGCATAGCCCTGGATGAAATAGCTGTCGCGCGCGCAGCTCAGCAGGTGGCCGATTTCGCCGAGCCCCATCGCGTGATACATCTCCGCGTAGCTGCAGCGATGCACGTCGTAGTCGTAGTGCGCGTCGTCCGCGCGCCGCACCTCGACATCGAGCGCATCGTCCTTCTCCCACAGCACCTGCAGCGCGATGAACGACTTCACGCTCGTGCCGCCAGGCTCCTGCGCGGCGAACGTGCGGCCCGCGTCGACGGCCGCGCCGCGCACGGCTTCCGCGATCACGGCCTGCGCGCGCTCGGCGCCGAACTCGCGCTTCATGATCTCGTAGATCGGCTTGATGATTTCCGCTTCGATGCGGCGCCGCGCGAGGATTCCGAGGCGCGTGTCCTCGGGTGCGGCGGCGGATGCCTGGGTCGGGTCGGTCATGGGGTCGTCTCCTTGCTTCGTTTATTTCGTTGCGGTGCGCGAGCCGCCGAGCACGTCCACGACGCTCCACTTGCCGCCACGCACCTGGTAGATCGTGAACGCCGGGTCCTTCAGGTTGCCTTCGCCGTCGAACGCGATCCGGCCCGTCACGCCGGGCCGGTCGATCGCGCGAACCGCCGCGACCAGCTTCGCCGGCTGCGTCGTGCCGGCCTTCTGCGCGGCCGCGATCAGCGTGGCCGCCGCGTCGTACGCGAACGGTGCATGCAGTTCGATCGGTGCGCGGAAGCGCGCCTGATACTGCGTGTCGAACGCGTTGCCGCCCGGCATCCGGTCGAGCGGCAGGCCCGGTTCGAGCGCCGTGACGCCGTCGCCGTCCTTGCCCGCGAGCGACAGGAAGGTCTGGCTCACGAAGCCGCCCGCGCCGAGCAGCGGCGCGTTCACGCCGAGCTGGCGCATCCGGCGCGCGATCGGCGCGGCCTGCGCATCGAGGCCGCCGAAGAACACGAGATCCGCGCGCTTGCCCTTGATCGCGGTCAGCACGCCGCTGAAGTCGGTCGTCTTGTCGTTCACGTACTGGCGATCGACGATCGCGCCGCCGTTCGCCTGCACGCCCTTGATGAACTGGTCGGCCAGCCCCGCGCCGAACGACGTGCGATCGTCGATCACGGCGATGCGCTTCGCCTTCAGCGTCTTCACCGCATATGCGCCGGTGAAGTTGCCGCCCGCATCGTCGTGACCCATGATGCGGAACGCCGTTGCGTAGCCCTGCTGCGTGTATTGATGGCCGGTGGACGCCGGCGCGATCTGCGGAATGCCCGCGTCTCGGTAGACGCGCGACGCCGGCACGCTGCAGCCGGTGTTCCAGTGACCGACGACGCCGATCACGTGCTGGTCGACGAGCTGCTGCGCGACCGCGACGGCCGTGCGCGGATCGGACTGGTCGTCGGCCGCGACGAGCTTGTAGACCACCGGCTTGCCGCCGATGGTCGGATGCTTCGCGTTCGCGTCGTCGATCGCGAGTTGCGCGCCGTTCTGCAGGTCCTTGCCGATACGCGCGGACGGGCCGGTGAGCGGCGCGGCGAGACCGATCAGGACCGTCTGCGGCGCGGACTGCGCGAACGCGGGAACGGAAGCGACCAGGGCGGCCGCCGAGAAAACGAGGCTGGCGTGAAGGAAGGCGATTTTCATGTGTGGGGGATCGGTGACTCGAATCAAAACATGAAAAATATTAAATATTCAGCACCAAAACCCCAAATACCCAATTGTTGGATGCTTATGCCGTTCTCGACACATTAACTCAACACATTGTAAATACAAGACATTTTATTGTTGTCGCTTACCCTGATTTTTCGATAAAATTCGACACATGAAAAATATCGAACAATTGCCGCACGATCCGCCGTTGCGCGCGGTGCGTGCGTTCGAAGCGTTTGCGCGCCTCGGGTCGGTCACCGCGGCGGCGGGCGAACTCGACATCACGCCGTCGGCGGTCAGCCATCAACTGCAATTGCTCGAAGCGTTCATCCAGACGCCGCTGACGGTGCGCGAGGGCCGGCTGCTCGCACTCACCGACGAAGGGCGCGACTACTACCGCTCGATCAGCGCCGCGTTCTCGGTGCTGCGCAGCGCGACGCGCTTCGTGCGCGACCGCTCGTCGCTGCGGCAGATCACCGTCAGCCTGATTCCGCTGCTCGGCATCGGCTGGTTCATTCCGCGCTTGCATTCGTTCCTGGCCGACAACACGGATGTCGACGTGACCGTGCTGTACGCGCATCACCGCAATTACCGAAGCGATGCGTCGGACCTGTCGATCCGCTTCGGCACCGGCGACTGGCCCGGCTACCGCTGCGAGCGGCTGCTGCCGGGCGCGATGGTGCCGATGTGCAGCCCGTCGTTCCTGAAGCGCCACGGGCCGTTCCGCACGCCGGCCGATCTCGCGCATGCGCCGCTCGTGCACGACGAGGACCGCAGCACGTGGGTCAACTGGCTGCAGGGCGCCGGCGTGCGGCATGTGTCGCATGCGGTGGGGCCGATGTTCGAAGATGGCCAATTGACGCTGAGCGCCGCGCGGGCGGATCTCGGCGCCGCGCTGCTGCGCGCGCCGCTGGTCGAGCGCGAACTGGCGAACGGCGAACTCGTGAAGCTGTTCGATCACGCGCTCGACGACGGGCGCGACTACTACCTGTGCACGCGTGAGGACGCGGACATGCCGGACGGGGCACGGCGGCTGGCGGAGTGGTTGAGGAAGATGGCGGGGATTTGAGCGGGCCCGGCCGCCGCTGCGCCGTCGGTCGACTGATCAGGGAGGCTGCACGCGCATCGGCTATGCCGCAACCTTGCGCTTGCCCGACCGGATAGTCATGATGCGCGAGCCACGTAACGGAGGTTGCAATGAGCAGAATTCCGGTCGATCTGTCGGATGACCAGCATGCCGCGTTGACCACCATCGCGGCGATCAAAGGCAGTTCCCAAGCCGAGATCATTCGCGACGCAATCGATGCCTATATCGCGCAACACGCGAGGACGTCTGTCGACGACGTGTTCGGTCTATGGAAAGGCCGTCCGGGAGCCTATCCGGAACTTTGTGTGTGAGGCATAAACTGATGGCCAAGGAGCCACTTTATGCCACGCAAACGCAAGGAAGAAGTGACGATTGAGCCGGGCAAGGGCTTGAACCTGGACCCGGA
>Ga0105240_10015105_pt1 | contig 10508 bp, 9 predicted proteins | sample KBSC54metaG_FD_80426 | JGI IMG/M metagenome (GOLD analysis project Ga0105240, IMG submission 80426) | Corn rhizosphere microbial communities from Kellogg Biological Station, Michigan, USA - KBS C5-4 metaG | ecosystem: Host-associated > Plants > Roots > Rhizosphere > Soil | place: Michigan, USA...
CCAATCTGCAGCGGCCGCGCGAGCGCCGCGTCCAGCGCATGCGCGAGCAGCGCCGCCCCCCCCAGCACGATCGCCCACCAATAGGCCGCGGCCTTGCGGTTGTAGTCGGGCATCAGGGCCCGATGAGCGCGCAGCCACCAGGGCTGCGCCGGGTTGCCTTGGATCGGCTGCTCGGCTGCGGGCATGGACTTTCCTCGCTTGGAATCGACGGATGGAGGCGAACGCTGTTCAGCGCTCGCCGAAGACCACGGTCTCGCCGAGCGTGACGCCCTCGCCGAGCACGATGCCCTCGCTGTGCACGATGCCTTCGCTGTGCACGATGCCCTCGCTCAGCACGATGCCTTCGCTGTGCACGATGCCTTCGCTGAGCACCACGCCAGCGCTCAGCACCACGCCGTATGCGAACGACATGCCGCTGCCGCTCGCGAGCCAGGCGGAAAGCGTCGGCGTCGGGATGAACATTCCGGTCTTGCCGATCAGCGAACTGCTGCCGACCAGAGCGTTGGCGTTCACCACGCCCGCCGTGAGCAGCATTTGATTCGGCGCGGCCACGTCGGTGAACGCCTGCGGGTAAGTATTGGCTGCGATGCCGCTGCCCGACCAATAGACCACGTTGCGCAACCGCACCGCATTGCCGGCCCAGGTGATGCGCGGGTCCCAGATCGGCTGATAGGCGGAGAACAGCGCGCTGCCGCTCACGACGCTGTTGCCGCCGACGAAGGCGATGCGCGACCAGCCGAAGCTGGTGCCGCCGATCGTCGAGGACGGTGCCGGCATCAGCTTGCCCCAAGCGAGCATCGGAGCGCCGGGGTACACCATGCCTGCCGCGATCGCCGACGACACGTCGGTGCGCAGCGCCTTCGCGAGCGTGATTGCGCCGTCGATGTTGAGCTCGCCCGCGCCCTGCTGCAGCAGGCTGTAGCCGGGCAGCGGCTGCGCGGTGTATTGAAGGATCGCCTTGACCAGCGGCGGCGTGAGGCCCGGATTGGCCTGTAGCATCAGCGCCACCGTGCCGGCGACCGCGGGCGCGGCGATCGACGTGCCGCTCATCAACATCTGCGTTTCGAGCGCAGTCTGCGTGATGCCGACCGGGGTCACCAGCAGGCTGTAGAAGGTCGACGGCAGCAGGCTCCAGTTCGTGGTCGTCGGCTTCACCGTCGCGGCGGCGCTGATGATCTTGTTGCCGGGCGCGACCAGGTCGGGCTTCAGCAGGTTGTCGTACACCGGGGTGCCGCTCGCGTCGGTGACCGAGCCGCGGGTCGGGCCACGCGAGCTGAACAAGGTGACCGTGTCGTCGCCGCGCGCGCTCGTGCCATGGACGTTCAGCGCGCCGACGGTGATCACCGACGGGTCGTTACCCGGCGAGCTGATCGTGCCGTAGACCTCCTGGCCGAGGAGGTTCTGTCCGAAGTTGCCCGCGGCAACCACCACCGTGATGCCGGCTGCCGTGGCGCTGCGTACGGCCGCACACAGGGGGTCGTTCTGCCAGCTCTGCGTGGAGTCGGTCGCGAGGCTCAGGTTGATCACGCGGATGTTGTATTCCTTCGCGTGATAGATGACCCACTGGATGCCTTCGATCGCGTCGCTCAGCGTACCGATGCCGAGGTCGCTCAGCACCTTCACGTCGTAGATCTTCGCGCCCGGCGCGATGCCGGTGGTGTCGGGTGTGCCCGAGGCATAGGTGCGCGCGAAGCCGGCGGCCACCGCGGCGACGTGTGTCCCGTGGCCAAAGCCGTCCGGCGCCACAGCGCTGTCGTTGGCGATCGACGCTTCATAGCTCGCGAGCGCGGCGCTGCCCGGCATCAGCGAGCCGATGCCGCCGTTCACGCCGGTGGTCCAGTTGGCGAGCGACGAGTTGAGCATCTGCACGTTGCGCTTGACACGCGTCGTGCCGGTCGCGCCGAGGAACGCCTCGTGCGTGGTCATCACCCCCGAGTCGAGCACGGCAATGCCGATGCCGCTGCCGTCGAGACCCGTGTAAGCCGTCTTGCTGCTGATCGGACGCACGTTCGCGGTCAGCGCGCCGGTGATCGCCTCCAGCGTGCTCGCGGTGCGGCGCATGGTGCGGTTGGGCGTCACGCTGACCACGTCGCTGCGCTGCGCCAGAGCCTGCACGAGGCCGGCGCCGATCTGCACCGTGAGGGCATGGATCCCCGGATGCACCGCATGCACCGACCCGCCGTTCTTCAGCACGAAGCCGCGCAGATCGGTAAGCGCCGGATCGGCCGAATTGCTGACGATGATGGCCTGCACCTGGCGCACGCCGTTCACGTCGCGAGCCCAGCGCGCGTGCGGCGCGCCGGTGTTGCGAAGCTCCGCGTCGAAGTCGTGGGCCACGCGGCCGGGCGGCGGACCGCTGATTGGCCCCGCGGCACGCGCAAGGTCGAGTCCGTAGAGAGCCGAGAGCAGAGCCAGCAGGCCGCACAGCACGCGGCGCGAGAGACGCCTCTCGATCAAGACGATGAATCCCAACAACGTTTTCATGATTTGGCACGCAGAGTAGGGTTGCGCTGGTGCCTATGGTCTCAATAACAATTCGATACAACGAGGTCGCCGATCGGCACCGTGAAGCAGTCGACGGGCAAATTCCCTACTTGCCGAACGAACGGCTTGCAAATGGCGAAACACCGTCGAATTGCGGGGAAGACAGCGGCGCGATTTCATGCGCGGCGGAAGCGCTGGCGCATTGACCGGCATGCGGCCACCCGCAGCGCTCGGGCTAGTTCGGCTCAGGGCTCTAGATCGAGCAGCGCCGTTCCGCTGCGCACATCGACGGGTATTGAAACGTGGTCATGAACGATGAACCAGTTATCGCCGATCTTTCGAAAGCAACCGGTCCAACGCAGCCAGTGGTCACTGTACTCGCCGCTTTTCAGCGTTCCGCTGAGGCGATTCAAGCTGCGTCCGAATGCTACGTCGCTGCCGACGGTGATCTCGAGATCGCGGACCTCGTAGCTGAGAAGAGGCCGGTACCTCGCGAAGACGCTCGTCCAGTTTTTCAGTTTCGCTTCTGCCCCGACGTGCTGAAGCGGCGGTTCGATGTCGAATGACAGCAGCTCCGTCGCATAAATTGATTTCACGCCTTCGCGGTCCATCGCGCGAACTGCTGCAACCAAGTGGCCGATTCGTTGCCGAATCTCGGCCTCGTCAGTCAATCGTCGTCGACTAGGCATTCGATCTCTTCTACGCCAGCTTGACTTGCACGACGCTTGCGCCTGAAGGCGGCGAGCGCACCGCCGGTCAATACCGGTCAATAGGGGCACCTTTGCGGGCTAGACCTCGCTCATTGATCGGGGTCTCATCCCGGTTTTCGCCACCGGGGCGCTGTTCAAACGTAGATCTTCCATAACGTCCCCTTGAAGCTTTTCAGTGAGCGCGCGTCTGCGCCCACGATAAGAAATCTTCGGTCAAGCGCGCGTTCGGACCACGAGAGGAGCGATGATTCTCCTGTCAGACGAGACCGGCAACAATCGACGCGATCAGCAATCTCCGTGGTGGGATTCGTCCGACACGTGAAGGCGCCCCGGGCTGACGGGGACGGCGGTCAACAGAATCGGACGATGTGATCCTGCTCGACGAACAACGTCGTCGAGCAGGATCACCGGGCCAAGCGGCGCGTGCGGCGGATGATGGGGCTCAAGGCCTTCTGGTCGGCGGCGCGGCTGATCGCCGGGATCGAGACCATGCACATGATCCGCAAGGGGCGGCTTCGCTGCTCCAGAGGCCTGGCGTTCACGGCGGCCGACGAGTTCTGCAGCCTCGCGACCCGATAGGGCCAGATACCCGGTGCCCCTTCGTGCGCCGCCGACCTTACCGCGACAGAGCCCTCGAACGCGCCTGCACGCGGAACTGTCGCGGACTCAGTCCGGCGCTGTTCTTGAAGGCAATGCTGAAGGCGGTATCCGAGCCGTAGCCGATGCGCTCGGCAATGCGCGAGAGCGGGTCGTCGGAATGCCGCAGAGCGCTGCGCGCAAGACTCATGCGCCAGTGCTTCAAGTACTCCAGCGGTGCCTGTCCCACGCGCTGGCGAAAGCGCGAGGCGAGCGCGCTGCGCGACATTCCGACGCGCTTCGCCAGGTCTTCCAACGTCCAGCGCTCGGCGGGCGCTCCGTGCATCAACGAGAGTGCGCGGCCGATCTGCGGATCGGTCAGCGCACCGAGCCATCCCGCAGGAACGCTCGTGGCGGCCAGATGGGCGCGCAGGGCATTCACGAGCACGAGTGCCGCGAGGCTGCGGCGGGCGACCTCGGCACCCGGCTTGGGGATATCGTCCGTCTCGTCCCGCAGCAGCCCCAGCAGCAAGCCTAGTGCCGTCGCGCCGCCTTCGCACGCGGGCAGATGAATGACCGGCGGCAGGTGACGCAGCAGCAGGTCGACCACATCGTCCTCGAAAGTAAAACGACCGCCGGCCAGGCTCACCGCCGGCCAGTCACCCGGTTCGCCTTCCCAGTGCACCAGGCCGTCAGCGTTGCGCACTGCGCGATAGCTCGTCGGGCCGTCCAGCGGCGTGCGCGAGAGGTCGCTTGCCGAACAGAACGGGGCGCCCGTGGTGAGCATGTAGAAGTCGCCGGCCCGCAGCGTCAGCACAGTGTCGGTGCCGTCCAGCCGCAGGTTGAACTGGCCGGCGAGCACGCCTCCGAACTTCACGTGCTCGTGCGCTGGGAAATGAAAAGCCCATCCGCCACGCCCCTCGAATCGCGTTGACAACATGCTCGTGACGCGCAGTGTGGCCAGGACTTCGGACAGCGGATCCATGGCGGGCTCTCGATCTTGTTTTGGACGATCGGTAATGTTTCTAGGCCGGGAGATTATAGAAACTAGGGGCTCAGCATCGCAAGATCGGGGATCCCATCATCAAATTGCGAGGCTCCTATGCGATCCGATCCGACATGCTCTTCAGCACCAGCGACGATGCGCGCATGGCGACTGGGCGGCCTGGGGGGCGAGTTCGAGCTGACCCGGCGTCCGGTGCCCGCGCCGCGCGCCGGCGGCGTCGTCGTGCGCATGCAGGCCTCGGCACTGATGTCCTACATGCTCGATTACGTCGAGGGCCGACTGTCGTCGGTCTACCGCGTGCCCGCGCAGCCATTCGTGCCAGGCTCCAACGGCGTAGGAATCGTCGAATCGATAGGCGCGGGCGTGTGGCATCTGCGACCCGGCCAGCGTGTCGTGATTTCCTCGCACCTCGTCGCGCAGGAGAATGTGCGCGAGCCTGGCCAGATCCTGCTGGGCGTGACCGCGGCGGGCGACGCAGCCCAGCGTATGCAGCACGATTGGCCCGATGGCACGATGGCTGATTTCGCGTCGCTGCCCGCGAACCTGGTGACGCCGGCCGAGGGGCTGGACCACCTCGACGCCACGCAGCTTGTCACGACGATGCGCCACATCGTTCCGTACGGCGGCCTGCTGCGTGGCCGGTTGGCGCCAGGCGAGACCGTAGTGGTGTCGGGTGCTACCGGCGCGTATGGCAGCGCGGCCGTCTTTCTCGCGCTCGCACTCGGTGCTTCGCGCGTCGTCGCGCTCGGCCGCGATCGCGCACGGTTGTCGGCCGTGTGCGAAGCCGCCGGGGCGCGTGCCGAGGCGATCGTCCTGCAAGGCGATGCCGCTGCGGGCGCCGCCCGCGTGCGCGATCTGCTCGGCGGCGGCGCGGACCTGGCGTTCGACATGGTCGGCGGCGCGACCGACCCCACGCTCACGTTGGCCGCGCTGCGCAGCCTCGCCGACGGCGGACGCCTCGTGCTGATGGGGAGCATGTCGGTACCACTCCCGCTGCCTTACCTTGACGTGATGCTGCACAGCTGGGAGATCCTGGGCCAATTCATGTACCCGCGCGACGCCTACCGCCGGCTTCTCGACCTTGTGCGCAGCGGCCAACTCGACGTCGCGACGATCCATCCGCTCGTGTTCCCGTTGGACGAGGCGCGCGCCGCGATGATCGCGGCACGCGACGCGTCCAGCCTGGAGTGCGTCGTGCTGCGCCACGGGGAGGACTGAACCATGACCTTGCGAAGCCATGCCCTGCGCATCTACGTCGCATCCGAGCGTCTCGCTGCAACGGTCACCTGCCGTGCTGACCCGGGATATCGCCATGCGCTCCGCCACCTTCGGCCACTCCGGCTTGATTGTCTCGCGTATCGTTTTGGATACGATGACCTTCGCTGGCAACGGGCCAGGCGTCGCGATCGACAAGTTGAAGCTCATGCCGAGACCTACCAGGCGTGCGCGCCTGTCGTCGACCGGCCCAAGAGCGGTCCGTCATGAACGGCTGCTTCCCCGACGCTCTTCGCGGCACAAGCGCCGGGGCAACGAGTGCGCGGCCATGACCTAGACGACATATCGGACGATGCTCTGATTTTCAACGCTTGTGACCAATTCGTCGGCACGAGACAAAAACCGAAGTAACAGGGGAGATGTGTTCGCTTGGTTGTATCCCAAGGTGAGATCAATCGTCGGAGGCACGCCGTCGAGCGCCCGGGCAACAACATTGGGTGTAAGCATATTTTGCGCATAGAGCGGAATAAGCGTTACTCCGCCCGTGGAAATGACGAGCGACATTGCCGCCGGCAGGTTCTCGCCTTCGTACTCCGCCTCGAGCATGATCCCGACCTTCGATGCGTAGTCCTGAATGACGGATCTCAATACCGGAGAGGTTCTCGCCGAACTGACGTAGGTTTCGCGGGCAAGATCCTGCGGACGAATCTTCTTGCGTGACGTCAGGCGATGGCCCGCTGGCAGCACGGCGATCAAAGGCTCCTTCGCCAAGAATTTGTAGGACAGGCCAACGGCCTGCGCTTCCGGGCGAAGAAATGCAACGTCCAGCTTGCCTCGCATCAGTCCCAGAGCAAGCTCCGGGGAGGACTGACTGGACAGCGTGATTTCGGCCTCCGGCGCCTCCTCCCGGAGGATGCGCAGCGCGTGGGGCAACCACACGACTTCCTGTCCGGCGAGGAAACCCATCGACAACACAACCTTCTCCGGCTGCTCTGCCCGCCGCGCACCATCTGCGGCCGCTTCAACTTGCAAGAGCGCCAAGCGCGCGTGATCAAGGAAAACTTTCCCGGCAGTGGTGAGCGCCACGCCACGTGCTTGCCGCTCCAGCAACTTCACACCGATTTCGGATTCCAGATCGCGAATCTGCCGGCTCAACGACGGCTGCGACGTGTGCAGTCGCCGCTCAGCAGCGGCCAATAGGCTGCCCTCCTCAGCAACGGCAACGAAATAGCGCAAATGTCGAAGTTCCATCCGACCTCCGGTATGCCTTCAGGGCATAGGTCGGATGATACAAAGTCTTTGTTCTTGACAGAGGGGAGACGTATCTTCGCGGTCGCTCCCGTCTTTGCAGAACGGAAGCACCCCAGTCAACCGAGTCAAATCCAAGAAGGAGAGATGAGATGTCTACAGCTTCCAAGCCTTGCATCGTGTTCTGCCACGGCATTTGGGCCGACGGCTCGTGCTTCAGCAAGGTGATTCCCGCATTGCAGGCGGACGGGCATGAGGTCATCGCGGTCCAATATGGCCTGGACTCGTTCGAAGAGGATGTGGCAACAGTGAAGCGCACGCTGAGCCGCGTCGGCAGCCCCGTCATCCTCGTTGGTCATTCCTATGGCGGCGCTACCATCACGGCCGCCGGCGTCGACAAGCGCGTGGTGGGACTCGTCTATATCGCAGCGGTCGCCCCGGACGCCGGCGAAACCGTGCAGAACCAGCTCGACAAATATCCATCGGACATCTTCTCGCGCGTTGAAGTGGCAGACGGGCGTGCCTGGATGCTCCCAAACGGCACGGAGTTCTTCGCCGGGGACCTCTCCTCGGCAGAACAGAAGCTCGTCTGGGCTACCCACTACGCGCCGGTCTTCGATTTGTTCCACCAACAGAATCTCGGCGTGAATGACATCGCTTGGAAGGCGAAGCCGAGTTGGTATGTACTGGCGACGCAAGACCACACGGTGCATCCCGACCTGCAAAGGTGGGTCTCGAAGCGCATGGGCGCCACCGTCACCGAGGTGGCAAGTAGCCATGTGCCGATGCTGTCTCAGCCGAATGTTGTCATTGACGTGATCCGCAAGGCGGTGGCCGCCGTTCAAAACGGGTGACGACTGCCGGTGCCCTTGGCAAAACTGCCTGGACTTGGCGCCGTGCGAGGTGGCCCGGACCGATCGCACCTGGAGGTCGCCGAACGCTTTCGGCGGCGCCCGTTCGACGAGTTGCAGCCCGGCAAAGACGCAACTCCATTCTCGCAAAGAGTGCCTGCGAGCACGGCGAAGATCATGCCGCCATCTCGTTGAGGTCGTCCTTGCCATGGAAGGTCAGTGAGAACGAGACCCTTCCCGCGAAGGCTTTGGAGACGCGTCGCCCGAAGAAATGCTCGCCACGCTCAGTTGCTGAAGCTCTTCGCTCAACCGCGCGTGCAACGGCACGGCTGCCGGATCCTCGGTGGCGAACCGCCAGTGCCAGGCCCAACAACCCGGCCGCCTTCGATCGGTGGCCCAATCCCAACAGCGCATGCGCATTCGCCGCGTAGGCCGCATCAGGCGAACCGGATCGGCGGGTTTGGTCTTCTTCAGCAACGCGAGGTAGCGCTCGCCCACGGCCAACGAGCATGCATAGTCGCCATAGGACGGCAACTTGTTCGAAATCACTTCCAACAGGTCGAGCCACTGCTCCGGCCGATCCTTGAAACGCTCTTCGAACTCGTCGAACTTGGCTTGCAGCAGCATGCCGAAACCATCCGGCTCGCGCAGCTTGGCAGGATCGGCGGTCGCGGCAACGGCAAGCGTTTCCACCAGCAAACTCTGGACCGCGCGTTCGCGATCCAGCGCTTGCCTGGCGATGCGTTCGTTGCGCGTGGCCGCGTCGCCTGCCACAGCGAGGGGCCCAGGCCGATGCCGAGCGCGAGCATGATGCCCGTGGCCGCCGCGACGGCCGTGCGATGACGGGTGGCATAGCGACGGGCCAGATACCAACGGCTGGGCGGACGCGCTTGCACCGGAACATGGTCGAGGTGCCGAAGCAGGTCGTCGGCGAGCGATTCGACATTCAGGTACCGATCGGCCGTTCTCTTGCGCAGTGCCTTGTCGAGAATCGCATCGAGATCTCCACGAAATGCCTTGGTCACGTCGCGCTCCGTGGCGACATCGCTGGCGCGCGGCGCATCCGCATGGGCAATCGCCTCCTCGAGTTCGGCGGCGCTCCCGCGCCTGAGCCGATGCGGACGCGCACCCGTCTGCTCCGGGCTGGCGGAGTCGAGCGTCAAGACGTGCCGTGACAGTGCGGTGAGCGCGGTCTCCGACGTGCGATCACCTTCCATCAGCTTGGCGATGCCGAAGTCCAGCAACTTGACCTGCCCTTGCGGCGTGACCAGGATGTCGGCGGGCTTGAGGTCGCGGTGGATCACCAGTTGCGTGTGCGCGTAGGCCACCGCCTCACAGACCTGCAGCAGCAGGCGCAGCCGCTCGCGAATGCCAAGGCGATGTTCCTCGCCATACGCATCGATGGCTTGGCCGTCGGCGTGTTCCAGCGCCAAGCACGGTCGGCCCGCCTTGTCCTGGCCCGCATCGAGGAAGCGTGCAATGTGGGGATGCTCGAGCGATCCGAGGATGTTGCGCTCGCGGTTCAGGCGCTCCGAGAAGCTGTGGTCCCACGCGGTACAGGCCAGCTTCAGCGCAACGCGCCGTCTGAACCGGCCGTCCACGTGCTCCGCCAGTCAGACCGCGCTCATCCCCCCGCGGCCGAGTTCGGCGATCAGCCGATAAGGCCCCACCAAGGAACCCGCGACGGCGTCGGCACGTCTTCAGCGCGGGCAACTGGCCCAGGAAGTTCTCGCGTCCACAAAGGTCCGCAAGGCCATCAAGGTTCGCACCTCCTCCTTGTAGGCCAGCCGTGCGCCCTGCAGCGAGGCGAACCACGCTTCGAGTTCGTGCGCGCGCAGAGCCAGCGCCTCGTCGAGCAGTTCGCTCACGGTCGGCCAGTCCGAAGGCGGATTGCTCGAGAGGCTCATCGCGTGTTCCTCGTGGTGGTTGGTGAACGCGTCGAATGGTGATTCTGTGTTCAACATCCGTTCATTTGGAGACGGCCGGCGGCAGCGTGTGCAAACAGGCATACAGCCCGTTCACTTCCTCAGCAGTGAAACTGGAGAAGTAGCTGGCCGCCCAGGTCGTCATCTCCTTGGGCGGCGCCGCGGCAATCGTGGACATCGCGTGATGCCTCGGGCTTGGCGCAGAGCCCGCTACTTCACTAAACGAAGTGCCGGGCGCGCAATGGACATCGGAACCGAACTTCTTTGTGGTCGGTCGGCCCGGGTGCGTCTTTCCATCGAGAAGAACGTGCCTGCGGTCATTCGGAATGTCCGTCCTTGCCCGCGCATCTCGTTCACCTCTGCAAGACCGCGCGATGTCTCGCGCCGTCTCGAAGGGGGAACGATGGATTGGTTGTTCAAGGCCGCGCTGACGGCAGGCGTTGTGTTGCTCGTGATGGTGGCGGCACGACAAGGCAGCCGCCGATGGGCGGGC
>Ga0105240_10015106_pt1 | contig 10508 bp, 7 predicted proteins | sample KBSC54metaG_FD_80426 | JGI IMG/M metagenome (GOLD analysis project Ga0105240, IMG submission 80426) | Corn rhizosphere microbial communities from Kellogg Biological Station, Michigan, USA - KBS C5-4 metaG | ecosystem: Host-associated > Plants > Roots > Rhizosphere > Soil | place: Michigan, USA...
CAGCTCGCGCCGGCAACGACACGCCAGGTTTTGAGCTGTGGGTGAGCCGTCGCGAGAAGTTCGACGAGTCGCGTTATTTCCGGCGGCAGTATGTTGCGGAAAACCCGCGGACCAAACAGATCGTGGCTTACGGCGCTGTCGAGCAATCTGTTTACCTGCCGAAATACCGGTTGTTTCTGTTGACCGATCCGCAGCGGCTGAAGCAAGGCGTGGGGAATCTGTTGCTCGATCAACTCATGCAGGGTTTGCGCGAAGCGAAAGCGGTCACTGTTTCGTGCCGGCAATATGCGTCTGAGATCGAGCTTGTCGACTTTCTCAAAGGCCAGGGCTTTGCCGAGCTTTCGCGAATTCTCGATCTGCGTTTGGACGTGTCCACTCTGAATGTTTCGACGTACGCACCGCTACGCCGGCGAATTGACGAGCAGGGAATTTCGATTTCCACGTTTGCGAAGGAACGCGTTCGAGATCCTCGGTGTGTTGAGAAGCTTTACGAGCTTACGACACTGCTCCGTCGAGACGATCCCGGCCGAGATCCATTCTTGCCGCCTGCGTACAACGCGCGCGAGGCGTTGATGTGGTTGGAGATGCCGTACGTGCTTCCGGAAGCGTATTTCATTGCGAAGCATGGCGACGAGTATGTCGGCGTGTCGGATGTGAGTCTGTTCGAGGCGGTGCCAGGTGGACTAACGCAAGGTTTCACCGGTGTCAAACGCGAGTATCGCCGGCGGGGGTTAGCCACGGTGCTGAAGGTGTGTGGGATTGCATATGCTCAAGCGCACGGTTACCGGATCATTCAATCCTTCAACAAGCCTGAGCAGTCTGCGATTCACACGCTCAACAAGAAGCTTGGGTTTGAGGTGATTGTTGAGGATGTGTTGTTGGAAAAATGCCTGCGGGACATTGTGGCCGGCGACTCACAGATCTATGACGAGTTTGCGGGTCAATATCGCGATGACAATCGTCCTGACATGGACATCGTCGTGCGCAATGAAGCTGGGCGGCTGACGATGGAATGTGTGGGACAGAAGGTGGAGTTGTTCGCGACGTCGGAAACTGGTTTCTTCGTGAAGCAGTTCTATGGGGAGGTGACGTTCCATCGCGATGAGCGAGGGAGGGCTGATCGTTTGGATTTTGCGATGCGAGTTCCGAATTCCGATCCGTCGGATGAGCTCAGTGCAATAAAGATTTCCTAATCTCGGAAGTTAATAACACTATGCGACTACCTGTATTCCTCGCTCTCTGCGTCGTGACGGCTTCAACTTCACTCGCGCAACAACAGACGGCCGAACAAAGATTCAAGAACATTCAAATCTTCAAAGGAATCCCGGCAACGCAGTTGGACCCTACTATGGCTTTCATCTCCGGATCACTTGGCGTGAGATGCAACTACTGCCACGTGGTGGGCGCTTTCGAGAAGGACGACAAGCCAACCAAACTTGCCGCCCGGCGCATGATTCAAATGGTGCGCGACATAAACAAGGGAAGCTTCAACGGTGAGGGCGCCGTTAGCTGTTTCACTTGTCACCGCGGCAAGCCGGCTCCGGTTTCGATACCCGTTGTAGGGCAGAACCTTTGGGCGCCTGCCTCACCAACACCGAAACCGGAGCCATTGCCTTCAGTGAAAGAGATACTCGATCGATACGTGCAAGCCCTCGGTGGCGCAGCGGCACTCGAGAAAGTAAAGACGCGGACTGTCAAAGGCTCCCGCATCGGCGCGGATGGCGTGCTTGTCCCCGAAGAGGTTTATCAAAAGGCGCCTGACAAACTGTTAACTGTAACTAGTTATCCAAAGGTGGTGTTCAGTAATGGCGTCAATGGCGCGGTCGTTTGGGGACACAGTAGTCAGGAAGGTGTGACGCCGCTGCCAGAACAGCTCTTGGTCCAACTGAAACGCGAAGCAGTCTTTTACAAGGAACTCAAAACTGAGGAGCTCTATTCAAACCTCGGTGTGTTAGGAAAAGTTCCGGTAGGTGACTCTGAGGCCTATGTTATTCAAGCGACGGCGGTTGGTGGTCCATCGGAAAAACTTTTCTTTGATATAAAAAGTGGTTTGCTCGTGCGACGTTATTCGGAGTCTGACACTGCCCTGGGCAAGCTGCCGCTGCAATTGGACTACGAGGACTATCGAGTGGTCGACGGAATCAAACAGCCGTTTCTAATTCACTGGTCCATGCCCGGCCGGAGCTGGGGCCGGAAAATAGACGAGATCAAACAGAACGTCGCGATCGACGATACAAAATTCTCGCCCCCAGCCTCGCGACCAAATCCTTGACGTAAGCCACGAAAGGCACAAAAATCAGCATTCGAGGGTCTGAATCCTGCGAATCCTGAAAATCCTGTCATCCTGTCTGTTGTTACTCGCGACCTGTGCGTTTGCGCAAAACGAGCCTGCGGAAGACCGTCTCGCGGAGCGTGATGCGTTCGCGAAGCGTCAGGTAAGAACAGCAATAGAACAGGCGCGGCGCGGAAAGCCCGAGCTGCTGTGGACGCTGTTGCGGCATAGTCCTGATCCGAGCGCGCGCTCTTATCTGATTCGCGATCTCGGCACTTCAGGAATCTCCGCAGACGTCATCATCCAGCGACTCGCAGTTGAGTCGGACACGTCCGCACGTCGTGCACTGATCCTCAGCCTCGGTGGATTCACCGCCGATCAGATACCTCTCGCAAAGCGAAAAGCTGCTGTTGCTCGCCTCCTTACTCTGTATCGCAACGATCCTGATGCCGGAGTTCACTCCGCAGTCGAATGGCTGTTGCGACACAGCCGTCACGGATTGTTAGAACGCAAACTCGATTGGCAACAGGGAACTGCGCTAAGTGCGATCGATCGAGAGATTGCCGGACAGGTAAACAAAGACCACAACTGGTTCATCACAAAGCAGGGAGACACATTTTCTGCTATCCGCGGACCGGTGGAGTTTACGATGGGCGCGCCCAGGTATGAGCCCGGCAGAGATAAGACTGACACCGAGGCTTTGCATCGCGAACGAATCCCACGCTCGTTTGCGATCGCGACAAAAGAAGTCACCGTCCGGCAGTTCCAGCGCTTTCTTGATGCCAACCCCGAAATCAAGCGCCGCGCTCAAGCCGCCGGTCAAAGGGATCCGACCCGCACCGGATCAATATTGACGCGTTTGCAGTTAGACGATGATTCCCCGCAGGTGACGATGACGTGGTTTGAAGCTGCTCAGTATTGCAACTGGTTGAGCCGGCAGGAAGGTATTCCCGAGGAGGAATGGTGTTACCCGCCGTTGGACCAGATCAAAGAAGGCATGCAGCTCCCGAGCAATTATCTACACCGCACGGGTTATCGACTTCCGACGGAAGTGGAGTGGGAATATGCTGCTCGTGCCGGCGCCGGCACGAGCCGTTTCTTTGGTTTTTCGGAAGAGCTGTTGCCCGAATACGCGTGGTACACCAGCAATACTTTCAACGAACGACCCTGGCCCGTGGGCCAGCTCAAACCAAACGACTTTGGTCTGTTCGACATGTACGGCAACGTTTGGGAATGGGTGCAGAATTGGTACAAGCGAGACTTAAGCACTCCTGTCCGCGAAGATCGTGAAGACGCGATCCTCATCGTGTCGAAGGAGTACGAGCGTCCGCGCCGCGGCGGTTCTTACACTTACTCAGCCGACTTCCTCCGTTCCGCATATCGAAACCACTACATTCCTGACGAGCGGCGTGACAGCGTCGGCTTCCGCATCGCGCGTACGCTTCGTTAACGCAGTCCGAAATATTTCGCGCGTAATTCGCATTACAAACAGGAGGTCTAGCCATGCCTGATATCCGCTACATCGACAAAGATTTTGTTAGTTTTAAATTCAAAGGCTTCGACAACACCGAAAAACAAGCGATTCTCGTTTTCGGCGACAAGGTTGACGTGCTCGAGGAAGGCGGCGGTGGCACGGACAGTCGCATCCGCGCCCTCGAACTCTTCGATGGCAACGTGGAGGGAACTGTCAAAGGCAAGCCGTTTCGCAGTCGCGAAAAGGGCGTGCTGAAACTTTCCATGGTTGATGTGCAGCAGGGTGACGGCTTGATTTTAGAGACGCCTCCCGACGAGAACGACGAGACCCGCGTTATGTTCATCGACGGTGGTGACAACCAACTATTCGCGCGACACGTCGCAGCTCGCTACCGCCACCGGCAGTCTTCCGCGGAAAAGCCATTCGAGGTTGACCTGATCCTCATCACGCACGGCGACGCCGATCATTTCGAGGGTCTTACTGAGATCAAGAAATCTGAAACTGACAAGGACATCGACGAGCGAAAACGTCTGTTCATCCATCCAAAGCGCGTCTACCACAACGGACTTGTCAAAGCACCGACGGGCACCCCTGACGAGAAAATGCTTGGCCGAACCATCTCTCACGAGGGAAAACTGGTGCTCATTGACCTCTTCGATGATCCTCGGAAGGCTCCGGCCGCGAGCCAAAATAGTAAGTTCAAGACCTGGGGAAAAACGCTCACGCACTGGGAACAGCGCGGCGCGATCGACTTTAGACGAGTGGCCCATGGGATGGATCCTGATGAGTTGTTCGACTTTCTCGGACCGGTCAAAGTAGAGATTCAAGGACCATTCACTTTCCGTGTAACCGATCCGGAGAACGGGCAAGAGAAGGATGCCCTTCCGTTCTTCCATACCCCAAAGAAGTCTGCGCTCGTGCATTTGACAGAGGACGGGAGTCAAGATGGAAAGATCTCTGTTTCACACACGATCAATGGCCACTCCGTCGCGTTGCGGATGACCTATGGGAATGTGCGCTTTAATCTCACGGGCGATCTGAATCAGGAGTCGATGGCATTGATGCGCCAAAGGCTTAACCTCGACGAACTCGAAGCAGAGATCGTCAAGGCTCCGCACCACGGGTCACACGAATTCGACTTCAAGGCGCTTCAGGCAATGAAGCCGGTGGTCTCAATCATCTCCTCTGGCGATGAGAGCCCTGAGAAGGAGCACATCCACCCCCGCGCAACGTTCGTATCGGCGCTCGGTAAGGTTAGCCGCGGCGAAACAGGCATTGTCCTGTGCACCGAGCTTGCTGCCTTCTTCCGGAAGCGCGATCACTCACACGAAAGGCCACTGATCGCGAAATTCTATGAAGGCGACGAGGCAATCACGCGCGAACATTTGCGCAAGTTCTACAGCGCCATCCTACGTACTGCCGAAGATGAGAAAGCCCTTCCGTCCTACTTCGGGTTTGAGCGTACTAACTTCGGAATCATCCACATTCGAACCGACGGCGAGCGCGTTCTTGTTTTTACACATAGCGGAAAAGAAGGAATGCGCGAGGCGTATCGATTCAAGGTTGACGCGAACCACGAGATTGAGTTTGCGAAAGACGTGTCGACCGGGTGAGGCCAAAAAGGCACAAACGAAGACACAAAACGTATCATAGGGGGAGTTCTTGTAAACGACGGCGGATGTACTTTTGCTCGACGGTGTTGGTTGTGAGAGTGAGCGCACGTTCGTAGGCTTCGGCGGCGCCGGCAGAGCGGCTCAGTCGACGCAAAAGATCTGCGCGCGAGGCGTGGAAGAGGTAGTAGTTCTCGAGTGCGCCGTTGGCGTTCGCGGATTCAATCAAACTCAAACCTCTGCCAGGCCCTTCACTCATTGCGACAGCGGCTGCGTGGTTCAAAGCGACTACAGGTGATGAAGTCATTCGCATGAGTTCTTCGTAGAGTGCGACGATCTGGCGCCAGTCGGTTTCATCAGCTCTGCGCGCTTCAGCATGCACCGCTGCGATTGCTGCCTGAATTTGATAGTTGCCCACCTCGCCGCGCGTCAGCGCCGTTTCTATTAGCTGAATACCTTCTTCGATTTCCCGACGATCCCAAAGCGAGCGATCCTGTTCCTCCAAAGTGACGAGTTCGCCGCTGGCATTTACCCGAGCGTGGCGGCGGGAGTCCTGTAAAAGCATCAGCGCAAGCAACCCGGCGTTCTCCGGTTCATTCGGCAACAACTCACACAGTACACGACCCAAACGAATAGCTTCGGCACACAGGTCACTTCGCAACAGACTCTGCCCGGCGCTCGCAGCATAACCCTCGTTGAAAATCAGGTAGATGACGGCCTGCACCGCGATCAGACGTGCGCCAATGATTTCGAGCGACGGAATCTCGTAAGGAATCCTGGCCAAACGGATCTTTTGTTTTGCGCGCACGAGGCGTTGGGCCAGAGTTGCTTCAGGTAAGAGAAATGCGTGAGCGATCTCTGTCGTCGTGAGTCCACCCAGTGTGCGGAGCGTGAGAGCGACTTGGGCCTCGCGGCTGAGAGACGGGTGGCAGCAAGTGAAGATCAAACGTAAACGATCGTCCGTGTACTCGATAACCGTGTCTTCGAGCAGCGCAGGCTCTGCAAACGGCTGCAATCGACTCTTCTCGTATTCGATCTCTGATTGCTTGTCACTTCGAGTTTTGTCACGGCGAACTGCGTCGAGTAGTTTTCGATGCGCGACTGTCGTCAGCCAGGCGCCGGGATTTCGCGGTGCGCCGCCGGTTTGCCAACTCGATGCTGCTGACGTGAACGCTTCCTGTAAAGCTTCTTCTGCAAGATCGAACGAGCCGGATGTACGAATAAGCGTGGCGATAATTCGCCCGTACTCTGCGCGAAAGACTTGTTCGAGTGTGTCGCTCGCCTGCGTCATGCAGGAAGCGTTGCATACACGGTCGCGCCCACGCAACGGGCAGGAGCAGGAACAAACCTGCACCTGCCGTCTGCACCTGTTCCTCTGATCAGGCTGCCGCTTCCGCCGCGTTCTCCGCGAGTGGTCGTATCTCGATGGTTCCAGTGCGTGCGGAGGGAATCCGCGCCGCGATGCTCGTCGCTTCGTCCAGGTTCTCTGCTTCAATCAGAAAATAACCGCCGAGTTGTTCATGAGTTTCTGCGAAAGGTCCATCCGTCACCAGTTCCTTGCCGTCGCGTACGCGAACAGTGGTGGCTGTCGTTACCGGCTGTAATTCAGATCCGCTCACAAACTTGCCACGCGACGACAATTCGCCTATCAACTCGCGGTATTCGCCGTAAATTTGCTGCCGGTCAGCTTCCGTGGACGTGTCCCAACTGCGTTCTTCGTGATAAATCAGCAACATGTATTTCATTTCAATGCTCCTTCGAATAATTCTGAATTGATCTTACCTTCACTGTAACGACGGATGAGATTCTTAAAATCGACATCGACAAGTCTGCCGACGTTGGATATTTTTGCAAGCCGAAGGAAGCAATAATTTTATGGCGTTCATGCGGAAAACAGCAGCGTTTCTGGGTATGCGGGCTTTGCAGGACCTCGTCTCCGACTCCATGGCGATAGACATGGGCTCCGCTTCGACCATCATTTCTGTACGCGGGCGGGGAGTGGTGGTAGACGAACCTTCGCTCGTCGCGGTTGATACCGTCACGGGCGAGGTGATCGCGATTGGCCATGAAGCGCAACAGAAATACGGACGCGAGGCGCGCGGTGTTGGCGTGATCGCTCCGATGGTCAACGGCGTTGTCGCGGATTTCGAGAGAACGAAGGAGATGCTGGCGCATTTTGTAGCGCAGGCGCGCGGTGGGGTATCGGCTTTTAGCCGCCGCGCACTGATGAGCGTCTTTTCTGATGTCACACCTGTCGAACGACGTGCACTGCTGACTGCCGCGCAACACGCGCGTGTTGGAAAGGTGGGCATGATCGAAGAAGGACTGGCAGCGGCGTTTGGCAGTGGGGTCAGAGCAGACGACCCGCACGCATCGGCAGTTGTCGACATCGGTGGTGGCACGACGAACGTTGCGATCATCGCGGGCGGAAAGATCATTCGTGCGCGCGCGGAGCGGATCGGAAGTTCAAATATCAACGCCGCGCTGATTAATCACGTGCGTCGTCATCGGGGGTTGCTCGTGGGCGCGAGGTCGGCAGAGCGTCTGAAACTGGAACTGGCGTCGGCAATCGTACCATCGGATCTAGCGCGGGAAATTCCGATCAACGGGCGCGACGTTCTCACAGGAATGCCTCGCTCGATTGAAATAACAGCCGGTGAGATCTATCCAATCGCTCAGGAAGTCGTTCGTCAGATCGTCGCGGGAGTCAGCAGTACGTTGGGAGAGTTGCCTGCCGAAGTCGCCGGAGACATTTACGATCGAGGGATCATTTTGACGGGCGGTGGCGCGCAGTTTGGTGGTCTTGATGCCTATCTACGTGATGAAACGAAACTGCCGGTGCGCATTGCCGCTGAGCCGAAGTATGCGATCGTGCGTGGTCTTGAGCAGATGTTCGATGAGCCACTGTTGCTGCGGCGTGTTATGCGAGCCGACACAAATAATGTATCTTATTCATCTTCGTAAGTTCTTCGATACGACCTCAAGGGACAAACAATGCATCGGAAACTTCCAACTATTTTGATTTTTTTCGGGGCGCTTTGTCTTGCGCCACGAACTAGTGCGCAACAGACCTGCTTTACGGCCGAAGAGCGTGCGCGGGCTGAACAGACCGCCAAAGTTTGGCAGGCGCCCGATCCCGGTTACGACCCGGTGCTCGGTTACAACCCGGCTAAAGGGCCTCGACGCGGCGCGCCGCCGGTTGATGAAAACGGGATTGCGAAGTCGATTGACTGTGTCGCAAATAAAGATGAGACGCCGGGCGCCGGCACAACGCCAAAATTCCACTGTTCGGTATCTGGTGTGACTGACGCTGATGGCAACCTGATCCGTTACAAAATCAAACCACACTTCAAGGGTCAAACTCCTGATAAGCGCAACGGCGAGATCTATGGCGAGTTTTTATCGTCACGTTTCTCGAAAGCTTTGGGGTTTTTTGCTGACGATGAGTGGGTCGCAGACGTGCGTTGTCCCGATTGCGAGAAGAGCCTGACCAAGAGTTTTCAAGGCGCGAGTTTCTCACCATTCCAGCCTGCGGCCGGCGTCGAACTTCCGCTCGCGCGCGGGCTTGACGTGAAGTGCAACAACAAGGATTCCGCGCCGCTCGCTGAGACGCTACAGAAGCTGTTACAGAATGGCGCGCCGCGCGCTGAGATTGATGCGTTTAAGCTGTGGCTCGGGTTTATAGATCACGGCGACACTAAAACCGACAACCATAAGTTCGCCTGTCTCGATTCGAAAAAGAACTCCGACAACACCAGGGCCTGCAAACCCGGCGAGGCGGTCTTCTACGTTGGCGACATGGGATCGACCTGGGGCTTTTCGAGATCCAGTGAAAACAAAGCGAAGCTCGATGTTTGGCGTAAGAAGAATCCGATCGAAGTCAGTGGCGGTCGTTGTACTACGACTGCGAAGAGCGTGGGCGATACGAACATCAGCGAAGCTGGTCGCAAGCTGCTCGCCGATGAACTTCAGCGCCTGCTCGACGCAGAGAAACAAAATAAGACCATCACCAGAGTGTTCGCTGCTTCGCGAAATGCCGAGCGCGATCGGCCCCCGGCAGAGTGGGCCGCGGAATTCGAACGCAAAGCGAGGATGATTATCGACGCACGGTGCGGGGGTTAGGTCTTTGTGCTTTGTGCTTTGTGCTTAGTACTTTGTGCTTAGTACTTTGTGCTTAGTACTTGCTCCAAGACCAAAGCACAAAGTACAAAGCACAAAGTACAAAGTACAAAGCATGCAATCTGAAGTACCAAAACCAAAACGCTTTCTCGCCTGGTCCGTGCTCAACCGTGATCTGTGTCAGTTGGAGTTCTTTCGACGCGTACTCGAAGAAGCGACCGACAAAACCACGCCAGTGCTCGAGAAATTGAAGTTCATCGCCGTCTTTTCCTCTAACCTCGACGAATTCTTCATGGTCCGTGTTTCCGGCATCAAGGAGATGTTGGGTATTGAAGAGATTGGACCAATGCCCGGCGAATTGACACCTCCGGAACAGCTCAGCGTTATTCGCAAACGAGTCCTGCCGCTCATTGCGGAACAAACACGCTGCCTGCGCGAGGAAGTGCTTCCCGAACTCAAATCTCACGACGTCGTCATCGCGCCTTATCATTCGTTTTCCGACGATGAGAAACGAAGCCTGGCCGAGTATTTCATGAAGAATATCTTTCGTGTTCTTACTCCACAGGCTGTCGATCCTGCTCGTCCTTTTCCATATATCTCGAATCTCAGTCTGAATATCGGTCTCACAGTCGAAAGCAGACCGGAGGACACACTCGCCGGGGCTTCATTGGGAAACGAGGTCAGATTTGTTCGAATAAAAGTGCCGCCCGTGGTGCCGCGCCTGATCCCGGTGCTCGATGGAGAGTTGAAGTTTGCGCTGTTGGAAGAAGTGATCGAAGCCAATATCCACCGGCTGTTCCCAAACATGCACCTCAGCAAGGGACATCTCTTCCGCGTCACGCGCGACGCCGACGTTGAAATTCGCGACGACAAAGCTGCGGATTTACTAGCGCTCATTAAAGAGTCTCTGCGCGAGCGGCGATTTGGTTTAGCCGTGCGGCTGGAGGTAGCGTCGTCGATGCCTCAAGAGATGGTTGAGTATCTGATGACTTCGCTCGATCTCGAGCCGGACGACGTTTACGAAATCGATGGA
>Ga0105240_10015108_pt1 | contig 10508 bp, 6 predicted proteins | sample KBSC54metaG_FD_80426 | JGI IMG/M metagenome (GOLD analysis project Ga0105240, IMG submission 80426) | Corn rhizosphere microbial communities from Kellogg Biological Station, Michigan, USA - KBS C5-4 metaG | ecosystem: Host-associated > Plants > Roots > Rhizosphere > Soil | place: Michigan, USA...
CCCAACGGAACTCCTCTTCGCGCGTCCACACGAGCTTGACGGGGCGGCCGACCTTCTGGGCGAGCCGCGCGGCCTCGACGGCCGCCTCGCCGGTGTGCTTGCCGCCGTACCCGGACCCCGTATCGGGCACGATCACGCGCACGCGATCGTTAGGCATACCCACCGCTTGGGCGACCTGGTCGCGGACGGCGAACGGCCGCTGCGTACCGGTCCACACGGTGAGGCGATCGCCGCCAGCCTCGTGCGTGATCTGCGCCAGCGCGGCGCGGGGCTCGAGCGGCACGTGCGCGATGTACGATACCGTGTAGGATTGCGTCAGGCGGTGGGGCGCCGCCGCGAGCGCCGCGGTCACATCGCCGCGCTCGAACGGCTCGGCGGAGCCGCCCTCGTGGCCGGGTCCGGCTTCCGGCGCGGGCGTGTGCCGGAGGTAGTCCGAGATGTCGCGCGACGACGGCTCCGGTCCGGACGCGGGCGTCCACGTCGCGCGCAGCGCGCCTAACGCTTTGGCGGCGGCCGGCGCCGACGGCGCGGTGACGCCGACGAAATCCCCATCGCGCGTGACCACGACGCCGGGGATCGCTTGGGCGGCGCTCGCGTCGAGCGACGCGAGCGTGGCGCCGATCGAGGGCGCGCGGAGGATCTTCGCGTACCGCATGTCCGGCACGCGCATGTCGGACGTGTACTGGTGGCGTCCCGTGACGAGGTCGCGCCCACCCACGTGCGGCGCCGAGGTTCCCGCCACCGTCCACCGCGCTTTAGGCGTGAGCGCGACACCATCATTCACGGTGGCCGTAATGGTCTGGCCGGCCGTGAGTTCGCCATAGCGCAGCGAGCGGCGGGTGCGCGGGTCCGTGACGCGGCCACCGGCTGCCGTTAGGCCACCGGGGTCGACGTGCCAGTGCTCGGCGGCCAGGGCGACGAGGCGCTCGCGCGCCGTCGCCCCGACCTTGCGGAGCTGCGTTCCCATCTGCGGGGTCGAGCGGCTGCCGAACGTGCCCATGTCGAACGGCGTGAGCATCGTGTCGCCCATGACGAGACGAACGGCCGAGAGCGGGACGCGCAGCTCTTCCGCGACTTCCTGCGCCAGTGACGTTCGGATGCCCTGGCCGAATTCGACCTTGCCGGTAAAGACGGTCACGTCGCCGTTGGCGTCGATGTGCAGCCATGCGCCCACGTCTTCCGGGATCTGCGGCGCGCCCGGCGCCGCGCCAGTTAGGCGGGCACCGAGCGCGGGCTCCGCGGGGAGGTCGCGCGTCACGAGCACCACCAGCAGTCCGCCACCCAGCATCTTCAAAAACTCCCGGCGCGATGCGCCTTCGGATCGGTCGCGCGCGATCATGGCCGCGCCTCCCCGCCGCCGGCCGCGGCGGCCCGCCTAACGGCGGCGATGATGCGCGGATAGGTGCCGCAGCGGCAGACGTTCGTCTCGAGCCCTCGCGCGATTTCCTCCAGGCTCGGCTGCGGATTCGCCCGCAGCAGCGCGACGCTCGCCATCACCATCCCCGACGTGCAGTACGCGCACTGGAACGCCTGCTCATCCAGGAAGGCCTGTTGTACCGGATGCAGACGGCCGTCGTGCTCCAGCCCTTCGATGGTGGTGATCTTCGCGCCGTCTGCCGACTGCGCCGGTATCGTACAGGACGCCACCGCGTGTGAGCCCACGAGGACCATGCACGCGCCGCATCGGCCTTCACCGCACCCGTACTTCGTCCCCGTAAGGCCGAGCTCGTCGCGGAGCACGTCGAGCAGCGTTTCCGACGGATCGACGTCGACCGCATGACGGTCGCCGTTTACTTCGATGTCGATGCGCATGCGTCATCTCGTCTCGTATTGCGCCATCGCAAGCATACCGCATGCTCCGCGGGCCTGGCAACGCGGGGACGGCGAGCCCTGCCGTCTACGCGCGGTCGGCTCGCACGAGCACGCGTTCGGCGAGCGCGGGACCGATGAGCTTGCGCCGGCGATTGACCTCGATGGTGATCGGCCCTCCGTAGGGCGCGCGCTCGACGACGCGCACGGCGCAGCCCGGCGTGAGCGCGAGATCGGAGAGATACCGCAGCAGCATCGGGTCTTCGTCCGCGACGCACATCACCGTCGCGGCGGTTCCGGTGCCGAGGTCGGCGAGCGCGCGATAGCGTGCTTCTTCGACGGCGCCTTCGCGGCTCGGAATCGGCGCGCCGTGGGGATCGACGGTCGGTTCTCCGATGGCAAGCGCCATGCGATCGATCAGCGCGTCGGTCGCCGCGTGCTCGAGTCGCTCCGCTTCGACATGGACCTCGTCCCAGCCGTAGCCGAGGGCGTGGACGAGATACGATTCGATGATCCGGTGCCGGCGCAGCGTGCGCAGCGCGCCCAGCCGCCCCTTTGCCGTTAGGCGAACGCCGCGATACCGCTCGTGCGTGAGCAGCCCCTGCTCGGCCAGACGGCGGACCATGCCGGTCACCGACGCGGGCGTTAGGCCGAGCTGCACCGCCAGATCCGTGGTGGCGGCCGGCTCGCCGGCGCGCTCCAGCTCGTAGATCGCCTTGAGGTAGTCTTCGACGGGCGCCGTGAGATCGGGCAGCCGAGTGGCCCCGCCCCGCGGCGACCCGGCGTTGGACGTCCGGCCCTTCGCGCGCGCCGCCATCAGCCGCGCACCACTTGCATGAGCAGCCACAGGTTGAGTCCCGCGATGATGAACGCGACCGTGTACGCGACGCGCTTGAGCCAGGGCGGGTTCACGTATTCCCCCATCTTCGGTTTGCTCGACGTGAAGATCACGAGCGGGAACACCGCAAAGGACAACTGCATGCTGAGCACCACCTGGCTCAGAATCAGCAGCTTGGCCGTGCCGCTCTCGCCGAAATATCCGGCGGTGATCGCCGCGGGAACGATCGCGATGCCACGCGTGAGCAAGCGGCGCAGCCAGGGCCGCATGCGAATGTCGAGGAAGCCTTCCATGGTGATCTGGCCGGCCAGCGTTCCCGTGAGCGTCGAGTTTTGACCCGACGCAAGGAGAGCGAGCGCGAACACGGTGCTCGCGCCGCCGACGCCTAACAGAGGCGTCAGCAGCTGGTACGCATCCTGGATTTCGGCCACCTCGGAGTGGCCCGACCGGTGGAAGGTCGCTGCCGCCACCACGAGAATGGCCGCGTTGATGAACAACGCGCCCATGAGCGCGGCGGTCGAGTCGATCGTCGCGTAGCGGATCGCCTCACGCTTCCCGCGCACGGTTTCGTCGTAGCGGCGCGTCTGCACGATAGATGAGTGCAGATAGAGGTTGTGGGGCATGACCGTCGCGCCGAGAATCCCGATGGCGAGGTACAACATCGCCGGATTGCGAACGATCTCGACCGACGGCAGCAGGCCGCGTGCGGCGGCGCCGAGGTCGGGGCGCGACACGACAATCTCGAAGATGAAGCACACGCCGATCGTGGCGATGAGGGCAATGACGAGCGCCTCGAGCGTGCGATAGCCGCGGTGCTGCAGCACCAGGATGATCAGGACATCGAGTCCCGTGAGCAGCACGCCGATGACAATCGGGATGTTGAACAACAAGTTGAGGGCGATCGCCGAACCGATGACTTCGGCCAGGTCGCAGGCCGCTATCGCGACCTCGCACAGCAGCCAGTGCACGATGACCGTGGGACGCGAGTAGCTGTCGCGCACGGCCTGCGCGAGGTCGCGTCCGGTGGCGATGCCTAACTTTGCCGCCAGCGCCTGCAGCAGAATGGCGAGCAGGTTCGAGATGACGATGACGCTGAGCAGCGTGTAGCCGAACGACGAACCGCCGGCGAGGCTGGTGGCCCAGTTGCCCGGGTCCATGTATCCGACGGCAACGAGAAACCCTGGCCCGGCGAACGCGAGCGCCTTGCGCCAGCGGCTCACTCCCGGAATCGCGACGGTGCGATACGCCTCCGCCAGACTCGGCGTCACGCGCGCGCGACGCCACCCCGGATGGTCGGGGCGCGACGTCGACGTCGTTTGTGCGCTCTGCTCGCGGTCGGTCAGACGCGTCGCCATGACGCTCGGGCGGGCGTGACAGCGACGAGGCGGATTTCTCGCATGGCGAACTAATAATTTAGTGCGTCCAAAAATGCAATTGGAGTGCGCAAAAAAGCGCGCCGCCCGGATGGACGGCGCGCGCTGCGACGATCGGTGCTGCGTCAGAACGCCAACTTGGTGCCCAGGAAGAACGTCTGGCCGTAGTACTCTCGCTGAAAATTGAACGCGTGGCTGGGCGTGCCCTGGAAAAAGCCGAACACGGCGTTGTTGATGTTCAGCACTTGAAACTGCACCTGCACCTGCTGATTGACGTTGTACATGATCGACCCGTCGAACTGCGAATGCGCGTAGAAATAGTTGTCGCCGTTCGCGGTGGCCGTTCCGTCACCGTACGAGTCGATCATGGCGCCGTTGTACGTCCAACCGATCCGCGCCGATACCGGTGATTTGTCGTACGTCAGATAGACGTTGGCGATGTTGGGCGATTGCCGCAGGAGCGGCGCACGACGTCCGGCCGTGGGGTCCACGAGAACGCGCGAATCGGTGTGCGTGTAATTCGCGTCGAAGCCCATGCCCGACAGCCAGCTTGGGAGAAACGACAAACGTTGGGCCCATTCGAGCTCTTGTCCAAACAACCAGCCATCGCCGCCGTTCTGTGGCTGCAGGCCGACGTAGCCGTTGAACGGCCCCGGCCCAGTGTACGTGAACGTGCGCGTCAGGATGACGTCGCTCAGATTCTTGTAGAACACGCCGGCGGACAGGATGCCGGTCGCGGAGAGATAGTGCTCGAACAACAGATCGTAGTTCCACGCGTGCTGCGCGCGCAGGTTCGGATTGCCCGACGTGAACCCGCTGAGCGACGGGTCGTGCGCGTAGAGCGCGTTGATGGTGCCGGACAAGTTAGGCGCGAGGTCCGGATAGTTGGGCCGCGCGATCCCCCGCGTGAATGCGAGCCGCACGTTGGTCGCGGTGTCCAGCGCGTATCGCAACTGCACGCTGGGGAACAGATCCGTGTAGTCCTTTGTCCCGGTGATGAGCTGCAGCTCTTCCGGGCCAGTCGGATCGCCGCTCGAGTCGACGGCCTGCGAGACCGAGTGGCCGAGATACGTCGCGTGCGTTTGTTCGAGCCGGAGGCCCAGGTTCAGGCGCAGCGGACCGGCGTCCGTGGTGTTCATCACGTAGGCGGCGTAGATCTTTTCCGACCCGCTGAAACTGCCGAGCGAATCATCGGCTAACGGATCCGTGATGTTCTCGAAGAACGCGCCGTGCGCATTCTCGAACGCATTGGTCGCCGAATTATTGTCGACGGGGCCGATGGAGTAGCCGTTCTGCAGATAATTGTAGAAGCCCGGGTCGCTGAAACTACTCATGACCTGGGACATGGCGAGCGGCGTCCCGCGTTCGAACTTGAACGACTGCTCCTGATCCGTGAACACCTTCTTCTCGTTGCGATAATGGAGGCCGAACTTGAGCTGCGACGGATCATCGGCGAGCACCCAGTGCAGGAGGAAGTTCAGGCCGCCGCCGAGGTCGCGACCGGTGGTGATGTGATCGCTCGTGCTGTACTTGGCGAGCATGTAGTTGTTCGGATTCACCGCGGCCGACGAGTCGCCGATGCTCTGGTAGTGATAGACCGGATAGGTCGAATTGGCGGTGCTGTACGAGAGGTCCGCGAGCTGCGGGCCGTCGTAGTCGAACGTCGACGAGCGATAGTTCTGGTCCTGCTGCCGCGTGCCGGCCCAGTTGAGCGTGTAGTCGACGGTCCAGCGCCCGATGTCGTGCTTGCCTCCGGCCGTTAGGCCCCACATCCGCTCGGACGGCGTGCGGAATTCCGATTGGTGCTGGAGCGCCGGATTCACGAGCGCGCCGCCAATCGGGCTGGTCGGTGCCGCGCTGTCGCCGGAGACATCGAACACGTACCGCGTGCCGTAATTGTGGAACAGGCTCCAGAGCCCTTTCACGTACACCTGATTCTGGCTGTCGAAGCGGTAGTCGAGGTCGCCGCCGATGCCGTATCGGGAGCGGTCGTACCGGTAGTCGCGCTGGCTCCAATCGTTAGGCGCAGAAATCGATCCATTGTACACGCCCCAGCTCGGCTCGACGTCTTCGATGGCGCGATTGTTCTGATCGGCAGAGCCGCCGATGAGGAATCCGAGCTTGCCGTCGTCGCCGAATCGGCCGCCGTACGTGAGACCACCCTGGTAGGTGTTGCGGCCGGCAATGCTGATCTGGCCATACTGGCCGGCCACGTACCCGCGCGGAGCTCCTTCCGGCGTCTTGGTGACGAGATTCACCGAGCCGCCGATCGCATCGGCGTCCATGTCGGCGGTAAGCGTCTTGCTCACCTCGATGGCGCCGAGCAGGTCGGACGGAACGTCGTCCAATTTCGGGATGCGATCGGCTTCGGTGCCGGGAACGTGCGAGCCATCGATCGTCACGTTGGACAGACGCGGCTCGGTGCCGCGCACCTGCACGAATTTTCCTTCGCCCTCATCGCGCTCCAGCGAGACGCCGGGAATGCGGCCGGCGGCTTCCGCCGCGTTGAAGTTCGGCAGCGAGCGGATTTCGTCGCCGGAGAGCACGGACAGGATGTTCTCGGCATCCCGCTGCTTGGCGAGCGCGGCGGCCTTCGTTTCGCTGAGACGGGGAGACGCCAGGATGAGCATCTGCGCGAGCGCGTACGCGCCGAGGCTGCGCATGCGCACGGTGTGGGTCGTCGTTCGATTCGCGGCCACATCCACTGCGCCGGTGTCGGGCGCGAACCCGACGTAGGTAATGGTCACGACGGCGCGTCCCGCGGGCACCGCCTCCAGATGGTAGCGGCCGTCGGCGGCCGACCTGGCGCCTAACCGCGTACCGGACACCTGCACCGTCGCGCCGGCGAGCGGCGTGCCGGCGGAATCGGTGACGTACCCCACCACCCGCCCAGTTCCGTTAGGCGGCGCGCTCGTCTGCGCCGCGGCGCCCGCGGCGGCCAGTGCGGCACTTCCCGCGATCAGCGCCACCGCCCGTACGACAGAGTGCATAGTCCCTCCCAACAACCGTGGATGCCTGCTGCGTGAGCAGTGCACCATAGGGCACCCGGTCGCGGCGGTGGGTCTCAGATGTGTTGCGAGACGTCGACCCCGAGATCACGACCGCTTGACGCCGTACGCGGCTGTACGTCGCAACGAATCGGTCACGGCGCTCGCGTGACCGTGGCGCAGGCGTCGTCGCGCGCGAGATTGTGGCGGATCCGAAACTCACCATGGCCACGCCAGAGAGTCTCCATGCGCGCACCTCGCATCGCCGCCATTGCGCTCGCCCTGGTCGCATCGCCACTCGCGACGCAGCGCGCAACGCCCGCTCAACGACACCCATCGCTCGTGGTGCTCATTGCAATCGATCAGATGCGCGCCGACTACCTCGATCGCTTTGGCGCGCAGTTCACCGGCGGTCTCGCCCGACTCCGCCGCGATGGGGCCGTGTTCATGGGCGGGCTCCAAGACCACGCGACGACCGAAACGGCGCCGGGACACTCGACCATGCTGTCGGGTCGTGAGCCCGCCCACACAGGCATCGTGCTCAACGACCTCGGCGTCCCCGATCCGTCGGTATCGATCATCGGCGCGCCGCGCGCGATGGGCGCATCGCCCGCGCGCTTTCGCGGTACGACGCTGGCCGATTGGCTGATCGCGCGCGACACCGGCACGCGCATCCTGTCGGTGTCGCGCAAAGATCGCGGCGCCATTCTCCCGGTGGGACGCGCGCGCGCAAACGTCTACTGGTTCGTGAGTGGCAAGTTCACGACGAGCACGTACTACGCCGATTCCCTGCCGTCGTGGGTGCGCGAATACGATGCGCACCCCGGCATCGGCGCGCTGGCCGGCACATCGTGGACGCCGCTGCGTCCCGCCGCCGATTACCCGGAGCCGGACAGCGAACCGTGGGAGCATGACGGCGCCGACGTCGCGTTTCCTCACCGTCTGCCGTCCACGGCCGACTCGATCGCATCGCGCATCTCGAGCTATCCCTGGATGGATTCGCTCACGCTCGACTTCGCGCTCGAGGGCGCGCACCGGTTGCAGTTAGGCGAGCGCGCCGCGACGGACCTGCTCGTGATCTCGCTCTCGACGACCGACGCCGTGGGGCACGCGTACGGTCCCGATTCGCGCGAAATTCACGACCAGCTGTTGCGCGTCGATCAATGGTTGGGCTGGTTCTTCGACTCGCTCGCCGCGCGCGTGCCGCGCGATCGCATGGTCGTGGCGCTCACGGGCGATCACGGTGTGACGTCGATCCCGGAATACACCGTGGCGGTGCGGCATCGGCCGGCGGGACGCGTCTCGCTGGACGACGTCGCGCGACGCCTCGACGTCGCACTCACGGCGCGATACCGCGTGGACTTCAACGTGCGATTTTCGGGCGGCCTCCTCATCGCTGATGTGCCGGCCCTGCGCGCGCGCGGCGTCAACGTGGACAGTCTCTCCGACGCGATCGCGAGCGAGGTGCGCCGGCGAACGGGCATCGCGCGCGTGTACACACCGCGTTCGCTACGGACCGCGTCGGACGCCGCCGCGGTCCGCTGGCGCCGCACGCTGCCGGCCGATTTCCCGTGGCTGGTGTGCGCCGCGGTCTCCCCCGATTGGGTCTGGTCTAACGGAAAGTCCTTGGGCGCCGACCACGGGCAGATGAACGCCGCGGATCTCAACGTCCCGATCGTGTTCATGGGACCCGGCATCCTGCCGCGGCGCGTCGATCGCCCCGTGCGCACGGTGGACATCGCGCCGACGCTCGCGGCGTACCTTGGCCTCGAGCCCACCGAGCCGCTGGACGGCGCGGTGCTGCGCGAGGTGATCGGGACCGCCAAGGGAGCGACAACCGTCGGAGCGGCGCCGCGCTGAGACCGGCACGGCCGCGCGGCATGTAATCGCGCTGACAGGTCGGTGTTCTACTATTCCCCACGCGGTCGCACGCCGTTGGGCGCGCGACCGGGCATCGACCTCTCACGCTAGGCTCGAGGGCTTCGACCACATGACATTCCACCGATTCGCGCTGGCCGCCGCGGCGATCGCGACGCTGGCGGCCGTCCCGGCACAGGGCCCAGGCTACCACGTCGTCCACAGCTATACGTTAGGCGGAGACGGCGGTTGGGACTATCTCGCGCTCGACACGGTCGGACACCGGCTCTTCATCTCGCGGCAGAACCGCGTCCTGGTCGTGGATCCGGAGACGGGCAAGCAGATCGGCGACATCCCTGGCTTCAATCGCTCACACGGCATCGCATTCGACTACAAGACCGGCCACGGTTTCGCGACGTCCGGCGGCGACAGCTCCGTGATCATGTTCGACCTCAAATCGCTCCGTGTGTTAGGCAGGACCACGGCGGCGCCGGACGCCGACGCGATTCTGTTCGATCCCGCAACCGGGAACATCTTCACGTTCAACGGCGACTCGAAGTCCTCGTCGGTGATCGACGGCCGATCCGGAAAGAAAGTCGGCACGATCGACTTGGGCGCCGGCCCGGAGTTCGGCGTGTCCGATGGCGCTGGCAAAGTCTTCGTGAATCTCGAGGAAGAGGGCGAGGTCGCCGAGATCGATGCGAAAACGATGACGGTGACGCGCAAGTGGCCGCTGGGCTCGTGCAAGGGCGCCACCGGTCTCGCGATCGACCGCGCGCATCACATCCTGTTCAGCGGATGCCGCACAAAAGTGATGGCCATCTCGAACGCGGCCGATGGAAAGCTCATCACCACGCTGCCGATCGGCGCCGGCGTCGATGAGACGCGCTACGATCCCGGCACGGGCAATGCCTTCGCATCCACCGGCGACGGAACGCTCACCGTGATCCACGAAGACGCGCCGGACAAGTTCACCGTGGCCGAAACCGACACCACGATGCCGGGCGCGCGGACGATGGAGATCGACGAGCACGCGCATCGCGTCTTCACCGTGTCGGCCAAGTTCGGACCGCCGCCGGCCGAATCGACCGCCCAGAACCCGCGGCGCCGGCCGCCGATGCTGCCCGGTACGTTCACGCTGCTCGTGCTCGGGACCTGACCCCGAGTGCCTAACGGACGCGAGTGCTCCGTCAGGCGCTCGGCTCGAGCTCGTCGTAGCCTTTGAGGCGGTAGAGCAGCACCGACCCGGCCCAGCTGACCACGAACACCAGCACGATCAGATAGCCGAGCATGCCGAAATTGTCGTTGAGCGCTCCGACGGCGCGCCAGAACGCGCCGTCGAGCGCGAAGCGTCGACCCACCAACCCCAGCGCTTCGATCCCGCCCACCAAGAGCGCTACCACCACCGACACGAACGTGATCGTCAGATTGTAGTAGAGCTTGCGGACCGGCTTCACGAACGCCCACCCGTACGCGCCGACCATCACGATGTTGTCCGTCGTGTCGACCAGGCTCATGCCCGCGGTGAAGAGCGCCGGGAACACGAGAATCGACCAGATCGGCATCCCCTTCGCCGCCTCGGCCGCCGAGATGCCTAACAGGCCGATCTCGGTGGCCGTGTCGAAGCCCAGCCCGAACAGCAGG
>Ga0105240_10015109_pt1 | contig 10508 bp, 7 predicted proteins | sample KBSC54metaG_FD_80426 | JGI IMG/M metagenome (GOLD analysis project Ga0105240, IMG submission 80426) | Corn rhizosphere microbial communities from Kellogg Biological Station, Michigan, USA - KBS C5-4 metaG | ecosystem: Host-associated > Plants > Roots > Rhizosphere > Soil | place: Michigan, USA...
AGGTCGTAGAAGTCCGCGCTCATTCTGAAGAAATGCCAGGACCGTCGCCGCGGACGGAATCCAGTTGCGAGCCCCCGACTCGGCGAAGCCTGAACCGCCGGTCGAGCCACGATTGCCGAGCGGGTGATCCTTGGAGTCCTTGCCCATCCAGAATCCGAGCACGATCCCTTCCTCAGGATGCTGCGGCGGGCCGGGAATGAACAGCAGAAGCCACACATCAGACGTCCTGCCGTCGGCATTCGTCGCCGTGCCGGTCTTGCCCGCGAGTTCACCCGCCTCGTCGAGCGGAAACGCGAGCGTGCGCTCCTTCTTTTGGTCAGGTTTCAGTTTCCACACGGCTTCACCCAGCGGGTCCATGCCCGGGATCACGCCGGTCCGCAGCGCCGACGCGGTACCTGTCGGACCGAGATCGAGCGGACCCTTCAAAAGCTCAATCATCGCGGCGGAAACGGCGGGGTGCATGAGACGTTCCTGGACGGGACGATTCTCACCCTTGATGTCGCACTCCTTGGGTCTGCCATCCTGATCGGTGTAGAGCAGTGACGAGCCGTCGCGACAGATGTCATTCACAAAGCGCGGCGTCACTCGAAACCCGCCGTTCAGGAACGCCGCTGTGGAGGCCATCGCCAGCGGATTCACTTCCGACGCGCCGATCGCCGTTGTCGGGTAGGGCTGGAGCACGTGTTTGGCGTCGCGTGGCATGCCAAGACGGTATGCGAGATCGATCACGTGCTTTATCCCCGCACTCGCGCCAGCTCGCATGGCGGCCGTGTTCCGCGATTCGCCCAAGGCAGTGCGGCAAGGGATTTCCCCGCGATACTCGGGTTCCGAGCGTGAGTGAAAGTTCTCGATCTTCTTGACGCCTCGACCTCGGCCAAGCGGTACGAAGAAGGGTGCATCGAGCACGGTGCAACGATCGAGGACCTGCCTAGTTATCTCTTCGACGCTTTCAGGTGGGGTCTCGCTTGCAAGTACCTCGTTGGTAAGGCGCTCGACCAGTCCCCCGTACGTGAAGATCTTGAACGTGGAGCCCGGCTGACGCCAACCGTTGGCGATCACGTCGTACTTGAATTGCTTGAAATTGACGTTGCCCGCTTCGGCGAGCACGTCGCCTGTAAAGTCCACTGCGAAGGCGCCGGCACGGAGCTCGTCGTTGTCCGCGTCATCGGAATGGCGGGCGAGATAGGTGTGCACTGAGAGATCGACGGCCTTGGCGAGCACGTCCTGCAACGCATCGTCGCGGGTGATGGAGATGGTGAGCCCGCCCTTGTTGATCGGAAAGCGGTCCTTGTAGAGCACCCGCACCCGTTCGAGGAAGTAGTCGTGCGTACCGCAGCCGGCACTCGCGGGCAGGACTTCGCGGCGTAGCGATTTGTCGACGGCGGTGGCCGCCCGCGTGTATTCCACTGCGGTGATGACACCGGCGTCTTGCATGAGGTCGAGCACACGTATCGTGCCGCGCGCCGCCTCGAGCCAGTTGGCATCCTGAATCTGCTCGCGGCTCCGGATGGCAGGGTCCGTGGTGAACGTGCGATCGGGTAGCGCCGGCTTGTTGATCAACGCGACAATGAACGCCACCTGCGGGAGCGCCAGCTCCTTTGCCGGCTTGCCGAAATAGGCGCGGCTTGCAGCCTCGATGCCGTATTGCCCGCGGCCGAAGTACGGCATGTTCACGTATTTCACCAGGACATCCTGCCGGGAGAACTGACGCTCGATTCTCAGCGCCATCACGATGTCGCCGATCTTCTCCATCTCGGTCGACGGGCGCCCGGTACCGCCCCGCAGGTGCTTGGCGATCTGCATGGTGAGCGTGGACGCGCCCGAGCGGCTCTCGTGGAGGACGCGCTTCGCAAGTGCTCGCAAGATCGCGGCCTTGTCGATGCCTTTGTGCAGGAAGAAGTTCTTGTCCTCGGAAGCGAGGATGGCGTCGACGAACAACGGCGGGATCTCCCCGACATCATCGATCCGTATGCGGTGCTCGGGGGACGAAATGCAGGCAACCGTCTTGAGGTCTTCGGTCACCAACGTCGATTGCTGGGCGAAGTAGGCACGGTCGTACAGGCGGGCGATGGAGGCGCCATCGATTCCGAGATAGGCATCAATGTGCTGCGCGTAGTGAGAATCGACCGCCTCGACGAGCGATTCGAATTCGACGTAGGCAACGAGACCCAAGGCGACCAGGAGGCCCAGGCACATGAAAGAGGCGGCCACCAACCTGCCGAATAAGCGCAAGACCGCGTAAGCAAGTGTCCGGGGGAGAGTCGTGGCGTTGCCGGTGCCACTTTCTTCCATGATCGCGCTTTCTGTTTCGAGCGGCACAAGGAAGCCGCTGAGTGCAATTCACAAACAGAAGCAGAGGTTGTACCAGGCGCGGTGCGCGGGTCCCGAACCACGCCGCGCGCGAATACGAGCGAGGTCCATGGGACGGCGTACCTCCGGGGGTGGGGGGGTGATGGTTTACGTCACCCGGGTGACGAGATTGGGCGCTTCGCCGCAAGGATGCATGGCAAGGACGCGGTCCGGATGAGTATGAGCGCCTAATGGAGCGCCGAGTACGAGCCATGTCGCGGTCGACTGGGAAACATCGTGCGAGGCCGATGCGTGCCCGCGTCGTCGTATCATTCAAGCCTCCAGCTCCACTTCTCGAATCCATGCACGAAGACCTGAAACAACGCGTCTGTGAAGCCATCGACCACCATCGCGACCGCATCATCGGGCTCGGCAACGCCATCCGCGATACACCGGAGCTGGGGTTTCGCGAGAAACGGTCAGCCGCCACGGTCGCGCGGTGTTTCGCCGAGTTCGGCATGCCGTACGCCGACGGCTTGGCCTTAACCGGCGTGAAGACCGTGCTCGAAGGCAACTCCGACGGCCCCGCGATCGGCCTGCTCGGCGAGCTCGATAGCTTGCCGTGTACCGATTCACCGTTCACGGATCCCGAAACGGGAACGGCGCACACCTGCGGCCACAACGCTCAGATCGCGAATTGTGTCGGCGCAGCCATTGGCCTCAAGGAAGCAGGAATTCTCTCGTCGCTGGCTGGTAAGGTGGCCTGCGTCGCCGTCCCGGCGGAGGAATTCGTCGAGATCGAATACCGGATGGACCTGCGTCGCAAAGGGGTCATCGAGTTCCTCGGCGGCAAGCCGGAGATGCTGCGGCTCGGACACCTGGACGACATCGACATGGCCATGCTCGTCCATGCCGCCAATGGGTCGCCCGGTCCCAAACTGTTAACCGACTCCACAACGAACGGATTCGTGGCGAAATCCGTGCGCTTCAAAGGCAAGGCGGCTCACGCCGGCATGGCGCCTCACCAGGGTGTCAACGCGCTCAACGCTTTGGCGCTGGCCATCATGAACATCAATGCTCAACGTGAGACCTTCCGCGACGAAGACGTTGTGCGCGTTCATCAAATCGTCACGCATGGCGGCGACGTGGTGAACGTTGTCCCCGAGACGGTCCGCATGGAGATGTTCGTGCGAGCCAAGACGGTCGAGGCGATCCAGGACGCCAACGACAAAGTGGATCGAGCGTTACGGGCCGCCGCGATGGCGGTGGGCGCCGACGTGGAAATCGAAACGGTGCCGGGCTACCTGCCGCGCGTGCGGGAAACCGCCTTGACGGGCGTTCTCGCCGATAACTTCGCTCGGTTGATCGGCCCCACCAATCTTGAGGTCGAGGGTCATGCAGCCGGCTCGACGGACACAGGTGACCTGTCGCACCTGATGCCGATGGCGGAGGTGAAGGCCGGTGGCTTTCACGGCACGTTCCACACGCCGACACACCGCGTCGCCGACGAGGAGCTCGCTTACGTCGTGCCTGCGAAGGCCATGGCGATGGCAGTCGTCGACCTTCTCGCGGACAACGCTCGGGTTGCCCGCGAGATCCTCGCCGGTTTCAGGCCGAAGATGACGAAGGATCAGTACCTCGCGTACCTGCGCAGCTTCGGCTAAGGGCGCACGAGGGCGTCAACCCATGTGCGCACCGCCGTTGGCCTCGACCACCTGACCGGTCATGTATTTCGACATGGGTGAGGCCAAGAAGAGGACGGCGGCCCCAATGTCTTCGGGCTCGCCGAGGATTTGGAGCGGTAATGATTTCCGAACGGTTTCGAGCACTTCGGGCGTGTTGAATCGGTCGTGGAAGGGCGTCTTCACGACGCCAGGTGCCACGCAGTTGACTCGTATTCCACGCGGCGCAAATTCGAGCGCCAATCCCTTGGTCAACGCGACCATTCCGCCCTTTGCCGCCGCATAAGCGAAGGCGTGCTTGCCGGCGCCACTGATGCCCGTCAGCGACGAGATGTTGACGATGCGGGCGCCGGATGTGAACGAGGGCAGCACCGCGCGCACAGCATGGAATACGCTGGACAAATTAAGCGCGATGACGTTGTCCCACATCGCCGCATCGAAACCGTCGAACGGTACGCGCTGTATCAAATCGCCGACGTTGTTGACGAGGATGTCGACTTTGCCACCCAGGCCCGACACCGCTTCCTTCATGCTGCGCTCGATCTCGGCTGGCTTGAGGAAGTCGCCCCGGACGATCACCGCCTTGCGTCCGGCTTCGCGCACCAAGCTCGCCGTTTTCTCGGCTTCGCCAGCGTTCTTGGTGTAGTGAACCGCGACGTCGGCGCCGGCTTCGGCGAGCACTTTGGCGATGCCGCGCCCGATGCCGGTGCTCGATCCGGTCACGATGGCGCGCTGATTGGTAAGGTCGATCGGGTACATCGTCGTTCTCCTTAAGTGAATATGCGAGCTAGGCGCTCGAGCGAACAAGAGCGCCCGCGAAATGACAGGCGACGGACCGCTGTGGCGTAATGTTGCGGAGCGGCGGCTCATCGGTGCTGCAAATCGGTTGCGCGTAGGGGCAGCGCGGATGGAACGCGCAGCCAGGTGGCGGCCGTCGCGCGCTCGGCACTTCGCCGGCAAGTGGCGGGGCCGGTTCATGTTCGGCGGGTCTCGGCGGCAAGACAGCCGCGAGAAGGGCCTGCGTGTACGGATGCATAGCCGCTGCGTAGAGCGACTCGGTGTCCGCGATCTCGACCAGCTTGCCCAGGTACATCACGCCGATTCGCGTGCTGAGGTAGCGTACGGCCGCAAGATCGTGAGATATCAGGACGTACGTGAGACCGTGCCGCTCCTGAAGCGTCTTCAAGAGCTTCAGGATCTGGGCGCGAATCGAGATGTCGAGTGCCGAGACCGGTTCGTCGAGGATGATGCAGCGCGATCCCGACACGAGCGCACGCGCGATCGCGATGCGTTGCCGTTGACCACCGCTGAATTCATGCGGGTAGCGTGAACCGGCGTCGGCCGGCAACCCTACCTCGGTCAGCACGCTCAGGACGCGCGCACGCACGTCACCTCGGGACAGATTCTCGTTGGCGATGATCGGCTCTCCTACGATCTCCATCACGCGCATGCGAGGGCTCAGTGATGTCGTGGGGTCCTGGAAGACAGCCTGGAGCGCCCGGCGATAAGCTCGGAGCGCTTCTCCCGAGAGCGTGGCGATGTCGTTACCCTCGAAGCGAATGACGCCAGACGTTGGATGTTCCAGACGGAGCAGCAAGCGCGATGTCGTGGATTTGCCGCACCCGGACTCGCCGACAAGGCCGAATGTCTCGCCTGCGCGCACGACGAAGTTCACGCCGTCGACGGCCCTTATCGCTGTGGCAGAGCCTCCTAGCAGGGTCTTGTGCACAGGAAAGTGCTTGCGCAACTGAGACGCTTCGATGAGCGCGTCGCCCATTGCCCCGCTCATTGGGACGCTCCGACGGAATCCACAGTGACCATGGAGGGCGTCCGAGTCAGCTCCGAGGCACGCCAGCAGCTGACGCGATGCTGTGGTGTGACCAGCGTTTCGGGCGGATAGGCGCGGCAAGCCTCGACTGCCAACGGGCACCGTGGTGCGAAACGGCATCCCGCTGGCAAATGTGCGAGATCAGGCGGCTGGCCTTCGATGCTGGTGAGCTCGTGCACCGGTCCATCCACGGCCGGAAGGCAGTCGAGCAGCGCGCGCGTATAGGGATGACGCGGATGCGCGAAGATCTCGCGTGTTGGGGCTGACTCCACGATCCGGCCCGCATACATCACAGCCACGCGATCGCACATGCGAGCAACCACGCCCAAGTCGTGCGTGACGAAAAGCATGCTCATAGCCGACTCGCGCTGAACGTCTTTCAGCAACTGCAGGTACTGTGCCTGTACGGTCACGTCGAGGGCCGTGGTCGGCTCGTCGGCGATCAGCAGCGAAGGATTACACGCCAGCGCGATGGCGCCCGCAACGCGCTGGCGCATGCCGCCGCTCAGCGCGTGCGGGTAATCGTCCAAGTGTGTTTCGGGGTCGGGAATGCGCACCCGTCGCAGCGCATGGACGACCTGCTCGCGCAATTTCGCGCCCCGAATGCCCTGGTGCAGCGAAATCGCCTCCGCCACTTGCGCACCTACCGTGAACGCAGGGTTCAGGGATGTGAGCGAGTCCTGCAGGATCATCGAGATCTTCCCGCCGCGTACGGCGCGCATCTCGGCATCGGACTTTTGCAGCAGATCTTCGCCTTCGAACAGGATGCGACCGCCCGTGATGGCGGCGGACGCTTTCGGCAGCAGGCGCAACAGGGAAAGGCATGTAATCGTCTTGCCCGAACCTGATTCTCCGACCAGCCCAAGCGTTTCACCACGCCGCACGGTAAAGGTGACGCCGTCGATGGCATTGACGCAGCCGCCTGCGGTCAGGAACGAAGCTTGGAGCTGCTGAACGTCGAGCAGCACGTCGGTGTCGGTAACGCTCATCGCGTCCGGCTCAGTGTTGGGTCAAGCCGATCGCGCAACCAGTCGCCGAGAAGATTGCCGGACAGCACGAGCGCGACAATCGCTAGACCCGGCCAGACGACGACCCACCAAGCCGTCTCGATGACGGTCCGGCCCTCTGAGATCATCAGGCCCCACGCAGGTGTCGAGGGAGGAATACCGGCGCCAAGGAAGCTCAGCGTCGATTCGAGCAGCACCACGTACCCTGATTGCAGCGTCACCAATACGAGCAACGTCGGGACGACATTAGGCAGGATGTGTCGGCGAATGATGCGAAAATGGCTGCAGTTGGCGATGCGGGCAAGCGCAACGAAGTCGCGCTCCCGCAACGCGAGCGTCTCGCCACGGATCTGTCGCGCATAGCGAGGCCACAAGAGCAAGACAATGACGAGGACTACATTCGCAAAGCTCGCGCCGAGCGCCGCGACGAGCACGATCGCAACGAGAATAAGTGGCAGGGATAGCGCGACATCGGTCAGGCGCATCAGGAATGCGTCGAGTGTCCCGCCGAAGTAGCCCGCGATCAGGCCGATCGTGGTTCCAATCGTCCCGGACACGAGGACTGCCAAAGCCGCGACACCAAGCGACGTACGCGCGCCGTAGAACACGCGGCTGAGGATGTCCCGGCCCAACAGATCGGTTCCGAGAGGATGAGACCAGGACCCACCGGCAAGCCACGCAGGGGGCAGCAGCTTGTCCCCCAGGCTGCCTTGGAGCGGCGGATATGGCGCGATGAGTGGAGCGAGCACGCCGACCGCAATGAGCGTCACGAGAACCACGGCGGGCAGCCACGGCACGAGCCCGATGCGGCGCCTGCGGAAGATCCGAGCCGGTGCTTCAGCGGCGATCGCGATTTCGCTCATCGCGCGTAACGGATCTTGGGGTTGAGCCAGGCATAGAGCACATCCACGCCGAAGTTACCCAGCACGAACAACGAAGCGAGCAGCAGTACCGTGGCCTGCACCATCGGGAAGTCGCGCGTATTCACCGAGGAGATCAGAAGCTGTCCGACCCCCGGCCAGGCGAACACTGTCTCGGTGACGATGGCACCCGCGATCATCTCGGCGAACAGAAGCACCGAGAACGTTACGACCGGCAGCAAGGCGTTCTTCAGCGCGTGCTTCCACACGACCTTCCACTCGGGCAAGCCCTTGATGCGCGCCAGCTTGACGTATTCGCTTTCGAGTACCTCGAGCATGGAGGATCGAGTGAGACGCATAATTGCTGGGGTCGTCGCCCAGCCCATTGTGACGGCAGGGAGGATGAAGTTGGCTGGCCCACCTCGGCCAGCGGCGGGCAGCCATCCGAACCAAACCGCGAAGATGAGGATCAGGATCAAACCCAGCCAGAACAATGGCAAGGATTGACCGAGCACGGCGAACAAACGGCCAGCCACATCCAGCGCCGTGCCACGATGCACGGCGGAGTACACGCCGATTGGAAGCGCGATCAGAATGCTGATGACGATCGCAACGCTACCGAGCTGCAGGCTCGCCGGAAACCGTGCGGTCAGCACGTCCGTGACAGGCCGATGGTAGCGGGTGGACTCGCCCAGGTCGCCTTGCGCCGCCTGCTTCAGGAACAATGCATATTGCGTCGTGATGGGCTTATCGAGCCCGAGATGAGCACGCAGCTGCGCGGCCTCCTCCTTCGTTGCCATCTCCGACAACATCAGGACCGTCGGATCGCCGGTCAGCCGCGCGGCGTAGAAGACGACGAGCGAGACGACGAACAGGCTTAGGAGCGATTGGAGCGCGCGCCCGACGATGAACCGACTCATCGGGCGCGACCCTCATGACTATTTCGCAAGGTACATCGTGTCGACGTTGTTGAGGTACCCGACCGTCACCTGTCCCGGTAAGCTGGTCCATTCAAACTTGGGAGACGCGGCCCAAAGCATGTCCGCATAGCAGATCGGGATCGCGATCTCGTGCTCGTTCATCCACTTTGCGGTTTCCTTCTGCAGCTCCCAGCGCTTGTTCTGGTCCATCTCGGAGACCGTCTTTTCCAGTAGCGCGTCGAGCTCGGGATATTCGGCGAAAAGCTGCGTGCGCGCCTTGCTGTACGTGACGGTATAGAGCTGCATGACTGGCTCGTCGAATGCCGGTGTGGGATACACCCACACCACGCCGGCGAGCTTGCGCTTGATCCCCTGATCCATCAGGTTCGCATAGTCGCTGGTGCGTTCCTTGACATCGATGCCGATGTTGCGCCAATAGAGCGCGACTGCCTGAGCCACTGCACTGTTCGTCGGACGCGCTGCGTGCGGCGTGGAATCGACGATGATGCTGATCTTCGACGGATCCGGGTAGCCCGCCTCGGCGAGAAGCTTCTTGGCACGCTCGGGATCGTACGGATCGACCTTGAGGCTCGGATCGAAACCAGGCATCCCGGGGAACGACTGGATGCCGGCGCTGCCTTCCACGGTCCCCATGCCTTGCAGGACCTTGTTGACGATCTCCTGCCGATTGATCGCAAGGGAAAGGGCCTGGCGAACTTTCAGCGCCTTCGCCTTGTCAGGCTGCGCCCATGGCACCTTGGGATCGTAACCTTCGCGATCGGGAAGGTACTGCCCTTCGAGGCCCACGACCATCTGCATGAGGTTCTGCATGCGAATGATCTTGAGGCCCGCAGATTTCACCTTGGCCAACGAATCGGATCCGACTGGCGCAAGGTTGATCTCGCCGGTCTGCAGCAGCGCGACCCGAGTCGCCTCCTCGGGAATGCCGCGGATGATGATGGTCTTGGCACGGGGCGCGCCTTTCCACCAGTTCTCGTTCGCCTCGAGCTTCACGTACTCGCCGAGCTTGTGCTCCACGAACTTGTAGGGGCCCGTTCCAACCGGCTTGCGGCCCGCCTCCTGCCAGCCCACCTTGTCGAAATATTTCTTGCTGACGATCGGGAAGAACGGCGGCACTTCGAGGAACTTGTAGAGGATCTCCCAGTTCGGCTGCTTCATATGGAAGACCACGCGCGTCGGACTGACGACCTCGACACTCTGCACGAAGTTCGTGAACACCCCTTTCATGTCACTGGTCGAGTCGGGACGCAGGGCCACCTCGTAGCTGAACTTCACGTCCTCCGCGGTGAAGTCGCTGCCGTCGTGAAATTTGACGCCGGGTCGCAAATCGAAGGTCCAGGTCTTGCCATCCTTGGATTGTTCCCACTTCGTCGCCAGACCAGGTGCCGGCTGACCAGTCTTATCGTCGCGCTGTAGCAACGTGTCGAACACCGGGATGATGGCGATGGCGTTGGCCTGTGGTCGCGCGGGAACGAGCCAGTCTTCGGCACCCAGCGAAGAAAGGCCGATGACGATCGTTCCCTCCGGCGCAGCGAGTGCTCCGCTCGAAGCTGAAGTCAGCCATGCTGCACAGAAGATAAGAAGGATTCTCTTCATTATCGAAGTCATGGCGCGTGTCCTTTCAACACATGGGCGAGCGGGGAGCGGCCCGGGTGAACGAACGGTCCGGGTGGAGCTGACTGCGCGGAATCGTTTCGGCATGAACTGCTAACGCTTTATCACGATATATCGCATGTCTCAGAGGGTCAAGCGGTCACCTGAGCTTCAGTGTCAAGCGCTTGACAGTCTGACTGCCCTGAGCGGCCTAGTGTGCTTGTTGCGCCGCGGAGCGACCAAAATCTGCCCATATCAGGACTTTTTAACGATGTCGGAACGCTGGAATCGTAGACCGGAAGGCTCCA
>Ga0105240_10015114_pt1 | contig 10506 bp, 7 predicted proteins | sample KBSC54metaG_FD_80426 | JGI IMG/M metagenome (GOLD analysis project Ga0105240, IMG submission 80426) | Corn rhizosphere microbial communities from Kellogg Biological Station, Michigan, USA - KBS C5-4 metaG | ecosystem: Host-associated > Plants > Roots > Rhizosphere > Soil | place: Michigan, USA...
CCGTAAGATGAAGAGGATGCAGCTTCTGGCGTGGTTTCAGCCTCAGAGCCACAAGCAGCCCTGACTTCATGGCCAAGACCGATCCCAACTCATCGCACTTCTATCTGACGACGCCGATTTACTACGTGAATGCGCTGCCGCACCTGGGGCACGCGTATTCGACGATTGTGTGCGATGCGATTGCCAGGCGGAAGCGGGCCATGGGGATTGATACCTGGTTTCTCACAGGTACCGACGAGCACGGCCAGAAGATCGAGCGCTCGGCGAAGTTGGCCGGACGTACGCCGCAGGATTTTGCCGATTACATCGCCGGTGAGTTCCGCGCGCTCTGGGACCGGCTTGGGCTGACGTACGATGACTTTGTCAGGACGACGGAGCCGCGGCATAAACGGGGTGTGCAGAAGCTGTTCGCGACGCTACGGGATCGCGGGTTCATCTATAAGGGCTCGTACACCGGCCAGTATTGCGTGTCGGACGAGGCCTGGGTGGACGTACCGCCTGGAGCGCCTTGTCCCGATTGCGGACGGATAACCGAGACAGTGAGCGAGGAGAACTACTTCTTCAAGCTGTCGGCGTTTGAGCGCAAGCTGCTGGAGTTTTACGAGGAGAATCCCGGCTTCATGCAGCCGGAGTCAACGCGGCGCGAGGTCATCTCATTCGTCCGCAGCGGACTAGCAGACGTTTCCATCAGCCGAAGCAGTTTCACCTGGGGAATTCCCGTCCCTGATGATGAAAGGCAGGTAATTTACGTCTGGTTTGACGCGCTGGCCAACTACATCACAGCGCTCGGCTACGGTTCAGATGATCCTGCGGATCAGGCCAGGTTCGCGAAGTTCTGGCCGGCGGACATTCACCTCATCGGCAAAGAGATCAGCCGATTTCACTGTGTTTACTGGCCGGCGTTTTTGATGGCTGCGGGGATCCCGGTGCCGCGGTCGGTAAAGGCCAATGGCTGGCTCCTGTTCGATCAGGGGAAGATGTCGAAGTCGCGCGGAAACATCGTGCGTGCGGATACGGTGCGTGAAGTGCTGGGCGCGGATGCGCTGAGATATTTTCTGCTGCGCGAGATTCCGTTCGGGCAGGATGGCAATTTCAGCTTCGATGCGCTGGTGCAGCGGTACAACGGCGATCTTGCAAACGGCTACGGAAACCTCGTGAGCCGCGTCGTGAACATGGTGCACAAGTATTTCGGCGGGGTCGTGCCTGAAGCAGGTGCAGAAGCCTCTGCTGAGACAGCACTTCGCGAGAGCACTACGAAGGCAATCGCGGAGTTTGGACCGCTGTTCGATGAACTGAATTTTTCTGAGGCGCTGAAGTCGCTTTGGAACCTTGTTGCGGAGACGGACGGGTATCTGACGGCGAATGCTCCGTGGAAGCGGCCGGCGGAGCGCTCGGAAGCAGATCACGCAGTATTGCAGGCCCGTGTTCTGGCGACTGCGGCAGAGGCGATTCGCGTCGTTACGGCGCTCGTCTTTCCGATCCTGCCCGATGCGGCATCCAAAGTGTGGCAGCAACTTGGGCAGGGCCAGATTGCTGATGCTGCCAAACATGGTTTTCTAACCGACGTTGTTTGGGGCGGATTGAAGCCCGGAACGAAACTGGGCGAGCCCGCACCGCTGTTCCCGCGCGCTGAAAAGGACGCAGCAACCCGTATGCAGAATCTTGAAGACGAAAACAGCAAGAACGCTGTGGAGGCCGCAAGCAAGGAATCATCGTCTCCCCAGGCACCCGCATCGGCACTTGGAGTGAAGCCTCAGCCTGGTGCGCCGACGTCTGTGAACGAAGCTCCGGCATCGACCTCGGTGCAGTCACCTGCGAGCACGGAAGATAGTCCAGCTGGGACCGCGCCTATGCCCTCCACGCAGGCGCCAAGCGACTCAAAACCGGTTCCGACTGTGAAGGTAGACCAAGTTCCACCGGATCTTGCCAGCAGCCGTCTGGACTCGACCCCGCCACCGGCACCGACCAACAAGCCGCTGGATACACCGGAGAACAAGCAAAACCCTCCGGAGGCGCCGACACAGCCGGCGCAAACAAACCACATCAGCATTGATGACTTCGCCAAGGTGGAGCTGCGGGTAGCGCAAGTGTTAGTGGCGGAGAGGGTTCCAAAGGCGGACAAGCTGCTACGGCTCGAAGTCGATCTGGGGTACGAGAAGCGGCAGATTCTCGCGGGCATCGCGCAGTACTACGAGCCCGAAAAGCTGATTGGCCGCAAGATCGTGATCGTGGCCAATCTTGCTCCGCGAAAGATGCGCGGGCTTGAGTCGAACGGGATGCTGCTTGCTGCTTCGCTGCCGGATGGCGCGCCGGTGCTGGCCGGGTTCCTGGAGGATGTGCCGCTTGGGGCGCGGCTCAAGTAGCTCGTCAGGTCTAAGTCATCAGTTCTCATTTTTCGCTTTTCAAAGCGGTAGAACCGGGGAGCACCTTGCTTGCTGATTGACTCGCACGCGCATCTCGACAGCCCGCGTTACGACGAAGACCGCGAAGAGATGCTGCGTCGGGCAGCAGAGGCGGGAGTTGGCGCGGTTCTTTCCATCGGCATCGGAGAAGGACCTGCAGAAATGCAGAGAGGCCTGGAAATTTGCCGTGAATTCAATGGCAAGCCAGATACTCCGAAGCTCTACGCCAGTGCAGGGATCTATCCGCACAACGCGCCCGACGCTGATGAAGCCGCTCTTGCGAAGCTGGATGGTCTTCTTGCTCAACCGGAAGTGATTGCATGCGGCGAAATCGGGCTCGACTACTACCACGAGGGCGCTCCTCATCCTGTTCAGAAGGAAGGGCTTATTGCGCAGCTTTTGATCGCGGCGGCCCGCAAGCGACCGATCCTCATCCACTGCCGCCCGAAAGATGGGGCGACGGATGCCTGGGATGACCTCTTCGAAATACTCGATGAACACTGGGCTTCAACCGGCCTGGGCGGTGTAATGCATTGTTTCGGTGGTGGTTGGGAGCAGGCCAGGCGTTCGCTCGATCTAGGATTTCTGATCTCGTTCGCGGGGAATCTCAGCTACCCGAAGGCTCAGCCTTTGAGAGATGTCGCCAGACAAGTGCCGCTGGAGTGTGTCCTGGTGGAGACCGATGCGCCCTGGCTCGCTCCGAATGCGTTGCGCGGCAAGCGTAATGAGCCCGCATTCGTGGCGCAGACGGCACAGACGCTCGCCGAACTGCACCGCCTCTCAGCAGAGGAGATTTCGACCGCAACCACCAGAAACTTCTGCCGATTGTTCAATCTTCCGCCCGGCATGGGAAACTGATAGTGTTGCACCGGCCGCGAGAGCAGTAACGACTGCAGCCGGGTATCAGAGGAACGGAATCATGGCGCAGGACAATTCATTCGATATCGTCAGCAAGGTCGACATGCAGGAAGTGCGGAACGCGATCGACCAGGCAATGAAAGAGATCCGGCAGCGGTTTGATCTGAAAGACAGCCACTCTGAGATCAATCTCGAAAGCGATGACGCCATCCAGATGGCTTCTGCGAACGAGTACAAGCTTGAGGCCGTCAAGGAGATTCTCGGACAGAAGCTGGTGAAGCGGGGTGTGTCGCTGAAAAACCTGACCTATGGAAAGGTGGAGCCAGCAGCCGGACAGAGCGTACGGCAGAAGATCTCGCTGCAGCAGGGGATCCCGACTGAAAAGGCCAAGGAAATTGTCCGCATCGTCAAAGACTCAAAAAAGAAGGTGCAGGCGAGCATTCAAGGCGATACTGTGAGAATATCCGGAAAAGATCGCGACGACCTGCAGGCCATCATTGCAACCCTGCGGGGGCGGGATCTTGGCGTGGAGCTGACCTTTACGAATTACCGCACCAACTGACGACGCGAGACGACTGCGACCTTGAGCACCCTGGCGATAGCGACGGCGAAAGAGGTTTTCGAACTGCTGCGGGAAGACCTCGTAGCTATTGAGCAGGAGCTCGGGCGCGACGCCGCCTCCAGCGTCAGCACCATCACAGAGATTGCCGAGTATCTGCGCGAGGGCGGAGGCAAGCGCATCCGTCCGTCGTTACTGCTGCTTACGGCGCATCTGCTTGACTATTCCGGCCCTGGCGCGATTCGACTTGGCGCAGTGGTGGAGATGGTGCATACGGCAACCCTGGTGCACGATGACATCATCGATGGGGCACAGACGCGGCGTGGGCGGCCCTCGCCAAATACGACATGGGGCAATGAGAAGTGCGTCCTTGCGGGCGACTGGCTGTATATGCAGGCGTTCAAAGTGGCGCTGGAAGAGAAGAATCTTCGCGTGCTCGAGTTGCTCATCGGCCTGACGCAACAGATGGTTGAAGGCGAGTTGCTGCAGATTCAGAAGCTCGGTAAGGCAGTTTCTGAAGCCGAATACTACGATCTGATCTTCCGCAAGACGGCGTGCCTGTTTTCAACGTCGATGCGGCTGGGTGCGGTGCTGGCCGGCGCCAACGAAGCACAGGAAGAGAAGCTTGCTGCTTATGGACGGGCTGTGGGGCTCTCGTTCCAGATTGTTGATGACGTGCTGGACCTGACGGCGACCGAAGAGGTGCTTGGAAAACCTGTGGCGAGCGATCTGCGCGAAGGCAAGACGACGCTGGCAGTGATTCATGCTTTCGATCACGGCACTGCGCGCGAACGGCAGACTATCCAGCGCGTGCTTGATGATCGCAGCTTTGAGTACGTCAGCCGCGAACAGATTCGCGATATCCTGCGCCGCAACGGATCAGTGGAGTATGCCATGGCTGCAGCAGATCGGTACGCAGAACAGTCGCGTCATGCTCTAGCGTCATTCGCCGATTCGGACTTCAAGCGCGCTTTGTTGTGGGTGCCGGATTTTGTGGTCGCGCGCGAAAAGTAGTCGAGAAACAATCCTCGATCGCAAATTTAAGCTCCCCGGAGACTCGTCTTGCCCGGAACAGAAATCGATACCTGGAAGAAGGTCGACGACTTCTTCACTGAGTCCCTGATTCCTGCTGACTCAACGCTTGATGCTGCTATCGCAGCGAACCGCAAGGCCGAACTTCCCCCCATCGACGTCACGCCGCTGCAAGGCAAGTTTCTGGAGTTGCTGATTCGGGCGACCGGTGCGCGACGAGTTCTCGAGATAGGTACGCTGGGCGGATACAGCACTATCTGGATGGCGCGTGCGGTGGGCTCGGAAGGTCGAGTCATCACGCTGGAACTGGAGAACAGACACGCTGAGATCGCGCAGCGCAATTTCGAGAACGCCGGAGTAGCGGAGCGAATCGATCTGCGTATCGGGCCGGCATCGGAGTCGCTCGCCGGGCTGGTGGCCGAAGCAGCCGCGTCGTTTGATTGCATTTTTATCGATGCCGATAAGGCCGGCTATCCGGATTACTTTCAGTGGTCGCTGAAGCTGTCACGACCAGGCACGCTGATCATTGCGGACAATGTGGTGCGCGACGGCAAGGTGATTGAGCCCGACAATCCAGACCCGAACATCCAGGGCGTTCGCAGGTTTACTGAACTGGCGGGGGCCGAGCGACGGCTCAGCACTACAGTGCTGCAAACAGTTGGCGGCAAAGGATACGACGGGTTTGCGATTGCGATTGTGAACTGACCTCTCTCGACGGATTTCGTCTATGCGTGCATTTTCGGACACTCTGCAATTGGCTGCCGCGGATGAGCCAGTCTCCGTGTATGCTCATCCCATTCTGAAAAGCTGACTGGATTGTGCTCTGTCCAGGCGATCCGGTGCCAATCAAGGAGATGGAGATGATGATGGATGCCAGATGGAACCGTTCAGTGAAAGAGCTTCTACTTGCCACTTTTTGCACGGCGGGAATCCTGACAGGCACATGTGGAAGCGTTCCTGCGCAGGCGCCCGAGGCTCAATCGGGAGCTGCCGCCCAGACGACGCCTGCATCCCCTCATGACATCGCCGGAACTTGGCAGGGCACACTGCACGCAGGACAGGATCTGCGGACAATCGTGAAGGTCACGAAGGACGATAAGGGTGCGTACAAGGGAGTGTTTTACACCATCGACCAGACGCCGAACCCGTTCAACCTGGATTCCGTGACGCTGCAGGGATCCGAAGTGAAGTTCGAACTGAAGATGTTTGGACTGATGTACGAGGGAAAGCTCAGCGCTGACGGAAAAACAATCGATGGCAATTCGCACCAGGGGCCGAATCCATTGCCGCTGGTCCTGACGCGAGCCACGAATGAGACGGCATGGGAGATTCCGAAGCCGCAGCCACCGCCGAAGCCCATGGAGGCTAACGTCGATCCTAATTTCGAGGTGGCTACGATCAAGCCGAACAACAGCGGCGCAACCAGCATGCAGGGGCTGACGCTGCGTGGACGCAATTTTGAGACGCGCGCATCATCGCTTGCCGATCTGATCTCTTTTGCTTATGAGGCACAGGTGAAACAGATCGTGAATGCACCGGAATGGTACGACAAGGATCGTTACGACATTTCAGCGGTTCCTGAACAGGAGGGTTCGCCGAATCCTGAACAGGTACGCATTATGATCCGCAAACTGCTGACCGATCGCTTCGGACTTAAGTCCCATCGTGAAAAGCGCGAGATGTCGGCATACGTACTCACGGTGGGCAAAGACGGTTCGAAGCTGAAGCCTACGCAAGTCCATGGAACTCTTCCGGGCATCGGGATAAGGCCCGGTACGGGCGGGATCACTTCGAATGTGATCAACGCAGCGATTCCGGATTTCACGGGTTTTCTGCAGATTCTCGTACTCGATCGGCCGGTCGTTGACAAGACTGAACTGACCGGCCGCTATGATTTCCAGTGCACTTTCTCTCCAGACGACTCGCAGTTTGGAGGACATCCGCCGCAACTCCCTAAGCAGACAAGCAGCAACGCTTCTTCCGGCGCGGAGGCGACGGCCCCGAGCCTGTATGACGCGTTTCAGCAAGAACTCGGGTTAAAGCTGGCGGCCGAGAAGACCGGCGTGGATGCGATCGTGGTCGATCACGTCGAGAAACCCAGCGCAAACTAAACAGCAGCGGCGACGCGCCGGAAACGCCCACAAACTTTGTGACGAGCGGTGTTGATCAAAAACAAACACTCGTGGTATCTATTACTACATATGTAGGAGATGCCAGGTGCCCGCAGCGAAACTTTCGAAACTCGAATTCAAGATCATGGAAGCACTCTGGGCGAAGAAAGAGTGCTCCATCCGTGAACTCCAGGAGTCCTTCCCTGAAAGAAACCGCCCAGCGTACACCACCATCCAGACCACCGTCTACCGGATGGAGGCGAAAGGCGTGGTGCGCCGCCTTAAGAAAGTCGGCAACTTCCATATCTTTGCGCCGGCAATCTCTCGCGACTCGGCACAGCGCCGGTTGATGGACGATCTGCTTGCTCTCTTCGGTGGTCGTGCGCAGCCCGTAATGACGCACCTGATCGAGTCGGGCAAATTGTCGCTGGAAGACGTGAAAGAAGCAGAGCGGCTGCTTCGCAATCTCAGCAAGGAGCGTGAATCGTGATGACATCCGATCTGTTCTCTTCCGGCTGGCCAGCCATACTGCTCAACCATCTCTGGCAATCCACCGCCGTCGCGCTGCTGGCCTGGCTGTTGACCATCGCGCTGCGCAACAACTCCGCGCGCGTGCGCTATACGATCTGGTTCCTGGCATCCATCAAGTTTCTCCTGCCATTTCAACTGCTCAGCTACCTGGGTACGCGGCTGGCAACACCCGCGTCGAGCCACGACACGCAAATCTACGCAATCGTTGAAGAGTTCACTCGTCCCATCCGGCAGACTCCGATCGCACCATCCCATGCTGCCAATGCCGCGCCATCCGTTCATCACTTCTCTGCCCTGGGTACAGTTCTCTTCGCGTTCTGGCTCGTCGGCTTTGCTGTGCTCCTCTCCAGGTGGATCTCAGGCTGGCTGAGCGCATCAACCGCGGCAAACGCAGCGGAAGAGATCACGCATGGTCGCGAGTTCGACGCGCTCATCCAGGCAGAGCGCCGCGCAGGCATTCAATCTCCAATCACGCTGCTCCTCTCTTCCCCGGGAATGGAGCCAGGCATCTTCGGTATCTTCCGTCCAGTCCTGCTCTGGCCTGCCGGACTCTCACACCGTCTCGATCAAGTCCAGATCGAAGCGATCATGGCACACGAAGTTGAGCATGTGCGCCGTCGCGATAATCTGACCTCCGCTATACACGCCTTCGTCGAAGCGATCTTCTGGTTTCATCCTCTGGTCAGGTGGATGAGCACCAGGCTCACGGAAGAGCGTGAGCGGGCATGCGATGAGCGAGTGCTGGAACAGAGCTCGCGTCCGGAAGCTTACGCGGAAAGCATTCTGAAGGTCTGCTCATTCTGCATGGAACCTGCGTCGGCTTGCGTCTCCGGCGTCTCAGGCGCGGATTTAAAGCAGCGCATCCTGCGCATCATGACGCAGCGTTCTGGAACCACGCTGAGCCTCGGGCGGAAGGGCTTGCTGATTACGGCGGGGTTGCTGCTGATAGCGGCGCCGATTGGATTCGGAGTTCTGCACGGGCAGGCGGCCTCAACAGGCTCGGGGGAGCAAACGAAGGGCTACGCGGTAACGTCGGATCTGCCGAAGTACGAGGTCGCGACCATCAAGCCATCCTCCGAGGAGGATGGGCGGATCAGGATGATGATGACGCCCGATGGTGCGGAGTTCAATGGCGTCCAGATGCAGATGCTCCTCCAGCAGGCGTTTGGTGTAGAGCGCGATCGGATCCTCGGCGCGCCAGACTGGGCGCGATCGAAACGCTTCGATATCGCCACGAAAGTGGCGCCGGAGGATGCCCCCAAGCTGGACAACCTGAAGATGGAGCAACGGCGGGCGATGCTGCTGCCGCTGCTTGAGGAGCGCTTCGCTCTGAAGTATCACCATGAAAGCCGCGAACTGCCGATGTACTCGCTCGTGATTGCGAAGAGCGGCCCCAAGCTCAAGGAATCGACTGTCCCGGTTACTCCCCCTCCCGGCGCTCCTGCAGCATCCGATGGTCGTGTGATGCCTGACGGCCCCGGAGGCCCAGGAGGCCTACCAAGGGATCGCGGGGGGAATCCCGGCATGATGAGGATGGGCCCCGGCGGAATCGATGCGCAGGGCGGAGGAATGCAGTTCCTGGCGCATGCTCTTTCGGCGTTGGTGGGAAGATCGGTCGTGGATAAGACGGGGCTGACCGGCAACTACGACTACTCGTTACATTGGACCCCGGATGAAAGCTCGACACCAAGGGTCGGCCCCGGTGGGACCTTAGCACCTCCCCAGGAGGATGCGCCAGTTGATCCGAACGGCACCACGCTGTTTACCGCGCTGGAAGAGCAACTTGGCTTGAAACTGCAGTCGGAAAAGGGCAAAGTGGATGTGATCGTGATCGACCATATCGACCTGCCCACAGAAAACTAGCGAGAGGCCTTCCCCAACTTGATCCGGCTCCGCAGTGGTGATTGGAAAATGCGCGCGCGCAAGATCAGAAGACTCCTGATCCTCGCGGTCTGTTGCGTCTGTGCGTCGATCTCAGCGCTCGCCTCCGTCTACTCCGGGCAGGTCAACTTCGGCGGGCTTCCTGTGCCGGGTGCAACGCTCACGGCTACGCAAGGCGACAAGAGCTTCAGCGTGACGACGGATGAGGGCGGCATATTCCATTTTGATGATCTGCCGGAAGGGACATGGAAGGTCGAAGTGAAGATGCTCTGCTTTGAAACCATGCAGGCAGACGTGACGATCGCTCCGCAAATGGCGCCGGCAAAGTGGGAATTGAAGCTGCTGCCCATGACGAAGCTGAAGGCTCTTGCAACTGCTCTACCGCCCGCGCCGTCTGCCCCAGTACTGACAGGATCACTCGAGAAGAAGCCGGATATTCCGGGTGCACAGCAAGGTGCGGCAGAGATCCCGAAGGCGGCGAGCGAGGCTAATCAGGACAGCAACGATGGCTTTCTGGTGAATGGCAGCGTCAACAACGCCGCTACCTCGCAGTATTCGCTCGATCGCGCCTTCGGCAATCGCCGTTTCAACAATCACAATCTCTACAACGGCGGTTTTCGTTTCACTTTCGACAACTCTGCACTCGACGCGCGGCAATATTCACTGAGCGGCTTTTCTACGCCTAAGCCGGTCTACGATCGCTTCATAGCGGGATTCGAGTTTGGCGGCCCGCTCAGAATTCCGCACCTGCTGCCGCGGAACGGCCCGAATTTCTTCATCGCTTATCAGTGGACGCGCAATCACACGGCGCTGACCCAATCCGCGCTGGTTCCAACACTCGACGAACGGGCCGGTAATCTTGCAGGCGCGCAAGGACAGCCTGCGACGATCATCGACCCGACGACGGGGCAGCCGTTCGCGAACAACCAGGTGCCGGTCAGTCCCCAAGCCGCGGCGCTACTCAATCTGTATCCGCTGCCGAACATCACCGGCAATCCGCTCTATAACTTTCAGATTCCGGTTCTCAACAGCAGCCACCAGGACGTTCTTCAATCGCGAATGGACAAGACGATTGGCAAACGTGACCAGGTTTACGGGACCTTCAATCTCGAGAGCATTCGCGCAGACGGCG
>Ga0105240_10015116_pt1 | contig 10506 bp, 6 predicted proteins | sample KBSC54metaG_FD_80426 | JGI IMG/M metagenome (GOLD analysis project Ga0105240, IMG submission 80426) | Corn rhizosphere microbial communities from Kellogg Biological Station, Michigan, USA - KBS C5-4 metaG | ecosystem: Host-associated > Plants > Roots > Rhizosphere > Soil | place: Michigan, USA...
CTAACCGAATGCGCAAGCGTGAGCACACCACGCTGGCTGAAGAACAGCTCGTAGCCGAGGTCTTCCTCCAGCCCCTCCCATAATTTTAATGAGTGTTCGTAGATGGCCGCCGATTCATCCCATAGATAATTCGAGCGGATGATGGTGGTGTTGCGGGCTATGTTGCCCCCGCCGAGCCAGCCTTTCTCGAGGACAGCAATGTTGGTCAGGCCATGATTCTTTGCCAGGTAATAGGCGGTTGCCAGTCCATGACCGCCGCCGCCTACGATCACCGCATCGTATGCTTTCTTCGGCTTCACCGACTTCCACAATTGTGGAGGCTGCTCCGGGAGAGCGGCTGCGCGCCTCCGTCCGATCGTGCCGGGGGATAAAGTATCCTGCGTATTCGTCATGATCTTAATCGTTTCATTTCTGCATCGTACTGCGGATCCTGACCTACCGTGGCCGGGTAATCGCGGTCGAAATATCGGATAGAAAGTTCTGTACCCTGCGTGCTCAAAGTTGCGGGCACCCAGGCATACGCGAGTTGTTTGCCGATGGTATGACCGAAGTAGGAACTGGTCACGTAACCCACCGCCTTGCCCTGATGCAGCACGGGCTCCTTACCCAGAACCACATGCTGGGGGTTCTCCAGCACCAGGCATACTAAACGTTTGCTCAGTGCATTTGGATTCACTGCGTCGAAAGCCTCAGCGCCTCTATATCCTTCACCCTTGCGGACCGCAAAAGAAAGCCCCGCCTCATGGGGGTTGTGCTCACTGTTCATGTCCGTCCCGTAACTGCGATATCCTTTTTCCAGGCGCATAGAGTTGAATGCTCCTCGGCCGGCTGCAATGAGTCCGGATTTTCTTCCTGCCAGCCAAAGCGTGTCCCAGAGTTTCAGCGCAAGGTCGGCGCTCGTATAGATTTCATATCCCAGCTCACCTACGTAGGATAGCCTGCACAACATCACCGGCACATGCCCGAGATAAATATTCTTTAGCTTGAAGTAGCCGAGCGCCTCGTTGCTCAGGTCATCCGGGGTCAGCGACTGGGCGAGTTCCCTCGACTTAGGTCCGAAGAGCCCCAGCCCAACAGTTCCGGCCGTGATGTCTTTCACCTGCACGGTGTCCGGCGCGGCCTGCCTCAGATAATTAATATCGGTGTTGCTGTTCACGCCGACGAAAAAATCGCGCTCGCCACGTCGCATCACCGTGATGTCGCTCAGGATGCCGGCCCTTTCGTTCAGCAGCAGGCAATAGGTGATGGAGCCGGGCTTCTTGCGCAGGTTACCGGTTGTCATTCGCTCGAGAAACTCCAATGCGCCTTTGCCGGTGACCTCGATGCGTTTCAGCGTCGTGATATCGAACAGGCCGACGCCTTCCCTGACCGCGCGGGCCTCCGCGCCGATGACGGGCGACCAGAATTTTGAACTCCACGCATCCCGCGGCGGAGAAGGGTAGCGAGAGACCAGGCCGGCATTTGCTTCATACCATTGCGGTCGCTCATAACCGGCAGCTTCCAGGAAGAAGCCACCGAGTTCCTGCTGACGCGGATAAAATCCTGTAGTGCGGATGGGACGTGGTGATTCCATAGGTTGCAGCGGGTGCATCAGATCATACACCTCGATGTAATTCTGTTTACCGCGTTGTTCAATATGCAGAGAACCCAGCTGGTGGGATTCAAATCGGTTAACGTCACACTCATGCACGGCCAGCGTGGGATGGCCATTGACGATCCACTCGGCCATGGCGCGTGCGACACCACAGCCATGGGTGATCCATACTGCCTCGGCAACCCAGAAGCCCTTCAGCCCCGACCATTCACCCATCAGGGGGAAGTTGTCCACGGTGAAGGAGAACAAACCATTCATTGACTCGACAATCTCAGCGCCCTTGAGTGCGGGAATAACTTCAGTCGCACCCTCCATGGCGCCTTTCCACTCCTCCGGAGTGAATGGCATCTGGCTCGGCATCACCTCCGCGAGTTCGCAGGGGAGAATGTCCTCAGCCCGCACAGGAAGCGGCCGGTGTCCGTACCAGCCAACTGCGAGACTCTGTCCTCTCTGTTTGAAATAAAGATCAGAACCCTGATGACGCAGCACAGGCAATTCGGCTTCGCTTTTGTAAGCGGCCAGTTCAGGCATGGGCGCCGTGTAGCAAAGCTGGTGCGCCAGCGGTTGTATAGCTTTCGACATGCCGGCCATCGCGCCAATTTTCGGTCCCCATATTCCGGCGCAGGAAACAACGATATCTGCCGGGAATGATCCCTTTGTCGTTTGAACAGCCGTGACCTGACCCTCGCTTTGATCGATGGCCAGGACCTCGCATTCTGCAATGAATTGCGCGCCGCGGCTGATCGCGCGCTTACCCATCACTTCGTCACCTGATACCGCTCTGGCAATACCATCATCAGGCACATAAAGCGCACCGAGCAGTTTCTCACGAGCAAGCAGCGGATGCAATTTCAACGCTTCCTCAGGAGAGATCACCCGCGCGTTAATCCCGGCGGACAAGGCCAGTCCAGCCCTGCGGTGAAGGTCGGCCAGGCGTTCAGGCGTCGTTGCCAGCTCCAGGCTGCCCACTTTGAGGAAACAGGTCTCGCCATGATGTTGGAGACCATACAGTTTTTCGACCGTCTGGCTGGCGAACTGCGCCATGGTGCGCGACCCATTGGTCTGGAACACAACGCCGGGCGCGTGGGATGTGGAGCCGCCGGGCTTCCAGAGCTTACCTTTTTCAATGACGATTGTATCGCAGTATCCGCGTTCGGTGAGCTCGTCGGCCAATGAACAACCAACGATGCCGGCACCTATAATTACAATCTTTGGCATCAGTTCACAGGGGTTGTGGTGAGTTGATCGCTATACCAGGAGAGAAATTGCTTAACGAGGTACTCCTCGTCGGCCAGCGGACCCGGCAGGTAGCCACCGGAGCAAATGCCGCGGTAAGCACCTTCCGCCAGGCTTTGGTCCTGTGCATTGGTCTGGGTCCAGACTTTTGTCAGGTTGTCAAGATCATAGTCAACACTCTCCACTGCGTCTGCAGCTACGAGCCATTTGGTCCGCACCAGCGTCCGGTCCACCGAAAGCGGGAAGACGGCGAAGGTAACGATGTGGTCGCTCAGAAAGTGGTTCCACGAATTCGGATGGGTCCACAAAGAAAGTCCGCTTCCCTCGGGCCGCTGGAAATTGCCGAGCAGTTTTTTGCAGGCGTGTTCAGGCTTCAGGGTATGGGATAGGCACTGGTTGGCCAAGGGCAGTCGCACGGCGCGGAACCACAGGCCATCCGGGTATTCCAGCAGTTCGTAGGGAAGGCCGAGGCTTTCCCACTCTTTTTCTTTTTCCTGGAGCGTATCCTGAAAACGTTGTTCCGAGGGCTGAATATGATCCTTGTCGAGACCCTTACCAAAACCGGAACTGTAAAGCGGTACCAGCAGTTCAGGGTGATTGCTCTGGCAATGCAGGCACTCGCGGTTATTTTCAATGACCAGTTTCCAGTTGCAGGCCTCAATGATATCCTTCTGGCAGGCAATTTTAGTTTTGGGCAACTCGTAGGGAGCGAGATATGGCGTAAGCAGGGAGCGCACATCTTCGATATCAGTTGGTGCGGGCGTGGTAAGGCAAACATAAATAAGTCCACCGATCACGGCGACTTCTATAGGATTCAGTCCGAAATCTTCTTTAGGAAAACCGGCAGCCATGCCACGGGCATTCAGGAGATTTCCGTTTAAGTCGTAAGTCCAGTTGTGGTAGGGACACATGAGCCGCTTGCGGTTGCCCTTCTCTCCCTGGACCAGTTCGTGGCCACGGTGCCGGCATACATTATAGAATCCGTGCACTTCACCACGGTCCGTCCGTTGCAGAAAAAAAGACCGCGTTCCAATTTTTAAAGCAACGTAATCGCCTGGTTTCGGAAGGTCCGCCTCACAAGCCACATAAATCCACCGGCTGTAGAAAATCCGCTCAAGTTCTTGTTCAAAAATTTCGGTGCTTTTATAGAAGCGCTCGGGTAAAGTGAAATCTGGGTCAATTCCGGCTAAGGGCATGCTGATATTTTTATAAATTGAGATCCAGCAACTAAACTAAAACATAAAGTTAAGTTTGCCAGCCAATATTCCATTGGTGGGAAGACCATAAAAACCAGGCTGGACATGGAAAAATTAAAACAGGCCTCCCTGTTCATTAGACTTTATTAATTAAATTGAACCACTAACCTGCAATTTAAATATGAAGGATGCTCCGGTTACTGATAATAACGATCTTGCCAGTTTCGGTTATCGTCAGGAATTGAAGCGTTCCATCGGCAGCTTCTCCAGTTTTGCTGCAGGCTTTTCTTACATTTCTATTCTTACCGGTCTTTTTCAGATGTTTTATCTGGGTTATGGGGTTGCCGGACCCGCGTTTTTCTGGACCTGGCCATGTGTACTGGCGGGTCAGTTGCTGGTGGCGCTCTGCTTTGCAGAACTGGCTTCCCGGTTTCCTTTGTCTGGCGGGGTTTATCAATGGGCAAAGTTTACCGGAAACCCATTCCTTGGATGGATGACAGGCTGGATTTATCTGGCTTGTCTGATTACCACTATTGCTGCAGTGGCCATGGCGCTTCAGGTTAGCCTGCCCCAGATCTCAGATTCCTTCCAGATCATTGGAACCTCAGCTGATCCAAAATCGGTTGCTGTGAATGCGATATTGCTGGGTACTATATTGATTGTCGCCAGTACACTCATCAATGTCAGGGGCATCAGGCTGCTGGCGCTGATCAATAATATTGGTGTTTTTGCCGAACTGGTTGGTATTATATTGCTGATCATTCTTCTGTTTTCAAGCAGGGTAAGGACTCCGGTCGAAGCGGTCGTTCACATTAAAAATGCCGGATCCGGGTTGACATCTTTTCCTGATCTGAAGATTTTATTGGCGGCGACCGCCCTCACAGCTTCTTACGTTCTTTATGGATTCGATACTGCCGGAACCCTTGCTGAAGAAACGCATGATCCCCGCAAAAAAGCTCCCCGCGCCATCCTGCAGGCGCTTCTTGCGGCCGGATTTGCCGGTTTACTGGTATTGCTTTTTGCCCTGATGGCAGCGCCGGATCTGGCCATGCCGGATTTGGGAAATATACGCGGCGGGTTACCGATGCTGGTGAAATCAGTATTGGGTGAAACGACGGGCCGTCTTTTTCTATGTGATGTTATTCTGGCCATCAGTGTGTGCACCTTTGCGGTTCATTCCGGAACCGTAAGATTAATGTTTGCCATGGGGCGTGACGGATGCCTGCCCTTTAGTAAATCCTTATCGGAAGTTTCCTCAAAAACACAAACGCCTGTTTTAGCTACCTTGCTTTGCGGAATGGGAGCTATCATTATTCTGGCGGTTAATCTTCAGTTTCCAAAAGTATTCGAGTTGGTTACTTCCATCGCCATACTTTGGGCTAACCTGGCTTACTGGATCGTGGTTGCCCTACAATTGAAAAACAGGATTGTATCGGCCCGGTCCGGAGCGGATACGAGGGCCAGATTCAGTATGGGCAAATGGGGATTGCCGGTGAATATTCTGGCCCTGATCTGGAGCAGTTTTATGGTCATCAATGTGTCGTGGCCCCGCACGGCAACCTATGGTGTGGAATGGTATCACCAGTATGCAGCGTGGATTTATACGGCTGGTCTGATTTGTATTGGTGTGTTCATTTATTATTATAAGTCGTTTAAAAGACGCAGCATGGCGTAAAGGAATATGGAGTACACGCAGTTTATAGATGGCGCATTAACGAAAAGTTCAGACAGGGAATCCTGGATAAACTATAATCCGGCGAATAACAATCCCCTGGGAACGGTTTTTCAGGCTAACGATCAGGATATTGAAGCGGCTGTGCATTCATCCGAAAAGGCCTTTCAAATCTGGAAGGCGAAAACCGGAGCAGAACGCGGCCGGGTTTTAATAAAAGCAGCGGAGATATTAAGATCCGGATTGGAGAAGATCGCGCTTTTAGAAACGCAGGATACCGGAAAACCCATTTCGGAATCGCTGGCTGTGGATATCAGTTCGGCTGCAGATGCCCTGGAATATTTCGGGGGAATGGCCGCAACTATACATGGGGAGTATTTTGATTTGAAGAATGCCTTTGGATATACGCGTCCGGAGCCATTAGGAATATGTGCGGGCATTGGCGCCTGGAACTATCCCATTCAGATTGCTGCCTGGAAAGCTGCGCCGGCACTGGCCTGCGGCAACGCCATGATCTTTAAACCATCCGAACTCACCCCGGCAACGGCACTTGAATTGGCAAAGGCATTTATGGAAGCCGGCGCTCCGCCTGGTTTATTTAATGTGGTTCAAGGTGATGGTCGGGTTGGCGCTATGTTAGCAGATCATCCGCTGATAGCAAAAATTTCATTGACCGGTTCAGTTTCAACGGGTAAAAAAATCTTTGCCGCTGCTGCAACCCAACTGAAACGGGTCACCCTGGAACTGGGTGGAAAATCTCCCTTGATTGTTTTCGAAGATGCAGACCTACATAATGCTGTATCAGCCGCTCTTCTGGCCAATTTTTATACGCAGGGTGAAGTTTGTTCGAATGGCACACGGGTATTTGTGCACCGCCGGATTTTTGATTCCTTTTTAATGAAGCTAAAGGAACGGACTGAGAAAATCAGGTTGGGAGACCCGGCAGATCCCGATACCCAGATGGGCGCATTGATCAGCAAGGCGCACCTGGAAAAAGTGATCCGGTTTATCGAATCAGGAAAATCTGCAGGAGCGACCTTATTGACCGGAGGCTTCAGACCTGAAAAAGATTTCAAAGGACGGGATATTCGTTCCGGCAATTTCCTGGCTCCGGCAATTTTTACGGATTGCGATGATTCCATGGAAATTTGCAAAGAAGAGATATTTGGTCCGGTGCTCACTATACTTCGTTTTGACTCAGAAGAAGAGGTGATTGAAAGAGCCAATAATACTCCCTACGGACTTTCGGCAGGCGTATTTACGAATGACATCAAACGTGGCCATCGCGTAATTCATCAATTGCAGGCAGGTGTCTGCTGGATTAATAATTATAATATAACCCCCGTTGAACTTCCTTTTGGCGGATATAAACAATCCGGTCAGGGCCGGGAGAACAGCCTTGCCGCTATTCAATATTATACCCAGCTGAAAAGCGTTTATGTGGAATTGGGAAACGTCGAATCTCCTTATTAAGATGGATAAAGTTTTTGACACGATCATCATCGGAGGCGGGTCTGCCGGCTGTGTGCTGGCCAATCGGCTGACTGAACATCCCGATCGTAAAGTGTTGGTGATTGAAGCGGGAAGAAGAGATTCCTGGTGGGATATTTTTATTCATATGCCCGCTGCGCTTACCTATCCGATTGGCAGTAGATTTTATGACTGGCAATACCAATCGGAGCCTGAGCCATTTATGAATAACCGGCAGGTGTATCATGCGCGGGGAAAAATATTGGGTGGTTCCAGTTCCATCAACGGAATGATTTTCATCCGGGGCAATCCACTGGACTATGAAAAGTGGGCAAAGGATCCGGGAATGGAATCCTGGGATTATGCCCATTGCCTTCCTTATTTTAAAAAGTCAGAAAACAGAACCGCCGGAGCAAACGCCCTGCGTGGTGCTGACGGTCCTTTGCACCTCGAGACAGGGCCTGCCAGCAACCCCTTGTTCAAAGCATTTTTTGATGCGGCCAGACAAGCGGGCTATCCGCTGACAGAAGATGTCAATGGATTCCAGCAGGAAGGTTTTGGAAAGTTCGACCGCAACATCAAAAACGGGAGGCGCTGGTCTGCCTCAAAGGCCTATTTGCATCCTGTTTTGGGAAAACGAAAAAATCTTGAAGTCATCTGTGCTGCGCTCGCAACCAGAATTCTTTTCTCGGGAAAGCGCGCCGTCGGCGTGGAATTTTTGAAAGGAAATCGTTTGCACAGGGTTACAGCAGGTGAGGTTATTTGCTGTGGCGGTTCCATTAATTCTCCCCAGATTCTGCAGCTGTCAGGAATAGGAGATCCTGAAATTCTGAAATCGGCAGGGGTTGAGCCGCTGCACGGGCTTCCCGGTGTGGGGCAGAATTTACAGGATCATCTGGAGGTATATGTGCAATTTGCCTGCAAAAAACCAGTCAGCGTATCGCCGGCATTGAAATGGTATAACAAACCCCGGGTGGGCCTTCAGTGGATGTTCTTTCATAAAGGACCCGGGGCCACCAATCATTTTGAGGGCGGAGGATTTATCAGAAGCAATGAAACGGTTGCATACCCAAACCTTCAGTTTCATTTTTTACCGGTGGCCATACGATATGATGGCAGCTCTCCGGCCGGTGGTCATGGCTACCAGGTGCATGTTGGCCCAATGAATTCTGATGCCCGCGGATCTGTGCTGATTAAGTCACCGGATCCAAAGGGAAAACCAGTCATCCGGTTCAATTATCTTTCCACGGATCAGGACCGGCGGGAGTGGGTGGAGGCCATCCGCTGTGCCCGGAACATCCTGAATCAGCCGGCGATGGATGAATTTAATGCTGGCGAAATTTCACCCGGACCTGCCGTTGATACCGATGAGCAAATACTGGATTGGGTCAGGCGGGATTCAGAAACTGCCTTGCATCCATCCTGCACTTGCCGCATGGGTACAGATAACCTGTCTGTCGTAGATCCACTCACCATGCGGGTACATGGCCTTGACGGATTAAGGATAGTGGATGGAAGTGTAATGCCGTATATAACGAATGGTAATCTGTATGCTCCAATTATGATGATCGCAGAAAAGGCGGCCGATATCATTTCAGGAAATCAACCGCTTAAACCGGAGAAATCTGATTTTTACAGAAAGCCAGACTAAACCCACCGCTCGACTTTTCTAAATATAAATTGCTGTTCATTAAACCTCAAACCCGTCGCCTTTTTTATTTCATCTTTTTCATGCATGTTAGCTTTAAAATAATTATCTTATAAGCGTAATTTAATATTCTGCCTAACATGATACCCGGCAAAAAAAGATTGAGCCAATATATGGCCACATTTGAAAATTCTTTCCTGTTCAGGTGCCTAAAACCAAAAATATGAATGATTTATCAAGGAAAAAGTTCCTCCAATACACTGCATCTGCAGGCGTAGCCGTAATGCTTTCATCACTGGAAAGTTTTGCAATGGGCAGGGACGATAAGAAATTGAAAGTAGCCGTCATTGGTTGCGGCAGTGTCAGCGGAAGCTATATTCCTAAACTGCTTACCTCCGATTTAATAGAAATTGTATCTCTCTGCGACATTAAATATAACAGAGCCCTGGAGCGTAATAAAACATTTAATGTAAATGCAAAAACATATCCTAACATTGACGAAATGCTAAAGGGTGAATCGTTTGATATGATGATTACCCTTACGGATATGCAGGTACATGAAGGACTGAACAGAAAAGCAATAATGGCAGGTAAACATGTGTGGAGCGAAAAACCCATGGCAAACAGCTATGCCGCGGGAAAAGAACTTTTGGATATCGCCAAATCAAAGAAACTGCGTTTCTGGGGCGCACCTGCCGTGGTTAATAGCCCACAGTTTGAATTTATGAGCAAGAAATTGCAGTCAGGTGAATTGGGCAGAGTTTCATCAGCACATGGACAATACGGGCACACTGGTCCTACATGGAGTGCATTCTTTTATGAAAAAGGCGGCGGCAGCATGCCCGACCTGGGTGTTTATAACATGGCGACACTAACAGGATTGCTTGGGCCGGCAAAAAGTATAATGGCTATGTTAAGTATTGTTACACCCGAACGCATGGTTGATGATAAGGGAAAGATAAAAGTAGAGGCAGAAGATAATGCACATCTTTTATTAGAGCATGATAATAATGTTATCAGCCATGTAATGTGCGGGTTTAATTATTACGACAGGTTCGGTCACCAGGCCAAAGATCAAAAACTACATTCTATTCAGATTTATGGCAGTGAAGGTAATATGCGTTTGATCGGTTACGATTGGGAAACGAACGGTGTGGCGATTGATACACTAAAAACCAATGGCGAGGAACAGTTGCTATGCACTGACAAAGGCGGATATGAATGGAGGGAAGGCGCAAATGTAGTGGGTGAAAGTATGTTGAAAGGAGTTGAACCCAGAATTAACGCGGAGCATGCATTACATGTATTGGAAATAATTGAAGCGGCCAGAAAATCCCAGGAGACGGGCATGAGGATAAAACTGCAAAGCAAGTTTCCATGGCCGATGGCAGTGCTGACAATTAAAAAATGAAAGTAGTACGTTCGAGTTCGAGAAGTTCTCTTTAATTTATTATGACTTTCTCAGAGAGTTTTCCCATTGTTGGTCTGGCGATTTTTCAGTACAACTCCGGACTGTGATTTTGGAAATAATCCCAGCACGAAGTAGAGTTGAATTAGGGTCAGAACGGCGATGCTCAGATAAGTGCTGATAAAACAAAGAAGCGCCCCAAATGCATACAAAGATTGAGCAAAAATTCCCCTTCGCATCATCGCCTTTTTTATTTCATCTTTTCCCTGCATGTCAGCTTTA
>Ga0105240_10015119_pt1 | contig 10505 bp, 9 predicted proteins | sample KBSC54metaG_FD_80426 | JGI IMG/M metagenome (GOLD analysis project Ga0105240, IMG submission 80426) | Corn rhizosphere microbial communities from Kellogg Biological Station, Michigan, USA - KBS C5-4 metaG | ecosystem: Host-associated > Plants > Roots > Rhizosphere > Soil | place: Michigan, USA...
GCCGCGCCCCCGGCTCCCGCACCGATCGCCGCGCCTTGCCCGCCCCCGGCGATTGCGCCGATGGCTGCACCGATTCCAGCGCCAATCCCGATCTTCTCAGCGTCCCGGGTCTTGGTCGCCCGCGCCCGCCGGGCTACCGTTCCAGTGCTGACCGCGACGTCATGAGTTCCTATCCGTAGCTGGGTCAAACGGACCGAAATGGTCGCGACTCCTTTGACGCGTCCTCCCGGATTCGAGTCCACCACCCGCCCCCGCACCCGAGCGCCGCGAGGAGCGACTTCCTTCCCCTCGATCACGATGGGCTCAGTCAGCGTTGCGGTAAAAGTATCCCCGGCGTTGGTGGTCTTGGTTGAAAGCGAAGCATCCGTTCGGATCTTCAGCGGGGTACCTGCTTCAATGGTCACCGGACTCGGCTTGGAAAACAGTGGGGTATCGGACTTCGCCGGCGTCGATTCCGGTGTAAGCCCGGTCACCGTAGACGGCTCCGTCGTCCGGCTGCATGCCGCCATCGATACCGCGATGGCCGCAATTACACAAATCCTGGTTTTCATTTGAAACCTCCACTGCTTTCTTGGGCGACGCTTCTGTGAGCCCAAGTGTTACGAACGATTAAGCCTTAGGGCCGTTTCGTATCGGGTGCCAGGTATTAATCGGCGGCGCCCTGGATCTTCACCAGAGGCGTTTCGCTCTGGGCGGGCATTCCCGACTGCAGCGTCTGTTTCCCACGCCAGAAATCGAAGTAGGAGACGTAATGCACACAGCTTACTGTGCAGTAAGGTGCGCAGGGCTTCTCGGTGAGGTATTCGCGGTCAAGATCCTGCTGCGTATATTGTTCCAGGGGCTTAGCTGGATAACCGCGCTGCTGCGAGCAATAATGTACCAGACCCTCCTCGCAGATGTACATGTACCGGGATCCCGCGCGGCATTTCCAGGTATTGGGCTTGCCCAGCGCGATAGCGTCCTGGAAGTAGCTGAACCGGGCAAAACCCCGGTTCTCCATCGTTTTCATTTCGTGGTACACGCCCCTCTCGCGCTCGCTTAGCGGACGAAGCTGGCCATCGCCATCGTGGATAATTCCGACGGTTGCCTGGAATCCGAGTTCCACGGCACGCCGGCCCACCACCAGGGCATCCTCCGGATTGTGAATCCCGCCCCCTACCACTGAGTTGATATTGACCCGGAACAAAGCGTGTTTCGCCAGACCCTGCAGCTTCTTATCGAGCACCTTGAGACTCTTCTTCGAGACATCGTCCGGCATGACGTTGTCGATCGAGATCTGCAGCCAGTCCAAGCCCGCCCGATTGAGCCGTTTCACCCGATCCGGCGTAAGCAGGTAGCCGTTGGTGATCATGCCGGCGATCAGACCCCGTCGCCGCATGGCCCGGATGATATCGTCCAGATCCGGATGCAGCAGCGGCTCGCCCCCGGATAGTGTGACGATCACCGTACCCAGGTCCGCCAACTGGTTAATTCGCCCGATGATGGTTTCGGCGGGGACGGGCTTCGAGAAATCGTCGTATTCGTTGCAGTAAGTGCAAGATAGGTTGCACCGTCGAATGGGAATGATATGCGCCATGATGGGATGGCGCGTCGACATCGCTCCCCAGGCGATCATTCGTAACTCCCGCAATCGGAGCGCAAAGGACCGGGCGCCCCTTCGCAGTTTAAATCCCAAGTCTGGCATGGACTTTTTCCATTTAAACACGTCGTAAGGCATACTTGCAGAAAGTGTTGACAGGAAGGTTCGCGAAGATAGCACTGCTTGGGCTCACGCTGGTCTTGGGTTTGTACGGGATCGGGCGGAGCCTGTGGCTGGATGAATCCTGGGTCGCAAATTCCGTAAACGCCGCCACGCTCGGCCAGATGTTCCACTATCCGAACTGGCTGCAGACCAGCCCTCCGCTATTTCTTCTCCTGGCCCGGACGGCCATCGGCGTCTTCGGATTGTCGACTGTGGTCCTCCGCAGCGTCCCCCTGCTGGTTTCGTTGATGGCGGTGGCGGCCATGCTGGCGGTGGCGAGGCGGGTGGTTTCCCCGCCCTTTGCGGTTCTGGCCACCGCGACCTTTGCCTTCCATCCGACTGTGGTCGAGTACTTCCGTTCTTTCAAACAATACGGCGGAGAAGTAGCGGCGACGGCCGCGGTTCTATGGGCCGCCGTCGCGTATCTGCAGAAACCGGAACGCAGGCAGTTCTGCGTCCTGCTCAGCGTGGCGGTTGCAGCGATGACACTGTCATATCCAACGGTGTTTCTGCTGCCCGGCGTAATAGCCGCCGTGGCTGTGGGAAATCGAACCCGGGCGGCTGCGCTCGCTGGGATCACGAGCCTGCTGCTGGCCCCCATGTACTGGTGGCTGATCCGCCCGAATTACACCGCGGCGCTGCGGACCTACTGGATGGGCGATCCAGAAATCTGGTTAGCGCCCAGCATGCTGGCAGCCGTCGCTTTTTGCATCATCGCCGGAGTACGTGCATTGTCGCGCCCGCGCAACTGGATCGCCATCATCCTGCTCTCTCCGTGCGTCCTGCTGTTCGTCAGCGAATTGCTGGGGTGGTATCCGGCCAGTCCCAGGACCCATCTGTTCGTGCGGCCTTGCTTCATCCTTCTGCTGGCCATGAATTTGGAAGATCTCGCGAACCTCTCGGAATGGAAGTGGGATGCCGTCGTAGTTCTGGTCGCAGCGGCGGTCATTTTCCTCGGCGTGCGCAAACAATTTCACGAAGGCCGGTTTCAGCCGGAAGAGGACATGGCCGGAGCAGTTCGCTATCTGCGGATGAACGTGGCCCCTTCCGATCTGATCCTGGTGCACGCCTCCCTGCGCGAGGGATTTCTGCTCTACACAGCGATCCAAGGCTGGCACGCACCTCCCGCCGTCTACGGCGACACCGAATGGCCCTGCTGCCCCCGCGGCAAGCCAGCGGGGCCGAATGTATCGACGCCCGAAGAAGTGGTGCGCGACGTGGACACCAAGATTCCGCATGATTTTCGCGGGCGGATCTGGCTGTTCTATACAGACCGCCCGCTGCATTGGGATTACGTACGCATTTACGATCCCAAGCTATGGCAGAACTACTTCTGGAGCCGTAACTGCCGGCCAGGACCTTATATCCGCTTCGCGAATCTTGGGCTGGTTCCAATGAATTGCATATAAGAATGCTCTGCACCTGAGAGTATTTCTCCCAGCCAGCCACTTACTCTCGTGGTTCGGTGTTTCGTTTTTCTCCTGATTGTGCGCCTTCAGCTTGTCGCGCAGGGCGATCCAGCCATCCTGCAAATCCGCATGGTGGAGGGCGAAGGCACGGTCTATCCCATCGGCGCGCGAGCCACTCGGGGAATAACTGTGCAGGTGACCGACGAGAATGGAAAACCCGTCGGGAGCGCTGCCGTAATTTTCCGCCTTCCGGACGATGGTCCGACGGGAGCGTTTTCTTCAGGCATGCGGACGGAAATTGCCACCACTACCGCGGATGGACGCGCCAGCATCTGGGGCATGCAATGGAACCGAGTGACCGGACCGCTGGAGGTTCGCATCACCGCAGCGAAAGGCCAGGCCCGCGCCGGAACGATTTGCGGATTGTTTCTCTCCGACGCAGCGACTGCCGAACCAAAAAGCGCGATTGCTCCTGGCTGGCGCAGACATCGAAGAATACTACTCGGGGTCGCAATTGCCGCGGCCGCGTTTGTCAGCGTGGCGGCCGTCACCAATCGCGGCACTCCCGGCCCGGCGACTGGCAGCGCTGGCGTGAATGCGCCTCAAATAGGAACGCCGACGATCATCATTGGCAAGCCATGAAGCGCATACTCCCGGTATTCATCGCCGTCTGTGCCTGGTCGCAGTCAGGAATTGAAGTTCCCTCCGTGGGCATGATTGTGGATGCAGCGGGAAATCTGCGTACCGTGCAGGGCGTTGCCGGCAATTTCCTGCTGGGCCCGGCGATGGCGTCGGGCGTTCTCTCGGCGGCGTGCTCGGAACAACTGTGTCTGGCCAAAACCAATTCGAAGATCCTCTCGGCGACTGGCGAAGTCGATGCGCCACCCGGTCCAGCCGTATTCGGCTGGCATGGTGAAACTGCCGTGATCTTTTTTCCGGAATCGAGGGCATTTGCGCGTTGGAGCGACAATACGCTGCAGCCGTTCGATTGGACGGTAGAGGGCGAGGTGCTCTCCATTCACTTAGGCGACGACAGCATCGAAATTGCACTGCGGACCGATTGGGCCGCCGAGACGGACGGTGCCGTCCTGCTGCTCCCGAAAGGCGTTCTGTTCGCCACACAGGAAGAACTGATCCTGCGGCGTGCCGGTCGCAGCGAGCTTCGGTTTGAACTGGCGGGCGCGGAAGCCATCACGCCGATGGGTCCGAACTATTCCGCGATTCGCGCGGGTGCGGCGATTTACGCACTTCGTACAGAGCCCGGACACGAGCAGTTGTTCCTGCTTCCTGGGGGCAGCCCATGAAAGGCATCCTCATCCTCACCCTTCTGCTTCCATTCGCGGCACATGCGCAGCTAGCGCTCTACCTGATGAACGGAAGCACGGAGATACCCGTGGGTCCCGCGCTGAACATGGGCCAGGTTGCCGCGGGAGACACGGTAAGCATGCGCATCCGCATCCGCAACACGGGCGCCAGTACTGCGAACATCACCCGCTATTCCGCCGACGGAGCGGGATTCAGCATCGACCGTCCATCACTGCCCTTCCCCGTTGGACCGGGAAGCGTGCAAGACGCGCTGCTGAACTTTAGTGCCTCCAATCCGGCGATTTACAGCGCCAGCCTGCAGGTCACCTCTTCGGTCAACAGTCTCAGCACTATCGCAGTCGCTACCGTAGTCATCGGGCCGGTGCTAACGGTCTTCCCTGCGTGCACCGGGTCGGACGGCCCGCCGCCTGCGATCGATTTCGGGCGCGCGCAAACCGGTCAGCCGCGGCTGTGTAACCTGTACCTGCGCAATCCCTCCGCTCAGGAGATGACGATCTCGACCTTTCAGGTGGCCGGCGCAGCCTTTCAGTTGTCTTCGGGACCAAAGCCGCCATTCAAGATCGCTGCCGGCGAGACTATGGCTTTTGTGGTGGGATTCTCGCCGAACGCAGCCGGTTCGTATACCGGGGCCCTGGCAATCGAGACGCGAACCTACGTGTTAAACGGCGCGGCATTCGACCCGCCCTTGCCGAAGCCATTGCTCGAATTCGATTCCGGATCGTTCCAAAGCTCGCAGCAGCGGCGTTTAACCATGCGTCTTGCTACGGCCGCACCCGCGAAGGCCTCGGGCTTCGTAAATCTGGCTTTTCTGCCAGATACGACGTTGGTCACCGACGATTCGGCGGTGGTCTTTCTGGCCACCGGAACCCGGACGCTGCCGTTTTCTGTCGCAGCTGGAAGCACGCAAATTACGATCGGCGGCCAGACGTCGGCCATGTTTCAGACCGGCACCTCCTCCGGCCGGATCCGTTTTACCATCTCCGGGATTTCTACCGATGGCGATCCTACTACGGTCCTTACGATTCCGGCCTCGCTACTTTCGCTCGATACGACCACGGCGACGCGGCGCACCGGGAATCTGGATATTCAAGCGATCGGGTTCGACAACACTTATTCGGCCGGTGCCATGGTATTCACCTTCCTCGACACTTCCGGCCAGGCCGTTCCGCCAGGAGCGATCCTGGCAGATTTTACCCAGGCTTTTCGAGCGTTTTTCAGCAAGACGCAAACCGGCAGCACGTTTCAGGTGCGCGTAAGTTTTCCGGTAACCGGCGATACCTCGGGAATCGCTGCCGTCGAAATGAAGCTCTCCAACGGCGCGGGAACCACCACCACGCGAGTGGCCTTTCAGTGAGACCGCTAGACTCGGAAGAGTGACCACCCGAGTGGCTCTATCCATCGCCGGCTCAGACCCTAGTGGAGGAGCCGGTCTGCAAGCCGATCTGAAGACCTTCCATCGCCTGGGAGTCTATGGCGAAGCCGTGGTGACACTGATCACGGTTCAAAACACGCGCGGCGTGAGCCGGGTGGAGGTGATGGCCCCGGACTTGGTCGTGGAGCAGATCCACGCGGTCACAAGCGACATCTGCCCGCATGCCGCCAAGATCGGGGCGCTCGGCAATCGCGGCGTGGTCGAGGCGGTCGCCTCAGCGGCGGAAAGCTTCACATTTCCGCTGGTGATCGATCCGGTAATGATCAGCAAGCACGGGGCGCCCTTGATCAAGGAAGAAGCACATAGCGCCTTGAAAGCGCGCCTGATCTCGCTGGCATTCCTGCTGACTCCGAACCTGGAGGAGGCTGCCGTACTGGCTGGATTCCCTGTCACGGATGTCGCTTCAATGCGCAAAGCCGCCGAGAAGCTGGCGTCGCTGGGCGCGAAGAACGTGCTCATCAAAGGCGGACATCTTCAAGGCGATGCGGTCGATGTCCTGTTTGAGCCCGAGCACGGATTTCAGGAGTACGTCAGTCAAAGAATCGCAAGCCGGCATACGCATGGGACGGGTTGCACCTACTCGGCCGCCATCACTGCCGAGCTCGCCAAGGGAGCCGCGTTACGGCAGGCGGTTGCCCGAGCCAAAGAATTCATCACGGAGGCCATCCGCACGGCTCCCGGGTTGGGCTCGGGAACGGGTCCCTTGAATCATCACGCCTGAGAGTACTGCCCTGGCCGCACCACTGTACTTAAGTGATGGCGTATCCCGTGATCGACAGCTTGGTGCTCGCGATCCTGACGCCGCTGGCCAGCGCCATCCTGATCTTTGGCCTGGATGATCTGATCGTGGATCTGACTTTTGCCTTCATCTGGGTCAAGTCGGCGTTCCGGCCCGCCGCGAGCATGTTTCCACCGGGTCCGCGGCAGCTCGAAAACGCGCCCCGCCAGAGGATCGCGATCCTGGTGCCCTTATGGCAGGAGCATCAGGTGATTGGACGGATGCTCGAACATAACCTCGCAGCCATCCGTTATCCGGATTACCACTTCTTCGCGGGCTGCTATCCCAATGACATCGAGACGCAGGAGGCCGTCCGGTTGGTCGCTGAACGCTTTCTGCAGGTGCATCTGGCGCTGTGCCCGCATCCCGGTCCCACCTCTAAGGCGGACTGTTTGAACTGGATCTACCAGCACCTGCTGCTGGAAGAAGAGCGCAGCGGGCGGAGGTTTGACATCGTGATGATCCACGATGCCGAAGATCTGATTCATCCCGAAGAGCTCGGCTGGATCAACTATTACGCCGCGCGTTACGATTTCGTTCAGACGCCGGTGCTGGCTCTGGCAACGCCCCTGCACATGTTGACCCATGGGGTTTACTGTGACGAGTTTGCTGAAAACCACACGCGCGACATGGTGGTTCGCGGAACGTTGGGTGGATTTGTTCCCAGTTCCGGAGTGGGCACGGGCTATCGGCGCGACGCTTTGGAGCGGCTGGCGCGGGCCTCCTCCAACCGGCTGTTCGAGCCCGAGGCGCTCACCGAAGATTATGAAAACGGCTTACGCATGTTCCGCCTGGGATGCTCGCAGGCGTTCGTACCGATCTCACTAGGCGCGGGCGGCAGCCGCGATTTCGTGGCCACGCGCGAGCTCTTCCCGTCCAATTGGAACGCTGCGCTGCGCCAGCGGACTCGCTGGGTGATGGGCATCGCGCTGCAAGGATGGCAGCGATTCGGCTGGTCCGGAAAACCACGCGAGGTTTACTGGCTGTGGCGCGACCGCAAAGGGCTGATTGCGAATCCGCTCAGCCTGGCGGCAAATGTCGTGTTCGTCTATGGACTGGCGACGGCCCTCTGGACGCGAGTGTCGCCCATCGAGGCTCGCCTGGCCGCGGCAACTCTGGCCCTGCAAGTTCTCCGCATTGGTGTGCGGGGTTTGTGTGTGGGCCGCATCTACGGTCTCCTGTTTGCCCTGGGAGTTCCGGTACGTGCCGTGTATGCCAACGCGCTCAACACGGCCGCAACAGCCCACGCTATCGCGCGATACACGGTCGCCCGGGTGCGCGGGCGGCCGCTCAAATGGCTGAAGACCGAACACGCCTATCCGGCACGATCCGCGCTGCTCGCGCAAAAAAGAAAGCTGGGCGAAATTCTGATTGGCTCCGGATCCGTGCAGCCGGCGGATCTGGCCGCCGCTCTGGTTGAGCGGACTCCAGGAATACGCTTGGGAGAGTACCTGGTGGATTCCGGCAAACTCCACCTCGACGCACTATATGAGGCGCTCAGCCTGCAGCAGGGTCTGCCGATCGCGCGCATCGAGCCGGATTCGGTGCCCTGGCCGGTGGCTCACACGCTGCCGGAACATGCCATTCGTCAATGGCAAGTATTACCCTTCCGCATCGCGGAACAGCATCTGTTCGTGGCCTCTCCCGAGCCTCCCAGGGATGAAACCGCAGAAGCCTTGCGGCCGTTCACTTCGCTTGAAATTCGCTTCCACCTGGTGACGCCGGCCGAGTTCGAAAGGCTCTCCAAAGCGCTACTCTGAAGCGTGGGTCGAATCACAAGAATCGCCGCGGCGATCCTGCTCTCGTGCTGGAGCCTGGCTTCCCAGCAACAGGCTGTCGATCTGATCTGGAGCGCCCGCTACGTCGTCACCGAAGACCCGCAGCGCCGCGTGATCGAAGACGGAGCAATCGCGATACGAGGCGATTCAATCATCGAAGTCGGACCGGTTGAAGAGATCCAGCGGAAATACTCAGCGCGAAATCTGATGGACCAGCCCAATGCGATTCTTTCGCCCGGCTTGATTAACACGCATACTCACGCAGCCATGTCGCTGTTCCGCGGCATCGCGGACGATTTGAAACTTCAGGACTGGCTCGAAAAATTTATTTTCCCGGCGGAAGCGAAAAACGTGGATCGCGATTTTGTACGCTGGGGTACCCGGCTGGGCTTGCTCGAAATGGCGCTTTCCGGCACCACCACCTTCGCCGATATGTACTACTTCGAGGAAACCGTCGCGGAAGAAACCAAGCAGGCTGGGATGCGGGGAATGCTGGGCCAGACCGTGATCGGATTCCCTGCTCCGGATTACAAGACCCCCGAAGCAGCGCTGGTGGGAGCCGAGAAATACCTGAAAACCTACGCCAACGATCCTCTGATCGTGCCGGCAGTCGCGCCGCACGCGATTTATACCACCTCCGATGACACCTTGCAGGCCGCACGTATACTCGCTGACCGTTACGGCAAGCCTCTGATCGTCCATCTGGCGGAGACTAAGACCGAGTTTGACGAAGCTCTGCAGAAGCGCAAGAAAACACCGGTCGCCGCGCTCAGCGACCTGGGTGTTCTGCAGGGCTGGACCCTGGCTGCGCACGCGGTCTGGCTGGCCCCTGCGGATTTCGGTCTGCTAAAAGCAGCCGGAACGGGCATCGCACACTGCCCTTCGAGCAATATGATGCTGGCCAGCGGCGTCGCGCCGATCTTGAAGATGCTGCAGGCTGGAATTCCGGTCGGCTTGGGTACGGACGGCGTGGCGGGGTCCAATAACGATCACGACTTGATGGAAGAAATGGACCTGGCGGCCAAGCTGCAGAAGGTGACTGCGGGCGATCCGAGCGCGCTCACCGCCAGCCAGGCGTTCGACATGGCGACGATCCTGGGAGCGCAGGCGCTGGGGATGAGCAAGATGATCGGGTCGCTCGAAAGCGGCAAGCGGGCGGACATTATCAGCATCCGGCTGGACGTGCCCAACGCGACGCCGATGTACGGAGTCTATTCGCAACTGGTTTATTCGCTCAAGGCTGCGGATGTGGGCGACGTCATGGTCAACGGACGATTCGTCGTGCGGAGCCGCCGGATGCTGACCATCGACGACAAGGCAGTGATGGCCAAGGCCGAAGAGTATCGCGCCAAAGTCGCGAAATCCTTGAGCGGAAATTAGCCCCACCCTCCGCCGCCGGGGGTTTCAATCCGTAAAAGATCGCCGGGGCGGGCATCGAATCGTAATTTCCCGCGGAGATTCTGCGGTCTCTCTTTACGCACCCCGCCGCGCACCCCATCATGCAGCAAGGTATTCCGTCCCGGCTTTCCAGATTTACCACCGGCGAGGCCCCAGGGGCCGCGCTCGCGGCGATCGGAGAGCAGCGTGACTTCGGCAGGAATCAGAAATTCGAATTCGCGCACGATGCCGTCGCCTCCTCGGTGCGCTCCCGCTCCGCCGGATCCGCGCCGGATGCGATAGCTCGCAATGCGGAGCGGAAACTGATGTTCGAACGCTTCAATGGGAGTGTTCCAGCTATTGGTCATGTGCGTATGAATAGCGCTGGCGCCATCGGCGTGCATGGAAGCTCCCATTCCGCCAGCGATGGTCTCGTAATACGCAAATCCGCTTCCGCCGAAACTCAGGTTGTTCATTGTGCCGCTGCTGGCGGCCGGAATCCGGTCCGGTGCGGCCTTGGCCAGTGCGCCCAACAGAACATCGGTGATGCGTTGCGACGTCTCGACGTTTCCCGCAGCCATAGCGGCGGGCGACCGCGCGTTGACCACGGTTCCCTCCGGCGCGATCACGCGAATCGGCCGCAAGATGCCCGCTGTGAAAGGAA
>Ga0105240_10015120_pt1 | contig 10505 bp, 8 predicted proteins | sample KBSC54metaG_FD_80426 | JGI IMG/M metagenome (GOLD analysis project Ga0105240, IMG submission 80426) | Corn rhizosphere microbial communities from Kellogg Biological Station, Michigan, USA - KBS C5-4 metaG | ecosystem: Host-associated > Plants > Roots > Rhizosphere > Soil | place: Michigan, USA...
TCCAAGCCAGCGTGACGCGGAAGGGCTTGGTGTTGTCGGTGATGTTTCCGTTGAACGTTCGGGTCTGGCCGGTCGCGGTGAATTTGTCCCCGCCGGTTTGATCGCGCAGCACGCGCGCGACACCGTCAAAGGCGGTGCCGAGGTTGACATGGCCCATGCCTTGATTTTGTGAGGGCAGCGTGTCGTTGGCGTAGGTGCCAGTCATGTAACGCGCTGAATTGACAAGAAACGCCTTGGTCATGGCCGGGCTCGGCGGAGTGAGGCTGGCGTTGATGAAATACTGGCGAAGCAAAGCACACGCGCCCGCGATGCCGGGAGTCGAGTGGCTGGTGCCGGAACTGGCGGTGTAAAATTGCTGCCCCGCAGATGGAAAATAATGTGAGCCACTTGTGCCGCCGCTCACGCCTTCCCCATTAAAACACGACAGCGCTGAACCGATACCGTTTGTCGTCGGCGAACCGCTTTGTCCCACGCCGCCAGTAACATGAGTGCCCGGTGCGACGATGTCCGGTTTGTAGCGCCCATCCGAACACGGTCCGCGGCTGGAGAAATCGATGATGTCGTTTGCGCTATTCGCTCCCGTGTCAGAAACGCCGCTGCCGTCGCTGCCGCCAAAAGCCCGCACGTTTTCCGCCGCACCGACGGTGATAATATTCTTCGCAGTCCCAGGCGAACCTACGGTGTTTGCGGACGGACCTTCGTTGCCGGCCGCAAAGACAATGACCATTTGCTGATTGCCCGCCGTGGCAAAGGCTGAGCCTGTTGGTTGCGCATCACGTACGAGCGCGTCATAGGTTTGCGCATCGGTGTCATAGGTGTTGTTGGTCGCGCCCCAGCTATTTCCGCTCACGCGCGCGCCGTTGTTGTAAGCTTTGGACTGGAGATTCGGATATGTTGGATCAGTGAACGTGTCGGGATCGAAGATCACCGAGGAGCCGACTTTGACGAACGGACATACGCCGATGCCGTAATAAAATCCGGAGGAATCGAAATGAAGCGTGTTCGTGGTCGGGCCAACGTAACCGCCAATGATGTGCGAATTCAAATTACCATGGCCATCGCAGCCGGAGATCGTGCTGTTAGTGTTCGGTGTGCCCTCGAGCCGGTTGTAAGCGACGCGACTGGTACCACTGGGATTGCCTTGCCGGTAGAGCGCGAAGTGGCCCGGTGACGTAGTGCCGTTATCGATGCCGCTGTCGGTCACGTCCACGATGAAGCCAGACGCATCAAACTGCGCCTGCGTGAAACCTTTTCCTGCGAGCCAGGCGAGATAGCCGGAGCCCGTTGGTGCATTGCCCGTCAAGTTGCCTGCCATGATCTGATCCTGCCGTTCATCAAATTTGCGATGCTTGAAGTAAGGCTGGATGGAGACCACGTCGGGTTGAGCGGCTATGGTGTCGATCTGGCTGGCAGGCAGTTCTACGATGATTGTGCGGTAGCCAACCAGTTTGTAATCGTTCTTCACCGGGGCGAGCTGAGATTGTTTGATGACGTTGAGCGTGGCGGCGTTGGCCTCGTCGTCCTCGACCAGTTGGATCGCAAACGTTTCCGTGCCGATGTCGCGGAATAATCCTTTCGCATCCGTCATTTTCGCGCCCGGATGAACCTTGTAGACGTCCGCATAAGCGCCTTCCCACTGCACCTGTGTTGCGCTACCCGCCCATGATTGAACTTTCGCGATCGTCGCGCTGTCACCGTAGACCAGATAGGCGTTGTCCGGAATGTGCGTGACGATGCGAACGCCGTTCGTTTCCAGTTCATTGCGCCACTCGGGCTTGACCGGTCCGGCGAATTGCACGAGGTGAAGGCGTTTGCCCGTGAACGGCGCGCGGGCGGTCCGCATGGCTTTGACCGTTGGCGTCGTGGTATCGAGCTGAACTGCATTCAGGTGGATCACGTTCATTTCATCCGCTGATTCGACATCAGCCTGTGCCGCTGCCTGTTTGCCCACGGCGGCGGGCGCTTCCAGCAACTGGAAACTGCCATAGTCGGCGATGAGCCTGGCCCCCCGCGTAATCAGTTGTTGGGCGTGTTCAGGATTGGTGACGCGGAGTTTGGTGGTGGTCTGGGCCAGTGCACTGGTTGCGGTCAGGGCGCACAGCAGGAGCAGGAGCAGTTTCGTTTTCATACGGGTAGAATTCTGATGGACGAGCAAGGAAACTCTAATGGCGACGGGAGGGGATTATTCTTCGACAGGGCACGCCTGTGCTACGAATCCCGTTATGCGGGAGAAATTCAAATACCATCCTTCTGAAAAAGTGGAGCGGGCGAAGGGAATCGAACCCTCGTAACTAGTTTGGAAGACTAGCGCTCTACCATTGAGCTACGCCCGCAAACCAGAGCATCGTAGCCGGGGCGCTTGCCTTGTCAACTTGCACGTATATCCTCGCGCGACATGAGCGACCTGAATTCGCTGCTTATTACGGGCGGCCGCGTGATTGACCCGGCCAACCGCCACGATGGCATCGCCGATTTGCTGGTTTTGGACGGGAAAATCTCGGCGGTTGGCGCTGAAGCCACCAAGCGCGCGCCCAAAGACATCAAGAAACTCGATGCGACGGGCAAAATTGTCTGCCCCGGCCTAATCGATTTGCATGTACACCTGCGCGAACCTGGCCAGACGGCCAAAGAAACCATCGCGACGGGGACTCAATGTGCTGCGCGCGGAGGATTTACTTCAGTCGTCTGCATGCCCAATACGGCTCCCTCCATAGACAGTGCGGCAACCGTTGCACTGGTTCATGAGCGGGCTGCGCAATCGGCGGTGGTCAATGTGTTCGTCGCGGGCGCCATCACGAAGGGTATCGCTGGTGAAGAGCTGGCGCAGATCGGTTCGTTGAAAAAGACCGGCGTCGTTGCCATCACGGATGACGGCCATTGCGTGCAGAGCAACGAAATGATGCGGCGCGCACTGGAGTACGCGCGCATGTTCGATTTGCCGGTGATGGACCATTGTCAGGATTACGCGCTTGTCACTGACGGCGTTATGCACGAGGGCTACTGGAGCACGGTGCTGGGCTTGCGCGGCTGGCCGTCGGCCGGTGAAGAAATGATTGTCGCCCGGAACATCCTGCTCGCCGAGAAGACGGGGTGCCATGTGCATTGCCAGCACTTGAGCGCGGCAGGTAGTGTTCGGTTGCTGCGAGAAGCGAAGCAACGCGGCGTGCCGATTTCCGGCGAGGCGTGCCCGCATCATTTCACACTGACCGATGCAGCGGTGGCGGGGAGCGAAAAGTTTTGGGCGGAGGATGGCAAGGGGGTCTTTGGCTTCGACCAGATGGGCGCAACACGGCCGGAATGGCCCTCTTTCCACACGCATTTCAAAATGAACCCGCCGTTGCGCACAGCGCAGGACCGCGCGGCAATCATCGAAGGCCTGGCGGATGGAACCATCGAGATCCTCGGCAGTGACCATGCACCGCACTGCAATTTCGAAAAAGAAGTAGAGTTCGACTACGCTCCCTTCGGCATCACTGGCCTCGAAACCGAACTCGCCTTGTCCTTGATGCAACTTTATCACGCGAAACATCTGGGCCTCGTGGACTTGATCGCCAAGTTCACGGTAAACCCCGCCAAGCTGCTGAAGATTGCCAAGGGTACTTTAAGCGCCGGTGCGGATGCGGATGTGACCGTGTTCGATCCGGACCACGAATGGGTATTTACGACCAAGGATTCAGCGAGCAAGTCGCTGAACTGCCCCTTCTTCGGCTGGAAGCTGAAGGGTAAAGCAACGGCGACTATCGTGTCTGGCAAGGTGGTGTGGAGCACAGCCGGTTGACGTTAGCGCGTTGCTGAAAAGGCAGTATATTCTTCGTCGATGTTGTTTGCTCCGCGGTCCGCGGCGGTCTCCCGCCGCCGTCCCAACATGAATAAAAAGCCGGGGTACAACATCGAAACCATTTATGAAGAAGACATTGATTGCGGTGGTCTCGGCTTTGGCGCTTTATTCGGCTTCTGCGGCTGAATGGCTGACGGATCTGCCCAAGGCGCAGGCGCAGGCCAAAAAAGAGAACAAATTAGTGATGCTCGACTTCACGGGCTCCGACTTCTGCGTGCAATGCAAGATCCTTAAGAAGAAGGTTTTCGACACCAAGGAGTTCGCCACTTACGCGAGCACGAACCTAGTGCTCGTGGAGGTGGATTTTCCCGAGAAAAAGAAGTTGCCGGATGAGCAGAAGAAGGCGAACGATGCCTTGGCGGAAGTCTATAAAATCGAAGGCTATCCGACTATCGTTGTGCTAGATAAAGAAGGCAAGAAGGTTGGTGTTCTTAGGCCGATTGATTCTGAAACTATCGTGGTAATGGACGGTGAGGACAAGAAGGTCAGTGAGTATCACTATGCCAAAGGCTCCCCGAAGACGTTCATCGCTGAATTGAAGAACTTAACGAAGTGATTTTGCCGGAAACGGCGAACACGCGCGATCGGGTTAACCGGTCGCGCGTTTTGTGCTTTTGGCTGGTGGATTTGACTAATGAGGGGTTCGGCGCGAGCGTTCTCTGAACCATCAACCGGAGACGCCTATGCAATACTTTTGGTTTATGCCCTTATTCGCCGTAGGTGCGCTTTGCATCTGGGTGTTGTATCTCGTTGTCGCGCGCGGCCTGCCCAAAGTTTCCGATCGTTCCGTGTCCGATGCTTTGGCTGAAGACCGCGAAGCCGAAGAAAAGTCCAAAGCCCCGGTGCTTTAGGCATCGAGCCATCGCGAGCGAGGCGGTGAGGATTTCCAGCTCCGACCTGCGGGAGAGGGCAGGGTATGGGTTGTTCTCGCAAGCGTAAATCTTCCGCTGCGTCAGCCGCCGTGAGTTCAATTCAGTTTTTTCTTAGCCAGCTAAACCGCCCGGCGGACCCCATAAAATAATTCTGTTCATTCTACTGATTCTGTCTTTAATACCCGGTTGCACACTGCGCACTGATGCGTATTCGCATCACGTTTTCGGCAAGTGGAAAATTGTTCACAACCTCAAACTAGGTGTTGAATTGAAGTTGCCGCCCCCTATGATGATTGAGATTTCGCAGCCCCTCATCTGGCCGCGATTCGAAAATCATCAACCATGGCCTTTACTGCCGCAGAGATTGCCAAACAACTTCAAGGGGAAGTCCTCGGGGACGGAACGGTTGTGCTCAAAGGATTCGCGCCAGCCGACCGCGCACAACCAGGTGACCTGACCTTTGCCGAGAACGAGAATTATTTCGCCCGGGCCGAGCAAAGCGCCGCTTCCGCGATCATCGCCAGTGGGGCGCTGACTTCCGCGAAAAAAGTCGTCATCCGCGTTGCCGACGCCCGTTTGGCCTTTGCGCGTGTGCTGCCGTTATTTTTCCCAGAACCCACCTTTGCGCCCGGCATCCACGCCTCCGCGGTTGTCGCCAAGTCGGCCAAGGTCGATCCCTCGGCGCACATCGGGCCGCAATGCGTGATTGGCGAGAACGTGATCATTGGCGCGCGCAGTGTATTGCAGGGATTAAATTTCGTCGGTACGGGCTGCCAGCTGGGCGAGGAGGTCAACCTGTTTCCCAGTGTCACGCTTTATGCTCAAACGGAAATCGGCAATCGCGTCCGCATCCACGCCAACACGGTGATTGGTTCGGACGGTTTCGGCTATGTGCCCGACGGCGCGTCACACCGCAAGGTCTTCCAGATCGGCAATGTTATTATTCGCGACGACGTCGAAATCGGCTCCAATGTCAGCGTGGACCGTGGCGCGCTCGGCCCGACGGTAATCGGCAAGGGCACAAAAATTGATAATCTTGTTCAGATCGCCCACAATGTTAACGTCGGCGAGCATTGCCTGATTGTGGCGCACGTCGGCATCTCTGGCAGCACCAAGCTGGGCAACTACGTCATTCTCGGCGGCCAGGTCGGTATCGCCGGTCATCTTAAGATTGGTAACAAAGTCACGGTTGCTGCCCAGTCGGGCGTGATGCATCCCATCCCGGACGGCGAGAAGTGGCTGGGCTCGCCGGCGCAACCCGACCGCCACACCAAGCGCCAGATGATTGCCATCCAGCATTTGCCTGACTTGCTCAAACGCGTCGCCGCGCTGGAACGCAAGTTGGGCGTGACGGAAAACGTCACCGACGGCAAGTCCGCTTGAAATAATTTTTTAAAATCAGCTAGAATCGTTTTCTGACCGATGCCAAAAGCCAAGACGAAGATTCCAGGTCGCACCTCGGGCACCTCGAAATATGACGCGCACCACAAGGTGCTGTCGCAAACCTACGGCGCGCTGGCCGACCTGCGCCGCGAGCTTTCCGACGCCAAAGCCGCGGTGTCTGAGCGCGAAGAAATTCTCCGCAATTTCGCGGTCTGCCCGGATTCACAACGGGCCTGGCTGCTGCTGGAGGACTATTTCGAGAAGCTCTGGCTGACGCGCAAGGATTTTCCCGACACGGACTGGTGGCCGCGCATGCTCGAGTCCCGCAACAAGGAACGTTTGGAAGAACTGGCGTTTCTTTTTATCCGCGCCAAACGTTCCATTCCGACCGAGCTGACAGCGCACGCGAACTTCGAGCGCTTCGCCAAGGTGCAGGAAGCCGAGCACGAGCAGCGCCTCGTCCGCGAACTTGAAGAATGGATGTTTCCGTCGAAGCCGTTGCACCTCGACGTGCCGAAGGCGACGTTGAACGTGGTTTGCGAGGCGCGTCCTGACGAGATGCAGCCGTCGCATCATCATCTGGCGGTGCAGATGATCATCACGCGCCAGCGCGCGGGTGAGAAACCCAAGACCATCGCGGACCTGAATGATCTCATCACGCGCGCCGCGCACGAACGCGAATTGTTCCATCCGCAAGACTGGGATTTCATCGAGTGGGTCGCGGTCGCGCACAAAAATCGCGCCGAAGATGGCGAAACGCTGATTCTTTCCGACGCGGAACTCTTTAACTGGCTCGCACGCTGGGGCGCGACGACGCGTCTCGAAATGCTGGACCCGAAAGGCCCGGTGCAATTCTCCGGGCACATGGCCGAACTCGTGCCGCAACTCGAACGTAACGGCAACGATTTGAATTTCACACATCGCCTCAAGCTGGAGGGCGACAAAACCGCACCGGTGGCCGAAGCGAAATTTTTCTCGATGCAGCCGCCGCTGGTGCTGGTCGGCGGAACGTTTTATCTGCTGCGCAATGCGCCGCCGGCGAGCGTCATTGATCACTGGGCGCACAAGCCCGCCGTGCCGGTGCGCAAGTTGAGCCATCGCCTGCTCATGCATCTGCGCCGGACGCAAAGCGCGCAGGGTGTGAATTGGGAACAGCTCTGCCTCGTTCACGGCGCGAAGCCGCAATTCGTTTTCGAATTACTCGAAGACACCGTGCGTCTCCGTTTGATGGCGAAGAGCAAGCGCGACGACAGTCTCTGGGTCTGGAGCGGACAGGACTGGAGGCTCGACCAGCCGCGCAAACGCCCGGGCGACAAACCTGAAATCCTCGACGACCCGCACCTCGAGCCCGCCACTGCATGGCTCAAACGCCTAGACTGGTTCAATCCCGAGCCCGGCCTGTGGACGGGCGATGCGAACGACAATTTTCTCGGCGCACTGGCCGAAGTTTGGGGCGTGCGCCCCGACGGCGCCGATTTCCTGGGCAATCCCGGATTCCACCGCCTGTTCCTCCAACCGCGCCAGCTTAAGCCCAAGATCATCGTCAAGGGCAGTGGCATTGATTGGTTGAGCGTCTCCGCGGAGTGGGAGCAGGAAGGCATGAAGCTGAGCGCCGCAGACTTGCAACGCCTCGCGTCGGCGACTGGTCGCTTTGTCAAATTGCCAAATGCGGGCTGGGTCGAGTTGAACACCAGCGCCGTGCAATCCGCGCACGAAACCATGGCGGAACTCGGCGTGGATGGTCTGATCGCTGTTCCGCAGAAGATCGGCATGGAACAAGTCGCGCATATGGATGAGGCGGCGTTGGGTAAATTTGCTGATTCGCCGGCCGCACAGGCATTGCGTGAAAAGGTAAAGACCTTTAAAGGCGTCCCCAACTGCGATCTGCCAAAGGGGCTTTCCGCCGAATTGCGCCCGTACCAAAAGGATGGTTTCGATTTCCTCTGCCATCTCACACAAATCAAGTTGGGTGGCATCCTGGCCGACGACATGGGGCTTGGTAAAACGTTGCAAACGCTCACCTGGCTTGCCTGGTTGCGCGAACGCAACAAGAAAAACCCGAAGCCGTCGCTCGTCATCTGCCCGGCGTCGGTGCTGCACAACTGGCGGCGCGAAGCGGAGAAATTCACGCCTGGTACGAAGGTGCTCGTGCTGGAGAGCGGCGCGGCGCGACATAACTTGCGCAAGCAGATACCTGAGCACGATATCATCGTGACCAACTACGCGTTGTTGCGGCGTGATCTCGAAGAGTTGCAGAAGTTCGCGTTCCGGGCGGTCATTTTGGACGAAGCGCAGTTCATCAAGAACCCCGGCGCGCAAGTGACGACGGCGGTGAAGCAGATCAAGTCGGAGCATCGCCTCGCGCTCACCGGCACGCCGTTGGAAAACCGCATGCTCGATTTGTGGAGCATCGTGGATTTCATCCAGCCCGGTTATCTCGGCACGCAGGAAAATTTTATCGAGACTTACGAACCGCGCGGCGCCAGTGTCGAAGGCGAACAGCGCATCGCGCGCAAGCGGCTTTCGGCGCGGTTGCGTCCGCTGCTTTTGCGCCGTCTCAAGAAGCACGTTGCGAAGGACCTGCCGGATCGTATCGAGGAACGCATGGATTGCCCGCTGGGCGAAGAACAGCGCAAGCTGTACCTGGCGGAACTGCGCCGCAGCCGCGACCAGGTGATGAAAATCGTGCAGGAGCAGGGCGTCGCGAAGAGCAAGATGCACGTCCTCGCCGCGCTCACGCGTTTGCGCCAGATCTGCTGCCATCCCACGCTTGTGGGCAACAGCTCCGCGTCCGGCAAGACGGAGACGCTCTTCGAATTGCTCGACCCGCTGATCACCGAAGGCCAGAAAGTGCTCGTCTTCTCGCAGTTCGTGCAGATGCTCGAACTCTTGGAGAAGGAGTGCAAAGAGAAGAACATTCCGACGCACATTCTCACGGGCGCTACGAAAGACCGTCAGGAAGTGGTCAGTGCGTTCCAAAGCGACCCGCGCGCGGGTGTGTTCCTGCTCAGCCTACGTGCCGCCGGTACGGGCCTGAACCTCACATCTTCCAGCTACGTCGTGCTTTACGACCCGTGGTGGAATCCGGCCGTGGAAGCGCAGGCCATCGACCGTTCGCACCGCATCGGCCAGACGGCGACGGTCAACGCCTATCGACTTATCGCGCCCGGCACCGTCGAGGAAAAGATTTGGGAATTGCAACAGAGCAAGGCCAAGACGATTGCGGACGTGCTCGGCGAAGAAGGCTTCGCGCGCAGTTTGTCGGCGACGGATTTGGAATACCTGTTCGCGGAGGATTAAGGTTCTCAACAAAATCGATAAGGCTGAAATATGAAGGTAAAAATAGACCTTAGAAGCCTGTTGGTTGGAGCGTTGATCGGAGCAGGGGCAGTGTTCGCGGTGGGCGCAGGTTCAACCAAACAGCCGTTGCCTGATATCAATCGCCCCCGGTTCGCGGTGGTGAAGATTGAGAAGGCATATGAACCTTTGGGTGGCGCCGAGGTAGCGGTTGTTCGGCTTGGCCGGTTCTATGGCAAAATCAGCCAGCAGGGCTTGGACTTTCGTTTGAAAGAGGAAACACAAGAGCTGAAACTCGTCGTGCCACGCGAGGCGGGTTTGTCCATTCGAACAAACGATATCATCGGCTTGGAGTTATGTGAGCATCTCCAATCCGGCTCCTATTCCAGGCCGGTCACGCATTTACCACCCGAAAAGTCTCAGAGTCAGGAAACTCAGGATAAGAGTTCACTTTTCTCGCCTTGAGGCGCCACCGCACTGGTTTTCAAAAACCGCATCACGTTGTCGCCATGGTTTAGCACCTTGGTTTCGACCCACGGCGCGGGGATTTCCAAGGTATCGCGTTTGGCGTGACCCAAGATTAATAGGCCCCCTTCAGCCAACACGGACGGGAGATTGGGGTCGTCGATCAACTTTTGCGCCAGCGACGTCGAGCGGCGGCCCACGTTTTTATCTCCGTAAGGCGGGTCGGCCATGATGATGTCGAAGCGTTCGCCCGCGGCGACAATCTGTTGCAGCGCGGGGAAAACATCCTGCACGCGGGCGTGAAACACGGCAGCGCCGTACCCGGCGGCTTCGGCGTTGCGGCGGATGAATTCCGCATGGCGTGAGGACTTTTCGATGCACACCGCGGATTTGCAACCGCGACTCAGTGATTCGAGGCTGAGCGCACCTGAGCCGGCGAAAAGTTCCAGCACGGTTGCATCCAGAATCCGGCCGCCGAGGCTGTTGAACACCGCCTGCTTCACGCGGTCCGGGGTGGGGCGCACGTCCATGCCCTTGGGCACTTTCAAAATTCGACGGGCGGCTTCGCCACCGGTGATTCGCATGGCGGAAGGAAACCATGCGCAGGGAAAAGCTCCAAGCACCAACATCCAAGCTCCGGAGAAGCTCCA
>Ga0105240_10015123_pt1 | contig 10504 bp, 6 predicted proteins | sample KBSC54metaG_FD_80426 | JGI IMG/M metagenome (GOLD analysis project Ga0105240, IMG submission 80426) | Corn rhizosphere microbial communities from Kellogg Biological Station, Michigan, USA - KBS C5-4 metaG | ecosystem: Host-associated > Plants > Roots > Rhizosphere > Soil | place: Michigan, USA...
AGCCGGCCAATTTGCAGGGCATCTGGAATGAACGGCTGCTTCCTCCCTGGGGCAGCAAGTGGACCACCAATATCAACTTGCAGATGAATTATTGGCTGGCCGAAAGCGGCGCGATGTGGGAGATGCTGCAACCCTTATGGGACCTGGTCACCGATCTGCAGGAAACAGGGGCGCAAACCGCGCATGTGCATTATGGCGCGCGGGGCTGGGTGTTGCACCACAACACCGATCTGTGGCGCGCCACCACGCCGGTTGACGGGCCGTGGGGGCAGTGGCCGATGGGGGCAGTCTGGTTGGCCAATCAGATGTGGGACCATTATCGCTTCAGTTTGGACGAACAGTTCCTGCGTAGCAGGGCCTATCCCGCGATGCGGGGTGCTGTGCTGTTTGTGCTCGATACCCTGGTCGAAGCACCGCCGGGCACGCGGTTTGCCGGCAAGCTGGTCACCAATCCGTCTTTTTCTCCCGAGAACAGCTATATGCTGAATGGACAAAAATCGCTTCTGACATATGGCGCGACCATGGATCTGGAGCTGATCGCTGCACTATTTGAGTCCTTCACCGAGGCGTCTCGCCAGCTGGGCAGCGATCCGGATATTCGGACCGCTGCGCGCCAGGCGATGGACCGACTTCCGCCATTGCAGGTCGGATCGCGGGGACAGCTTCAGGAATGGATTGACGACTATCCGGAAGCGGAGCCCGATCATCGTCACGTGTCACACCTTTGGGCGCTCTATCCGGGGCAGGCGATTTCCCCATCGCGCAGCCCCGCATTGGCGGCAGCCGCGCGCCGGAGCCTGGAGTTGCGGGGCGATGTGGGTACGGGCTGGTCGAAAGCATGGAAGATTGCACTATGGGCACGGCTGCTCGACGGCGACCATGCCCATTTGCTGCTTAAAAGCCTGCTTGCCGAGAGCACGCTTCCGAACATGTTCGATACGCACCCGCCATTTCAGATAGACGGCAATTTCGGCGCAGCGGCGGCGATCGGGGAAATGCTGCTCCAAAGTGATGACGGCGAGATCCATCTCCTGCCGGCGCTTCCGAAAGCCTGGTCTGAGGGGTATGTGCGCGGTTTGCGGGCCCGGGGGGGGCTGAGCGTGGACATTGCGTGGCAAGGTGGCCGTCTGGTTTCCGCCAGGCTGAGAAGCAACAAGACGCGCAAAGTGCTCGTTCGGAACTTGGGGCGGAGCGTCGAGCGAAATCTGATCGGCGGACGGCAGATATCGCTAACCGCGGACCTCAGCATCAAAAACTGAGTCTGGCATTATTGGGATTAAGACCTGACGGATGATCTTGATGATATCTGGCAGGGCCAACAAAATGCGGAGAAGGATCATGAAACAGGTTACCCGGCGCAGTTGTATGGCGATGGCGGCCCTGAGCGGCGCTGCGGTTATGGTTGCTGGCCAGGCTCGGGCCGCGGCGGGTGGTTCCGATCCCCAGTCTTTGGCCGGTCTTGCTCGCGCGAAAGGCCTCACCGGCTTCGGCAATGCCATTGGCGGCGTGGGCGTGCCCGGAAGCGCGTTCAGCGATCTTGGGGCGCGCGAGATCCAGCTGCGTGAATGCAATATTCTGGTGCCCGAGAATGAGCTCAAATGGACGGCGGTAAGGCCCAATTCCAAGGATTTCAATTTTTCGGGGGCGGACGCCCTGGTCGACTGGGCCGAGCAGAACGGCATGAAGGTCCGTGGCCACAACCTTCTGTGGCTGCGCCCCGACCGCAATTCCGATTGGCTCAACAATTACGATTTCGGTGCACGCCCGGGCGCCGAGGCCGAGCGGCTGCTGCGCGAGCACGTCACCACGGTATGCAAGCGCTACGGCGACCGTATCTTTACCTGGGATGTGGTCAATGAGGCGATCGATCCTGCCACGGGCGGAATGCGCGACATGGTGTTCAGCCGCCATCTGGGCGACGACTGCATGGACATCGTCTTCGACGCCGCCCGCAAAGCCGCGCCTCATGCCTCCCTGGTCTACAACGATTTCATGACCTGGGGCGACAACAGTGCCCGTCACCGCGAAGGTGTTCTCAAGCTTCTGGATCGCATGAAAAGCCGCAAGGTGCCGGTGGACGTTCTGGGTGTGCAAAGCCATATCGGCGCGGGTGAAATCGGTAACGTCAAAGGCACCATGACTTTCGACGCGCGAGAAGAAGGCGACTGGAAGAGCTTTATGGATGCAGCGGCCGCGCTTTATCCACGCCTGCACATAACCGAATTCGACGTTAGCGAGGTGGGCACCCCCGCCGACATTCCCACGCGCGATCGCATCATTGCTGATCTGACCCGACGGTATCTCGACATGATGCTGCGCTATCGAGGGCTGGACCATGTGATGTGCTGGGGAATGCTTGACCACCACTCCTGGCTTCAGTCACGCACCCGTCGCACCGACGGCATGTTGAAGCGGGGCTGTCCCTACGATCCCAATTATCAGCCCAAGCCCATGCGCCAGGCGATCGCCGACGCATTCCGTAACGCACCGGTCCGCCGATAAGGTATCTCGCCCCCGCGCGCTGCGGAGAGATTGGCGGCCAGGTTATGGCAGGCGGGATGAATTCAGTTTATAGGCCAATGTGTATCGTTCTTCGTAGCAGCTGCGCGTGGGAACGCAGCCCCGATGCAGCACCGCTCCGCGCGCAACGACGATGCGCCCGGGTCGCGGCACGACGATGAGTTCAGCCTCTTCGTCATCGTTGTAATAGATAGTCTCGCCGCCCCAATCGAGGTTCCACTCCAGATTGGCATAGTAAAGGGCGGTGACGTGACTTTCGTGTGCTTTGCAATCGCGATGGGCGTAATAGCTGTCGCCATACACGCTGCAATTTACATAGGCACGTTGGTCCGAAAACTGTTCGTCAGGGAACAGCCGTTCGACAACCTGCCTCAAACCGCGCAAGAAAGGGTCTATCGCGACTTTTTCGGGAGCAATATCGGAAACGGCGGCCAAGCCCGCTACGTCCTGACGGCTCTTTTCCTTTCGCACATAGTGCAAGGTCCGGACGAGGGCGCCGACCTGCGTCACCATCATCGGCTCTACCATGTTGTCGCATATAAAAAGCTCGCGGCCGGAGACCAGCGACCTGCGGATTTTCGGTTCGGTACCTGTCATGTCTTGTTTTGGGCCGGTGCGTTTCACAAGCGATATTGTTTCAGGGGCCGGACCCTTGGCAATGGGCGGGGCTTCAAATCCGGGCGGTCCTCCTGTCGGCGGTTGCCTGGAACATCCACTTGGCTTACCAAAAGGCGGCAATATTCGAAGGGCTGACCATGCGTGGCTGGCTTGTTCTCCTCGGGCTCGTCCTTTTTTCATCCGTCGCAGTGGCCGATGCTACGCGGGATGAGGTGATGTCCGGCGCGGCGCGCTGTGCCGGTCTGACCGACAACCGTCTTTCGCTCGATTGCTTCTACGGATCGGCCCAACCCATGCGCGCGCAGCTGGGGCTTTCGCCAGCGCCAGCTGCGCAGGTCAAGCTGGTTCCCCCGCCCGGTGCAGTCTATCCCCGGACCGATGCCAAAAGGGATTTGGACGAGGTGATGTCCGGTGCCGCACGCTGTGCCGGGCTGGCGGACAACCGGACCTGGCTCGACTGTTTCTACGGCTCGGCCCAACCCATGCGCGCATCGCTGGGGCTTACGCCAGCCCCACTAGCGCAGGTCAAGCTGGTGCCGCCGCCGGGTGCTGTCTATGCCGACGCTGATAGTGCAAGGCGCGCGCCAGCTGAAAAGCCGAGCAGTTTTGTCACCGATATTCTGGGATCTTCCAAGCCGACAGCCTCAAATGTGCCCATGGCGTCTTACAAATTCGGCCGCGACGGAAAATTCACCGTGGTCTTAAAGAACGGGCAGACCTATCGCCAGGAAGAGTATGACATGGCCCTGGCCAAATGGAATCGGGCGCCGGACACCTATCTGGTGACGATCATCGCTGCGTCAGACAAATTCGTACTCAAGGTCAAGGGCCAGCCTGGCGTCGCTTTTCGCGTGCGCCGAATGTAACTGCTGCGGCTGCCCGCAGGTGCGGGTTGCTAATCTACCGGCACCACGTCAAAGGCAATCGTCGTGCGCGCCGCCCCGTCGTGGAAAGGCACGGTGCCGTGCCAGGTGTAAGAGGGAAACAGAACCAATCGGCCTGGAACCGGCTGGATGGTGCGGCGGATAGGGTTCTTCAGAGCAACATCTATCGCAGGCTCGCCGAATTTGATCCAGCCTTGCTTGGCTGTTTGGTCCTCAACGGCGTCCGGTATGGCGACATAGTAGCAGGAACTGATCCAGCCATCGGGGTGGACATGATTGACGTGAAATCCGCTGTCCTGGAGTCGTGACGACCAGGAGCCTGAATAGCGGAAAGTTTTGCCGCGCCGGGACAGCAAGGGATGTGCCGCATCTTCCTTAAGTTCGGCAATGTAGCGGGCCACCGCTTCATCGATCCGCTCTTTCAACTTGGTCACCAGGGGCAATCCAGCCGGGAACAAGTGCCCGGGAGTCTGGGTCCCGCCGCGCAGGCTTTGATCGATCAGTTCACGGCTCCTGGGATGCAGGCGATCGAGCGATGCGTTCAGCTCTGCGTTGAAGCTTTCCATGTCCGAAAAGCCCGGTGGCGGCTCAAGATCGAAAACCCGGACCAGGCTGTCATAGGCGTTGATCGCGTCGTCCCGTTCATCCGCCATCATGCGTGACGCAATGCTCAACACCGCCAAGCAGGTGGCGTTGCGCGAATCGCTTGCCAGTCCCTGTTCGCAAAGCCGCGCGGCTTTCTGGGGGTCTCCCATCAGCAGGGCAGGTTCGGCGGCAAGGCTCAGCAGCTTTGGCTCGTTGCCATGGCGCGCCAGCACAGCTTCGAAAAGCGACACCGACTCATCATGGCGCCCCATGGCCGTCATCATCTGGGCGGCGCCAATGGCTGCCAGCCGGTCGTTGGAATCGCGTGCCTGCAGCCTTGCGTATATTGCGTGCGCATCTTCATGGTGCTTTTCCCTGGCAAGAAGGAATGCCTTGCCCAGTAAAAGCTCCCGGCTTTCCGGCGCCCGTTCATAGGACTTCAGAAAGTCCCCGCCACGGTTCAACTGGTAAAGCAGCGCATTGTAGTCGAGATGCAATCCGGGATCGGCGGGCGTGCGTACGAGTTCCTTTTCAAGAATGGCCACAGCCTCGTCAAAGCGGTTGAGGTTTTGAAGCGTCTCTGCGCGATGGCGTGCCAGGCCGGGCAGGGCCGGCTGCATTGCTTCGGCCTCGTCCAGGGCGGCCAGCGCCTCGGCGTCCTTGCGCTGGCGCCGTAACGCTTGGGCGAGCTGCAGGTACAACTGCGCCCTGACATGCCGCTCGCTGGCCGCCAACAAACCCCTGCGTGCGGCGTCCTCCGCTTCGCCGGGCCGTCTCGCGTCCACCAGAATTGCGGCAAGTGCCAGCTCGGCATGGGCCTGGCCCGGCATTCGCGCGAGAACCTGACGGATGCGCTGCTCCGCTTCATCGAGTCTTCCTGTCTTGTGCAGCAGGGCGCCCATTTCAAATATCGCCGCGACGTAGTCCGTTTTGTGTTTAAGCGTCGTACGAAAAGCCGCTTCTGCGTCCTCCAGCCGGCCGAGGCGGGAAAGGGCCAGGCCCAGGTTGAAACTGAACGTTGGTTCGCGTGGTGCTTGCGCTACCGCGCGCTCAAAAAGCGCGGCCGCTTCCGCCAGGCGGCCTTGGTTCATCCGCAGCGTGCCGGCGATGTTCAGGACGTCGGCATGGGGTGGGGACGCCCCCCTGAACAAGGGTGCCAGCGCCATCTCGGCCGCCATCAGGTTGCCGGCCTGAACGGCCTGTGTCGCTGTCGCAAGGACATGCTGCACGGCGGGGGAGGGTGACCGGATAACCATTTTTTCAGCCTACGACAGGTGGCATGCCTTTCCCAACAGTTGGCGCAGCAGCTGTTCGATCACGGCGGCGCGGAGGCCCGCGGTTATTTCCATTTCTGTACAACGCGGTTTGAAAATGCGCGCGTCGCGCAATGCAATCGATGGAAAAGGCGCCATGCTGCTTCTGTTTTCGCGCGGCACGCGATCACTGTTGATGTCGGAGGAATTGGTGTCGGCGCGACAATTGGAGGATTCAAGCGTCTGGCGCCCAGTGTTGCAAAATTTCATCGCCGCCCGGCTATTGTTGTTTCACATTTTGACGCTTAGGGGCTGATCTTGAGAGCGTTACCAGATTTTGCCGAAAAAACAGCGTGTTACGGTGACTGTTTCTCGGGATCCCGTTTATTTACGGCACTGCACAAATTGGTAGCGGAACCACTATTTCGCTTGGCAGCGCTGCCAAGGGTGCACTAATTTCCCCGAAATGCATTTGCTCAGACAAATGCGGTTTGCTCAGACAAAAGCTGTTTGGTCAGACACATAAAGATAAACAGTCCAGGGGAGTTTCCTATGAATTCCAGAAAAATGAACAAGTTCGCGCTCATGTGCGCAGCAAGCGTGGTTGCGTTGACGGCAGGCGCCCGCGCCCAGCAACAGGAAGGCAGTGTGGAGACGGTCACGGTTACCGGCTCGCGCGTGATTTCCGATATCACCCTGTCACCGACGCCGATCACCGTGGTCGCCACCGAACAGCTGGCGGCTACGACTCCCACGACCATCCCGGACGCCTTGAACAAGCTGCCTGATTTCTACGGCAATCAGACGCCCCGTAGCCAGGGCAATGGCTCGGGTAACGGCAGCTCCAATGCGCTGAACCTGCGCAATCTCGGTCAGAATCGCACCCTGGTCCTGTTCGACGGTCAGCGCGTCGCGCCCGCGAACCAGAACGGTGCCGTGAACCCCGACACCCTGCCCCAGATGCTGGTGAGCCGGGTGGATATCGTCACTGGCGGCGCCTCGGCGGTTTACGGCTCCGATGCCGTGGCCGGCGTTGTGAACTTCATCCTCGACAAGAAGTTCACGGGCTTTAAATACGATATCAATGCCGGCATCTCGAAATATGGTGACGCCGCGGAAGAGCGTATCGGTTTTGCCTGGGGCACTGAAATGTTCGGAGGCCGCGGGCATTTCGAAATGTCTGCTCGTGTTTTCCAGCAAGACATGGTTCCGATGGGCGCGCGGCCTTACGGTTACCAGAACAATGCCTGGGTGCAGCCCGGCAGCGGCACTGCGGCCGACCCGTTTGTCGACGTGCCCTATGGCCGGCTTTTCAATCAGTCCCTGACCGGCACCATCAAGTGCGGAAACACCTGTTCGCTGACCAATTACACCTTCAAGGACGGCCAGCTTGTTCCCATGATCCATGGCATCCCCACCACATTGGCGGGGCTGGAGTCGGGTGGCGATGGCGGCTATGCGAGCCCGGCCGATACCACGTATCAGGCGCGGCAACGTCAGGGCGAGCTCTTCGGCCGCTTCAGCTATGACATCAACGACCACGTCAATGCTTATATCCAGGCAAGCGCGGCGGAATCGGCGGACTATTCCCGATGGACTCCGCTGACCGTCAGTTCGGCTGGTTCCCGTCCCAACACCTTCTTCACCAACAACGCCTTTCTGTCGGCGCAACAGCAACAGCAGCTGACGGCGGCGGCCACGGCGGCGGGCAACTTCGTGCCGGCCCCCAAGCTTTTCACCCCGCCGACGGGCGGCGCCTCCAGCATCGCGCCGACGGTGGCGGCCAATACGCCCTTCTTCAGCGATGCCCATTACATCAACATGGTCGATGGCCAGCACGCTTATCTTGGCGACAATATCTATGCCACCAAGGGCCTTGCGCGTAATCTCAGCCTGACCGTGGGCCTGGACGGCACTTTCTCCGGTTTTGCGTGGAAGACCTTCTACAGCCACCAGGACAGCCGGGTGACGGTCGTAGATCCCCAGAACACCAACAATGCCAAATGGATGGCGGCGCAGGACGCGGTCATCGCGCCCGCTGGCCTCAAGGTGAATGGCGTGGATGTAGGTGGCACGGTTCAGTGCTGGGTTACCACCCAGGCCCAGTTTCAACCGCTTTATCCCGGATGCGTACCAGCCAACGTGTTCAGTGCCAATGGCATCTCCCAGGATGCTTACAATTATATCAAGCAAAAGACCTTCTGGACCCTGACCCAGGAGCTGGACAATCTGGGAGGCAGCATCTCTGGCGGCCTGTTCGGCCTGGGCCTGCCGGCCGGCGAGATCACCGGCGCGCTTTCGGCGGAAATGCGCTGGCGCACCTACTACACCAAGACCAACGCCCTGCCCACTGACTTCGTGAATTGCACGGGCTTGCGCATGTGCACGGTCAATGGCGGTGCCGCGCCCGCGCTGTGGACCCAGAACGTCAATGCGCCCCAGGACAGCGCCGACAATGTCTGGGAGACGGCCCTTGAGTTCAACATTCCCGTGCTCAAGGACATGCCGCTCGCCCAAGACTTGAACGTCGACATCGCCGGCCGTCACACCAGCTATTCCATCTCCGGCGATGCCGATAGCTGGAAGATCGGTGTCAACGACAGGATCAATGACTGGCTGCGTCTTCGCGGCACCATGTCGTACGACATCCGGGCGCCCAACCTGAATGACCTGTTCCAGCCGGTGGGTATCTCCTCGACCGGGTTCAACGACCTGCTGACCAAAGGCAACAACAGCGTTCAGCTGGTTCAACAGGGCAACGCGAAGCTGAGCCCCGAGGTCGCCCATACCTATACGCTGGGCCTGGTGTTGACGCCGGATTTCCTGCCCGGCTTCGTCACCTCGCTGGACTACTACCAGACGCATATGGCGAATGCGATCACCAACATCAGCTATCAGAACACGACGGTGCAGAATCTCTGTATCGCCACCGCGCCGAGCTACAACTCGCCGTTCTGCTCGCTGGCTGTCCGGCCGATCACAGACCCCACAAACCCAGCCTTCACCACCGGCGCCAACTACCCGCTTCAGGTCCTGAGCTCGCCGGTGAACAGCGCCAAGATCCAGATGGAGGGCTGGAACTTCGAAGTCGATTACAACTTCGACCTGGCCGATGTGTGGAGTGCCATACCGGGTTCGATGAGCCTGCGGCACCTGGTTTCCTATACGCCGGTGCTACAGCAGCAGACGCTGCCGGGTACCGTCTATCAATGGGGTCTGGGGGCCGGGACCGGTCCTAAGACCCGCATGAGCACCTTCATCAGCTATGAGGTCGGCGATTGGGGCTTTGACGTCCAGAACCGCTGGCTGTCCGGCTGGAAGAAGGCGACCCTGCCAGGACAGGTCTATACCATTCCTCGCATTACCAGCAGCAATGTGATGGACATCACGATCAACCGGCGGTTTGACATGTGGGGCGGTTCTTCTTCGCTCTACTTCAACGTCCAGAATATCGGCAACACGCGCGCACCGCTTCAGGGCGCCAACGCTTCGGTTCCGGGCCTGTTCTACCCCTCACCGACGCAATACAGCGATCTGGGCCGTTACTTCACCATCGGCCTCAAGGGCAACTTCTAGAATTGCCGTTAGCCTATGGTATCGGAACAAGGCCAACCGCCTGCTTGTCTTCGGAGAAGACTGCAGGCGGTTGAGCCGGGTCTCTACTTCATGGGTGTGTGGGGCACCACATCCAGTCTTTACGATGCCATTGGCCGCCGTTTCGGCCATGGCGTGAAGCTGGGAATGTGATCCGCGCGTCTGAGGAGTGATGGACATGTACAAAGCGCTATTGCTGGCGAGCTGGTTTGCTCTTCTGCCGGTTGCCGCCGCCGCCCAGGTGCCGGGCATGACTTTCCCGGCCGATCCCTATGCGGCGTCCAGTCCGTTGTCGCGGACGCATGTGCCTCTGGCGCAGCGCATCGCACATGGCGGCGGCCCCGATTATCCGCCGCATCCGACGGTGCATAACGGCTCCGGCCCCATGAACTACATGGCCATGTTCGATGGCAGGGCAAGCAACAGCCCGAAGTTCAATCTCGGAGCCAATCTGCTCTTTCTGCACCGGGGCGTGCTGCCGCCGGGTGGAGGCATCGGCGAACATTTTCACAATTACTGCGAAGAAATGTTCGTCATCCTGGACGGAGAGGCGGAATTCTCCATCGATAGCCGCACCTCGGTCCTGAAAGGTCCTGCAGGCGCTGTCGCGCGGCTGGGCCACAATCACGCGATCACGAACCAATCGGGCAAGCCGGTTCAGTGGATGAACATCAATGTTGGGCTGCTTCCGCGCTATTACGATGCCTGGAATTTGGATGACGGACGGGTAGGCGCCCCGAAAGATCCGATCCCGCAATTCATGCACATGAACCTGGACCGGTCACTCGACAGGCCGATGCCGGCATTTGAAGGCGGCAAGGGCGTGGCCATGTACCATCGCGGCCTTGATCCCAGCGCTTTCTACAGCACCTGGTCGTATGTGGATCATCTTTTGCTTCCCTCAGGCGCCAGCGCCGGTCCGGTGACGAAACCGGATATGGCTGAAGTCTATTACGTGATGAGCGGAGAGGGCACAGCGACCATTGATGGCGAGACTGTCGAGATTCATGCGGGAGATGCGGTGCCTGCGGCGCTGAATGAAAACCGCAG
>Ga0105240_10015124_pt1 | contig 10504 bp, 10 predicted proteins | sample KBSC54metaG_FD_80426 | JGI IMG/M metagenome (GOLD analysis project Ga0105240, IMG submission 80426) | Corn rhizosphere microbial communities from Kellogg Biological Station, Michigan, USA - KBS C5-4 metaG | ecosystem: Host-associated > Plants > Roots > Rhizosphere > Soil | place: Michigan, USA...
CGAGGAGACTCCGCGGCGTCCAGTCGCGTACCACACGCTCCGCAGGCCCTCCTCTCCCAGCTCGGCGCCGGCGCGCACCCCGGCCCGGATGATCTGGGAGTTGAACGCTCCCGCCAGGCCGCGATCGCCTGTGACCAGCAGCAGGCCGACGTTCTGCACCCGCTCGTGCTCTGAGAGCAGCGGGAACGAGCTTGCCTCGGCGCCGGCGGCTTTCGCCGCCTGGTAGGTCATCCGGCGGATCGCCTCCGCGTAGGGACGGAGCTTGGCGATGCGCTGCTCGGCGCGACGTAGGCGCGCAGCTGCGACCATCTCCATCGCGCGGGTGATCTTCTGGATGTTCTTGACCGAAGCGATTCGGTTCTTGACGTCGCGCTGGGAGGCCATGGCTACGCCGCTACGGTCTCCTCGAGCGGCTGGCCCTCCTCGTCGAGGTCGTAGCCGAAGTCGCCGGCGAAGGAGTCGACCGCGTCGTTGAGCGCTTTCTGTGTCTCATCCGACCAGTCGCCGCCCGCGATCTTCTCGCGCAGGTCGCCGTGCTGGGCGTGGCAGCGTTCGACCAGCTCGGTCAGGAACTCGGGCACGCGATCGGCGTTGATCCGGTCCAGGAAGCCGGCGGTGGCAGCGTAGATCTGGACCACCTGGTCCTGAACCGGCAGCGGCTGGCGCTCGCCCTGGTTGAGCGTCTTGACGAGTCGCTCGCCGCGTGCGAGCGTGCGCTGCGTGTCGGCGTCCAGGTCGGAGCCGAACTGGGCGAACGCCTCCAGGTCGCGGTACTGGGAGAGCTCGAGCTTGATGCGGCCGGCGACCTTCTTCATCGGTGATATCTGCGCATTGCCACCCACGCGCGAGACCGAGATGCCGACGTTGATGGCAGGGCGCACGCCCGAGTTGAACAGCTTGGGCTCGAGGAATATCTGACCGTCGGTGATCGAGATCACGTTGGTGGGGATGTAGGCCGAGACGTCGCCGGCCTGCGTCTCGATCACCGGCAGGGCGGTCAGCGAGCCGCCGTCGAGATCGTCAGAGAGCTTGACCGCGCGCTCGAGCAGCCGCGAGTGCAGGTAGAAGACGTCGCCCGGGTAGGCCTCGCGGCCGGGGGGACGGCGCAGCAGCAGCGACATCTGCCGGTAGGCGTAGGCGTGCTTGGTCAGGTCGTCGTAGACGCACAGCGCGTGGCGCCCGTTGTAGAGGAAGTGCTCACCCATCGCACAGCCCGCATATGGGGCCATGAACTTGATCGGCGCGGCCTCATCGGCGGAGGCCGCGACGATGATCGTGTTATCCAAGGCCCCTGCTTCGTCGAGCGTCTGCGCGAGCGCGACGACGGTGGACATGCGCTGGCCGATCGCCACGTACACGGACACCACGCCGGTGTCCCTGTTGTTGATGATCGTGTCGATCGCGATCGCTGTCTTGCCGGTCTGCCGGTCGCCGATGATCAGCTCTCGCTGGCCGCGCCCGATCGGGATCATCGCGTCGATCGCCTTCAGACCGGTCTGCATCGGTTCCTTGACGGGCTGGCGCTGGACGACACCCGGCGCCTTGAACTCGGCGGGGCGCAGCTCGGTGGTGTTGACCTCCCCCTTGCCGTCGAGGGGACGCCCGAGCGGGTCGACGATCCTGCCCAGCAGCGCCTCGCCGACGGGGATCTCCAGCAGCCGGCCGGTGCGCTTGACCGTGTCGCCCTCGGAAATCTTCTGCCAGTCGCCGAACAGCACGGCGCCGACGTTGTCGGACTCGAGGTTGAGCGCCAGGCCGGTGACGCCGTGCGGCAGCTCGAGCATCTCGAAGGACATGCAGTTCTCAAGGCCGTGCAGGCGAGCGATGCCGTCGGCCACCGAGAGGACCGAGCCGACCTCGGTCAGCTCGGCGCGACCGCCGCCAAGGCCCTCGATGCGGCTCTTGAGGATGCTTGTTATCTCGTCGGGATTGATCTGCATTTCTTTCCTAAGCGTTCGTGTTTTGTCGGGCCTAAGCCACGCCCGCGGCGACGTGCGTGCGTAGCTGCTCCAGTCGGCGTCGTATCGATGCGTCGAGGATCGAGTTGCCGACGCGCACGACGATCCCGCCGAGAATGTCCGGCTCGACCTCCGCCGTCAGCTCGACGGTGCGTCCGGTGCGCTCGCCGATGCGCGCGCCGAGGTCGGCGATCGTCTGCCGATCGAGCTCGACGGCGCTCGTCAGCACGACCGGCAGCAGTTGTTTCTCCTGCTCCCACAGCCGCTCGTACTCGCGCCGGACGCGGAAGATCACGGGCATGCGGTGATTCTCGATCAGCAGGTCCAGGAAGCTCAACAGCCGCTCGTCGGCGCCTTCGAGCAGCTTGGCAAGCGACGCCTGCTTCTCAGCGGTGGAGAAGTAGGGCGAGAAGAAGAACAGCTCCAGGTCGCGATTCTCCGCCAATGCGTCGGCGAACTGCCCGAGCTGCTCGCGGAGCAGATCGAGCTTGCCCTGCTCGCAGGCGACCTCGAACAGCGAGCGCCCGTAGACCTGGGCCAGCTCCTCCATCAGTTATCGCCACCCGCTGAGGAGACACCTGAGAAGTCCAGCTCGCTGAGCGCCTCCTCGACAAGCCGGCGCTGGTCGGCGTCGTCGAGCACCTTGCGGGTGACCTTCTCAGTCGCCATCACCGTCAGGTCGGCGACCTGGAGGCGCAGCTCCTGCATCGCTCGCTGCGTGGCCGCCTCGATGTCGCGGGCGGCGCGTGCCGAGGCTTCAGTTGCGATCTCGCGAGCGTGCTCCTTTGACTCGCGCTCGTGCACCTCGGCCGTCTGGCGAGCGCGTTGGACGATCTCATCGGACTGCGAGCGCGCCTCTGCGAGCCGCTGGCGGTATTCGGCCAGCAGCTTCTCGGCGTCCTCGCGCGTGCGCTGGGCAGAGTCGATCGAGTCTTCGATCTCTTTCTGGCGGCGGTCCAGCGCCTCGGTGATGCGCGGGAAGGCGAGCCGCCAGAGCAGGATCATCGTCGCGCCGAAGACGATCAACGTCCAGATCATCAAGCCGATGCCCGGCTTGACCAGGAAGTTGCCGCTTGAGGCGAGCGTTGTGGGGAGCACGTCGGCCATGTTCGACTCCTAGACGATGAACGCGGCCAGCAGACCCGCGACCAGGCCGTAGAAGAAGCACGCCTCGGTAAGGGCGAAGCCGAGCCACTGAATCGATGTGATCTCGTCACGCATCTCCGGCTGGCGCGTGATCGCCTCGATGACCTTGCCGAAGATGATGCCGATGCCGACGCCGGCGCCCACGGCGCCAAGCCCGCCGCCGACTCCGAGGCCGATCGACTTGCCCGCCTTGGCGACTTCTTCGGTTACCGCGAAGACAGTGATGAGAGCTGTGAGCACGTCCTTTGACTCCTTTTAGTGGTGCTCGGCGACGGCGCCGCCGAGGTAGATAGCTGTGAGAGTGGCGAAGATGAACGCCTGCAGGGCGGCCACCAGGCCGACCTCGAAGGCGAACAGGGCGATGCCGAACGGCAGCGTTATCCAGCCCAGCCAGGCGACGCCCAGCAGGACCGCGAGCGCGCCAGCCATGAACAGGATGATCAGGTGGCCGGCGAGGATGTTGGCGAACAACCTGATCGACAGCGACATCAGCCGCATCAAGTTGGAGATGATCTCCAACACGAAGATGCCGGCCGCCATCGGCCCGTGCACGCCGGACGGGATCAGGCTCTTCAGGTACCCGATCGGTCCCTTCACGCGCACGCCTTCAAAGGTGTAGGAGACGAACACCACCAGCGCCAGCACCAGCGGCACCGACAGGTTGGCGGTGGCCGCGTACAGCGAGAAGGAGGGGATGCTCCAGCCGAACACGTCGATCTGGTGCTCGGTGTTGGTCGGCAGTGGGATGTAGCCGACGAGGTTGGAGAAGAGGATGAACAGGAACAGGGCACCGATGAACGGGAACCAGCGCGCCGCCATCTTCTCGTCCATGTTGGAGCCGACGATGTTCTCGCGCATCAGCCGGTAGACGATCTCCACAGCGGTCTGCACGCGGTTGGGGCGCTGCTGCATACGCCGTGCGATGTAGATCATCGTCACGCTCGTCAGCGTCGCCGCGATCACCAGGTACATCACCGCCTTGTTGATCGAGAAGACTCCGAGCTGCACCCACGTATCGAGCTTGAACTCGTTCTGTGGTTCGAAAGCCGTGTTGCGGGTGCCGTGCACGCCGGTGAGGATGACCAGCAGGATCATCCCGCCGATGTAGATGCCGAAGGCGACCAGCAGCTTGGCGCGCAGGCTCAGGCCTTTCTTCTGCGGAGCCGCGGACATGCCCGGCTCGGGCAGCGCTCCCGCCGCCTGAATCGATCCTGCCTGGGCGCTCACGAGACGCTCGGCTTCCGTTCCAGATCGCGCCAGCCGCGACCGACCAGCGTCAGCATGAAGTAGACGGTGAAAGCGCCAAGCATGAGCACGGCCGCCATCACTCCGTCTTCCTTGCTGCCGGCGTAGCGCGCCAGCAGTATCGCCAGCACGATCACCCACACGCGCCCCATCATCACGCCGACGGCAAGGCCCGCCCTGACGCGAGGATCGCTGGATCGCAGCGCGCGCGCGTGCAGAGCCTCGGCCGCCACCCGTGTGAGCAGCCAAGCGCCGGCGGCGACCAGATAGCCAAATACCGGCAGACCCGCCGCTACGACGAAGGGCGCTGTGGCAAGCACAAGCAGGACGTCGAGATAGCGCACAACGCTCATCGCGCCACCGTGGGCACGGCAAAGCCGGTTGACAGATCACATTCGAGCATGGTGTGGGCCACCCTACAGACGCAAAGGCCCGCGCGCCTTTTTGGCGCCGGACCCGGACTCCCTCAGAGCGCGTCTTCAGAAGCCGGCTGAAGTGTACCAGGATCGGCGACTTAGTAACAACTTTGTGACAGTAGTTACGCCAGCACTTCTAACTTCCTAGCTCGCCTGCCTCGATCCTGCGTCGAATCTCTATAGATCCCGGCCACTGGGGCTCGATCCCAACGCTCTTGAGCAACTCATCGCGGCTGGCCAGAAACTCCTCGGCCGTTTCGCCAGGGGCTAGCGCGAAGCCCCGCTGTGTCCCGCGGTTCCGACCCTGGCCATCAAGTTGTATATCTCTGTCGGCAGCCATAACGGTCGTCCTGATCTCCCTTCTACCCGTTCGCGCATCAGCAGTGCGTAGGTTTCAGCGATCAGCTCATGGACATAAGTACGACGAGAGTAGTTGCTTCGTCGGATACGCTCGCGGACGCCAGGCGGCGCCAGCTTCAGTAGTCGCTCACCTTCCGACGGATCGTGGGGCGAAATGCTTACCAAGCTGAGCGCATGGCCCCACTCATGCCAGGCGACCCACGTCACTAGCGCTTCGCGCGTTGCCTCATTGGCGGCCGGAAGCTCTGAGTGCTCCTCATTGATGAGAACAAGGCGAAGCTCGGGAACCCACATCCCAAGAGCGGCGTTGTCCGCACTGATCCGCGAGGAATCCGAACCCTGCTCACCGGCGGAGCGAAGTCGCGCGTCCACGGCTGCACCGAGTGGCCCGCTGACGATCTCCCAGTTGTCGGCGCCGAGTTGTTCCAGAACCTGCCGATCGACAGCAGGCAGTACGTCCCACGCGAGGCGAACCAGCTGACCTGTCGTAGCCTTGCTCATCTTTGGCCACGGCAGCAGTGACCGCTCAGGCGAGACGCAGACGGACGATAGCTGCCAGCCGCACCAGCGCGACCGCCAGCGCGCAGGTCGCCAAGCCGGCGAAGACGTCAAGCAGATAGTGGTTGCCAGTGCTCAGCACCGCAAGCGCGACCGAGCAGGGGTAGAGGACCGCCAGCGCGCGCATCCATCGGCGCGAGGACAGCCGCCATATCACCAAGCCGCACCATGCCGCCCAGGCGAGATGCAGTGAGGGCATCGCCGCGAACTGGTCGGCGTCGGCGGCAAGGCTGCCTGTGTGCCAGGAGCCAAGCGTGTTCGAGGCCGCGACGACGTCGGAGAAGCCGCTGCCGGCAAGCATCCGTGGCGGCGCCACCGGACACAGCCAAAATACGAGCAGCCCGAGCACGTTGATCGCCACGAGCGCGTTACGCAGGGGCCGGTAGATGTCGGCGCGTTGCCACCACAGCCAGCCGAGCAGGCCCAGAGTGACGATGAAATGAGCATTGTCGTAGTAGTAAGACGCGATCGCGCCGAGCGTGTGATGAGCGGAGAGCCATCGGTTGAGAGCCAGCTCGGGATCGATTCCGAGCGACTGCTCGAAGCTCAGGACCCCGCGCCCGTGCGCCAGGGCAAGCGCCTGCCGCGCCGGCGCGAGGTTGGTGACGGTGTCGTAGAGCACCGCCAGCCAGGCGACGACCAGCAGCTCCCCCCACCAGTGGGGGCGCGTCTGCTCCGCCACGACGACCCGGCCTGACCGCGGGCGCAGCGCACCCGTCGGCGAGGCCACTCCGGCAAGCGCGCCGGGCGCCGCCGCCGCCGCCGGCTCTGATGTGCTCGTCGCTGCCAAGCACGCGATGTTACCCAGCAGTAAAGCCGAGTCGCGGCCGGCCGGTTCAGGGAAAGACCGCTTGCAGGCCGCGCTCCCGCATCGTGTCGAGCACGTGCGGCAGCGCTGCCGCCGTCGCTCGCCAGCAGCCGGGGGCGCCGTAGTCGTCGGCGTCGTGCAGCAGCAGCACCGCCCCCTCCCCCGCTCCGTCGGTGAGGCGGACCGTTATCGACCGCGGCGTGGCCCGCGCCTCCCAGTCGCGTCCCCAGTGGCTCCACAGAAGCGTGCGCATGCCCGCCGCGCGCGCGGAGCGCAGCGCGGCGGCATTGAGGATCCCGTATGGCGGCCGGTACAACGCCGGCGTCACCGCTGTGGCGTCCTCGATCGCGGCCAGCGCACGGGAATGGTCTTCGCGCACCTGTCGCGGCGCCAGTCGCAGCAGATTGCGGTGGCGATGGCAGTGCAAACCGATCGCATGGCCGCGCGCGACGATCTCGGCGGCGAGCGCGGGATTGCGCAGCACCTGCTCGCCGACCAGAAAGAAGGTCGCCTGCGCGCCACTCTGGGCCAGCACCTCGAGCACAGCCGGCGTTCCCTGGGCGTGCGGACCGTCGTCAAAGGTGATCGCCCAGCCTGTGCCGGCGGCGGTGCGATCCTCGACCCCCAGTGGTTCTCGCAGCGCGCGCCAGATCGGCGCGGGCGAGCGCGGGACCCAGCCGGGCCGCGGGCTCGCCAGCACAGGCGTCAGGTAGCCGGCCATGACGACACGGCCGAGCAGACTGCCGGGGCTGCGATGATCGTTGGCGGAAATTATGGACCTGATCCTTGGTATGGCGGCCGCTGTGGCCGCATCGACGTTCTACAGCCTAGGGGTGGCAATACAGGCGATGGACGCCAAGCGCGCGCCGCACGCCGAGCACCTGCGCCTCGGCCTCGCGCGCGATCTGATCGGCAGGACACGCTGGCTCCTTGGCACAGGCATCTCGATGCTCGGCTGGCCGCTGCAATTGGCGGCGCTGCTGGTGGTGCCGCTCGTGGTGGTTCAACCGACGCTTGCGGCGGGCCTTGTCGTGCTGCTGTGGTTCGGGCGGCGCTTGCTGCACGAGCACGCCGGTCACCGCGAGCACATCGCGGTCGCGGCGATCGTGCTCGGCGTGCTCGGGGCGGCACTGACGGCGCCGCCGCACACCACCACGCACAGCGGCGACGAGACGATCACGATCGTCCTGATCCTGCTGGGAGTGCTCGCCACCACGCCGTACTTGGTCAGCGTCACCCGCCGACCGGCCCCCTCGATCGTGATGGTCGGCGCCGGGCTGGCGTTCGCTTGGAGCGGTGTCGCGACCAAGCTCGCTTCCGATGACTTGCACAACGGTCACCTGTGGGTGGCGGCGGCATGGGCGATCTCCACCGCCGGCGCCTCCGCCGTGGGCGCCTTGAGCGAGATGAGCGCGCTGCAGATGCGGCCCGCGATCCAGGTGGCGCCCGTCGTGTTCGTAACTCAGACAGTCGTCCCGATCGTGCTGGCGCCGCTGGTCCTGGGCGAAAAGTTCACCGACACGCCGCTGAGCGGGACGCCATTGGCACTGTCCTTGGCAGTGATCGTCGCCGGCGCCGCCGCACTGGCGCGCTCACCGCTGCTTCTGGCTTTGATGGACGGAGAGGTGGTCAGTGAGCCGAGCGGCTCGACCGACAGTCCCGAGGAGCGCAACCACAAGACGACCCGCTCGACGCCGCTCAGAGACGCGGCGGAACCGTCGAGCGAGACGACCAACACGTCGCCGGCGCGCATCGGGCGCTGAGGCAGCGGGCCGCGCGCGTTCAGGCGCAGCGCGCCGGCGACCGGCATCGCGCCGGCTGTGCGCGCCAACACCAGCTGACCGACCGTCAGCCCGCCCGGGGGCTGCAAGAAATAGAAGCGGTGGTGCAAGCCGAGCGCTCGCGCCTGTGCGCGCAGGGCGCCGCGCGTGCGCAACCAGCGAAACAGCGAGCCCGATCGCGGCACTTCGGGTACGAGCTCGTCCCCCAGCGAGCGCAGGTCGACGATCGTCGCGCGTGCGTCCGCGCCGTTGTCGGCGAAGGAGGCGTGAATGCCGCGAGCGCTCAGCTCGGAGGCGATGAGTCCAACCTCGCCCGATGGCACATGCAGCACGAGGCCGACGTCGCGCTGACTCGTGCTCACGCGCTTGAGCGGATGCACGCCGAGGAACAGGCCCGCAAATGCGGTGACCTCGTCGGTGGACATCAGCCAGGTGCTGAGCGCGAGCACCAGCACGAGCTGCGTGACGAATGCCATCATCCGCAACCGCCACAACGGAATCGGGTTCACGCGCCGCGGCGCGTCGAGCACGAGATCGACTGCGGCCGGGTCGATGTCAAAAGGCTCCGCATCGGCAGGCGACTCTGAGTCGCCAGCCCGTTCGCTCGCCGCCAGGCGCTCGCCGAGCTTCGGCGGCTCCACCAGCTCCGGCGCCGCGACCGTGTTCGCGCCGGCAACCGTGAGCAGGCCCTCGCGCGGGTGCGGCGCGCGGCCGGCCAGCTCGTGATGCTCGGCAAAGCAAGCCTGCACATGCTCGCGCAGCTCGTGCGTGTCGTTTGCCAACCGCAGCAGGCCGAGATCGGCCATGGCGCGGGTGTTCAGGCGCGCGTGGCCCACCGGAAGGCCATAGGAGACGACGGGCGTGCCCGTCGCCTTGGCCTCCAGACAGGTGACGCCCCCGGTGGAGTGCACCAGCGCGTCGGCCGCCGCGAGAATCTCGGGCATCCGGTCGGTGAAGCCGTAGATCCGCACTCGTGGCTCCTCGGCGAAGTCCTCGCTCAGGCGCCGGTGCAGTTGCTCGTTGCGGCCCGCCAGGCAGACGATCGCGCTGACGTCGGGGATGCTCGCTATCTCGCGCACCGCGCCCTCGATGTCCCCTACGCCCCAACCCCCGCCCGAGACGACCACAAGCCGACCGTCCTCCGGCAACTCCAGCGCGCGACGCGACGCGCTCTGGGAGCGCTCGTCCAGGAACTCCGAGGAGATCAGCGGCCGTACCAGGCGTGCGCTGCCCTCACCGGCGATGCGCTCGACCGATGACAACGACTCTCCGTACATCACCAGATGCGTGTCGATTCCCGGCTGAGCCCAGAAGAACAGTCCCGTCAGGTCGGTGATCGTCGCCACGGTCGGGCAACGCACGACCTGCGTGCGGCGCAGGCGCGCAAGCACGACCGTGACCGCCGGGTAGGTGGAGACGACGACGTCGGGATCGTGCTCGTTGACGTGCCGCGCCAGCGGGCGCGAGCCGAACAGGCACAGCAGCGTGCGCGCCAAGACCCGTATCGGCGCGACCCGCTCGAGCATCCAATAGACGACTGTGTAAGTCCAGGGGAAGAAGCGCAGCTGGACGCGATACCCGTCCTCCACGACCGGCTGCACCAGCGGCCCCATCGCCGCAAGGCCGTCGATGACCGTGACCTCGGCGGGCTCTGCCGAGCCCTCGATCTGCTTTGCCAGGGCACGCGCGGCCGCCGCGTGTCCCTCGCCGACGTCGGCTGAGAGGATCAGGACGCGCTTGGGGCCGGGACGGCGCGGTGTCTTGGTGCGGTTACGGCGTGCCATACGTACAGACCCTTAGAGTGCAAGCCTCGTCCGTCCAGCGGACGGTACGGCCCGTCGCGGACGCGGAGATCGATGCTGAGAGAGCGCGACGACATCCACAGCCTACCTGCCACTGCAACCGCGGACGGCGATGAGCGCTTTCTCATCGCCACAGCCACGCCAGGCTCACGAGCGCTTCGCGCGATCGGGCTCGTGGGCCTACTGGCGATACCGGTGAGCGTTTTCGCCGTCGTAGCCGGCGCCGCGGGCGCCCCGAGCCCACTCGTGCCCGCCCGCAGCGGCGGCTGGCCCGACTGGCTGTCGGGACCGCTGCACGGCCTGGGAGCGCAGCTCGGCTGGAGCGGGTTCCAGCTGTGGACACTGGCGCTGTGCGCCAGCTATGCGATGGTGCTCGTGGCGGTACGAACGCTGCCCGGTCGTGCCGTCGCGGCTTCGATCTTGGCCGCGA
>Ga0105240_10015125_pt1 | contig 10503 bp, 8 predicted proteins | sample KBSC54metaG_FD_80426 | JGI IMG/M metagenome (GOLD analysis project Ga0105240, IMG submission 80426) | Corn rhizosphere microbial communities from Kellogg Biological Station, Michigan, USA - KBS C5-4 metaG | ecosystem: Host-associated > Plants > Roots > Rhizosphere > Soil | place: Michigan, USA...
ACGTCCGACGCCGAGATCCTCCATGACCCGGCGCAGCTCCGGTCTTCGCTCGAGCTATCCGCCTGGCTCGTCGGCCGGTTCCACATCAGGATCCGCAACGTGATCGGACACAGCGAGAGCCTCTCGAGCCCGTACCACCGGGAGCTGTACAGGCCGTGGTCACACCAAACGCACGGCGACTGGAGGCATGCGGACATGGACATCTTCCGGTCCAAGCTTCGTGCCCTTTTCCGAGCCGACGTGCGACGGTAGACTCGCACTCATGCCGCGCTACCTGATCGGACGAAGCTTTGAGGTCGGTGAGGATGGGATGCCTCCTGTTGGCCGCCGCTCACGCGAGCTCACCGAGCAAGAGTTCCCGGAGATCACCTGGGAACACAGTCATGTCATCGTGGACGACGAGGGGCTCGTGCACACGTACTGCGTCTACGCAGCGCCGAGCGAGGAGGTCGTCCGCGAGCACTCGAAGATGCTTGGGCAGCACACGCTCGACTTCCTGCACGAGATCGCCGGCGACGTGACGCCGGCCGACTTCCCGCCCGTCTAGGCCTCTCCACTTCCGAGCCCGAGCATGTGTGCGTCGCCGACGTGGTAGACGGCCTGGTGGGCGACTGCGAGCCGCCGGCGCAGAAAGCGAACCCGCTCGAGGTTCTCCGCGGGCGTCATGTCGAGCGCCTCTTTGTAGAGGGTGACGGCGTACGCCTTTGCCCAGCCGCGCTCGGCTTCCTCGGCGGCGGCGACGAAGTGCTGCACGGCATGCTCGAGCTCCCCCGCACCGCGCCAGTGGCGGGCCAGCGCCGCACCGGCCTCGCCGACCTCGGGCGTCGACTCTTCGATGAACTCGGCGACGTGCCTGTGGCCCTCACGCCGGCGCGCGCGCGGCTGGAGGTCGTAGGCGACGTCGCGGATGAGAACGTGCTTGAACGACCACTGCACGTCTCCCTCGATCCTCGAGACCGTGTCTCGATGGACGAGGTCACGCCGTTCGAGGGCAGCGAGCGCCTCCACGAGACAATCCGGGTCACGAGCGATCCGGACGAGCGCGCCCCTCCAGAAGCTCCGACCGCAGATCGAGGCGTCGAGGATCACGTCGCGCTCTGCCGCCGGCAGGGAGTCGAGGCGGGCCGCGACGAGGCCGCGAATCGTCGTCGGCAGCGCGTCGGTTGCCTCTGCTCCACGCTCGCTCAGAACAGCAGCAAGCTGCTCGATGAAGAGCGGGTTGCCCTCAGCGGCCTCGGCGACCTGCGCCGCTTTCGAGTCGGCGCCGAGGAGATGGAGCGCGAGCTGCGCGGCGTCGGAGCCGCCGAGCGGCTCGAGCGGAAGCGCGTTGTATGCGAGGAGCCCGCCGCCCCAACTGGGGCGCGTGTCGAGCAGCTCCGGCCGGGCGAGCGTAAGGAGCAGGACCGGCAGGTCGTGCAATCTCGTGGCGAGGAGCTCGATCAGATCGAGGAGGACCGGGTCTGCCCAGTGGATGTCCTCGAAGACGAACGCGGTGGCCTCGTCGCGCGCCCCTGCCTCGATGAAGACGCGCACCGACTGGAAGAGGCTGTCGCGATCGGGAGCGGTCGCCTTCGTCTCCAGGCCGAGCAGGATTGCGATGTGTCCGGCGACGACCTCGGCTTCCTCCTTGCCCAAGAGCCGCTCCACGAGAGAGCGCAGCTTTCCCGTCGCCACCTCGACTTCGTCGCTGTCGAAGATGCCCGCGAGCTCCTTCATCTGCATTGCGAACGCGCCGTACGCGCTGCGCTCGCGATACGGGAGGCAGCGGCCTCGGATGACGCGGCCCCCACGGGACACGATGCGCTCGGTGAACTCCGCCGCGAGCCGCGATTTGCCGACTCCGGGCGGGCCGAGAACCGTGATCAGGTGCGGATGCCGCTCGAGCTCCACGCGCTCCCACGTTGCGTCGAGTAGGCCGACCTCCCGGCCGCGCCCGACGAACGGGGTGCTCGAAAGGTCTCGCTCGCCGCTCGCAGTCGTCGTTGCCACCGCCCGCCAGGCCTCGATCGGCGCTGACTTCCCTTTTGCGGTGACCGCCTCGATCGGCGCGTACTCGATCGCGCTGCGGGTGGCGCGGTAGGTCTCCTCACCGACGACGATCTCACCGACCGGCGCGTGCTGCTGGAGGCGCGACGCGGTATTCACGACGTCGCCGGCGACCATCGCCTCTCCGAGAGCGGGCCGAGCCGAAAGCGTCACGACCGCCTCGCCTGTGTTCACGGCGCCGCGGATCCGGAGCTCGAGCTCGGGCTGTTCGACGTTCAGCCTCGCGACGGCGTCGCGAACGGCGAGGGCCGCACGTACGGCGCGCTCTGGATCGTCACCGTGCGCGGTCGGCGCTCCGAACACCGCCATGACTGCGTCGCCGACGAACTTCTCCACGACACCGCCGAACGACTCGAGCTCGTCGCGCACCGTCCTGTGATACGGGGTCAGGATCGCGCGGACGTCTTCCGGATCGAGCTGTTCCGAGCGCGACGTGAAGCCGACGAGGTCGACGAAGACCACGCTGACGATCCGCCGCTCTTCGCGATGGGCCGCCTCCTGCTCGAGCGGAGCTCCGCAGGCGAGACAGAAGCGGGCGATGTCGGGGTTTTCCTGGCCGCAGGAATGGCAGGTGGCCATTACCGCATCCTGGCAGTGTTCGGGCCGTACAGCAACGAATTCAGGGCGTGCGGGCTAGCCCGAGCTGACGACGAGATCGACCTTGGCCCGCGGCTTCAGCCGCTTCCGGGGCGCAGGCTGCTGGGCGATCACGCGCCCCTTCGTGAGCGCGGACGCCGCGTAGCGGACCTTTCCGACCGAGCAAGACCGCTTTCTGAGGGCGAGCTTCGCCACCCGCAGCGACCTTCCGACGACGTTCGGGACGACGCACGCCCGTAGGACGAAGCTCGCGCTGACCTTCACCTTGTCGGTGACCGTGAACGTGCACTTGCCGGTTCCCTTGCAGGCGCCCGACCAGTGCCTGAACTGCGAGCCCTGCGCCGGCCTCGCCTTTAGCGTCACCGAAGTCCCGTAGGCGAAGCCGTGCGAGCATCGCTTGCCGCATGAGATGCCGCGGGGTGAGCTCGTGATCTTGCCCTTGCCCTTGCCCGACCTGGCGAGCGCGACCGTGTTCAGGAACGCGGTGCGCGCCGTCTTCGCGAACGAGGCGACGTTGGCAGCCTTGTAGTCCTGGACGTACGCGAAGCGGAACCTCGTAGACCCTCCGGCCGGCACGCTGCCCGCCTGGTGCAGCGTGAACGTGCTGGCGACAACCTGGGCGAAGGTGAATTTCGCGCCCGTCGCCGGCCGGTCGTACACGATCGCGCCCCGGCCGGTGGACGTGTCCCCGTCCGCCGCGCCGTGCATCCGGATCAAAACCGTGCCGGGTGACGTGGGCAGCGAGACGCTGTCGCCGGCGACGTGCGTCGCGAAGCTGGTCTGGCCGGCGAACTCGTACTCGAGCTGTGCCGAGTTGCCACTCGCGCCCCAGAACCGCTGGCTGTTGTCCCAGAGCAGGTCGATGGAGTGCGCCTTCGAATCCGTGCTCGTGAACACGTCGGAGATCCAGCTGATGTGGCCGTCGTGGTCCTGGGTGATCGTGCGATTGTCGGTCACGCCGGTCGTGACGAAGCTCGAGCAAGAAGTCGTCGTCGGCGGGTATGCCGTCTGCGGACACTTGACGAGCGGAGCCGTTTCGTGAACCACGATGTTCCCGGTGGCGGTGGCCACGGTGTACGTGTTGCTCACCGACGGTAGGCCCGCGGCCTTCGAGTTGATGAGGAACGCCTGGGCGGAGGCGTACGCGTTGGCGCCGTCGACCTGAACCTCCGAGCGAGTCGGCGAGGCGCTCGACTCCCGGCCCAGGAGCCCTGCATTGCACGCGTACGTGACAGTGGTATTCGCGAGCGTTGCGTCGTAGAGAAAGCCATCATTGATGCCGCAGCCGCCGAGCGAGACGTAGTCGAAGGCTGCTGTCAGTTGCTGCACGTCCAGCGCGTAGTCGTAGATCTTGCCGTTGTTCGGTCCGCCGCTCACCACGGACCCGGTGTCTTCGCCGACCCCGATCACCGGGCCGTCGTACGGCGTCACGTCGGACGGAGTCGTGTTGGCCGGGACGGCCCGCAACCGGCAGGTCTGCTGGAGGACCGGATTGAGATCGGCGGCGGAGACCGAGAACGAGCCGTCTGAGGTGAGCGGAACGTTGTGTGCAAGCCTGATGGACGTCTTGCCCGAGTAGCAGCGCACGTCGACCATGTCGCTCGCAGGGTTGCCGCCGGAGGTCGTGCCCGAGATGGCGAGCGTCTGCGTCGACGCGTTCTTCGTGACGACGAAGAACGATGGGTCGGCCGGGCTCCTGATGTGCGACACCGTGATCGCGGCGCGTGCCGCCGGCGCAGCCATGAACCCGCCGAACACGAGCACGCAGGCGAGAGCGGCTCCCGCCACCAGCCTGGTCCTTGGATGGTGCACGGCCCCTCCTTTGAGGCGCCGTGCACGGATCCTCCTCTGAGCGCTAGGAGCAGCCGGTGTTCGTGCCGCAGTCTCGGCAGGTGTAACAGCTGCCGGTGCGGACCATCCTGCCGCCGCAGCGCGCGCACTCGACCGCGTCCTCCCAGCTGTTGAAGAGCGCGGTCTGGCCGGGCGGTGGCGCCTCGGTCGGCTCCGCGGGTGCCGAGGCCTCGCCGTTCGCGTAGCGCTCTGCCATCCGCTGCTTCACCTCGGGCGAGAGGATTCCCGCCTCCTCCTGCTGCTCCGGCGTCAGGAAGCGCTTGCCGAACCAGCGGAAGATGTAGTCGACGATCGACTTCGCCGTGCGGATGTCCGCGTCGTTCGTCAGGCCGCTCGGCTCGAAGCGCATGTGACTGAGCTTCGAGACGTAGACCTCCGGCGGCACTCCATACTGAAGACCCATCGAGACGGCGAGGCAGAGCGAGTTCATCAGGCCCGCCATCGTCGTGCCGTCCTTGGCGATGTCGACGAAGATGTCGCCCGGGCTGCCGTCGTCGTAGAGACCGACGTGGATGTAGCCCTCGTGGTCGCCGACCTGGAACTTGCGGCCGACCTCGGTGCGGTCGAGCGGCAGGCGCTTCCGCTCGTGCACCTGCACGGGCGGTGTCGCGACGGCCGCCTGGCCGTCCTTGCCGGAGCTTGAGAGCGGCTGCGCGACCTTGCAGTTGTCGCGGTAGATCGCGATCGCCTTGACGCCGAGCTTCCAGGCGTCGACGTAGAGGTCCATCACGTCCTCGATGGTGACCTCCTCGGGCATGTTGACCGTCTTCGAGATCGCACCGGAGATGAACGGCTGGACGGCGCCCATCATCTTTACGTGACCGCTGTAGTGGATCGCCCGCTCGCCGACCGCGCAGTCGAAGACCGGGTAGTGGTCCGTCTTCACATATGGCGCGCCGACGACGCCGTTTCGCTCGTCGATGAAGGCGACGGTCTCCTCGACCTCGCGCGGCGCGTAGCCGAGCCGCTCGAGCGCCATCGGGACGGTCTTGTTGACGATCGTGATCTCGCCGCCGCCCACGAGCTTCTTCGACTTGACGAGCGAGAAGTCGGGCTCGACGCCGGTCGTGTCGCAATCCATCATGAAGCTGATCGTTCCGGTCGGTGCGAGCACCGTCGACTGTGCGTTCCGGAAGCCGTGGATCTCGCCGAGATCGAGCGCGTCGTCCCACGCCTTGCGGCAGTGGCCGAGGAGATCGGCGGGCACGGAGTCGGCGTGCTCGATGTTCCCTACCGCCGCCCGGTGTTTCGCGATCACGCCGACCATCGGCGCGCGGTTCACCTGGTAGCCGTCGAACGGCCCCATCCGCGCTGCGATCTCGGCCGACTTGCGGTAGGCGCGTCCCGTCATGAGGCCTGTGATCGCCGCCGCGTAGGCGCGTCCCTCGTCGGAGTCGTACGGGAGCCCGCGCGCCATCAGGAGCGCGCCGAGGTTCGCGTAGCCGAGTCCGAGCTGCCGGAACCGCTTGGCGTTCAGCCCGATCTCGGGCGTCGGATACGACGAGTAGCCGACGAGGATCTCCTGCGCCAGGAAGACGACGTCCACGGCGTGCTCGAATGCGTCGACGTCGAGCTCGCCGTCCTCGCGCCGGAACTTCATGAGGTTGAGCGAGGCGAGGTTGCAGGCCGAGTCGTCGATCGACATGTACTCCGAGCACGGATTCGAGGCGTTGATGCGGCCCGTGTTCGGGAGCGTGTGCCACGAGTTGATCGTCGTGTCGTACTGGACGCCCGGATCGGCGCACTCCCACGCCGCCGCGGCGATCTGGCGCAGCAGGTCTCGGCCGTCAAGCGTCTCGAGAACGGTGCCGTCGGTGCGGGCGGTGAGGTTGAAGTCCTCACCGTTCGTCGCCGCCTCCATGAACACGTCGCTGACGCGAACGGAGTTGTTCGCGTTCTGGTACTGGATCGAAGCCCAGTCGGGCGAGTCGAGCGACATGTCGTAGCCGGCCGACTCGAGGACGCGCGCCTTGCGCTCCTCCTTGGCCTTGCACCAGATGAACTCCTCCACGTCCGGATGGTCGACGTCGAGCACGACCATCTTCGCGGCACGCCGCGTCTTGCCGCCCGACTTGATCGTGCCGGCGGAGGCGTCGGCGCCACGCATGAACGAAACCGGGCCGGACGCGTAGCCGCCCTTCGACAGCTGCTCCTTCGACGAGCGCAGGTGCGAGAGGTTGACGCCCGAGCCGGAGCCGCCCCGGAAGATGACGCCCTCACGCCGGATCCAGTCGAGGATCGACTCCATCGAGTCGTCGATCGAGAGGATGAAGCAGGCCGAGCACTGCGGAGCCGCCTCGAAGCCGACGTTGAACCAGACGGGGCTGTTGAAGGAGGCGTACTGGTTTACGAGGATCGCCTTCAGCTCGGCCTCGAACGTGTCGGCCTCGTCGGTGTCGGCGAAGTAACCGCCCTGCTTGCCCCACGCGACGACGGTGTCGACGACGCGACCGATCATCTGCTTGACGCTCGACTCGCGCTCCGGCGAGGAGAGGCGACCGCGGAAGTACTTCTGCGCGACGATGTTCGTCGCGGTCTGCGACCAGAACTTCGGGAACTCGACGCCGCGCTGCTCGAACACCGGGCTGTCACGGCCGGGGATCACGGCGTCGCGCGTCTCCCACTCGATCTCGTCGAACGGGTCACGGCCGGGGATCGTGAAGAAGCGCTTCACGCCGAGCCGAGCGCCCTCCTCGACGACAGTGTTGACGACCTCTTCGGCCGTCACTTCGGTGCTCGGAACCTGCTCGACGCTCGCCATCTCTCCTCCAAATTTTAGTCGCCGACCGCGCTCGTCGGCACGCGATTCCGCCGACGGGGAACGGGACCGTAGACCCCGCGTCGGACGGAAGCGAAACGGGCCTTTGGAGGCTAGTTCGCGCCTAGGATGAGGACGACCTGGTAGCGCCGCTCAGAGCCCGGTAGACGCACGTCGAGTGGGGTCACAGCGCGGATCCCCACGTCGCGCGCGAGGCGCTGAGCCTCCCGCTGCCAGCCCGGCCGGAAGAGAGCGATCGACTGCGCGTACGTCGTCGGCGCGTCGCCCGGCACCGCGTGGCGATAGCCGCGCGCGACCAGCTGCGTCGCCTCCGTCCCGGCGGCGCCGGAGACGCCGTTGCCGTTGAGGACGAGGACCGAGACGCGGGAGCGCGACCGAAGTGGGCGGACGACCGTCGTGGTGGCGGGGCCCGCGGGTGTCGTCGTGGCAGGCTGCGATGCCTTCGCGTGATGCACATGAAAGAGATGGGCGCCTGCGAGCGCAAGCAGTGCGGTGAGCTCGGCGAGCGCGACGGCACCGGCCGCGAAGGCTGCTGCGCGCCACGGGAACGGACGATCGAGAGGCTGGACGTGCTCCACGGACCATCACGGTTCGTCCTGCGTGTTGCCGCTCCTCCCTCGCCCTAGCCGCGTATCGTGGCGGCTCGTGTTCGTGACCTTCGAGGGAGCCGACGGCTCGGGCAAGTCGACGCAGGCAGAGCTGCTCCGAGCGACGCTGGCCGGCGAAGGTCGCGATGTCGTGCTGACGCGCGAGCCGGGCGGCACAGAGCTCGGCGAAGCGGTGCGCACACTCGTCCTCAACGGCCCGGTGATGGGCGCCTGGGCGGAGGCCACGCTCTTCGCGGCGTCGCGCGCCGAGCACGCCGAGGAGGTGATCCGTCCGGCCCTCGAGCGTGGTGCCGACGTTGTCTGCGACCGGTACGTCGACTCGTCGCTCGCGTATCAAGGGATCGCGCGCGGCCTCGGGGTCGACGCCGTGCTGCAACTCAACCTCGCTGTCACCGGCGGGCTGCTTCCCGACCTGACGTTTCTGCTTCTGCTCGATCCGGATGTCGCCACGGGTCGCCAGGTCGACCCCGACCGGCTCGAGCGGGAGGGGACGGAGCTGCAGGCGAAGGTCGACGCCGCCTACCGCGAGCTCGCGACGCGCTTCCCGGAGAGAATCGTCACGATCGACGCGACCGGAGAACCCGAGACGATCGCCAGGGAGGTGCGTGAGCGGCTTCGAGACCGTTCCTGAGCAGCACGAGGCCAAGCGACTGCTCGCCGCTGCGCTGCAGGAAGGGCCTGCGCACGCCTACCTCTTCCACGGCCCGGCCGGCGTGGGCAAGCGGGAGCTCGCACGCCGTTTCGCAGCCGAGCTGCTCGGCGACCACGCGCGCGTCGAGCGCGGCAGCCATCCGGACCTCTACGTCCTCGAGCCGCTGGGCGAGCAGATTCGCATCGACGACGTCCGCGAGCTCCGCCGAGACCTGCACATGCGCCCCTTCGAGGCCGAGCGGCGGGTGTACCTCGTTTTCGGCGCAGACTCGTTGAACGAGGACGCCGCCGACGCGCTCCTCAAAGATCTCGAGGAGCCGCCGCCGTACGCCGTCGTCGTCCTCGTCGCCGAGCGCCTCGGACCGCTGCCCGAGACGATTCGGTCGCGCTGCCAGCTCGTGTCTTTCGGGCGCCTGTCGGAGCCTGCCGTCCGGGAGGCAATCCGGGCGCACGCCCCCGAGCTCGGGGAGCAGGAGGTGACGACGCTCGCACGCGTCGCCGGCGGGCGGCTCGGCAGGGTGCTCCAGCTTCTCGATCCGGCTGCTGCTCGCCGGCGGGATGCGCTGATCGGCGTTGCGCGTGCGGTGTATTCCGATCCGTCGTTCGAGCCGGCCGACGGTGCCGAGGCACTCCTCGCCGGCATCGCCGAACGGGGAGCGGAGGCGAGGGACGCGGCCGAGGTGCAGGTCGAAGGTCTCGAGCTGACCGGCCGGGAGGCAGAGCAGCGAGTCCGGCGCGCGCAGCGCGGCGCGGAGCGCGAGGAGCTGCTCGCGCTGCTCGAGGAGCTCGAGTCCTGGTACCGCGACCTCGTAGTCGTCGCCGCGGGCGCGGAGACGGCAGCGGTGCACGTCGACCGCCTCGCGGAGCTGCGAACGGATGCGACGCTCGAGCGCATGCACGCCGCCGAAGACGCGTGCGAGCTCGTGCGTGCCGCGTGGCGGGAAGCGGAGGAGTTGCAGGTCTCGACGCCGCTGGCGCTCGAGGCGCTGCTCATCCGCCTGCGCAGTGAGCTGGGAACAGCCGCCGCGCTCGCATAAGCATCGGGCCGCAAATGTAAAGAGGGCGGCGAGCCCTGCCGATACTCCGCACGGTCATGGAAGGTGCGGCACAGCTCCGTGCCCATGCGCTGCTCAGGCTCAAGCAGGCGATCCTCGTCGCTGGCCTGATCTTGCTTGGGCTGCATTACCTCGGCCACAGGCATTGACGGATGCGCTCACTTGCGGCCGCAGCGGCGCCCGTGGGCGTTGCGTACCGAATGGGCGGTGACGAGTTCTGCGTGATCCTGACTGCGTCGGAGCCGGAGCTGCGCCGGATCGCCGATTCGCTGAGCGAGGGCGGCGAAGGCTTCATGGTCACGAGCGCGTACGGCGCCTCCGTGATCCCCGACGATGCGTCGACCGTCTCTGCAGCCCTGAGCGTCGTCGACGAGCGGCTGTGTAGCGGATGTCTCGTCCCTCGCGGTGCGGGTCGGCGAGCGCCTCGGCATCACCCGCGACGAGCGTGAGGTGTTGCGGCTGGCTGCAGAGCTGCACGACGTCGGGAAGCTCGCGATTCCGGAGATCGTGCTGCAGAAGGCGGCGGCGCTCGACGCGACCGAGTGGAGCTTCATCCACTCGCACACGCTGATCGGCCAGCGGATCCTCAGCTCCGCCGCCGCTCTGCGACCGGTCGGCGCGGTCGTCCGGTCGACGCACGAGAACTGGGACGGCACCGGCTATCCGGACGGGCTCGCCGGTGAGGCCATCCCGCTCTCAGCGCGGATCATTGCCGCCTGCGACGCGTACTCCGCGATGACGAGCGATCGGCCGTACCGCGCCGCCCGCAGTCCAGAGGACGCGATCTGCGAGCTCCGGCGTTGCGCCGGCCAACAGTTCGACCCGAACGTCGTCGATCTGCTCTGCGAGGTGCTCGCCGCCGAGGAAGAGCCCGCAGCGAAGCTCGCCGCCCGCGGCTAGCTCAGCTCGACCCTGC
>Ga0105240_10015126_pt1 | contig 10503 bp, 11 predicted proteins | sample KBSC54metaG_FD_80426 | JGI IMG/M metagenome (GOLD analysis project Ga0105240, IMG submission 80426) | Corn rhizosphere microbial communities from Kellogg Biological Station, Michigan, USA - KBS C5-4 metaG | ecosystem: Host-associated > Plants > Roots > Rhizosphere > Soil | place: Michigan, USA...
CTTCAACCGCCGACAGCACCGAGATCGCCGGCGTGATCATGGAATCGCCGATGAACATCGAGGCGCCGACGACGCCGAGCGCCAGCAGCGGCAGGCTTCGGCGGCCCAGCGCGCGCTGACCCAGCGCCATCAGCGACAGCGTGCCGCCCTCGCCGTTGTTGTCGGCGCGCAGCAACAGCAGCACATATTTGGCGGTTACGACGATAAAGAGCGCCCAAAGGATCAGACTGAGTACACCGAGCACGATGACGCGCGTGATCGGATCGCCATGGGCGGCGTGCGCGACGGCCTCGCGAAAAGCATAGAGCGGCGAAGTGCCGATATCGCCGAACACCACGCCGATGCCGCCCAGCGTCAGAGCCCAAAAGCCGGAGTGGGCCGGCGCCTCTTGGGCTTCGGTGGAAGTGATGCTGACAGTCATGACGCGGGGAAAACGCTCTTGCAGTTGAATTGATCCGGGCGGCTATCGACGCTTCCGTGTTGCCTGTCAATCGACCATAGCACCGCTGGCTGTGTGGAGCTCACCCAAAGCAGGCACTCACCACGGCGCAACGAAGGTAATATAGTAGTTGGGAATTTTTTATGGCTTCAGGTCAGGTGGCAGCGGCGGCGCTTCGCGCATCAACGTGATGGTGACACGACGGTTGGCCGGCAGCGTCGGATCGTCGGGAAACAGCGGCTGGCTGTCGGCCTTGCCGGCCACCGCGAAGATATGGGACGGCGGCAGCCCCTCCCGCTCGAGAATCTGGCGCACCACGTTGGCGCGGTCGGCGGAAAGATCGAACGCGCCGTAATCGCCGCGCGCCGGCACGAAGTTGGCCGAGGTGTGGCCGGTGATGTTGACGCGCAGCGGCGTCGCCTTGAGCGGACCGGCAAGTTTCTGGATCAGACGGCGGGTACGATCGTACGGGACCTTGGAACCGTCGGCGAACATCGAGCGGCCGTCCTGATCGACGATTTCGAGATTGAGGCCCTCTTTGGTCTCCTCGAACATGATGTGTTTGGAGATTTCGGTCAGTTCCGGCATGTCCTGCAACGCCTGCCGCAGCGAGGCCGAGGCCAGCGAAAATTCGCGATCGACCGCCAGTTTGGCGCCGTTTTCGCGTTCCTTGTCCTTGTCATCCGGGGACGGCGTGGCCGATGATTCCTCCGGCGAAATGTGATCGGTGTTCTTCAGCTTCGGCCGCGTCGGCAGGCCGTCGGATTCGACGATGCCGGAATAGCGCACTTGGGTCTGCACGCCGAAGGCGTCGCGCATCGAGCCGGCGACGATCTTCAGCTTGTTGTTGTCCATGGACGAGAAGGCGACGAGCATCACGAAGAAGCTCATCATCAGGCCCATCAGGTCGGCGAAGGTCACGAACCAGCCGTGACCACCGCCATGTGCGTCGCCGCGTTTTTTCTTGGCCATGACCTAGCTCCGGACCGCCGTACCCACGCCTCAGGCCGGAACCGGCTCGCCCTCTTCGTGGCGGTGTTTCTCCGGCAGATAGGCCAGCAGCATTTCGCGCACCAGCGCCGGGCTCTTGGAGTCGCGGATCATCAGAATGCCGTCGATAATCAGCGTGCGGTTGGTTTCCTCGTCCAGCAGCTTGCCGTGCAGCTTGTCGGCGATCGGAAGACAGAACAGGTTCGCCACCAGCGCGCCGTACAGCGTTGCCAGCAGCGCGGTCGCCATGAACGGGCCGAGCTTCGACGGGTCGGTCATGTTGGCGAACATCTGCACCATGCCGATCAGGGTTCCGATCATGCCGAACGCCGGGGCGCAGTCGCCGATGGCGCGGTAGATCTTGCTGCCCTCGTCGAGATGCATCAGGAAGTTGTCGCGGTCGCGCTCGAGATTGTCGCGGATGAATTCGATGTCGTAGCCGTCGGCGACATAGCGGATTCCCTTGGCGAGGAACGGCTCGTTGGTTTCGACCTTTTCCAGGCCGACCGGTCCCTGCTTGCGGGCGATCTCGGCGATGCGGGCGAGTTCGTCGACGAGGTCGCGCGCGGAAAGCCGGCTCATCGTGAAGGCGAATTTGGCGCCGAGCGGCAGGCCGTGCATCATCACGCCGAGCGGAAAACGGATCATGGTGGCGGCGATCGAACCGCCGAAGATGATGATCACGGCATGTTCGGAGAAGAACATGTGCAGGTCGCCGCCCATCAGGACCATTACGGTGATAACAGCGATACCGGACAACAGTCCGACGCTCGTCATAATATCCATGGGAGACTCCAACGCTACGCAACACCCGCCTATCCTGGACGGTGCGCGGCCCAAATCGGGCCACGTAGCGCAACCCTACGGAGCTGCCATTAAAGACGCGTAAAGGTTAAGTGCGGCAATTGCGGCGGCCGGCACTTTGCCGCGGAACGCGAGCGAGCCCAGACATCACTTGCCGGCCCCCACCGCGATCTCAACGATTTGATAACCATAACAAGCCGCGCGGCCGCCCGTTACCAGCGCAGCAGCAGTCGTCCAGACAGATAACCCACAAGCGCGACCATACCGATCGCGAGCGGATACCACGTCACGACGAATAGCGGGCTGTCGTCGAAGCAGTTGGTCGCATAGAAGATGGCCGCGATGCCGCTTGCGGCGAGACCCGCCATCGCGCCGCTCACTCCGGGATTGGCCGGCGCGCCGCTCTTCAACGCCGTGATGAAGATCGCCAGCGGGCCGCTCGCGAGCAGCGGAATCAGGGTCATGCAGTTGACGGCGTTGCTGCCGATCAAGCGGACCATCCAGTCCGATCGCGGGATCGCCAGCAACTCGGCGACCACGCCCACGCCCAGCAGCAGCAATGGCAGCAGCAGCAATTTCATCCACCAGCCGTATGCCGGGATCGGGTCCGTGGTGCGGAACATGGCGCCCGTGGTCGCCACGGCGAGCGGCAGGATCACGACGAATTTGAACAGAAATCTCACAGTGTGCAGCGCGTCATCGATGTCGCCGCGAAAGCCGATCCGCGCAAAGAACAGGATCGCGACAAAGGCCATCGCGGACACCACCGCCAGAAGCAGTGCGGTGCGGGGCTTTTGCCCGACATACCGGTCAGCGGCCAGTGCCCGAATGAGATCTTCTGTTGTCATCGCGGGCCCCCTGCAGCGTTCGCACGCAGCTTTCGCGGCGCTCGCGAGGCCTGCTCCCGACAGCCCCATTCAGTATTTCGCTGCAGGTCTCCAAATGTTACGCGCGCCCGACAGATCAGGGCCTGCGGGCGAGCGATTCCAGCCCTGCCCGATCCTGCCCGCGCTGCTGCCGTTGTTCGATCCATGCCTGCAGCGACAGCGCGCCGGGCCCACCGAGCACCAGCGCCGCGAGCCCTGCGAGATACAGCAGCAGAATTTCATAGCCGACCGGGCCAAACTTGATTCCGGCCTCGGTGACCTCCGCGAACTTCACCGAGAAAAACCCGTATGGCAGGTGGACGGTGACGAGCGCGGTCAGCAGAACGAACGCCATCGGGATGCTGACCCAGGGGATCAGCACTCCGGCCATGACAGCGGCGCAGCCGATCAGCTCCGTCAGCGTCGCAGCCCAGGCCGCCAGCAGCGGCTCGGGTACGCCGAGCGTGTGCAGCACGGCTGCAAACGTCTCCGGACCGCGGGAGAATTTGGCGTAGCCATGCGCCATAAAGCCGTAGCCGACGACAAGCCGGATCGGCAGCGGCGTCCAGACGGCCAACGCCGGCAGAACCGAGGTCGAGACGTTTTCGGAAGACGGACTGAAAGGTGGCATCGGATGACCCCGGTTGTTGGTTTGATGTCGTCGCACAACATCGCCGGCTGCCTTAAGCCAAGCTTAAATGCACCGTTGCACATGTCTCTCTCGCAAATACGTGATCACGTTCGCGCTAGAGCACCACGACCTTCGCGCCGAGCAGCACGCGGCCATAGAGATCGATGACGTCCTGGTTCATCATGCGGATGCAGCCGGAAGAAACCGCCTTGCCGATACTGTCGGGCTCGGTGGTGCCGTGGATGCGATAGCGGGTGTCCTGTCCGTTCTTGAACAAATAGAGCGCCCGCGCGCCGAGCGGATTTCCCGCGCCGCCCTCCATGCCGCTGGCCCATTTGGCATAGCGCTTGGGATCGCGCGCGATCATCGCGGCGGTCGGCGTCCAGTGCGGCCATTGCTTTTTCTCCTGCACCATGCCGGTGCCGGCAAAGGCCACCCTTCGCGACCAACGCCGACGCCGTAGCGGATCGCCTTGCCGCCCCTCTCGACCAGATACAGAAAGCGGCGGTGCGGATCGACCACGACCGTGCCCGGCGGATGCGGTGAACGATAATCGACGACCTGCCTGAGGAATTGGGAATCGATGTGCGAGGTGTCGATGGCCTCCACCGGGAATTTTTCGGCGCTGAGCGCGGCATAATGCGTCATCGCCTGCGGCTGCAGGTCCGAAAAGCCGGCGCTGCGCAGTCCCTCGCCGGTGACGGAGCAGCCGGCAAGGGCAAGCGAGAGCAACGACCCGACGCAGAGGCGCCGTGCGTGTCGGGCAAACAGGTCAATCATGATTTTCTAAATCCAGAGTGGAATCGCCGCGGCGATCTATTTGCTGCTTTTGGCACGCGCGCGTGCATCGGCCACGACCCTGACAAAACCGTCATAGTTGAGGGCCTGGTTCACCTTGTAGGCGCCGACCAGAAAACCCGGCGTGCCCTGAAGCCCGATGGCTTCCGCAATGTTCAGGTTGCGTTTGACCAGACGCAGGATGTCGTCGGCATGCGTGGCCATGTCGGCATCGAGCCGCGGCTGGTCGACGCCGGTTTTGCGAACGGCATTGAGCATCTGTTCCTGCGAGATGCCGTAGCCGGGAATGTCCATCAGCGCATGGTGAACCGGCAAATACTGATCCTGATATTTTGCGCCGAGCGCCAGCCTTGCGCCGACGATCGAGGTTTCGGCCAGAATCGGCCAGTCCTTGTAGACAAGACGGATGTTGCCGTCGGTCTTGACGATTTTCTCCAGGCTCTTGGCCGCCATCTTGCAGTAGGGACAGTTGTAGTCAAAGAAATCCACGATGGTGAGATCGCCATCGGGATTTCCGGCCACCGGCGCATCGGGATCGCTGAGGATCATGTCGCGGGTGATCTCGTTGTCGTCGGCCCGCGCCAGATTGGGGATGAGCAGCAATGAAGCCGACATCGCCGTCAGGCGCAGGAAATCGGCACGAGTTATCGGGTTCAACATTGGCTTTCTCCTTGGCTGAGATTAAGCGCGTGAAACTTTGGCAAGCCTGCCGAGGAAGCCGCTGACCCCGATATCACCGACAACGCGGGCGTCCGTGATCTCGCTTCCATCGGGGTTGAGGAACACCACCGTCGGCGGACCGACCACCGCAAAGCGCTGCATCAGATTCTTGCTCGATGCGTTGAAATGCGTGAGGTCGGCGCGGATCAGCAGCATGCCGCGAAGCCGCTGCCGCACCGCGTCCTGGGCGAAGATGTTGCGCTCCATCAGCAGGCACTCGGTGTACCAGTCGGCGGAGAAATCGACCATGATGCTCCTGCCCTGCTGGCGGCCGAGCTCGATCGCCTTGTCAAGGTCGGCTTCATTGGAAACCACCTGAAAGCCGTCCGCGCCTTTGGCATCCGCTGAAGCAACCAGCCCGGCGGTGACCAGCGGCTGTAGCGGTCCATAGTCGGAGAGCGCAGCGCCGATGACGAGAACGCAGCCGTAGAACAGCGCCAGTACCCCGACAGCCCCTCGCGCGAGACTGGCCGACCGCCAACGGGGCGTCTCGAGCAGCGAGGGCACGTCGAGGTAAAGTCCGATCGCGATGAACATCGCGCCCCATGCGGTTGCCGTCAGCGCAACCGGGAGCGCGCGCGAGGCCATCCAGATTGCGAGCGCGACAAAGATGAATCCGAAGATGTGCTTTACCCGCGCCAGCCAGGCGCCGGAGCGCGGCAGCACCTTTGCGCCGAGCACGCCGAAGGCGATCAGCGGCAGTCCCATGCCGAGCCCGAGCGCGAACAGCGCCAGCGAACCACGCGCGACCTCGCCGGTTTGCGCGACGAACACCAACGCCGCCGCCAGCGGCGGCGTCACGCAGGGGCCAACGATCAATGCCGATCCAAAACCGAGCAGCGCCGCGCCACCGACCGAGCCTTTGTTCCCCGCAGCCGCCGCCAGCTTCGCCGTCCAGGATTGCGGCAGTTGCAATTCGTAGAGTCCGAACATCGACAGCGCCAACGCGATGAACACGGCGCTCATGGCGAGAACCGCCCATGGCGTCTGCAGCGCGGCCTGCAAATTTTCACCCGACCAGGCCACGAAGATCCCGAGTGTGCCGTAGGCGGCCGCCATCGCCACCACGTAGGATGCGGAGAGAACAAAACTGCGCGTCAGCGACAGGCGGTCGCCGGCCCGGGCCAGCATGCCCGACAGAATCGGAATCATCGGGAATACGCAGGGGGTGAACGACAGCAACAATCCGAAGCCGAGAAAGGCGAGCACGGTCGAAACCAGACCGCCGCTGAACATGCCGGCTTCAGTCGCTGTGCCGCTGGCCTGCGATGGGCCCCAAGTCGCGACATCTGCCGCAACGCCGGACTGGTTGCCACCGCTGGCTACCGCCGCTGGCACGGATCCGCCGCCCGCCGGCGCTTCCTCGATCAGCAAGGTCACGAGGTCGACCGTTTTCGAGACCGGCGGATAGCAGATCGTGTTCTCGCCGCAGCCCTGATAGGTGACGATGATGCGGCCCTTCTCCGGCAGCAGCTCCGCCGGAACGGTCGCGGTGCCGTTTCCGTGATAGACCTCGACCAGACCAAAATTCGGATCGTCCTTCGGTTCGCCCTTTTCGGTCACGGTCCTGACCCGCTGTCCGTCCAGCGTGACCACGATCCGGTCGCGATAGAGGTAGTAGCCGGGGGCGATGATCCAGTTGAGTTCGATCCCCTCTTCCTCATCGAGCTGCGCCCGGAGCTGGAAGGCGTGATCGGCCGGTATCGGCGTCGCCGCCACAACGGGACCAATGGCGGCCATCACAAGCCGCAGCAGCAGCGTAACAAAACCGAGAATCCGGACGTAGGGCATGGGGTACCTTCTGTGAGCGATCCGGCGGCCCATGTGGCGGTGCGACCTTAAGCCAGCCTTAAGCCTGGAGACGGACTGCGGAAGTCGGAACAGGGAGCGGCTTTCATGCGAATTCTGGTGGTAGAGGACGACCCAGTGCTGTCTGATGGCCTGAAGGTCGGGCTCGGGCTTTACGGCGCGACGCTTGATATCGTCTCCAGTTGCGCCGACGGAAGCGCGGCGCTGGCCGCCGATGATTTCGACGCGCTGGTGCTCGACCTGATGCTGCCGGACGGATCCGGCCTCGATCTGCTGGCGGCGTTGCGCTCGCGCGGCGACCGCACGCCGGTGCTGTTGCTGACCGCGCTCGACGAAGTCGCCGACCGCATCAGAGGTCTCGACGCCGGCGCGGACGACTATCTCGGAAAGCCTTTCGATCTCGAGGAACTCGCCGCGCGCGTCCGCGCCATCAGCCGGCGGCAGGAAGGCCGCGCCTCGCCGCAAGCCTCGTACAACGGCGTGACGCTGCACCCCGCACGTCTCACCGTGACCGTCAACGGAACCGACATCAGCCTTTCGCGGCGCGAGTTCGCTGTTCTCGCCGCGCTGATGAACCGGCCCGGTACGGTGCTGTCGAAGGGCGACCTTGAGGCAAAGCTCTACGGCTGGCAGGAAGAAGTCGAAAGCAACACCGTCGAGGTGCACGTGCACAAGCTGCGCATCAAGATCGGGCGGACCAAGATCGAAACCTTGCGCGGCATCGGATACCGGATGAGGCCCGTCGCACCATGAACTCGCTCAAGGGAAGGCTGTTTCTAATTCTTGTGACCGCCACGGGCCTGATCTGGCTGACCGCGACCTGCTGGATCTATGTCGGCACCACGCGGGAAGTCGAAAGCGTGCTGGATGCGCGGCTGCAGGAAGCGGCGCGCATGGTGCTCTCGCTGGCGTCAGCCAATGGTGTTGGCACCATCGCGAAAGACGGCGATGCCGGACAAGCGCCGGAGATGCTGAACTACGAACGGCAACTGTCCTGCCAGATATGGTCGCTCGACGGACGGCTGGTGGCGCGCTCCAGCGGCGCGCCGAATGAACGATTCAGCGACAACAGCGCCGGCTTCTCCGATCGGCGCATCAATGGCGAGACTTGGCGCGTCTTTACCACTGAGGATGCCGGCAAGGGTGTCCGGGTGCTGGTCGGAGACCGGGTCGGTCTGCGCGACCATTTCGTCGCTGAAATCATGAAGGGTGTTCTGGCGCCGCTGGCGCTCACGGTTCCCCTGCTTGGCTTCCTGATCTGGGCAAGCCTCAACAGGGGCTTGCGTCCGCTGCGCGGCCTCGCCGACGAGCTCTCGCGCCGGAACGCCGACGATATGAGCCCGGTCGAGACCGGGACCATGCCCGACGAAATCCGCCCCGTGATTGGCTCGCTCAATGCCCTCTTCACCCGGGTTGAAGACGCACTGCGGCACGAACGTGCCATCACCGCGTTTGCAGCCCACGAGCTCCGCACGCCGCTGGCGGGATTGCGAACGCAAGCTCAGGTCGCAATCGCGGCACGCGACGAGGCCACGCGCAGCACGGCGCTGCGCCAGATTCTCGTCGGCGTCGATCGCACCACGCGCCTGGTGCGCCAGTTGCTCGCCATCGCCAAGCTCGATTCGGCGCCGGAGACGATGCCGGCCAACCAGGTCAGCATCGGCGGCGTGATTCAGGAAGTCATCGACGCACTGCCTTCACCGGATCGCGCCGTCTCCGTCACGGTCGATTCCGCATTGACCAACACCATGGTCACCGCCAACCGCGAATTCCTGCTGCTCGCGGTGCGTAATCTGCACGAGAACGCCGCGCGGCACATGCCGCAGCCGGGCGCCATCCGGTGGTCGATGGCGAAGGAATCCGACAGCCTCGCGGTCTACGTCGATGACGAGGGTCCGGGCATACCGGAGGACGAGATACCGCTGGTCACAAAACGCTTTTACCGCGGCCGCAACAAGAGCCCGCTCGGAAGCGGTCTGGGACTGTCGATCGCCGACCTCGCTTTGCGCGCCAGCGGCGCCCGGCTGGTGCTGCGCAACCGAAGCGACACGACGGGCCTGCGCGCCCAAATCGTGTGGAAGACGGCGTGACGTGGCCACGCGCATCGAAAGCTATCACACGGACCGCAACGCCTTGCTGCCGCTGTTCGAACTGGCCGACGATTCCCTCGATCAGGTTCGTGCCTACATGGCGCTCGGCAACGTGCTGATCGCACGCGACGGCGATATGATCGTGGGGTACCTGCAAATCATCGATACCGACGCCGCAGGCACCTTAGAAATCAAGAGCATGGCCGTACGTGAGACATACCAGGGCCGCGGCATCGGGCGCCGGCTGGTCGAAGCTGCGGTCATTCACTGCCGCAACCACAACGTCCGTCGGCTGATTGTTTCGACCGCAACAGCCGATATCGGCAATCTCGGCTTCTATCAGCGGCAGGGCTTTCGCATGTACCGCATCGTGCAGGACGCGTTCGGGCCATCATCCGGATATCCGGAAGGCGCGCTGATCGATGGAATTCCGCTGCGCGACCAGGTCTTTCTCGAACGCGCGCTCTGAGCGCGCCCGCGCTACTGCGCCTGTGCGCCGATGCCGGCGTCCTTGATGATCAGCCACCATTTTGCGATCTCGGTCTTCTGGAATGCGGCGAGGCCCTCCGGCGTTTGCTGCGCGCGCGGGGCAACGTCGAGGCCGAGTTCGGTGAACCGCTTCTGGATCGCCGGATCAGCAAGCGCTTCGACGGTCGCCGCATTCAGTTTGGCGATGATGTCCTTTGGCGTTCCCTTCGGCGCCCAGAAGCCGAACCAGCCCGACATATAGAGACCAGGTACGCCGGTCTCATCGGCAGTCGGAATATCCGACATCGAGGCCGAGCGCTGCGGTGAGAGATTAGCGAGCGCCTTGATCTTGCCGGCGCGGATTTGGGGCAGCGCCACCGCGCCCTGCACCACCAAAAGATCAACCGTACCCGACATCAGGTCGGTCATCGCCGGCCCGGCGCCGCGATAGGGAATGAACTGCACTTTTTGCCGGGTCAGGTTCTCGAACAATACGCCGGAGACATTGGCCGCGGCGTTCTGGTTGACGAAATTGATCTTGCCGGGGTTTGCCTTCATCCAGGTCACGAGCTCGCCCAGCGTCTTCGCCGGCAGGTCGTTCTTGGCGACCATCAACTGCGGATTGCTGGAAATCAGCGCGATCGGCTCCAGATCCTTTTCGAGATCGTAGTCGAGCTTGTAGATGATGCTGCCGACGTGGGTGTCCCACTGGCCGATGTCGAAGGTGTAGCCGTCCGGCGCCGACCGCGCGACGCGTCCGACCCCGATGCTGCCGCCGGCGCCGCCGACGTTTTCGATCACGATCGGTTGCCCCAGCGACACCCGCATGCGCTCCGCCATGATACGCGCGGCAGTGTCGGTCGATCCACCCGGCGGGAACGGCACCAC
>Ga0105240_10015128_pt1 | contig 10502 bp, 8 predicted proteins | sample KBSC54metaG_FD_80426 | JGI IMG/M metagenome (GOLD analysis project Ga0105240, IMG submission 80426) | Corn rhizosphere microbial communities from Kellogg Biological Station, Michigan, USA - KBS C5-4 metaG | ecosystem: Host-associated > Plants > Roots > Rhizosphere > Soil | place: Michigan, USA...
CCCTTTCAGGACGGGGCTGGGTCGTTCCTGATGCGGGTGAGCATTATCATCGACAACTACAATTACGCGGAGTATCTCGCCCAGTGTATCGACTCTGCACTTAACCAGAGATATCCGAACCTTGAAGTGATCGTCGTGGACGACGGCTCGCGCGATAAGTCTATGGACGTCATCCGTCGTTATGCCGATCGACTCACGGCCATAATCGACAAGCCAAACGGCGGCCAAGCTTCAGCTTACAATCGCAGCTTCGAGCAGTGTACCGGCGACATCGTGATGTGGCTCGATGCAGATGACTATCTTTATCCAGAAGCTGCAGAGCGCATCGCAACCGCGTGGAGGCCTGGGGTTAGCAAGGCGCAGTTCCGACTCGATATGGTGGACGCCCAAGGCCGCCCATTGGGCCGGCAGCTGCCTCGGGACCTGCATGGCGGTTCAATGGCCGTGCAATTGATGAACGAGTTCGGTGCTTATGGGTCCCCCCCGGGCTCGGGCAACGCTTACAGCCGCTTCTTGTTGCAGCAGGTCCTACCCATCCCGGAAGGGCCTTGGCGGACCGGCGCGGATTCAATTCCTATCCTTCTTGCGCCGGCTCACGGCGAGGTCCTCTCGATTGAGCGACCGCTTGGGGCCTACCGTGTTCATCGGCCGGCCGGCGACCCAGCCCTGGTTTTCAACAACTCCCCGACCGGACTGCGAGCGGAATTCGACCGCATTATGGCTGGCAAGCAAGAGGTGTTGGCGGGCCTGGCGCGAGCCGGTCGGCCGCGCCGCCAACCGCTGTGGCTGGCGCCCTGGGAAGTGCGGACATTGGCGCTGTGCCGCCGCTTTGGCGAAGTTGAGCTGAGCGAACGCATCAAGGCTCAGCCCGATGGCAAGCTTGGGTTCTTGTTGCGCTCGATCTGGCGCTGGCCCGTCTGGTCGGTAGGGCGAAAGCTGGGCCTAACAGGCTGGGTGCTGGCGGTACAATTCATGCCAGCGGCAATGGCATTGCGGATTGCCCGACTGCATCGACGTTCTGTTGGCCTCATGGCCGCCCATTCTGATTCAGTTTCGATCTAACTTTACCCTCATTCAAAGGTGATATCCGAAACGTTTCCGCGATATCCGTTAGCCCACTCTCCGGCCTACCCTCGTTGCTCGCCCGTCACTATCTAGGAACGCGGCCCACGCTTTGCGGCATTGCCGCCACCCGAAGCACTGCAGCGCCGCCTGGCGCACTTGCATAAGATCAATCGGCGCACCCCGCCTTGTGTCCTCAATCCTGGCGAGCAAGGCAGGCAGCTCGGCAGGCGAACTGAACGCAAGTATCTGTGGGAAATGTCCGGCGGCCCAGTCGATGAAGGTCGAGCGCCGGGCCACCAGCCATGGCACCCGACCGACAGCTTCAAAAAAAGCTCCGCTGACCAGAGCCGTATCGCTGGCGTGCGGTAGGATCAGCACGTCGCAGGCGTCAAGGCGCCCAGCGAAGTCCTCGTCGCTCTGATGGGAAGGATCGATCGTGACGTCGCGTTCTAGGCCTCGCTGTGTGACGATGCGCATCAGGGTGGCAAGGAGGTCCGGCTTGGCGCGTCCAGCAATCGTCAGACCGTAGCCGGGCGGCCAAGCCTCCAGCACCGTATCGATCGCCTTGTATGGCCGGATGGCGCCCAGCATGGCGCAGCGCAGGGGCCCGGGGACCGCAGCCTCGCGGGATGGCGAGACTACAGCCCCAGGACTGTCCCAGAACAGCGGATGCGGCAGGTAGGTGGCGTGGTACAGGGACGCGGCCTGGGGATCGTGGACGATGCGATGATCGGCTATGCGGCGGCACCAAGCGATGAGCCAGCGCGAAATCCTGCGGCTGAACCCGGCGGTGTCGTGCACCGCATGGTCGTGCACCACATAGATTACCCTAGCCCGCGCGAGCTGCAGCACCAGGATGTAGAACAGGAACACTAGCATTCCATGCAGCGACAGACGCGGATACGAAGCGCGCCAGCGAAATGCCCGCATTTCGATCCATTGCACCCAGATCATATTCCGGCGATCCAGCAACCCGCGCCAGCCGCCTTGCAACAGCAGGTGGCGCACGGACAACGGCCGCGGCTCGAATCCGCATTCAGTGAGCAATGCCTTCTGCATCTCCATATAGGCATTGGTGGACATCGTGAACGGTGTGACGTACGCCAACGGCCGCAACAGCCCTGGAGGTGCGCTGATCGCCATAAGCGACGATCGATTAGACGTCTGTAGCTTCACGAGGAGCCGCGACCTCCAAGATGATGTCTGCCACACGATGCACGTCATCGTCGGAAAGCGCAGGATAGATCGGGAGGCATAAAACTTGACGGGCGATTTTCGCCGCATTTGGGAGGCGATCGCGCGCCGCACTGGGCAGTCCCCGGTACATCGGCATGTCGCTCAGGAGCGGATAGAAATAGCGACGCGCGAAGACCCCTTGCTCGCGCATCTTCTCATAGACCTCATCTCGCGAAATGGGGAAAGGAGAGTCGATAAAGATCGGAAAATAAGCGTAGTTCGGCCGAGTTCCAGATGCCGTTTCCATTAGGCGGATGCCAGGGAGTCCCGCCAAACGCTGGTGATAAAGAGTAGCGATCTCGGCGCGGCGTTCAATGAGGCGGTCGACATGTTTGAGCTGCATCAAGCCGAAAGCGGCTTGGACCTCATTCATCTTACCATTAATGCCAGCCGCCATCACGGTCACTTCGTCGACTATCCCAAAATTCTTGAGGTAATCGATTCGTTGTTTGGTCTTGGCATCCGCGCAGACAATCGCCCCCCCTTCGATGGTCGTGTAAACCTTAGTGGCATGAAAGCTCAGCACTGAAAGATCGCCGTTGTTTAGCAGGCTCTTGCCCTTGTGCTGCACGCCAAACGCGTGGGCAGCATCATAAATCACGGCGAGACCATAAGTGTCAGCGATACGCTGGATGCTGTCGACATCGCAGGGGTTGCCGTAGCAATGCACGGGCATTATCGCCGTGGTCTGCGGAGTGATCGCGGCTTCGACAGCCAGAGGATCAAGATTGCAGGTGCGCGGATCAATGTCCGCGAAAACGGGTATCAACCCATTCCAAAGAATAGAATGGGCAGTCGCGGCGAATGAATAGGGCGTGGTTATGACCTCGCCTTTGACGCGCAGAGCCTGCAATGCCGTCACCAAACCAAGCGTACCATTGGTAAAAAGGGCCAAGTGCTTGACCCCCAGATATTCCGCCAACGCCGCTTCCAACCGCTGATGAAATGGTCCTTCGTTGGTAATGAGCTTGGAATCCCAAATTTCTTGAAGATAGGGTGTGAATTCCTCCAGCGGCGGCAAGAAAGGTTGGGTGACGTAGAGGGGCTTACGTTCTTTGCTCATGGACTGCAGCTCCCTTATGGATTTACGCGCGGTGCAAAGCATAATATGGCAAAATTGGATGGACCGTCCTGGCATCAATCTCCGGCTCAAGACCGGTTTGTGCCATGACGACAAGGCAAAATGATTCGAAGCATCAGCAGAGGCGAGCAGCCCTCTTCATTTGCTCGCTCCTCCGCGACACTGGCATTCGCAGGCTCCGATCGCCGATGAGATCTTCGCCGGTTGCAAAAATAGATTGCCACAGAGAGCCCTCTTAAAATGGACTAAGTAGTTAATTGGTGAATGCCTAAAGCATAGTGAAAACCAACCGTGGCAAACCTAAGCGACTGAGCTTTCTCAACATCCGGCGGTAATGATTCTTAATGATCGAAACCCGAGAGAAGCGGAGTTAGGACATATTACAGACCTTCAATTATGTCCTCCTCGCCGGCCGGGCTAAAGTTCTTTCATCGGCCGGATACGGCGAAATTATCCCGCATATTCCGCGCTACTGCCAACTGCGGAGAGTCGCGAACTTTGTGGGAATATGGAGTAAAAACTGGGCGGTCCGCGCCCTTGTCAAAAGAGGGACATGTCCCATGACCTCTGTAGCTCGTCAATTGGCAAACGGATTCTCGCATCTTACCGGACTCAATATCAGCAAGGCCGGGGGCGCTTGGGAGTTAATCGAACCGGAGATGTTACAGCAGTTCTTTGCTTATTTTGGCGTCGATTGCGTATTCGACGTCGGTGCCAATGTTGGACAATATGCAAAGCGGCTAAGACAAATGGGTTATCGGGGTCTAATAATTTCTTTCGAGCCCAATCCTAATGCCTTCCGAAAATTGGAGGAGGCCGCGGAGCCCGACAAGAATTGGCTTGTGAAGAACGTTGCGCTGGATTCCAGGGCGCGAAACGCCATCTTCAACCTAATGAAATGTGACGAATTCAGCTCGCTACATGCGCCCAACAACTCTGTCACAACAACATTTCAGGATATGAACGTCATTGAGGCTCAAATACCCGTGACAACGACTACGCTCGACGCCTTGTTTCCTGCCCTAAAAGCGCAGTTAAATTTTTCTCGGCCATTTTTGAAAATGGATACGCAAGGGCATGATTCTCTGATTGTCAGGGGGGGAACGGAATGCCTTGCGGGTTTTGTTGGCCTGCAGAGCGAATTGAGCTTGACGCCGCTGTATGAAGACACATCCAACTTCTTGGAGGCGCTGACTCTTTACCAAAGTAAAGGTTTCAAGTTGTCAGCCCTAGTTCCCAATAACAGGGGACATTTCCCGGATCTGCACGAGATCGACTGCATCATGTATAACTCGGCGTTCGCTTGATTAAACTTTTCCGGCCATCTCGCTTTGCGAATTGGAGCAAAATGCTTTGGGTCCGACGCCCGCAAATCCAAGGAATAAGCCTTGATCATGCCAATCACCTCCCATTGGGAAGTGAATCACCACGCAGTCCCCAGCGCAGTCCCTTCGATTCACTCAGAACGTCCGATGCTCTAGGACGAGGAACGCTGAGCCAAAGACCAGCTACCTCCAGCCTCGTCAGGATGATGGCCGGCCCTGTATGTCAGCGATTATTGCCGCCAATTTCCGCGCGCTAACATCCCACCTGAAGTTGCGCGCATGGGCCTGTGCCTTCTCAATGAGGCACGATCTGGCCACCCCATCTCGCGCGATCAGATCTATGGCATCGCTCCATGCGCCTGGACTGTCGGGATCTGCATAAAGCACTGCTTCGTCGCAGATTTCCGGAAGGGCCCCCCGCGGTGCCACGATTGCCGGACATCCCAACAACATGGCCTCCAAAGGCGGGAGACCAAAACCCTCCGTAGTAGACGGAAAAGCGAGGCAAAGGGCATTTTCATACATCGCTCGAAGTTCGGCGTCTGAGATCGTGCCGCAAAACACCACATTGTCCGATGCGCTCAAGCCATTGCGCTCGAATTCCTCTTTTCCGGCGCCGCCCACAAGCGCCAGCTTGAGACCATGTTTCGCCGGCTGCCGAAAAACCTCGAGGAGCAAAGAAATATTCTTGTGCTTTTGCGTGCTAGACAATGCCAGGACGTAGCCCCGCGGGGAAAGCCCGTACCTGCCCAGGCAGCGACCATCCGCTTCGATGGAAGAAACATGATCAATGCCATTGTAAATCACACTCATTTTTGAGGGTCGGGCAATATTGTGCTCAATCAACATGTCGCGGGAATAGTTCGAAACAGTCACAACCCGATCGGCCGCGGCTGCCAACCTTGGTAGGCTGAAGCGATACCACCAGCGAAATAACAAAGAATAAGACTCTGGCGAGATGAACGCTTGCGCGTCATGCACCATCAATACCCCTCCGCTTTGTAGGAGCGGGGCTTGATTGCAAAGGCTAATCAGAAGTTGGCCACGTACGAGCCTGGGCAGTTCGAACTGTTCCCAAATTCTGCCGTTCAGGCTTCGGCTGTAACGCACCGCGATATTTTTTAACGCCAAATGTCTTTTTGCATCCTTGGGCGCGAACAGGGTCCAGGGAACAGACGGAGGGCTACCCTCAAGCAGAATATCGAGCTGCTTGATAAGTTCTTCCGCGACGCGCTGAACGCCGGTGGCAGGTGCCGCTAAAAACCTGCCGTTCAAAGCCACTGCCTGCGTTTGCACTTATGTTTCTAATCTCGGTGGCGTTGAAAACAACAGAGGAAGGCAATCCAGCTTGAAGATTAACGCACCACCGGCTTCACCCAAAGCTCGGGGTCACTGCCCGACTGCCATTTAATCCAGCTATAGGAGACCTCGGCCCAGGGTTTGATCCATGGCGTCAGATTATCAAGAACATAGTCCCCCTGAGCGCTGCGGACCAATAGAACCGCATGTGGCTCGCCCCATGAAGTCTTAACCAGGGCAATCGATAGAGCGGCCATTGGAATTCCGCGGGCCAACAACATCTGGCGCTTCTGCAATACATAATCTTCGCAGTCGCCTGCATTTTGGCCGCCCTGGAAAGGCAGCTCCCAAAAATCTTCCAAGCCATAATGCGCAACGTCGGAAACCGAACGCACGGTGACATTGACGGTCCTGTTGACGGTTTCCAATTGGCGCCAAAATTCGGATGTCATCGCGGGAAAGGAAGAATTTACCCCCGGCTCTGCAATGAGGTTGCCCGGCTGAGATTGGAGCGAGGTCCCTTTCGCGGCCGATGCGAACACGCTCCGCCAATCGAACCTTTGCCGAGAAACATTCAGATATGTCGATGCAGGATGCACAGTGTCATCACCGGACGACACCATCGCAGCGCGTGGAGACGATGTTCCGGCAAGATACACGCGACCGGCTTGGCACTGGTCGGAATGACGAACACAGAAATCCAAATAACCTTGCGGCGAATCAGCAAGACTGCCCGAGACAATCGGGCTCGATGGGGGCGCTACCGTTTGCGCATTTCCGGGAATCGAAAAGAAAAGCGATACGCCGACGCCAAGCGCAAGCGCTACAGGATTTAAGGTGCCAACAATTAACCGCATCGTTGGAAATTATAGCATTTAGCTTAATTGGAGATTAGGCCGAACGAGCCAGTAATTCGAGGATTTATCCCCAAATTAAATAGATCACCGCGGCCCAGAAGGCACCGCATGTGATGCCGATAAAGGCTAAGGTCTTGCGGGGAGACCATTTTTCAGAGGAGCGCTCGACAGCCGTTCCGGAGCTGCGACTTATAAGTCGCAGCATAAAAATCTCCGGGACAGTCCCGAGATTAACCCTCCAAACACTTCGAGCTTTTTGTTTCACTGGCCCCTCGATAGGGGCATAGTGCAAAGCGACCTCTTACCAATTCGTTAGCGAGCGGACCGCGTTTTTTCGCCGCGTCTGTGTGCGTATGCGAAGTGAGTCGCAGTTTTTCCAGGTGCCAGCAAGTACCTGTCCTGCATATCAAAGTTATGACAGCGTTAACCATAAGCAAAGAACACTGTGTGAACGCACACGGAACTTCGTTGAGTTCTCCCGCAGCGTATGGTTGTATCTTATCAATATCGGTTGATGCAGCGAATCGGGCTTTTTCGCGTTTACGGCCGATATGTCGAGCAGCGCACGTTAGCGTGTGAGTAGGGGCCGTATGGGGCAGGGACAGAGAGAAGCCATCGAAGCACCCGGCTACGTTGCATCCCCACGTATTGCAACCATTCAGCTTCGCGATTCTCTAGTCGGGCCTTTTCCGGAAAAGAAGATCGACTTCGCCACACGATTGATCGATGTGGCCGGCGCACTAGGTCTCCTCATTTTCACTGCCCCCCTCATCTTAGTCCTGGCAGCCCTGGTCAAGCTTTGGGACGGAGGGCCAGTCTTCTTTGTCCATCGCAGGATTGGTCAGGGCGGCAAGATGTTTCCGTGCCTGAAGCTGCGCACGATGGTTATGGATGCGGATAGGCGCCTGGATCAGTTGCTTGCAACTGATGCTACTGCGCGGGCCGAGTGGGCCCTGGACCAAAAACTGCGGAACGATCCTCGCATTACAGGCCTTGGGCGGTTCCTGAGAAAATCGAGCTTAGATGAATTGCCGCAACTTTTAAACGTGTTGCGCGGCGAGATGAGCTTGGTGGGGCCGCGGCCAATCGTTTTGGATGAAGCCCCCCGCTATGGCCGTTGGCTCAAATATTATTGCGCGGTTCGTCCTGGAATAACCGGCATGTGGCAGGTGAGCGGACGCAACAATCTCACCTACCGTCGTCGGGTAGCATGTGATATTTTTTATGCGAGACGCCAGTCCGTTCACATGAACGTGCTTATCATGCTTGTGACGATCCCAGCGGTGCTTTCCCAAGATGGCTCGCACTAGGCGGTAGACACTCCGCCAGCCCTTCAATTAATCCAGTAAAAACCTCTAACGCTTATCATTCAAAAGCTGTTTAGGGCGGGAAGTCTTGCGTATCGCTATCATCCACTATTGGCTCGTCGGAATGCGCGGCGGTGAACGGGTGTTGGAACAGCTTGCGTTGCTGTTTCCCCAAGCCGACATTTTCACGCACGTGATTGACCGTCATCGCATCTCCGCGGAGCTGCTCAAACACAACATTCAATGTACTGGGATCAGCCGCCTTCCATTCGCGAAAACGCAATACAAAAAGTACCTCATGTTCATGCCCCGGGCGCTCGAAGAACTCGATTTGTCTGGATATGACCTGGTAGTTTCAAGTGAATCCGGGCCAGCCAAGGGTGTCATTCCGCCACCCAACGCCAAGCACATTACGTACTGCCACTCCCCTATGCGGTACATCTGGGACCACTATCACCTATACAAAAAAGAACTTCCCTGGGCGGCCCGAAGCCTGTTTGGCAGTGTTGCCCATCGGATGCGGCAATGGGATGTCACGAGTGCCTCCCGCGTAGACACATTTGTCGCGAATTCGCGATTTGTTGCCCAACGGATCCAGCGCTACTATGGCAGGACATCGGAAGTCTTAAACCCGCCGGTGAACTTAAAGCGCTATGTCCCGTGTGGCGACCCGACGCGAAATTACTATTTACTTCTCAGCGAGCTGGTTCCGTACAAGCGTGCAGACATCGCAATAGACGCTTTTCGCGATCTCGATCGGCAACTAATTGTCGCCGGCGGTGGCTCTGAATTGGCGCGGTTGCGGTCGACGGCGCCTTCCAACGTGAAATTCGTTGGCCGCCTTTTGGACGAGGAGATGCAGCAGCTTTATGCCAACTGCCGCGCACTCCTCTTCCCAGGTGAAGAGGATTTCGGCATCGTGCCTTTGGAGGCGATGGCCTGTGGCCGACCTGTTTTGGCCTTCGGCCGGGGCGGCGCGCTCGAGAGCGTCGTGCAGGGCAAGACGGGCCTGTTCTTTTTCGATCAAACAGCAGGAGCGCTAAAGCAGACGATCCGAGACTTCGAGGCCCAAGAATCCACCTTTGACGGGCGCGCGATTCGAGCTCATGCCGAAACATTCTCGGAGGAACGATTCCGTGACCGATTCAAGGCGGTGGTTGACAGGACGATGGATGGCGGTGTTTGACAGCGCCCCAGGCCAGTTAATTCTTCTCTTGCTTTGCCCACTGTGTCATCCTGACCAGGCTGGCATTTCGCGCAAATATCAATGACACCAACGGTCTTTGGATTTTTGATCGTCTTTGCGGCTATCTGCCTGATGCCCGCCTCGCTTACCGTGATGCTGGGCTTGGTGCTTGTCGCTTCATTGCTGGGTGGCGCTTCGGCGGTGGATTTGCCTGCACTGGGCGGTTCCAGCATAGCACCTGCCAGCTTCGCGCTGGTCTTTTTGGTAATCAGGATTTTGCTGTCTCCGGCGGGCCGCTTTGAGGTCCTCACCAAGGCGTTTGCACGAAACCCATTTCTCACTTGCTATTGTGTTTATGGCGCGGTGACCGCCTTCCTTTTGCCCCGACTATTTTTTCACGCCGTTAGCGTTCCGCAGTTGCGTAATATGGGAGTGGGACTTTATTCGACGACGCCCGTGGAGTTTTCTTCCCAAAACATTACGACGGCCGTATATCTTTTGGGCACATTGTTTGCGTTTTATTCCGCCATGATTGCCGGCGGTCTCGAACATCGCGAAAAGATTCTGCTGAAAACCATAGCCATCGTGAGCTGGGCCCACGTTACCTTCGGTGCTCTGGATATCGTTTTGAGCAAAATAGGGTTGCGAGTCGTTCTAGACATTTTCCGAAACGCCCACTATCAGCAGCTCGTACAAGAAGTCGGCGGCGTGCAGCGCGTGGCCGGAATTTTTCCCGAGCCCTCAGCCTATGCCGGATACGGCTTTGCATTCTTGGTCTTGAATACCGAAATGTGGATGCGCGGAGAACGGCCGAGATTGACCGGTGTGACTTCATTGGCACTTCTGGTCATACTGTTGTTGACGACGTCGACAACTGCTTATGTCAGTATCGCCGGCTATGCCGCAGTTATGTTGCTGAGAATGGCTTTTACGCCGATGGGACTACCGTCATCCAAGAAATTGGGCCTGTTAATCGTTGCCTCAGTTGCTGGCGTCGCTCTTTTGGCGTTGGAAGTGTTTGTGCCTGCGATGAACATCTTGATGTTGGACATTTTGCAGCAAATGACCATTGGAAAATTGCATAGTTTGTCCGGTGTTCAACGCGCCTTCTGGGTACATAAAGCTTGGGAAGCATTCTGGGCATCA